>Ga0302140_10009254_pt1 | contig 12231 bp, 7 predicted proteins | sample I_Bog_E1_1_FD_202095 | JGI IMG/M metagenome (GOLD analysis project Ga0302140, IMG submission 202095) | Peat permafrost microbial communities from Stordalen Mire near Abisko, Sweden - I_Bog_E1_1 | ecosystem: Environmental > Terrestrial > Soil > Wetlands > Peat | place: Sweden: Abisko, Stordalen...
GCCGGTCCATATGGTTGTTGCGCAAGGAGGTGTGACCGGTCAAAGCAGCGACGTTCACGGACGGCCGTGCTTCTGTCAGTGCGGTGACGTAACTTGCGAAGGTGGGATAGCGGAAGGCTGAAGCTTCCCCGAGCAGGGTCATGGGATCTGGCAGTTCGCGGCGCAGTTGGACGGGGGACGCACTAATGCCGCAGTTGCCCACAATCACCGTGGTCACACCCTGCGAAAGCTTGGGCAACATGGCCGGAGCATCGATCACGCTGATATCGTCATGGGTGTGCACGTCAATAAATCCGGGGGCAAGCGAGAGCCCTTCAGCATCGATGGTCAGGTTAGCTTTCTGCCCGAGGGCCCTTCCGACCGCGTGGATTCTGTCATGAAGGAGCGCAACGTCAAGGATCTGCGGCGCGGCGCCAGTTCCGTCGAGGATGCTGACATTTCGGATGAGTGCATCGCAATTCGGCATAGCGTTTCTAAGATGATAGCGTTGAAGGCTGGGGCCGGTCTTCTCCTGGATTTGCGGAGGTTTCACATTGGACGATCGTATCTCAAAAGCAACGACAGCAGCTTGCGCTGAAGTCTCCTCATTCAACAAAGGCATCGGGTATCTCGAGAAACCTATGATGCCGGAGGAGATTGCGTCGCGCGGCTGGAACTTGCTGCATGACGAAGTGAGTCTTCCGGCCGCTATTCTTCACCGGGATAAGGTCCTGCACAATCTGGAATGGATGCAGCAATTCATTGCGCAGTACGACCTGAAGCTTGCGCCGCATGGGAAGACCACCATGACTCCGCGGTTATTCGAGATGCAACTGGCGGCGGGCGCCTGGGGCATCACGCTGGCAACTGCGCCGCAGACTCGGGTGGCCTATGAGCACGGCGTTCGCAGGGTGCTCATGGCGAATCAGCTGGTCGGAAAAGAGAATATGCGGATCATCTCGCGCCTGCTGCACGATCCTGAATTCGACTACTTCTGCCTGGTCGACTCGGCAGAACAAGTGGAGCAGCTTGGGGCATTTTTTCAGGAGAGCAAGCAGCAGCTGCAAGTGCTGATCGAGCTTGGCGTAACGGGCGGACGGACCGGTGTGCGCAATGAAGACCAGTTGCAGGCGGTTTTGCACCAGATCCAACTTTGGCCATCCCTCCAACTGAGCGGCGTGGAGTTGTATGAGGGAGTACTGGATGAGGAAGGGGCGATCCGATCTTTCCTGGGCTGGGCCGTGGATGTAACCCGCAGACTCGCAGTGGCGGGGCATTTTCAACGAAAGCCTTGCCTGCTTACCGGGGCGGGGTCGGCTTGGTACGACGTGGTGGCAGAGGTGTTTTCCGCAGCGGGCTTCGGCGACAAAGTCGAGATCGTTCTGCGTCCCGGGTGCTATCTGACACACGATGTCGGGGTGTATCGCGAGGCGCAAGAGAAGATTCTGCTGCGCAATCCGATTGCGCGGCAAATGCGTTCAGGGTTGTTGCCCGCGCTGGAAGTGTGGGCCTACGTGCAATCCAGGCCGGAAGCGGAAAAGGCTGTGATCGGGCTTGGCAAGCGCGATGCGGCGTTCGATCTGGGATTACCCATCCCTTCTTTTCATTTCAGACCGGGCTGGATCGAGCCGGTCGCAGCGGCGGCGGACTGGACGGTCACGAAAATGATGGACCAGCATGCATATCTGCAGATTGAGAAGGACGACGATCTACGCGTTGGGGATATGATCGGTTTCGGGATCTCGCATCCATGCCTGACCTTCGACAAATGGCGCTGTCTGCTGCTGGTGGATTCACGGTACCAGGTCGTCGATGTGTTGCAGACGTTCTTCTAGAAGCCTCTCAGCCTGGATCCGCGGTCTGCTGATGCTCTGAGACGAATACTGCGACACACCTTTTTTGGCCCCGAGAACGAAGACCTAACGCTATGAGGCGTGGTCGTCGGGAAGAATGATTCGAAAGGTCGCGCCTCCTCCAACCCGGTTGGAGGCATGAACCTCGCCGTGATGCAAATGCACGGCCCGATCCGCAATCGCCAGGCCGACGCCAAAGCCGCCGGTCTTAGGGCTCCGGGCATAGTCAACCCGGTAGAACGGGCGAAGGATCGATTGACGTTGATTCTCGGGAATTCCCGGTCCTCGGTCATTCACTTCGACTTCGACTCTTCGATCATGCCCATTCGTAGCCTTGCGCAGCCTGATCTCGACGTCGGTCCCATTCTCTGTGTAGCGGATTGCATTGCGGACCACGTTCTCAATGGCCCGATAGAGCAGCTCTCGATTGCCAGAGATGGTGCAGTCATCATCGGCGTGGAAAGATACGGTGCACTGCCTTTGCTGCGCCTCGTACATCGCGTCGGGGAGCATCTTCTCAATGAGGTGATTCAGCGAGAGCGATTCCAGGTTGCGCACGCTCTCCAAGGCTTCCATCGAAGACAACGTCAGCAATTGTCCGATGAGCTGGTTGAGCCGTTCTGTCTCCCGCTCAATCCGATCCAAATGCGGCTCTGTGGATGGATCTGAATCTTCGCGCGCCAGTTCAAGAGCGACACTGAGCCGCGCCAAAGGAGATCGAAGCTCGTGAGATACGTCGCGCAATAAGAGCTTTTGCGCATCCACCAGCGACTCTAATCGTTCCGCCATGTGGTTGAAATCCTGGATCAGCGCTTGGATCTCGTCTTCGGCAAAGATGCGCGACTGCGTGGCCGGCCAAGAGACCCGCGCGCTCAATTGGCCCGATGCGAGTTCACGAGCCGCCTTTCTCAGGCGCGCTATGGGGCGCGTGAAAAGCAGCACGAGCGCAAACGTCGTGAACCCGCCAACAACGATTGCAACCGGCAGTTGAGGGAACGAAAAATGCAGCAAGTCGTGATACCAGTTGTCTGGCGGTGGTGTATGCGGCCGACCCAGCAGGAAGACATACCGGTTTCCCGCGACTGAGGTGGCTGGAACTCGCCACACGTACTGCCCGCCCACCTGGGTGCCGGTAACCTGCCTGGGCGCAGGCAGCCGCTGACCAAGCTGTTCCATACCAGGGGAGGTGCACAGGTCGCGCCCTGTACCGTTCTCCAGCCCAAGGGTCTCGGAGATGCTCGCGCCGTAAGCGTGCACGCTATCGCAACCACCCGCTTCAAACGCCCCGGCCACTTTGGCCGCATCGATTTGCAACCGGCTGTTCAACTCATCGAACATCGCGTCCGGTCTTTCAAAATGATGACGCAAAATCAGTGCCATCGAGATCACAAAGATCATGCTTTGCGCGATCCAGAAGATGACGAAGATTTTAAGAAAAAGACCGCGCATGAGTTACTCCCCTGCCCTCTCTGGGTCGGAACCAACCGTGAGTTGATAGCCGACTCCGCGGATGGTCTTGACCTGCGCGTCGGGCGCTCCATTGTCTGCCAGCTTCCGGCGCAATCGGCTGACGTGCATATCCAGGCTTCGATCGAATGGGTGGAACTTGCGGCCCAGAACGCCTTCCGAGATTTCTTCGCGCGAAACAACCGTTCCCGGCGCGCGCATGAGCGCTTCCAGCAACGCAAACTCGACGTCGGTCAGCTCGATTTTTGTGCCGTTGAGGACCACCGACCGTGCCGCCGAGTTGAGTTCAAGCCCCTGGGTGCGAAGGACGCCCTGATCCTGCCTGACCGGGCTGGCAGCGGTTCGGCGCAAAATAGCGCGCACACGGGCAAGCAGTTCGCGCGGATTAAACGGCTTGGACAGGTAGTCATCGGCGCCAATTTCCAAGCCTACGATGCGGTCCACATCTTCGCCTCGAGCGGTGAGAAGAAGCACGCTGATGGAAGAAGCCGTGCGAATGCGCCGCAGGACTTCGAAGCCATCCAGACCCGGCAGCATGACATCCAGCAACACCAGCGCAAACGGCTTTTGATTCACCATGCTTAGCCCGGTGTCACCGCGGTGCGCGGCTGTAACACGGAAGCCATAGCGACCCATGTATTCCGTCAGCATGGAGCAAAGCTCGACGTCGTCATCGATAAGAAGAATGTCTTCCATGGAAAAGTCTCTTACCCGCCTCTACTAGCGTACTCCATGGTTTCAAAGGAGATAGAAGAGAAATGTAATAAATGGTCACAGCCATTGTGACGTTTTGTTACGTAGCTTTACCCATTGTGACCGCGCGGTTCCGCGTTTCGGTGTCTCCTGAAGATGCAAGCTCGTTGCAAAGCCGAAAGGAAACTCCCATGACAAAGCGCGTTGTATTCTTCCTCACACTCATTGCACTTCTCTCTTGCGCAGGATGGACGACGACCGCGGTGGCGCAGACGGGAAGCATCCACGGCACAGTCACTGACCCAACGGGCGCGGTCATTCCTTCGGCTACGGTCTCGGTCACCAATCACGATGGTCTCTCGACTTCAACGACCAGCCAGGGAGACGGAACGTTCACAATTGCTCATCTTGAGCCGGGACGGTATCAAATCACCGCTTCAGCTCAGGGATTCGGCAACCTCGATCCCATTGAGGTTGCGGTCTTCGCGAACAAGGTTGCGATGCAAAACCTGGCATTGAAGATTGCCGTGGACACGCAACAGGTGGACGTAACTGACCAGGGGATCAGCGTGGACACCAGCTCCGCCAATAACGCAAATTCCATGGTGATCAAAGGCAAGGACCTGGATGCGCTCTCCGATGATCCTGATGAACTGCAGAGCGAGCTGAATGCCCTGGCGGGTCCAGCGGCTGGACCGAATGGCGGGCAGATCTACATCGATGGGTTTACGGGCGGACAGTTGCCGCCGAAGTCGTCGATCCGTGAAATTCGCATTAACCAGAATCCGTTTGCGGCGCAATATGACAAGCTGGGGTACGGAAGAATTGAGATCCTCACCAAGCCCGGTACCGACAAGCTGCACGGGATGTTCATGACGAACGGCAACGATTCGGCTTTCAACTCGCTCAACCCCTTCGTCACGAGCGAGCCGGCTTACTACAGCACGTTTCTGACCGGAAATGTGGGAGGGTCGCTGAGCAAGACTTCGTCCTGGTTCGCCAGCGTGTTTCGCCGCGACAGCCAATCGAACTCGATCGTGAATGCAGAACTTCTCGATACTTCCGGCAACGCTTACAACTACACGACGGCGGTGGCCAATCCACAGTCGCGGTTGGATGTGAGCCCGCGCTTCGACCTGCAACTCGGGAAGAACAATACGCTGACAGCTCGTTACATGTACGACCGGCAAGTGGCGACCAATAGCGGGGTTTCCCAATTCGCTTTACAGAGCCAAGCCTATAACGTGGCCAATCAGGAAAACACGCTGCAACTGAGCGATACCCAGATCATCAACCCAAACGTAGTGAATGAAACACGGTTTCAGTTCACGCGCGACCGCAACAATCAGTCGGCGCAGAGCAGCGATCCGACCGTGACGGTTCAAGGCGCTTTCACGGGCGGCGGGAACAATCTTGGCGTCGTTCGCGACAACCAGGACCGGTATGAGTTCCAAAACACGACCATGGTGAGCAAGGGATCCCACTCGGTGAGTGCGGGCGGCCGGCTGCGCTTTACGCGCGATGCCAGTTTCTCCACCTCGGGATTCAACGGGCAATACATCTACTCGTCGCTGGCTGCATATGAGGCCAATACCCCGACGCAGTACAGCGTGACGGCTGGAAACGCGTCCGCCGGCACAAATTACTTCGACGCCGGCTTATTCTTCCAAGACGACTTCAAGGTGCTTCCGAATCTTACATTCAGTTACGGGTTGCGGTATGAGGCACAAAGCGGAATTGGCGATCATGGCGATTTGGCGCCGCGCCTTTCGTTTGCCTGGGCACCGGCGGGCCGCGGGTCCACCCCGGCGAAGACCGTAATTCGTGGGGGATACGGATGGTTCTTCGATCGCTTCGCGGAGAACTATCTGCTCCAGGCCATCCAGCAGAACGGCGTCAATCAGCGACAGTACGTCATCCAGAATCCGACGTTCTACCAGAATGCACCTTCGGCTTCGCAGCTTGCCGCGATCAGCAATGCCGCACCCACCACCTATGAAGTGGCGCCTAACTTGAAGTCAGCGGTAAATATGCAGTCTGCGATTGGAGTGGAGCATCAGTTCGGACAACTTGCGACGCTGGCTGCCACCTATGTAAATTCGCACGGCGTCCACCAGTACCTCAGCGACAACATCAACGCCTATCTGCCTTCAACCTATGACCCCGCAACGAATACGGGCACGCGCCCCAACGGCATCAATGAGAACATCTACCAGTTTCAGTCGGGGGGCATTTACAACCAGAACCAGGTTATGGTGAATTACTCGGTCCGAGCGAAGCGGGTTTCCCTCTTTGGGTTCTACATGATGAACTTTGCGGATGCCGACACGGCGGGCGCAACCTACTTCCCTTCCGACCAAACCAATCCGCGCGCCGACTATGGCAGGGCTAACTTCGACGTCCACAACCGTTTTCTCCTGGGTGGGAATCTGCAGGCCCCATATGGAGTTTCCTTCAGCCCCATGCTTGTGACGAATTCCGGGCAGCCCTTCAACATTGTGGTCGGGCAGGATTTGAATGGCGATAATCAATTCAACGATCGGCCTGCGTTTGCAACGTCCACGAGCACGCAGACCCTCGCGACGAAGTATGGGACCTTCGACATGGATCCGGCATCGAACCAAGCGCGCATCCCCTATAACTACGGGACCGGTCCGGGCCAATTCAGCATGAATCTGCGGGTCGGGAAGTCGCTCGGCATTGGTCCCAAGGTGACCGGCGCGCTGGGTGGAAACCAAGGAGGCCCTGGCGGTGGCGGACCACCTCCGGGGGGTGGCCCGGGTGGACCTGGTGGTGGACCCGGCGGCGGGCTTGGACCGGGCGGACTGAGTTCGAGCAGTGGTCCTCCGCGGTTTGACCAAGCAGCGGCACGGCGTTATTCCCTGAGCTTCACGGCCATGGGGCGCAATATTTTGAATAACGTGAACCTCGCACAGCCGGTCGGTGTTCTCGATTCTCAGTTGTTCGGGAAGTCCACTGCGCTTTCCGGAGGGTTCTTTTCCTCCCCTGCATCGAATCGCAGCTTAGACCTGCAGGTATCCTTCAACTTCTAGGGCATTCTTTGGAAGTGATTCAGACCTGAATTTTATTGGCCTCCCACCCTTTCCGAAGAACAAAACGGAAAGGATGGGGGCCCGGAAGTTTACAACAAAAGGAAAACGCTCCAGGGCCGCAATCTTAAACGCGGCGCTTCGCGCTCCGGCTGCCGGTCTTATATACTCACCGTGCGTCTGCTGGATTTTGCATGCCGGGCGGCAAGCATTGCAAGGGTCTTGCCGTCCCGGTATGGAATACGTCGAATTCCAGAGGGCTTGCAAACCCTTCGGCTTCCCCATGAATAAAGTCTTCGAGAGCTTTGATACGGCCGTTGCTGACATCCCGGATGGGGCTACGGTCATGCTGGGAGGTTTTGGGCTGTGCGGCATTCCCGAAAACCTCATCCGCGCACTGGTGGCAAGAAACGTGCGCAACCTGCACACGATCAGCAACAACATGGGCGTGGATGGTTTTGGCATGGGCTTCATGCTGGAGGCCGGGATGATTGCCTCGCACATTGGAAGCTATGTCGGCGAAAACAAGCTGCTGGAAGAGATGGTGATCGCCGGGAAGGTCAACCTCCGTCTCATTCCTCAAGGAACACTGGCGGAGCGAATCCGTGCTGGCGGCGCCGGGATTCCTGCTTTTTATACGCCAGCCGGCGTAGGCACGCTTGTGGCCGAGGGCAAGGAAGTGCGCGAATTCGATGGGCGGCGCTATCTCTTGGAACGGGCTCTGAAGGCTGACTATGCGCTTATCAAGGCATGGAAGGGCGACCGCTTAGGAAATCTCATCTATCGAAAAACGGCGCGCAACTTCAATCCGACCATGGCGACCGCAGCTGCCTGCACCATCGCTGAAGTAGAAGAACTGGTTGAGCCTGGTGCGCTGGACCCGGATGCTGTGGTTACACCGGGTATCTACGTGCATCGCATCCTCGAAGGCGCGCGCTACGAAAAGCGAATCGAGCGGCGCACGACTCGGCAGAGCCAGCGGTCTGCGGAACTGGGGGATCCGGAATGAGCGGGTCGAAGGTCCATGCTCCGAAGTTCGATTGCGCTCCAGGCACTGATCCGCGCGAAGTGATTGCTCGCCGCGCAGCCAAGGAGTTACAGGATGGCTTCTATGTCAACCTTGGCATCGGCATCCCCACGCTGGTGGCAAATTATGTGGACCACGCGATTGAAGTGATTCTGCAGTCAGAGAATGGGATGCTGGGGGTTGGCCCTTACCCAATACCCGGGGAAGAAGACGCAGACCTGATCAATGCCGGCAAAGAAACCATCTCGGAACTTCCGGGAGCCACTTTCTTTTCCAACGCCGATGCTTTCGCCATGATTCGCGGAGGGCACATCGACTTGAGCATCCTGGGTGCATTGGAGGTGGATCGGCAGGGAAATCTTTCGAACTGGATGGTTCCCGGGAAGATGGTGAAGGGCATGGGCGGAGCGATGGACCTGGTTGCCGGCGCCCGGCGTGTGATTGTTGCCATGGAACATACGACGCGCAACGGCGAAGCGAAGATTCTCCCGTTGTGCAGGCTGCCTTTAACGGGGCTTGGCGTTGTGGAGACCATCATCACCGAACTTTGTGTGATTCGTGTATCCAGCGAAGGGCTGGTGTTGGAAGAGCTTGCGCCGGGCGTCGACGTGGAGCAGGTGCGCAGACTCACCGATGCACCGCTTTTGCTGGGCAAGCAGATACAAAGCTGAGATCCACTTGGATTGAAGCAGGCCGCGATGCCCTGTTGGAATCGTAGCTTGCGCTGCTCTAAATCCGTGCGACGCGATCCGCGATACAATTCGAGCGAGACTTCCACGAACGCGGAAATACAAAATGACGAAGATGACCAGGCTGGACCGGCGCAACTTCCTCAAGCAAGCGGCGGGTGCTGTGGGCGCAGCCACGTTGGCCGAGCATGGACATGCTGCCGCGGTGTCGGGTGTCGCAAACCTCTCTGCAGAAACAATCCCCGTAAGCAAAGACGAGAGTTCAGCGCGTCGTTTCACGGGGCGCCAGTTGAAGATGATTTCGTTCCCGCTAGGCGGTGTGGCGGCGGGGAGCATCGGGCTGGGTGGACGTGGGCAATTGGTGAACTGGGAGGTCTTCAACCGTCCCAACAAGGGCTTCCGACCTGCCTATGCCTTTCCCGCAATCTGGGTGCAGGGCGGTGACAAAAAGCCGGTGGCGCGCGTCCTCGAGTCGCGCTTGTTGCCTCCCTATGAAGGGCAAGATGGCCTCGGCTCCAACAACGTTCCCGGGCTTGGCCGGTTGGAGGCCGCGACGTTTGCCGGCCAATATCCAGTAGCGCACATCGACTTTAATGACCGATCCTTGCCGGTTCACGTGCAGCTCGATGCGTTTTCGCCCTTCATTCCGCATGAGCCGGACGACTCGGGGCTTCCAGTCGCGCTGCTGCGCTACTCAGTGACGAACCCGGGAATCGAAGAAGCAAGTGTCGGCATTGCATTCTCAATTGAGAATCCGATCAACTCCAAAGAAGAGAACGGGGGCGCCGCGGAAAAGAAAAAAGATGATGGACGCCGCAACACCTATCGCCGAGGAAGTGGAATCGCGGGCTTGGTGATGAGCAACCCGGCGTTGGCGGCGAGCGATCCGATGGCGGGTGAGATTGTGCTGGCCGTGTGCGCACAGGACGAAGCGGAAGTCTCGCACTGGGCGGGTTGGCCTGCCGAACGCTGGTGGAATGAGCCTCTGCACTTCTGGGATCGGTTCGCGAAATCGGGAGAGTTGGGAGCGGAGCCCGATCCGCACAATACGGTTGGCGTGGTCTGTTTGAAAAAGGCCATTCCACCGGGCAAAACCGTGGCCTTCACCTTCATTGTGGGTTGGAGATTTGCCAATCGAACTCCGGACTGGATTGGTTGGGATGCTCCTGCCGGCGAAGGCAAGACGGTAATCGGCAATGCCTATGCGGCTCGATTCAAGAGCGCATGGGATGCTGTTCAATACGCGGGGGATCACATGGAGACCTTGGAATCCCGCACGCGCATGTTTGTCTCGGCCCTTCACGACAGTACGCTTCCAGCGTTCGTGAAGGAGGCGGCCAGCGCGAACCTCTCTACCCTGGCCACAACCACATGCTTCCGCACGGCGGATGGGGAGTTCCACGCCTTCGAGGGCAGCGATGATACCGGCGGCTGCTGTTTTGGCAACTGCACGCATGTGTGGAATTACGAGACAGCTACGACGTTTCTCTTCCCTTCCTTTGCGCGATCGTTGCGACGCAGCGCGTTCGGCTATTCGATGGACGATGCTGGCGCCATCCATTTTCGACAATTGCTGCCGGAGGGGAAAAGACGATCGGGATTTGCCGCTGCCGATGGGCAAATGGGCCAGATCCTCCATGCATGGCTGGATTGGAAGGTGTCGGGCGACAGTGAGCTGCTCAAGACCACGTGGCCCCGCGCAAAGAAGGCGCTTGAGTTTGCCTGGATTGCGGGTGGATGGGATGCCAATCGCGATGGCGTGATGGAGGGCGTCCAGCACAACACGTACGATGTGGAGTTCTACGGCCCGAATCCATTGTGCGGCATTTATTATCTTGGCGCGTTGCGGGCTGCAGAGGAGATGGCGCGCGCGGCAGGCGATGTGGAATCTGCCCCGACCTACCGGCAGCTATTCGATCAAGGCAGTCGCTGGATCGATGCAAATCTATTCAATGGTGAGTTCTACATCCAGAAGGTCCGCGGATTTCGCAAGGATGAAATTGCCAATAACCTGCGCAGCGATATGGGCACCGAAAACACTGAAACGCCGGAGTACCAGGTGGGTGGCGGATGCCTGGCCGACCAACTGATTGGCCAGTACCTTGCGGACGTGGGAGGCCTGGGTCCGCTGGTCCGGGAGGAGAACGTTCGCAAGACGCTGGCGTCCATTTATAAGTACAACTACCGGCAGACGCTCAAGGACCACGAGAACGTTGAGCGGACATACGCGCTGAATGAGGAAGCCGCCGTCGTGGTCTGCGATTATGGAGCGGCCGAACGCCCTCACATTCCATTTCCTTACTACTCGGAAGCGTGGACCGGGCAGGAATACTTAGTTGCCGCGCTGATGATGAATTGGGGCATGGTGCAGGAAGGCATTCAGTGCGTGGAGAATATTCGAGCGCGCTACGACGGGGAGAAACGGAATCCTTGGGATGAGCCAGAGTGCGGTCATCATTATGCGCGCGCCATGTCGTCATGGTCGACGTTTGTGGCCATGAGCGGCTTCCATTACGACGGTCCCTCCGCATCGGTCGTCGCTTTGCCAAAAATTCAATCGGATCGCTTCCAATGTTTTTGGGCAACGGGGACGGGATGGGGTACCTACTCCCTGCACCGCCAGAACGGGAGCACGCGGTTTGCGATGAAGGTTCTCATGGGGATCCTCCCTTGCAGGTCATGCGAGTTTGCAGCCGTCGGCAACATGGCATCGATTGAATTTGGGAATCAAACGATCAGGGCCAAAGTGGATCGCAAGGATGGACGAGTCGTGGTGACGCTTGACCTGACTTTGCGCCTGGTAGCGAACGATGAGATTTCGATCACGGTGAGTCGATGATGGTTGAATTCGCTGAACGAAGACCATGGGTTGTCTTGGTTGGCGGATTTCTCGGGGCGGGAAAAACAAGCTTGATCCTAGCGGCAGTTCGCGTGTTGGAGAGCCGCGGTAAGCGTTGTGCCGTGATCCTGAATGACCAAGGCGATGAGTTGGTGGACGAGCTTCATGCAGAGGTGCGCGGAGCATTGGCGGGGTCGGTCACGGGTGGATGCCTCTGTTGCAAATTCTCCGTCCTGGTGTCAGTCATCGACGATCTGAGTAGAAACTTTCCTGATGTGATTTTCGCGGAACCCGTGGGAAGCTGCACGGATATTTCAGCCACCGTGCTCGGACCGCTGCGCGAGGAATTCGATCGGTATCGCATTGCCCCGCTCACCGTGCTGGTCGACCCAGCTCGGGCTCGCGAGCTTCTCGATGAAGGAGCGGATGCTGATTTAGCGTTTCTGTTTCGCAATCAATTGCGCGAAGCAGATCTTGTTTGCTTCAGCAAGGCCGATGCTTATGAAGGATCGATTCCCTCCCTTGTCGAGTTTGAAGACGCATCTGCCCATAAGGCGCGAAGACTGAGCGCCAAGACTGAGCAAGGCGTAAAGGAATGGCTGGACGAGATTCTGTTTGGCTCGCTTGAGGTGGG
>Ga0302140_10009257_pt1 | contig 12228 bp, 7 predicted proteins | sample I_Bog_E1_1_FD_202095 | JGI IMG/M metagenome (GOLD analysis project Ga0302140, IMG submission 202095) | Peat permafrost microbial communities from Stordalen Mire near Abisko, Sweden - I_Bog_E1_1 | ecosystem: Environmental > Terrestrial > Soil > Wetlands > Peat | place: Sweden: Abisko, Stordalen...
CATTTCGAAAAATCAACACGACTTCGGCAGCATTCTGAAGTTCATCGAATCCACGTTCGGTCTGCCCTCGCTCGGCTATGCGGACGCTGCCGCCGATGACCTCTCCGATTGCTTCAACTATTCCCAGCCCCCGATTACCTTTCAGACGATTCCTTCGGACCTGAAGGCGAAGGACTTTCTTAACGATAAAAGACCGCCGACCGATCCGGACGACGACTAGGTTGACGCCTGATTTACTCGTTTACTTGTGCCGCTGTGTCGTCCGAATCAACGCCCCTTATCAGGTTGAGTTCCCACCGGTAGAGCAATCCCCAAAAAGAAAGGGCGCGGATTTGATCCGCGCCCTGCAGCCGAACCGAGTCAACCTTCTACTGCACCGTGAGCGTGGTCGAGCTTGACGTGTGCGGGACCGTGCCTTCAGTTGCCGTGACTGTGATTGGGTACATTCCCGGCACGGTCGACGGTGTGATCGTCACTGTCGCGGATGCACTCTTACTCGTATCCGCTGCGGACGTTGCCGTGATCGTCGCGCTCCCCGGCAGTCCGGCGACAATTGTCGGGGCCGTATACACGCCGCCCGACGTAATCGTCCCCGCCGTCGACGGAGACACGGACCACGTCACTGCCGTATTCGTAGTGTTCGTCACCGTTGCGTTAAAGGTGGCCGTCTGCGGCGGCCAGCTATCAGCCGCGTCATTCGGAAACAAAGTCGACGCCGAAGGACTCACGCTAACTCCCACCGCGGGCGCGCTGCTACTTCCGCAGGCGACCAGCAGCCCGAGAAGCACGAGTACCATGCAGAGCGCGCCAATCATGACGTGCTTCGACATCTTGCGTCCGCCGAAGCCCACCATGACGATCCCGGCGAGCGGTAACGTCAGGGGCAGCCACGGCATACGATTATCGGCACGCCGCTTAAGTTTGTTCGCGCCCCCGCTGTTGTTCGGACCGGTCGTGTTAATCGTGAGCGTGACCGGTTGTGGGGAGGGTAAGCCCGCAGCGATCGAACTGAAGGAGCAGGTCACCGTCGCGTCCGGCAGTCCGTTACAGGCGAAGGTGACCGCGCTTGTGAATGTCGTGCCATTGGTCGCAGTTACGTTGAAGGTTGAGGTAGCCGTTTCTCCGGAGAGCACAGTCGCCGGTGTCGTCGGCGTCGATAATGCAAAGTTCTGATTCACGGTTAGCGCGACCGTAGTCGTCGCGTTCAGACTGCCGGACGTGCCGGTAATCGTGACCGTAGCCGTTGCAGGGACGGTCGAGCCAGTTGCCGTCAGGGTCAGAACGCTGGTTGTGGTTGTGGGATTCGTTCCGAACGCCGCGGTAACGCCGGTAGGCAAGCCGGACGCTCCCAAAGTCACGCTGCCGGTGAATCCGTTGAGGTCGTTCACCGTAATCGTGCTGGTCCCGGTATTGGTGATGCCAGGCGTGAGGGTCACGCCGCCCGAGTTCGAAAGGCTGAAGCTCGGTGCCGGAGTGACAGTGAGCGCAATCGTGGTGGTAGCCGTCAGGCTCCCGGATGTGCCCGTGATGGTCACAGTTGCGCTTCCCGCGGAGGCCGATCCGCTCGCCGTCAGTGTCAGAGTGCTGGTCCCGCTCGTTGGATTCGGACTAAACGCAGCCGTCACACCCGTCGGCAACCCAGAAGCCGCGAGCGTCACGTTGCCCGTGAATCCGCCCGCGTCGGTGACCGTGATAACGCTCGTTTTGCCCGGTAGTGTCGGAGTGATGGTCACGCTTGCAGGATTTGCCGAGAGCGAGAAGCTCGGTCCCGCCGCTACCTGAAGAGAAACCGTAGTAGTCGCGGTCGAACTACCTGACGTACCGGTAACAGTTATGGTCGAGGTTCCCACCGCAGCCGCGCCGCTAGCCGTCAGCGAGAGGGTGCTGGTCGAAGTTGTGGGATTTGTTCCGAATGACGCGGTTACACCGGTCGGGAGGTTCGAAGCAGCGAGAGTGACGCTACCGGCAAACCCGTTTAAATCGCTAACTGTGATTGTAGTGACCCCAGCGGTCCCGCCCTGCGAAATCGAAACCGTTGTGGGAGAGGCGGCGAGCGTAAAAGCCTGAGTTTCAATCCAGGCAGTGAGCAGGTTATTGGCGTCGACTGACCCTAGACCGGTAACTAGGTTATATCCAGTCGCGGAATCTTTGTTCGAAGCTTCGAAACCGAAGACCCCTGCCGAGGGGCACACGACATTGGTCGGAAACCCTGTTGGCAGTCCCACCTGACAATAGACCATATTGTCGCCGTTGGTGACCTGGTGAAACGCATTCGGCTTCGTGGCCGCGAGGCTGTAAAGTGCCGGGTTGATGTTTCCAAGGCCGGGTGCGCCAGGGATGCCGTTCAGCATCGCATCCTGGTTCAAAAGAGTGATGATGCCAGCAAAGACGGGAGACGAAGCAGAGGTCCCGCCGACCAGAGAGGCGTAGGTATCGACGGCGACAAAAATACCGCTAGCGCAACTGCTTCCCGAACCGTTTTCATTGAGCTCGGAAAGCTGGGTGCAAAAGATGTACCCAGGAAAATCTGGCGAGGCTAGCATCGAAACATCGGGAACCCACCGTACTCCTGCAGGAGCGCCCGTCACCGACAGCCCCTTCTGATACGCTGGTTGAGCAAAGCCGCCCCCGGTCGGCCCTGGTCCGGCGCCCAAGCAAACACCCTGCGCGGTTTCATACCAGCAGTTGCTAGCGCCGCCGCCGCCCATAGAAATCCATATATCGCTTTGCACCTGGGAGGCGGTCGCGGTAGATGTGAGCTTAGTCCATCCTGCCACGGCTTTTGGCCCGCCTTGACTGCAGAAAGTGTCGCCGTGGGCCGGCGAGTGACAATACAACGCTAGTTCTTCATCGTCATTCCAAGGAATCTCAGGAATGTAGCTGACTGCGGTCCCTCCGTTCTGGCCTAAGGTGGTGCTCCAGTAGGGCGAAGGGCTGGGATAGGAATCGTTCGCCAGCGAGATGGCTGTCCCACCGACTCCTGTAACGTATTGGCTGCTAGCAGGGTAACTAACCGCCAACCCGTATTGCGCCCCTGCAAATGGCCGGTTGGTACTGGGGTCGCGGTCACAAGAAGCCGATCCGACGTCACCAGAAGAGTTCACAATCGTGACTCCCTCCACGTTGCCCTGCTGCAAGGTAGATTCCAGATCGGCCCCGTCGAAGAGTTCGCATTCGCCATAACTCATGCTTACAACCGGAGCCAACGGCGGGCCGCTGGGCGGGTTGATAACTGCTATGAGCGCATCAATCACGCCGCCCGATGTCTCGCCGTTGACGAACACAATCTGAGCGTTGCGGGCGACAGCGCCCGACCACTCAATGTCAAGATCCGACTCACCCAAGTCCCCCGGCGAAATTCCTTGGTCCGTTCCCACTAGAACATAAGCGAAGTTGGTTGTGGTGCAAGGGGAAATCACGATCCCGTTCGCATCGACCGTGCACGATCCCGTCGTAGGAGTTTGGGAAAAGGGAATTTGGGAAAGATTGAAACCGGCTCGAAAATCGTTAATATCGGCCAGATAAATATCGGTTTGTCCGACAATCGCCAGTTGCTGGCCGGTGCCATCGATGGGAGTTGATGCCTTATAGAGCGGGGCGATGTCGTATATGGTTGCAATATCGTCGGGAGCAAGAAAATTTGGAAAGATATAGTTGCCGTCGTAATAGTCGCGGAGTGGGTCTCTTGTCGAGACTGAGCGCATCGCTCGATTGGCCGGTTGCTCTCTGAAATCATGCAACCCGATTAGAGCTGTAATGATTCCCCGCAGCGCGGATGGAATCATGACCGGCGTAGAATTTGAGAAGTGCTCTTCGCCGTTAATCTGATACGCATGGATTTCGGTCCCAAAGGCGGCTTGGACCTGAGCCGCAGTCCCGCTGAAAATGATTGAGTTTCGACCACCCCCGACACTTAACATCTGGAACCCCTGCGACTTAAGCCATTCGGCGATTTTCGTGAAGTCGTTCGCGCTAAGCCCAAAGCGCTCAGCATACTGCTGGGGGGTAAGCCACTTGTGATAGTTGGATGAGGTCCTGTCCTGTTGTTGCGCGAGCAATTGACTCAGGGCGCGTTGCTGACTTGGTGAAGGGGAGGTCAAGATCGTGATGTAACTCAACTGTTTTGATGGATCGACGGGGCCGCGATCGTATTGCGGCTGTGCCTTGGCATGCAGACTCCGCGGTAAGGCAACCGCTTGATCTGTAACTATTGCGCCAGTGATCCGGTCTCCCGCGGCAGCAAAGCTCAAAGTCGATAGACTCAGCAGACAAAGCAAGAGGCTCGAGAGACGAGACGAGGACATACACACCGCAGGCGAACGTCGCATGGTCACTCCGTGGCACGGCTGAAGTTGTTAGGGAACGTGGAAGCATTATCAATGCTTCCTCTAGTCTGATCAAGATATTCTTTGCGGGGTTGTACGAATGTAAATTGTTAGTAAACCTTTGTGACTTAGGTCACATTGAACCATCGTCGAACCATCGGCTGCTCGGATGCTGCTTTTGACTCTTAATCACCCGATCATTCGATCGCTTAATGATCCGATCGCTCAATGTTCGATCGCTCAATGTTCGATCGCTCAATGATCCGATGTTTTTGCTGGCCCGGTCCGCCGCACGTGAATCGTCGACCGTTACTGGCCCTCCGCCGGCCAACGATTACTTAGACCTCGGCCAGCTCTTCTTCCAATAACTGCTTGTTATAAAGGTCGGTGTAATAGCCATTGCGCGCGATTAGTTCGTCGTGGGTGCCTTGTTCGACGATCTTTCCCTGGTGCAGGACGGCGATTGAGTCGGCATTGCGCACGGTCGAAACCCGGTGGGAGATGAAGATGGTGGTTCGTCCGCGCATGATCTCGCGCAGGTGGTTGAGGATCTTGTCCTCCGTATGCGTGTCGACACTCGAAAGCGCGTCGTCGAGCACCAGAATGCGTGGGCTGCGCAGCAGGGCGCGGGCGATGGCCGTGCGCTGCTTCTGGCCTCCGGAGAGCGTGATGCCGCGCTCCCCAACCATCGTGTCATAGCCTTCGGGGAAGCTTTCGATGTCGTGTGCGATGTTGGCCGCTTGCGCGGCGGCCTTGATTTCGTCCAGCGAGGCTTCGCCATTTTCCTGAGACACTCCGAAAGCGATATTTTCCCGGATGGTGTCGCTGAAGAGAAAAGTTTCCTGCGGCACGAATCCGATGTGACGCCGTAGCGTGTCGAGAGGGAACTCGCGGATCGGACGCCCGTCGATCAGAACCGCGCCAGCCGCGGCGTCATACGTCCGGGGAATCAGGTTCACCAGCGTAGTCTTGCCCGAGCCCGTAGGGCCCACGATCGCAAGGCTCGATCCAGCGGGAATGCGCAGGTTGATGTCTTTGAGAATCGGGACTCCGTTATAAGCAAAGTTCAAATTGCGAAATTCGATTGCGCCCAGAAAATCGGGGGCTTCGAGATCTAAATCCGAGGTTGGAGGGTTTTGGCCTTTCAACGATCCGATCATGGATGGCCCTATGACTCGATCAGTAGAGCGATCGATGCCTGTCTCATCCACGATCTCAGGTTGCTGGCTTAGGATTTCTTCGATTCGCACCATGCTTGCCGTGCCGCGTTGGAAGATGTTAATCACCCACCCCAGTGCGATGACCGGCCAGGTCAATTGCACCATGTAAGTGTTGAAGGCGACGAAATCGCCGACGTTCATCTTGCCTTGCAGAACTTCGCGTCCGCCCAGCCAGAGCACAATGACCACCGCCGCGCCCAGCATGAGTTCCAGCGTAGGCCACAACATCCCCATCAACCGAACCAGGCCCAAGCTGCGCCGGATGTATTCCTGATTCGCATTTTCGAAAGCGGCGATCTCCGATTGTTCCTGGATATAGGCTCGAATGACGCGGGCTCCCGAGAAATTTTCCTGCGCCCGCGCCGAGATGTCCGAGAACATGGCCTGTATACGCTCGAAGCGCTCGTGAATGCGGCGTCCAAAATACTGAATCACGATGCTCGTGATGGGCAGCGGCAGAAAGGCGTAAAGCGTGAGCTTGGGGCTGATTGCCAGCATGAATCCCAGCGCTCCGGCAGTGAAGACGAGCGTATTCGCGGAGTACATAATCGCCGGGCCGAGCAGCATACGGACGGCGTTAAGATCGTTGGTAGCGCGGGCCATGATATCGCCGGTGCGATTCTTCTGGTAGTAGGAGAAGCTCAGGCGCTCGAGGTGGGCGAAAAGATCGTTGCGTAGATCGAACTCGATGTCGCGGGAGATTCCGATGACGACCCAGCGCGTCAGGAATTGGAAGATGCCCTTGATCAGCGCGATGCCAATAATGAGCAGCGCGTAAGTAAGAAGTTTTTGGCGGGTGACTCCGTTGTGCAGATCATTGATGGCGCGGCGCAGTACTTGCGGAAAGAGGATCCAGACGCCGTTGTTGAATAAGACGCAAACTCCACCCCAGATGAGGCCACTACGATAACGTTTGAGATAGGGTACGAGCGGACGTAGATTTTTCGGCACCATGATGCGACAGACGGCTCTGCGTCAACCTCTGCATCGACCGACGGTCCGCCAACCCGCGGACCGTTCGATCACGACCTCTAGTAGATGAGATTGTAGCAGCGCTGGATGACGATTTTCTTAGCGCAGGCGCGAGCGCGATCAAGGTTGCGGTGAGCAGCACGCCGGTCCAGAGGGAGAGCATTCCGGCGGCGAACATTAATCCGGAGTAGAGCAAGCGTTCCATTCGGCTTCCTCACTCGGCAATTCCGATTTCGGGCGCCGAGTAAAAATGCCGGGCAAGAAAGAAGTTGGAGGTTCCGCTCCTCGCCCGGGTTGGAGAGAAATTTACCGGCTCGATAGACTTTGGCCCACAGCCGTCTCTCCGAAACTTAGTCCGCGGGTGGCGCAGGCGGTGCTTTCTGCTTCATCCGCGCTTCGCGCTTAGCTTCGAAGTTTGCCAGCTTTGTTTTCTGATCGGCTGTCAGAACCTGCATCATCTCAGCCTTGATGCGGGCATGCTGCACTTCCAATTCAATCTGCGTCTGCGAGTTGGCGGTCGCCAGGGCACGGGTCTTGGTCTCATCAAACGGACCGCTCTGTTCGAGGGCGCGCATGGCTGCATGATTCTGCTGCATCTGTTGTATCAGCGGTTGCAGCGTCGGCTTCTCTTTGTCCCAGATCGCCTTGACTTGATCTTGCTGCGCGCTGCTGAGGTCCAGATAGTCGGTGAAAAAGCCCAGCATGTGTCCAAAGTCGCCGTCGGGACCGCCGGGGCCGTGCGGGCCTTGTGCCGCCGCGATCGCGACCGCTAACATAACCGCGGCGCCGATAGTGAGAATACGAGTACGAGTGGATTTCATTGAAACTCCTTTTGAAACTCTGGTGAGATCGAAAGCGTTTCTTGCTCTCAACCTGGTAGTTGCCCTGACTCTCTTCCGAATGCCAGGGCTTCGGGTGCACCCGAACAACTATGCAGATAAGAACACGATTCGCGAAAATTAGAGGTAAAGAGTCAGTCAACCGCGGTAAAGTTTTGTAAAGGAGCAAGGCTGCTTATTGCTGCCCGTCGTTCGCTCTTTGCCAGAAGCCGAGATGGACGAGCGAAGAGCCGACGGCGTCCACAAATCACAAATCTTTACCCCGCGAGGCGCGGCAAAGGTGTTACATGAATAGAAGAATGGATCACGTGCTGGTAGTAGATGACGACGTCGAACTCTGCGGGCTGGTGCAGGAGTATCTGACCGCCGAGGGTTTCAGCCTGAAGGCTGTGCATGATGGGGAACAGGGCCTGCAGCAGGCGCTCACGAACGAGTACTCGCTGGTAGTACTTGACGTCATGCTCCCTGGAATTAACGGTTTCGAAGTTTTGCGCCGCATTCGGAGCGTCTCGAAGATTCCTGTGCTCCTGCTGACGGCGCGCGGAGAAGATGTCGATCGCATTGTCGGATTGGAGATTGGCGCGGACGACTACTTACCGAAACCGTTCAATCCGCGTGAACTTGTCGCGCGCATCCGTGCGATTCTGCGGCGAACCAAACCAGTAAAGGCCGCCGATGCGGTGCCCGAGGTTCTGAGCGTTGGAGACGTTGAGCTCGATCCGGCAACCCGCAGCGTGCAACGTAACGGGCAGCCCGTCGATCTGACTTCGGTGGAATTCAATCTGCTCGAAGTTCTATTGCGCGAGGCGGGGCGAGTCGTGACCAGGGAACGCCTGGTGAATGCCGTCCTCAGCCGTAAGTTCATGCCTTTCGATCGCAGCATCGATATGCACGTCAGCAAAGTGCGGCGAAAGCTAGGCGACTCGGAAGACGATGGCGACCACATTAAGACGATACGGGGCGTGGGCTACATGTTCGCGCGTCCGGCAAAGGTAAAAAAATAAGCTGCTGCTTTTGCCTGCTCGCAAGGTTTCGCAAACGGCCAACAGCGAAAAGCGTGTTCTAAATGAAAAGTCTTTTCCTCAAAATCTTCCTCTCGTTCTGGGTCGCCCAGGCGCTCTTTGTTGTGCTGGCGATTCTGGTGACCATTGCCTTGAGCCCGACTCGGCATGGCATAGAGAGCGAAGGCCCGCAGATTCTCGCGGAAATCGTAAACGCCTATCAAGGCGGAGGCGAACACGCCGCTCATGATTACGTCGAAGAACTCTGGCGCTCAAAACATGTTTGGGCATCGGTCTTCGATCCCGCCGGCCACGAGATTTCTGGACGCCATCCGCGGATGGAAGATCTCGGCCCCGGCGGTCCCCCGCCAGACAGCCCGCTCCGCGCTGGTCCACCACGCCATCACGGGTGGATGGACAATCTTCTTCCCGACCGCGTGATTCGTCAGGCCCTGACTCTTGACGGCAAACGCTACACCCTGGTTCTCGTTTTGCCGCCAGGGCCCAGAGTGTTTTTCGGCCCGCATGACATTCCGGGACTCGGCATCGCGATCGCCGTCATCACCTCCGGACTAATGTGTTACTTCCTGGCGTGGTCCATGACCAGCCCGGTAACCCGTTTGCGCATGGCCGCACAAAGCCTCGCTTCCGGCAATCTCAGCGCGCGTACGGGCGCTCCTGTAACCGGTCGCCGCGATGAGATGACTGAGTTGATGCGCGACTTCGATCGCATGGCCGAGCGCATTGAAGGACTGGTGGAATCTCAATCGCGCCTGTTAAAAGATGTTTCGCACGAACTGCGCTCGCCACTCGCCCGCCTCAGCGTGGCCCTGGGTTTAGCGCGGCAAAAAGCTGCCCCCGAAATTGAACCGTCGCTCCACCGCATCGAACTCGAGGCCGACCGGCTCAATCAGCTGATCCAGCGCCTGCTGACCATTTCCCGCCTGGAATCTGGTACCGACGGACTGCACAAAACGCTATTCTCTCTCCGCGAAGTGGCCGAACAAGTGGCCCGCGATGCCGAATACGAGACTCCGGGAAGATATTGCCGCGTCACCTCTCCCACCGACGGAACCGCACTCGATAGGGACGAATTCATGGTCGAGGCCGATCCCGACCTCCTGCGCAGCGCTATTGAGAATGCAGTAAGGAACGCCACGCGATATACTGCCGAAGGTACTACGGTTGAGGTGCAACTGGACCGGCAGCAAGCGGCGAACGGCAACGGCACTGGCGGCGAGATCGTAATTCGTGTGCTGGATTCGGGTCCGGGCGTTCCCAACGAAGCGCTCGCCAAGATTTTTGAGCCTTTCTATCGACTGGACGACGCCCGCAACCACCGGACCGGTGGCGCGGGATTGGGCCTGTCGATTGCCGATCGCGCGATTAGGCTACATGGCGGACAAGTTCGCGCATCCAACCGCAAAGAGGGTGGATTAGAGATTGAAATCCGGATTCCGGCGGTTTTGCCGGTGCAAGGGTTTGCTCTTCCCGCTCGTTCCTGATACAAAAATTAATTTCAGCCACCAGCTTCGGTCTCCGTGATGCTTGGCAGCGTACTGCCAGCGGACGGGAAGCGGCTGACTACCCCACCCGGCGAAAGTGTGTGCCGAGAGCGGATTTTCTGGAGAGTGGATGTCGAAGAAATCAGGCGGAATCGTTGTGCTCGCGGGCCTGTGTGCCCTGAGTCTGTTTTTGTTGAGCTGCGGTACGAGCTCCTCTCGTCCTTCAGGACTGCTCTACGTCCTCACCCAGGGCAGCACCGGCATCGGAAACAATATCAGCTCCTATTCCATCGATCTCAGTAGCGGAGAATTGTCCCTGGTGAATTCCAACGCGAGTGCCTGTCCCACCGCGCCGACCCAGAACAATCCTAGCCCCTGCGGACCGCCGATGGATATCGTGCTCGACTCAACGGGTGCGACAGCATTTGTACTGGACCAAGGCATCTCCTCCGCCATGATCGCGCCCGTAATCTATTCTTTCCCGATCGGTTCCGATGGAAGCCTGGGAGGCTCGACTGTCGCCGCCACCCTCACGACCGGAGACACTCCTGTCTCGATCGTTCGCGATGCCACTGGACAGTTCTTAATCGCGATTACCGCGGGCTATTTTCCTCCACCCACTGATTGTCCGCTCACGGGTTCGACCTCCGCAGGCTTCGCTGGTTGCCCCTCGGTGTCGGTCTACACCATTAGTTCGGGAGCTTTGACCTTGGCGGCGGGAAGCCCCTTCTACGTGAGTAAAATTCCGACGGCGCTTTCCACCGTCACATTTACTCCTACCGGCTCGACCACGTCGCAGGAATTGCTTTTCGTGACCAACAATCAAGATATCTATGTCTGCAGCGGGGTTTGCACGCCTCACGACAATACCGTGAGCGTCTACGCCCTGAGTTCGTCCGGCACTTTCCAGGAGCAGATCTTATCGCCGTATGAGATCGACGCACCGAATCCGGTGTCTGTGATTGCGGTGAACACCAACCAGTCTTCCCAGACCGCGAGCGGCGGCGTCTTCGTCTACGTCGGGAATAACGGTTCAACCGGCGATATCAATCCCTTCCAGGTTTGCACGACGCAAAATCCAGCATGTACATTGCCTGAAGTTCAGGAAAATCTGATGACCCCCCTTTTGCAGTCGTGTTCTCAACCGCCATGCAATCCTGTGGCCCCGACAGCGGCGGGACAGAATCCGACCGCCATGGTCCTCGATCCGACCGACAATTTTCTGTACTCGATCAGCAACGGATCGAATCAGGTTTTTGGATTTAAGGTCAACACCACGACCGGCACTCTCTCCGCGCAGTCTCCTGCGACGCAACCTACTGGATCTCAGCCCGTGTCCATTGCGCTGCACCCGAGCGTCAATAACACCGGCCAGTTCTTGTTCGTATCGAATAGCAACTCGGATAACGTCAGCGCGTTTTCGTTGAATACCACCAGCGGCTCGATGAGCAATCCGTCGACGGTGGTTACGCCAGCAACGCCCAGCGGCTTGGCCGCGAGATAAGAGATCGGGTGATCGAAGGTTTTGCTTCTCGATCACCCGGAAGTTCTTAGGTGGGCATCCGCAGAATTAGATAGCCGCCGATGAATCCAAAGACCAGATCCGGCGACCATGCGGCCACTGCGGGCGGAAGCTGACTTAGATTTCCCATTGCTTCGAACAAGCCAGAAATCGTCCAATAGACGACGCCGATTCCAATTGCCGTGGCGACACCAGCAACCGCCGACCGTTTGCCTGCCGACAGCGCAAACGGGATCGCAATCATCGCCATCACTAACGTGATTAGGGGATAAGCTAACTTCTTCTGCAACTGCACCCGCAACCGAACCACGTCAAATCCGCTTTGCTCCAAGTCGCGTATATAGCGTCGTAACTCGTCGTAACTCATCTCCGACGACTGCTTGATTTCCTTTTTGAAGTAAGACGGTTGCTCGGCCAGTTCCGGATAAGTTTCCGCATCGAACTTATGGTAATTGTCGATGGCCGAACCATTGAGACTGCGCTCCCATCCTTGTTCATAGACCCATCGCGCCATCGAACTTGACCAGTGAGCGCGGTCGGCGGCGATGCGGTGCGTGATCTGAAAGGTATGGGGATCAAACTGAAACACCGTGACTCCAGCAAATACATCGCGGTCGGGATCGAAAAACTGGTAGTAATAAATGTCATTATGCTGCCCGAAAATCCACTTCCGATCGGGACGCAGATAAGTTTGCGCGGGCTTGCCCTTAATCTTGTTGCGCAGCGCGTCCTGCCGCTTGTTGGTGTAGGGAAGATAGAGTTGATCGGACAAAAACAGCACTCCGCCTACCAGAGTCGAAACCACCAATACCGGGATGATGATGCGATACAGACTGATGCCCGT
>Ga0302140_10009261_pt1 | contig 12227 bp, 7 predicted proteins | sample I_Bog_E1_1_FD_202095 | JGI IMG/M metagenome (GOLD analysis project Ga0302140, IMG submission 202095) | Peat permafrost microbial communities from Stordalen Mire near Abisko, Sweden - I_Bog_E1_1 | ecosystem: Environmental > Terrestrial > Soil > Wetlands > Peat | place: Sweden: Abisko, Stordalen...
AAAAAAAATTATTACCTTAAAAATGTTTGCCTCTCTAGTTTTGACGAAAATATTTATAATTTTTTATGTGCACTATCCTTTTATGAATTAAACAACAGATTAAATTATTATGAATTTGTATATTTTTCCTAAAAAAATAAATATTTTATTAACGCTTTTTGAATAAGACCTTAAGGGATTGGGAACAATTCGCACAACTATTAAACCCCATGACTTCAGGAGAAATTATCTTGTTTAGCAAAATGATCTTCATAAATCAAGATTCAAAAAACAAATGGTCTTTAATGGAAGACATGCTGCTTCAAAAAATCATAATGTAAAATTTTTATGCCTTTTTTTGAACCATATTGGATTTCAAGAAAGAATCATCAAAAACGTTTGCCTTGGAGACAAATTACGAAAGAACTCAATCAATCTTTGGATTTTCCAAATCGCAAAAAACCTACACAATGTTGTGAGAGATGGAAGAATGCTTTATCCAAAAAATGCAAAAGAGGTGAATGGACTAAAACAGAAGATCTGATCATAATTTCTTTTGTGAACAAATATGGGTCTAAATGGAGTCGATTGGCCAAAATGTGTCCAGAAAGGACTGAACATAATGTCAAAAATCGATTCTTTAGCTTGATTTCAAAGCATTTCGACATTCCGATCTTGAAAATCAAACAATCAGTCAATTATTTGGATTCCAAAATTCTTGATGAAGTCAAAATGGGCCTTAATGCTAATATTTCTTAATTTAATTGTTTTGATTTTATTAAAATTTAAAAATCCCCAAAAATTTAATGATTTATATTTTTATTTTTTCAATTCTTAAAATGAAAATTATGTTTTTTAAAAATTAGAAAAATTATACAAAATTTTTTTGCCAAAGTCTTGGCAATATTTTAATTATTAAATGATGATTTTTTATTTTAAATAATTGAATTCGAAAACAATTAAAATATTTTGAAATAAAAACCTTTTAATAAAATTCAAACAAAAACTTGAAAAATTCAATAAAAATCCAAATTTTATTTGTATCCATTAAAAATGCATAATTCGGCTAATCCTTTTGTGCGAATGCGTGAATATGAGTTGGCTACTGATGAATTTAATCTTGAATCCCAACAACTTCTTCTTGATCTCCAAACGTCCAATGTTCCATTAAAAAGCAAGCCTTCTTCTGATTCAAAAAAACCTCCAGCCTTGACTACAATCGATTCCCTCAAAGCCTCTATTTCGACTTTCTATAAAGCGAAATCCTCTGGTCCGATACTAAGCTATCTATCCTGGATGGAAGCTCCGAAATCAGTGCATCAAAAGCAATTCTATCATAATGTTAAGGACTTTTTTTTCTCGAACACAGAATCTTTAGAAGTCTTGAATCAGAAAGCTGAGATATTTTGCCTTTTGAAGACTCCCGATCAAGGGACTTTGTTAACCGGTTGTGGAGATCATAAGATATATCTGTGGGACACCAAGACCCATCAACAAAAAAGCGAATTATCTGGCCATCATGCAACTGTGGTCTGCCTAGCTTTTAGTCCTAAAGACAATATATTGATTTCAGGCAGTTATGATAAAATGATCTTTCTCTGGGATTTTCATAAAATGATGAAAATTTGTGAATTGAAAGAACATAAAGAAGGAGTTGTCACATTGGCTGTTTCATCAGATGGCGAGCTTTTGGTTTCTGGTAGTGATGATAAATCCATCGTTGTTTGGAATTATCAAACTCGAAACAAACTCAAGACATTAGAAGGTCATACATCGGCAATCAGCACAGTTCTTTTCACCAAAGATAATAAAAAAATCATTTCAAGCAGTTGGGATAGCTCAATTAGAATATGGGACATCTGGACTGGGCTTACAGAAACCATTTTAGGGGAACATGAAGAAATGATCAGAGCGATGACACTTTCTCCAGATTACACCATTTTAGCCAGTGCAGGAGGGGATCGTGTTATCAGAATTTGGGATTTGAAGGAAAAAAGATTAATAGCTTGTTTAGAAGGACATATTGATATGGTGCGAGCAATGGCGATGACTTCAGATGGGGGAAAATTAGTGTCCGCAGGTAGAGATAGGACAATAAGAGTATGGGATTTAAAAAGCATGACGTTGATTAGAAAAATGAAAGGCCATAGAAGCATTGTGAGAGATTTGGTTGTGTCTTCGGATGATAAGTTCATAATCAGCGGTAGCGCAGATCATACCATGAGGGTTTGGAGTATTGAGGATCTAGATGAAACTTGTCTAAAAGGGAAATATGAAAACGTTTCTGCGTTGGCAATGAGTCCTGAAGGCAAAAGGTTATTTTCAGGACATAATGCAATGATAGTTGTATGGGATTCCGATACAGCAAAAGTGATCGGGAAGCCTATAAAGCAAATGGATAAGGTTTTGGCTTTGGATGTGACAAAAAAAGGTGATAGATTGATTTCAGCAGGAAATGATGCGGTGATATATGTTTGGGAGGTGGAAAGCATGCAGTTGATAAAATCCTTATATGGACATAGTAGTTCCATAAACTCACTAAAATGTAGTCCGGATGGTCTAAGTCTTCTTTCAGGAGGGTCTGATGAATATTTGATAAAATGGGATCTCAACAATTATGAGCAATATAAACTACATGGCGATCATTTAGGGCCTATACATTGTCTCGAGATCTCTAAAGATAACCAATATATTTTAACTGGAACATTAACAGGCCTTATGATTTTATGGGATTATCAAGAGTTCAAACAGGTTAACATCTTCAAAGCCCATGAAAAGACTGTAACATCAGTTAAGATCGCCACTAATAATCAGAAGCTGATATCAGCAAGTTTAGATTCCAAAATAAAAATTTGGAAAACATCAAATGGTGTGGTGCTTTATTGTCTTGATGCTCATAAAGGACCAGTTTTATCAATAGAACTTAATGAAGAAGGCACGAAACTAATTTCTGGAAGTGATGATGGGACTATTAGATTATGGGATGTCAGATTAGGACTTCCGATTGGGATTATCGATATACCAATGAATTCATTTAATAGTTTGATTTTGAGTCCCGATGGAGTGAGAGTATTAGCTGGTTTGAATGAAACAATCCAAATATGGGAAGTCAAACAATTGCATATTCTTAAAAAACTAGAGAATTTCAGTACCATTAATGCCATTATCTTGACAAATGATGAGAATTCTATTGTAACCGGAGGTGATGACACTTTGTTGAGAGTCTGGGACGTCAATTCCCTGCTTCAAACAGCATGTCTTGAGGGTCATTCTAAGCCGATATTGGTGATAAAAGGCTTTCATGAAAATGATCATGTGGTGTCAGGATCAGCAGACAATACTATTAGAATTTGGGATCTCAATAAAAATGAGCAATTGAGAGTTTTGAAAGGAAGTCCTAGTCTCGTGAGTTCATTAGCCATCTTTTCTGATGATCAGAACATTATCAGTGGTTGTTATGATAGTACAGTAAGATTATGGGATTTAAAAACTTATAATTTGAGATATGTGTTTAAATTCCATGAAGGACCTGTGAAAGCTGTATGTCTTACTCCAGATAATGAGATTTATGTTTCAGGAGGTAATGATAACAATATCAATATTGTGAATATCCACGAAAGGAATGTGATTCATCAATTGAAAGCCCACGACGATTCAATAAATTGTTTAGTGATTATTGATGAAGGCTCGAGAATTATATCAGGATCCAAAGATAAAACCATAAAAGTTTGGGATCTTTGGACTGGAAGATTAGTGAAAATCTTGAAATCACATAGGGCTTCTGTTATGACATTGATCACAAATGCTAATTTTAAAAAAATGCTAAGTGGGGCGGAAGATGGGACTATTCATATTTGGGATTTGGAAAATTTCAAGAAATGCGATAATTATGATGGTCATGAGAAATCAGTCAACGGATTGGCATTATTATCAAATGAATTTAAGCTGATTTCAGTGGGTTCAGATCATTCTATTAGGATATGGAGATTGGAAGCTGTGGATCTCTTGCCTTTTCTCGAGGGACATTCAGGACCAGTGAAACAGATCTTTTTATTAAAAGATGAAGAGAAATTATTGTCGATTTCAGAGGATAATAGTTTGATTCTATGGGATATTAAGGAAAACAAGCCGTTTAGAAAATATCTTAATAAAATAGGAGAAATTAAATGCATGTGTATGATGAATGACGGAGAAGATTTGTTATTGATAACCACGAAGGAAATCAAAATATGGGATATCATATCATGGAAACAAAAGGATTCTATTTTATGGAAAGATATAGCGGAAATTGTAGTGATATCACCTGATAAGAGATGTTTCATAGGTTGTGAGGATACTTATATAAAAGTTTGGGATTTAGAGAAGAAAGAACTAATAACAAATTTGGATGGACATATTGGAGCAGTTACAGCGATGATTTTGTCCATTAAAAGACAATTGTTAATTTCAGGAAGTTCAGATAATAGCATTATAATATGGGATCTTGAGAAAATGTCCATCATACATATTTTCAAAGGACATCAACATACTGTAAGTTGCCTGCTAATTGATAAGGAAGAAAAAGTCCTGATTTCGGGAAGTTATGATAAAAGTGTGATGATTTGGAGTCTTGATAATTATAATAAATTGCCTGAAATTATCAAAGATTTGCCTCTTGAAGTACATGCCTTGGCTTTCACTCCTGATCAAGATAAACTCATTATCGGATGTGGGAAAATTAAATCCTTTTCTGCTAAAAAAGCTATCATATCGCATAAAAATGAGGATCATATTCATATCTTTGATTTGAAAACTTTGAAGAAAATCGCTTCACTCGATAATCTCAGAGATTCCTCAACTTTATCTGTATCTCTTTCAGGTGAAACTCTCGTTTCTGGTAGTAAAGACCGATCTATCTCATTTTGGAATCTTAGCACATTATCTCATGAAAAGACGTTTTCAGGATATTCGAATAAAGTCCTTGCCGAACTCATGACTTCTGCTTGCGATAAGCTAATTTTGGCCTGCGATGATAAAAACATCGTGGTTTGGAATTTGAAATTCACGAGTTTAAACACTATTTTGAAAGGACATACAGGAAATCCCATTTGTTTGGCTATAACTCATGATGGTAATAAATTGGTTTCAGGAGCGAAGGATAAATCTCTTAGAATTTGGAGTCTTGAAAAAAAACAAGAAATCGAGATTTTACAAGGACATTCGGCTGGAGTGAATTGTGTGGAATTCACAAAAGATGAGAAAATCTTATTATCAGGTAGTGATGATCTCACTATAAGATTATGGGATTTTCTTGAGATGAAATTAATAACAGTTCTCGATGGACATCAAAGCATTCAAGCTATAATGGATCTTGATAATGGAAATAGATTTGTGACAGGAGATAAAGGGAAAAATCTGAATATTTGGAGAAAAACTAATGAAGAATTGAATTATGAAATAGAAAAACATATCAATTTCGAAACGGGAATAAGCAAAATCATCGCTAGTCCAAATCGAAAGATTATTTTAGTGATGTTAGAAAATTCCAAGATTCAAACCTGGAAAGTGAAGAATTGGAGTTTGATAGCTGAAATCGAAGGGAAAAAAGGAAATTTACGCACAACTCCGATATTTTTATCAAGCAATAATAATAAATTGATCATTTATTTCGATAAAATCATCGATTGTTATTCAGGAGAAACCATTTTCACCTTCCAAATCAATCATAAGATGCAATCCTTTTTCTATGATATCAAGAATTGCTTCCATTATTTCCTATCAACTGATTATCGATTAAGGAAAATCGAGAAATCTTGGCTTCAGGCTTATTTTTTCAATTATTTGAATTATGCGTCTATTGGAAATCTACCCCAAGACCTCAATATCATCTGTAGGCAAAATACATGCACTTTTCCTTTTTCACTTAGTTTCTTGCATTTAATCTCGATTTTCGATAAATCAGAGTTCTTTACAGCTGAGATATTAGAGGAAATTTATGGGACAAATAATGTATGTCTGAGTAATTTCTATCTGGAAGACGTTTTTGGAAATACTCCTTTGGATATCATGGTTTTAAAGAAAAACACTGCCCTTATTTTCAAGTTTTTCGATAGTTTATTCAAACAATTTGCGGAAGAAAATTGTCCTTTTTATGAGAAAGTCAGATTTTTGAATTATCATTTCTCTAAGGGAAAAAACATTTTGGATTTGATTTGTTCATTATTGCCTTTATTGGGAACTGATTTGAGGATAATTTCGAAATTATTCGAGATTGCCTTCATGGATATTGACCCTAAGATCTATGATAATGATATTTTATATGAAGAATTATCCGAACCTTTATTCATCGAAACAGATGAAATTTATACAGTGAATAAGGAAATGATATTGGAAAAATTGAAGGAAAAGCTGAAAATGGAGGAAAAGAGCATTTATGAAAAAGCATCTCAAGTTAAAGCCAAATTCATCTTGATTCCGAATATTAATGACATTGCCAATAAGAAAACTTCACATATATTGGAACATTTTTCGAATTCCGAAAGTGATAATGAATTTTTCTCCAATGATGTCTTGGAAATGATCATCAATTATATTTGGAACACCCAAACGAAATATTATTATATAGCTGAATTCATAGTATTTTTCTTTTGTTTCCTCATTTATAACATCATCCATATATTCCTAATGCCAGAAATCAACACAAATGCGGAATTAGCAGCCAATCAACATGTAGACAATTTACTAGCTTTTTTCGATTTTTTCCTCATGTTATATAGTCTTTTTTATCTATGCAATGAAATCAAACAGATGGTTTCTTCAGGTTTCTTCACTTATTTCAAGAACATTTGGAATTATTTCGATATTGCTTTAATTCCTCTGTTATTCACGAGTTCTTTGTTCAATATCATGATAATATGTAATGATTATGAGGAAACCGATTATTTGAAGCTTATTAATTCAATTTGTATGTTCTGTTTTTGGTTCAGATTTCTCTCTTTTTTCAGAGCAATTAAGGAAACTTCCTCAATGATGCGACTTATTTTCAATGTAATACAAAGTGTGAGATATTTCGTGTTATTTATGGTATTTTTCATGTTAACCCTTGCATCGACTTTCTATCTTTTACATGGGGAAAGTGATGATGCTACCTTCTTTCAAGCGATTTTTGCGTTTTATAAATCGACGGTTGGAGATTCATCAGGAATCACTGATTATGTGATTGTTTTCCCACCCCTAACATATCTTTTCATGATCGCATCAACGTTTCTTTTCGCAATTATTTTATTGAATTTGTTAGTTGCGATTATTGGAGATAAACATCAGGAAATCAGTGATGCGGAAGAAAAAACCAGACTTTATGAATTAACCAATATAGTGGTTGATAGTAATAGCAATTTGGTGACGAAAATCATGAGATGGATTAGAAAACCGAAAAAAAGAGGAAATTATCTCATTTATCTATATAATGAAAGTCAGGAGAAGAATTTAGAAAAGGAAAAGGGTGTTGAAGGGAAAATGGATGAATATTTGAAGATTTTCCAAAGGGAAAATGCAAGACTTCTTGGGGAAAAAATCAACGAAATAGAGAAATTCGTTGAAAAAAAGTTCAAGGATTCGTAATTATTAAGTGATTTCTAAATAAATAAAAGAATAGATTTATTATTTAATTTAAAAAATTCATTCATTTTCTCAATAAAAAAAAAAGATTTATTATTTAATTTAGAAATTCATTCATTTTCGTCTAATTTAGAATAAAGTTTAGTTAAATGAAGAATTATTGTTTTGAAAATATCATCTATGACTTTTTCTTTCGAATGATTCATGATAGAATCATTGATTTTCCTATGAGAAAGTACTTCGTTTCGCAATTTGATAAAATCCTGCTTTTTCTTGAGAAAGCCTTTAAATATCTCGATTTTCTCTGTATTTTCAATGGAAATTAACCAATTCTGTAAATCAATTTCTGCACTCCGTTCTAAGTTCTTCGTTTTCTCAAGAATCAATGTTCTATCATTGTAGATCTTTATAATGCTCGTGAGATATTTCTCGAAAATTATTTGAGCGATTTCAAGAATAAATTCTTTTTTTTCTAAATATTTATTGATATTTTCAACAACATTCACGTCTTTGATAGTCGTAATGATCAATTCAAAGCTCAATTGAGGCTGTTTAACTTCAAGTCCACAAAGAACTTCAAGGAGTTTCTCTGTACTCTTATAAGTTTCTGATCGAAAATTTTGAATTTGTTGTAAAATTTCATAAATTATCAGATTTTTATCTATGTTTTTTGAATTAATCAATTGGCAGGCGCCATGTTGTTTTTTTAATTCTTCAACGCAAATTTTGCAAAGAAAAACACAATGATTTGGACAAAAAAATTCACTGCTCCATTGATGTACTCTACATAAGTCACTTTCTTCTTCAGAGGCGATATCTAAAATATGTGAAGATTTCACTTCCTCCTGTAGCAGAGAAGTCTTTTCTGAAACAAAAGGCTGCATTACCTCTTGATTTTGTGCTTTTTCTTCTTCTAGAATTGTTTTTTTTTTATTTTCGATGTTTTTTGATGGAAAGTCATCTTTAAATAAGTTTTCTAATCCTTCTATATCATCATTTATTTGAACTATTGCATGTTGATTTTTCAGGTTAGAGGCTTTTTCTTCTTCGATAATTGTTTTTTTCTTATTTTCTATTTTTTTTGGTGGAAAATCATCTTTAAATAAGTCTTCTAATCCTTCTCTATCATCAGTTATTTCAAATATTACATGTTGGTTCTTTGTGGGAATTACATCATTAGATGACTTTTCATTTTCTTCTTCAGCTTCATTGATTTGAATGATTTTCTCTTCTTTATGATTTTGTTTTCCCCATGAAAAATCAACAAGATCATTGATAAAATCCTGTTTTTTGCTTTCTTTCTTCAGAATTTCATCAATATTGGGAATTTCTATAATTTCCTCGCTTTTTGGCTTGGAATTCATAAATTGATATTCTGAAATTTCAGGTTCTTCGTATTCTTTTTCAATTTTGACATTATTATAAGTTTCAATGAATTTCGCTAAAACGGTTTCATCAGATAAATCTAATTCAGTGAATTCATAGATATCCATTCTTTGTAATACTTCCGCTAGAGATATTCTTTCTTCATATAATCCCCTTTGAGTCAATATTTTAATGAGCTCTTCTAAGGTAGTTCGTGAATCCATGAATTAATTATTTATTTGTTTTTTTTTTCCACTAAAAATTTCAAAGTTTTCTTAATTTTATTTATTGCGAACTACTTTATTAATTTATATTTAATTTGCAATTTTGCTTAATTAAACTCTAAACTCTGACCTTATGAACCACTTTCTTGATTTCTCGAACAACTTCAAGCAAAATCTCGGGATGCAATTCAATGATCATTGGTTTAACAGCCATAATCAAATTTTGATCACGCACCAAAATCTCAAGATCTTGCAAATCAATTCCTGCAATTTGAGGAATTTCTAATGGATGTGTCTTTAAATAAATGTTGACCATTCCCGAAGCCAGACTCATCATGGAATTGATCATTTTATTCAATCCTTCAAGTTGTAGATCTGGGATTTTGCTTTTGATTAATTCACTGTTATCGAAATTCATTTCCGCCAAATTCAATATTAAATGGTTGTCATTCACTGCAATTTTCTCGATAATCGCATCTAATGAGAAATTCACTATGAAGGCTTCATCTTCTATATTTTCATCAAGTCTCACTAGAAAAGTCACTGATTCATTTAATTGAAATGCGATTGTAGCATCATTTTCTGAAATGTTTAATATCGGAGCGCTTCCATTTGTCGTGAAGATCAAATCAACGATTTTATTGGTTCCATAATAATTATAAAATTGGGGCAACGCCAATTGGAAAAGTTTTGTGTCGATTTCGAATTTGAATGGCAATTCAATTGGAATTTGATCTCCTTTGATGGATAAATCGAAAATCTCCTGGTTGTTCAAAGTCCATAATAACGAATTTAAGACTCCTTGATTCAAGGCGATTTCGATGCCCTCATGACTGGAATTAAAGGGAAATAATTCTGAAGGAATTGGAGGATCAACAAAAGGCTCAAATGGATCAAAAAACAAGGCATTTGAATAGAAATTAAGATGATCTTGTTGGAATTCTAATGGTTGAGGAATTCGCAAATCCAGACCGATTTCTGTGAAATTCAGAACATCGATGAAGAATTTATTGTTGATCTCATCAATCACAGCTTCAAACCCCAAATTCAAAGCACTTTGTAGAAGGGTAGGATATTGTTCCTTGACCACACAATCGCAAAAACCCTCGAAAATATCAATTAAATAGGAGAAAACCGAGCCTCCGAACAATAAATTGAAAGAATGGTAGTCAACATTGAAAGAAGTCAATCCGAGAATCGGCTTTTGAGTGATATTATCATAGGAACTTGTGAGTTCGAGATTGATTGTGATGTTATTTTCAAGGGTTATATGTCCAGAAGTCTCGAAATAAAGGGCTCTGAAGAGATAATCGAGATAAAGGTCAATGTTGAAATTAGCTAAGAAAAAGAAATTATTTAAAAGACGCTTTTTTTAAAATAGTTTTGAATATACTTAAAGTCAAGACCATTTTATTGTTTTCCTCATCAAAAGAAACCTTCGTGTCCATGAAATCGAGATCCAAATTTGTCACAGAAACTGAAGTGATGTTCGCAAGGAAATTTGAATGAGTAGTGTTTTTCGATATTTCAGGAATTGTTAAGGATTTCGGTAGAAGAACAGGCAATTGTTCTTGAAGGAAGGAGTTTATGTATTTTTCAGAAAGGGATATCCTAACACCTGGGTTTCCAGCGAACGAAATCACCCAAAACGCCAGAAAACTCAATAAAATGATTGTTTTCATGTTTAAAAACTATATCTTGAATATTATAAAATTAATAATTTTCCCTAATTTTTCGTTTTTGATTTTTTTTTTTCTCTCTCAAAACAAATTTCAAATAAAATGCTTAAGAACTTTTATGATGACATTTATACGTTTATAACTCCAGATCAACAAAACGCGATCAGTTATCTTTCCTATTCAGTTTCAGGGCTTTCGCTTTGTGGTTCAGCCTTAATCCTGATCATCTATCTCTTGAATAAAGATCTTCGCAATTTCAGTTTTTCTTTAATCACAAATCTAACGATTTCCGTTGCCTTACAAGACATCAGCAAATTACTCAGCATAGGTCTTTCCGATCTTCATGGCAATATTCATCATGATGTCCTATGCGTTTTAGAAGCCTATTTCCTGAATTATTCTCAATTATCCGCACTTTTCTGGTCAAGTATTATCTCATGGAGTCTTTATAGCACTGTGATTTTAGTGAGAAAAAAAATCACCACTGATCAAGATCGATTTTATCTCGTGGGGTTCGGAACGCCAGTTTCAATAAGTTTAATGTCTTAACTAGAAATTCTATTAAAATTAAGCTTTTTTTTACTTTCTTGTTAGTCCTTTGATTTCTGATGATTATGGAGTTTATGAATTGGGCTGTTGGATCACTGCTCAACAGAGAAGTCTTAGAGGAACGATAATTCGGAACATTTGCTATTATATGCCTTTATTATTTGGAATTATTATAAATTTCTATCTCATCAATAAAGTGAGAGTTTATGTGAATCGTGCTTTACCCGATGACCCTTCAGCTGTTTTCCTGAACAGATTACAATGGTATCCTTATTTGCTTTTATTGATCTTAATCACTTTTCTTGTGAAAGTCATCGCATTATTCATTACTCATAACAGTATAGCATTGTTCATTGTCTTGATTTTCACGACAATTTGTGCGAATTCGCTCGGAGTGTTCAATTTCATCATTTTCGGATACACGAAATCAGTAAAACAGGCAATAGTCACCAAAGTGAGGGAAGTCATCGGAGGGGATAGTCAAAGAGAAAGTGAAGAAATCGCTGAAAGCGAAAAAGGAGAAAATAGAAGCGTTTCAAATTCAGGAAGTGTTAGTGATAAAGTTCTTGTTTATGAAGAGGAACAAAATCAGAACTATTATCATCTAAAAGAATAAAAATTTATTAAAAAGTATAATATTTTTAAAGAAAAAAATGAATATAAACTTAATATCTCACGATTTAGCTAATAAAGGCTTTAACACACAGATAAAACCATTGTCGAAATTGCCCATTAGGGAAACTTCTAAGCCTAAAGTTGGGGTTTTTCAAAAAGAAATCAATGAAAAACAAGGTTTTTTAAGGAAAACCACTTTAAATGCCTCTGTCAAACAAAA
>Ga0302140_10009262_pt1 | contig 12226 bp, 16 predicted proteins | sample I_Bog_E1_1_FD_202095 | JGI IMG/M metagenome (GOLD analysis project Ga0302140, IMG submission 202095) | Peat permafrost microbial communities from Stordalen Mire near Abisko, Sweden - I_Bog_E1_1 | ecosystem: Environmental > Terrestrial > Soil > Wetlands > Peat | place: Sweden: Abisko, Stordalen...
TTTTTTTACTTGCCATGTGTCCTCCATAGCCTCCAATGTACCGAATGACTTTCAAGTATAGAGGAGAGCACTCTTCTATCCTACGAAACATCACTATCTATTATATTTCTGAGGCATATTGGAAAGGGGTTGCATTAAAGTCTCGCGCATGTTATCAAAATCACTATTTACAAGAATTTCAACCTCACTAAACTCCTCGCTCCCCTGTACATGTCGCCTTGCCTTCCCAATAAGAAAATCCACAGAAACGCATAGTCTATCGAAGCATAACACAGTAATGAGGTGTTGAACCCCTATCTATGCGCAATGATCCTGCCCTGGACTTTGGGTAATAATACATTCAGGACTTGAACCATTAAGTCCGCACTGATCATGTCCTGACGGCGCTTTATCGATATCTCCATCCTGACAGGTCCAAACATTTGTATGGTCGCACAGTCCCGATAGTTGGTGACCAGCGTGTTGGCTTGTACGGAGTCCACACCATTTTCCCACAGCCTTGCAAATACAAGGCGGGGCGGAGCCGCGGATGCTTGTTGATAGAGCAACGAGGCTGAGGAATGCGATGATGAGAGTGAGGTAGCGCATCTTGAGCCAGATGTCAGGTTGCTTGACGTTGAAGGGGTTGAACTTTGTATTTTAAAAGCTCAACCTGCAAGAGGAAATGAAGTGGCAATGCTCAATGGCTTGATCAGCTGGCGAGTTTGTTCAAGTTGGGCCTTTGCGAGTAGGACTGCGTTCTTTTGAGTCTTGACAGCTTGTGTTTGATAGAATGCCTGCAACTGGATGTGTTGTGGTAGTAGAGTTTTGAAGCTTAGACTCCTGATTCTTTCTGAATTTTGTTCGATGAAATGAGGTTTCAAGAAAGAAGTGATGATGTTGCGTATAGAAGAAGTAAAAGCAGTACTATGGATTTTCCGGTAGCTTATATACACCTGTTGGGAGGTATGTGATTCATATTTTGGTGCGGGCCCATTTCGTGGTAACAACTTTTACATTAATCATGGTCGCCGTTTTGTCTTTGCGCCCGCTTTGCATGACTGGGTGCCATTATTCACATCACCGCTGGCTTATTTTAGAAGGGAAACAATACCCAGCATTCACTGCTCGCGAACTAACTTAGAGATTGCTTGTGCTACTTCGTCTGAAGGGCTTTTGCAATCATTGTATCAATTAAATCGTTTAAAATCCCTAAATTAGCAATACACCAGCCTCAGAGGCCACTCTATCAAGTGCAATAGCCTCGAGGCATAGTTGTCTAAGGGTATACTCCTTTCAGTAAAAGCAAAGACTTCAACGCGATATCGTGCTAAGTTCATGCATTAAATTCCCGCACGCAACAGTGTTGCTAATTATCTACATGTCCAAAAGCAGCACAATTTCCCCAAGCAGTCCCATTGAGACCACTGACTAAAACTAGCCAAAAAGTCCAACGACACCATACTAGATAAATATATGCCTCTGGCCTAACACCAACCTGGAGCTCCATAGGCACCTGCGCTATATGGAATTATACCACAATGCTTCTGCACTGCTGGGCCCAGCTTTCCGTAGATACAAGTGTAGAGAATACTGCTGGCGCAATCACCCACCACGAATCCATCCACTAAACGGGCACCGCACCATGTACCGGGTGCGCGGCAGGCTCAGGTGTGGTCAAGAACCCCAAGAGGAGGAGAACCGAGCACGCCATGTTACTTTGAGTGGTGAGGTCGTTGACGATTTGCTCAAAGCGTGTATGGCAATAACAACAATGGTGAAGGAGCGCAATGTGAGTTGCCGTTGCTCGAAATTGACCTAGATTGACAGAGGAAGTTTCGCCGACGTTCATAAGCAAAAACTGAGCCTTGAGTGACGTATGGTCGTAATGAAGTTTGGGGGGGGGACTGTTGTGGCTAGAAGACAGGGCCAAATGACAAAGTGGGTGAGTAGGTTACAGACTTGAGTGTCGGGAGTTGACGCAAGAAGAAGCCAATTGATGCGATAATGAGCACAAAGATTAACTTCTTAGGAGAACTAGAAGATGATTGTTAGGCTGTTTCCAGTGAGCGAGGTAAATGCGGGATAGGAGTTGAGGTTGGGCGAGGAGGGGAAAAGCAACTAGAGGGTATCTTGGGAGGTTCATGTACAGTACCTACAAACTCAATTATCCATCTCCTCAAGATATATGTTCTGCATCCATTAATTCATTTTTCACGGATTACGAATCACGTTTAAGTAGACATTCTTCTCTGAATGAGCGTTTTATGAAGTCGACTTCAGGCGCGTTTTCCCAGGTCTGCTCCTCCGATAGTGCATTCATTCACGGAGAGAGGCTTGAGCATAGAGAACATTCTAAAGTCAATAGCATGTAATTGATGCTCTAACCCCTCAAGTTCACAGGAATGCTGATAGACCGGATACCCACGAGTTAGCCACTGCCCAAGAGTGTAGTTGGCCAGTCTCTCACCATGTACCCAATCATAGCCCCTCTTGATGGGTTTTAACGAGGGATATCGGAGATAGAAAACTCAGACTCTGTTCCGAAGTCAACACATCATTCCTTGCAGGCAATTTTTGGAAGACCATGCATTAAAGTCTGGCTAGAACTGCATCGAGCATCAAGGACTAACACACATTCTACAGCCCTTTCATAACTCCTAACCACTTCCCCTTGAGAGTATTGTTTGTAATCTTCATCAAACACATGTCCCGTACTACGCAAACACTCTCCCCCGTGCACAATCTGCTGTACCCCAACCCTTAACTCACTCACAGCACCAAACCACATTGATCATCTGCCTTGACTTGTGCAGATCCTTCAACACAGAATCCAACTTTGGGGCAGTGGTCGTATACAGTTGGAACACCACTATCAGACTTGCATTGATAGAGTTGGGCGAGGCAATTCCCTGTCAATTTTTGTCCAGCTGGTGCCCGAAGATCACCACACCAGATGCCTTGTTGCAGACACATACATAATTCGGGGTTATCCTTCGGATTGCCTTGTCGGGCTGCAATTTTGACAGGCGTGCTAGCTGCAAGGGAGATGAAGGAAAGAACAGCGAATATGAAGTTGATGAAGTGCATTGTTGCAATGCGAGGTGTGACCGGGTGCTCTGACACCAGTAAAAGTTGCTGCAAGAGCGGCGCTGCTCTGAGTTGTGACGCCTTGATGGCGGTGATAGAGCGATACAGGTTGGAGAGTGATCACAAGCGCTCCTCTGCTGGGACACTTTGGAGGCCAAAGTATTGAAATTGCTAGGCGGAACTGCTATAGCAACAAGAAAGTATGACCGCAAAAGGATTTGTATTCAAAAACTGGCCTCTGATAATGTTTCCAGCGCAGCTGCAAAGATATTGAGGAAGCTAGTAGGGGAGCGCAGATGTTGTGTACGTGTAATGAATAAACACTATGGACTGGGTACAACCCCGACTTAAGTAGACTTGCTTAATGCCAATTGATTCATGGACTTGCGGAGGTTCGAGTAATCAAGTAATAGGAAGACGATATCAAGTTTCATGCTCATATCTAAAGCAGCTAGAGCTTGTTACAGATGACTCTTCACCCAAAATCCGTTATGAATTGTGGGTGACCACTCAGACATGAATCACTCGTGAGTGGTATGTCGGCAGACGAGGAACGTCATTGCACGAGTTGCGTACTTGTATGGGTTATTTACCCAGCGAATCTTGCTCCCCAATACCAAACTCATTGACTCGAAGCAATTTTCAATCCGTGCCTCAATTACTCGATCAGTATCAAGATGGTCAGGGAGAGGTGGAAATGTGTGTTGAAGATACGAGAGGGGATATGTGTGAATCTATGAACGAATTTGGCACATAGGAAGTTTGGGGCAAAGGAAGTTTGGAGCCAAGGGGTGAAATTTTCTGGCAGGGTCACTTGGTGTTCGCGGAGTGGAAACTGTTGCTGAACGACGCAGCATGCTCAATGCGTAGTGTCAGAGAAGTAGAGTAGAAAAGTTCATAAAGGGGATGTTGTAAAACTATGCCAGAATGAGAAGCATTGATTTGGGGTTTTGGAAACTGTTTTTTTTTCTATGGGATCTACCTCAGCCATCACACTTATTGGATCCACAAGAGCCTGCACGTACGAGAAATAAGAGGTTTGATGGCTAGATTTTGTGTATGCCTCATTCCATGCTTATTATAGTTACTCTGCGAAGCAGCCAAACATCGCCGACCTTTCACCTCACAAACCTGTAATCTTCTGTCGGGGTCTGTTACAAAACCAGACTCCACCTCTAGGAAGTTCCATTCTTCGGCATAATGCAATCGTCGTTGAGCCCCGCATTACCCTCCATACAACCTGCCACAGCGCCTGAGCCAAAGATCGGCTGGAGAAACTCCGTGCAGTTGAACTCCTGTGGCTTTTGATCTACGTTGCTCTTACACATGTAAAGGGAGTTCCAGTTGCAAGTGCCGTTGATAGCAACTTGCATTGCACTGCGAGTGCCGCACCACGCTCCGGGTGCGAGACAAGTGCAGGAAGAGTTTTGAGATGTTTGAAGCGCGTTTGAAGCGCTTCCATCGAGAGTTAAAATCGTGGAAGACGATGGTGCTGCGAAAGGAGAAAAATACATTGTTGTTGTCGTAGTTGTAGTTGACTGGATGCGGGTGGTTACCGTCGTCGTTAAGGCCGTTGGTAATGGAGTTGAAGTAGGCCTGGAAAGCGTTATAGTAGTAGTAGAAGAGACGTGGGTGACCACAACTATTGTGGAGATGGAAGGGGCGGGAGGTAGTTCTGTAATGGTCGTGGTCCCGGGGCCATGGAGATAAAGGGTCTTCGTCGATATCGAGCGGACCATCGATGTAAGTAAGGACAGTACGAGGACCGTGAGCTTGTGCATATTGGTATTGGTGCAGTCTGCTGTTTTGTGGGATGCTACTAGAGCTATTCGGTATCTTTTGCTGTTATTGTGTAGGTTTGACCTTGTAGACTGTTGAGTTTGGATCGTTCTTAATACTAAAGAGGAGATCATAAATTTCTGGAAGAGCGAGCAAGAGCTTCATTATAAGGTCCTATGCTTCGTGAATCAAGCAGAGCAGCTGAACAGCTCCACTAGGAACTTGGAGAGGGTCAATAACAGGTCGAGCACTGGGTCCCATAAAGTCACTTAAGCAGTCGCGCTCAGTCAAAAGCACCTGAAGTCTCTGGTCCCACTTTTGATTACCTAGGCAAGAGAGAGGTAGCAAAATACTTTGACGGGGTTTTACAAGAAATTTCAGGGAGTGCAGGAAGGCGTTATAGAGGTAGAGGACGGGCTCAGGGGCCTTGCCCTCTGGCTGGAAGATAGCACATTATTAGGGGTGAATCACGTGCTCCAGAATGCGTACAACATCTCTGGGGACTGTGCACCCATTCGGTCAAAGAATCGCAACTCTCAATCAATGCTTCTTATGCTGACAAGTGAGATTAGCATGATGATTCGAGGAACCGAAATTGCAGCCGTTCCAGACCAAAAGCAATTATGCCTTGCCAAGAAGTTTAATGCGCCACAACTCCGATACAATTACCACCTTCTCTTGGCATGTCCGACACTCTCCAACAGAACGTGCTCTGCAAGTGAAAGACCTTGAGATAAAGAAGAGCTCTGAGGTTATACTACGGAAAGTATTCGCGAACATTCTCGCAACGAGTTAGTAGGAGGGTCAAGATAAGGGGAGCTTTTCGACGGTTTCTCTTCGTTCAAGCCACAAAGTGCCGTTCTCCACAGAAAGCCAAATTTTGACTCAGATGCAAGCCTTTACCGCCGCACTTTCTCCCATTTAAGACATGGCTTGTGGGACTCTCCATGTCGGTAGACAGCTCAAATTACTTTAAATCCTCACTGCCCACAATCGTGTGGAGGGCAGGGCGTCATTCTTTTCCCCAAAACTTCCACATCATGCATTTCTTACGTTCAGTATTCGTCATTGCAACATTTGCATATCCAGTGTTTTGTGCCGTTCTCCCAAAAACGCACGTCCTTCACGAGAAGCGTGACCATGTCACCAGTTCTTGGGTAAAGCGTGACCGTGTCCAGCGAAATGCCATCCTTCCCATTCGTATTGGATTAGCCCAAGGCAACCTTCACAAAGGCCCCGATATGTTGATGCAGGTGTACGTTTTTCAATTAGCTGATACTGCACTTGTTTTGACCCCGCTGAGCATTTTGTCATAGATCTGATCCCAACTCGTCTCTCTATGGTCAACATTGGACTTCTGAGAGAGTTGATGAATTTTTCCGACCTTCGGATGAAGCTGTTGAGTCAGTGATGGAATGGTTAGTTTCTTCTGGCATCGACAGGGACCGAATTACACACTCCGATAATAAGGGATGGCTTGCGTTCGATGCAAGCACCCAAGAATCCGAGGACCTCTTCGCTGCGGAATTTCACGAATATGAACATGAGAGAACTGGAGACGTAGCTGCTGCTTGCGATGAGTATGTAAGATCTTTCCCAAGGGCACTTCGCACCTGACTTCTCAAAAGGTATCATGTCCCAAAGCATATCCAAGGGCATATTGATTACGTTACCCCTGGAATTCGACTTATCCCGATGAAAAAGCGAGCACTGCAGCGACGTGGATTCGGCATGAAAGCAAACAGCACAGACTCTAGTACTCTCAAGCCTCCTGCCTTCTATCCGCTCCCTCCCGCAGAACAGAACAGTGCCACTTCACCGTTTCCCAACGCAGCAGCAGCACCTGGGACGATAATGTGTAACCAAGCAGTTACCCCTGGCTGTATCTCAGCACTGTACCAAGTCCCACCAGGAACGAAGGCAAAGACGAGCAACAAGATGGGGATTTTTGAGTTCGACGATGCCTACGCTCAAGAAGATCTTGATGCCTTCTGGGCGACCATCTACCCGAGAATTCCACAAGGTACAGGGCCGAAATTGAACTCCATTGACGGGGGCGTCGCGCCAGTGGCACAGGTAAATGCGGGACTCGAGTCATCCTTGGATTTTGAGATTGCGTATCCGCTCTTGTGGCCGCAGGAGACAATTTTGTACCAAATCGGACTGACATCGACGTTCAATAGTTTCCTCGATGCACTTGATGGGGTAAAATTAAACGCCATTGTTTGCTTTGATTTGGTCGCTAATGAGATATAGTCATATTGCACCTACTCGGCTTACGGGGAGACGGGAGATGCGCCAGATCAAGGCGATCCAGTATATCCGGATGTCTCTTATGGTGGGAAGCTGATGTGTGGAAAATTCTCACCGACGAATGTAATTACCATCAGCTATGGCGGTGATGAATGGGATGTGCCTGCATTTTATCAACAGAGACAGTGCAATGAGTAAGTCAAGCTCCCCTAAACTCTCTTCACAAGTGCTGACGGGGACTCTTAGATTCATGAAGCTCGGATTGAAGGGACATTCTGTCATGATTGCTTCCGGTGACGATGGTGTTGGAGGTACCTTCGGATGCATCGCCGGCACCATATTCAGTCCTGGGTGGCCATCAACGTAAGTGCAGAAATGAATTTTCCGATGACAGAAAGGGAGCTGAGTGCTGATCTAGATGCCCATACGTCACCACTGTTGGAGGAACCAAAATCCAAAATGGCAAGAAGGTCACCGATGCAGAGGTTGCAATGTCTGAGGATGCTACCTCTATCTATGGCGCCGCCTTTGCGACAGGAGGAGGTTTCAGCAATGTGTATCCAGTCCCTTCTTACCAGGCCGCTGCCTTGAAAACATATTTCGGCCGACACAACCCGCCTTACCTCTCATATACTGCTTTCGGAACAGGTTACGATCCTGGAAACGTCGGTGCCAATGGAGGTCTGTACAACCGTATCGGAAGGGGAATTCCTGACGTTGCAGCTAACGGTGACAATATCACCGTGGTAGCCCAAGGGCAGCTTGGGTTGGAGGGTGGCACGAGTGCTAGTACGCCTATTTTTGGAGCGATCATCAACCGCGTGAGTGATCCTGAAAGTGAGGGCAGAAAAGCTCGTTGCTAACATGATATAGATCAACGAAGAGCGCCTCGCTGTTGGAAAATCCACACTTGGGTTTGTCAATCCCGCGCTTTATGCTAACCCGGACATTCTTAATGATATCACGAAAGGATCTAATCCGGGTTGCGGGACTGATGGGTTTTCTGCCGTTACTGGTTGGGACCCCACCACAGGATTGGGCACGCCGAACTATCCAAAGATGTTGAAGTTGTTTATGAGTTTGCCTTAATGTCCTAGAGCAGCCAGAAACCAACACGAACGCACTCTCGACACCGAATATTGAACAACATATTACCTAGAGTGGCGCCACACTAGAATCCTCATTAGAATAGTACAGGACTGTCTATATAGGGGCACATGTAGAGCCATTAAGAAGTGAGCCATATTCGTGGAATCTGAATCTCGCGGCTTCACGTCAAGCTGCACCGAGTTAGGGTTTTGGAAGTCAACGATTTTCTTTTTCTGCCTTGAGAGCTACCGAATTTCTACATATTCTCCCACGTCTTCCCTTCGACTGCGACCCTCCATTGACTCTCATACCGCTCTAAATCCATGTGAGAACAACGTAAAGATTCCAGCTCACCATCTCTAGCCCTTCTCCATATGCTAAAAACCTTTACACTACTCAACACAAACATGAAGGCGATGAACAACCAGCCCCAAAAGCAAGTTATTCGAAGGCGAGGAAAAATGTCTCGCGTCTGGCTACAAGTTGATTCCTTCGTAGCAAGGCCAGATGGTTGGTCACACTGGTACATCGTCGTAGTCGCGCAATTGCCGCTCAACTTCGTTCCTACAAGATCACCGCACCAGGATCCCACTTCGAGACACTCGCATACATCTCTTTCCATGATAGAGGAGATGCTGTTGACGGGAAGTCTTGCTGCTTTCGAGCGAGATGTGAAGACAAGGATGAGGAAGAAGAAGATGATCGACATTGATGCTCGCATGTTGAGACTTGGCACTCAGCTCTGAAGCTAGGGAATGATTATCGCGGGTTTGATTGCGTTTGAGTGCTCGAGAGAAGAATGATGTGAAGGTGGGAGTGACAAGAAGCTAGGTCTGAAGAGATTGAATGCTAGCGAAGGGCTTTTGAAACGAAGGATAGAGGTCAAGAGCTTGAGGTGTGTTGGAGAGTAAATGAGGAGAGCTGCAGTAGAGAGTATCGATCGAGTACTATGATTATATACCTTTCCTTATCTGATCGTTCGAATCACGCTGGAAAACATTGCAGAGGATTCACGCGGTATCGTACTTTCGAGCTGCACAGGTTTTAAGTAGGATCTGCTGCACATAGATTTCGTACCTTCATGGCTCTCCAATAACAATTACTTGAACTGGAATTTTACATTTGCAGGATACACTTTACTTTTCTGCGGGAAGCAATGGATTGAATAGGAGCTCACAGTATTGAAGTGACCATGTTTTTCTTCATTACATCTATTAATGGGCAAAGGTGACCATTGATTCAAACTCAACGAGTAATGCATTGATCAAACCAACGATATGTACATGATTTCCAACAATAACCACTCGACGAAAGAAGGGTGATGACCCTGAGAGCCCTACGGAAGCCACTTCATATTGCCAAACCCTATCCATGCTAGAACCCTCCCCATTTGCCCCAGCAACCTGCACCCATGATCAACAAGGAAAATTTGATCCAGTTGGAAATCCAACGCAGTTATTCAAAAAGAACTGTTAGATTATGGACCGCACACGTCAGTTACTCGTCCTGACTCTGCATAAAGCAAAACTTGGCACCTTTGTTTATTGGCAGCACAGTCGATCTTGAAGACAGGGTTCGACGATGGAGTAAAACCGCAGAAATAATCCGTGCCCCGGTCGCATTGTCCCTGCAGCTTGTTTCTCATAAGGTAGCCGCACCATCTTCCTTCTTGGATACATTGACATGTATCCCTTTGCTGGATAATAGAGTAGTTTGTTTGCGTTAAAGGGAATGTGGGAGAGGATGTTGCTAGTGCTAGCAGGGTAAGGACCGCGATGAAGATTGAGATAAAATTGTGCATTTTCTGGGATTGAGATGGCTGCTATTATGCTCTCGGGATTGGTGTTGTGGAATTGACAATGCTGAAGGTCTCTTGGGAGAATGCAACGATGCGATTGTCTTTTGCTGCTCTGGTGAAGTGGTTTGAGGTTAAAATATCTAGGGAAAAGAGTGATCACTGACTAGAGAGCTGTAAGCGACGTGGTGAGAATAAAACGTAAGGATATTGGTACAAGATGCTTTCTAATGTCACAAGTGTGCTGCGGAGAGTTCAGAGGTAGAATCTAGATGGAGGAAGTTGATTTATAGATAGATTTGGAGCACAATTTCGAATTATGATCGGAATGTCAATTCAAGTTAATCTTACCCACCACTGGCGTGAATGCTCTGTACTATTATTGTGAATTAACGAGCTATTTGAGGAAAAAAGAACCTTTACTATGATTAAGATCAGGACTAATAATATCAATGACTACAGGCCGGTTAAAAGCCACTTAGTAAAACTCAACGAGTATTGCATAACTATCAAAACGCAAGTGTATGTACATAATCTCTGCCCAATTTTGCAGCATAGTTCCATCCTGCCACCACATGTAGACTCGTTGAAAGCAACGTAAAAGCCAGGCAACACATCCATAAGTTCAAGTCATACCCAACCTTGCGTTAGGGACACCTTCTCGAACTCTTGTGCTGAGCTGTGAGCTTACAATATCCAAATAATACTCTCAGAGTCCCACCTCAAACACAAACGTCAAAGAAACTCTTACGCATCTCTCGACAATGTTTAGACTTTCCCTGAGACTGGGAGCAAGGAAGAGAGTTAGTCGCCAGCGCAGCCTCCTCTGGGCAGTAATAGACAGTGCTCCAATCGCAAGTCCCATTCAGAGTTTGCAGTCGGTGATCATATCTTGTTCCATTGCGATCGGGGTAATCCTCGGAGTCAGTGCCATTATAATGGTGATGATCTTGGGAGTCGGTGTGATTCCAGTCTCCGCCGCGATGAGTGTTATTCCAAGCGCCGTCTTGATCAGGTCGGGTACCGTTCCATACTCCGTTGTCGTGGGAATAAGTGCGATTGAAATCTCCATTGACAATTGCGTTCAGAGTATCGTTTCCAGAGCGTGTGCCGCACCAGAGACCGGGCATAATACAATGGCAGGAGGCGGAGGCTGTACCGATTGAAGTAGCTGCTGCCAATGAAGCCACTTCCGAGATTTGAGGACGCGGATCTTTGGCTGCTATGTTCGCAATTGCTTGTGCGACTGTGAGGTTTTGATGGGAATTGGTTGCGGGGTCTTGTGCGGTTACTAGTGTGAGGAGGGCGAGGACCAGGGCGACTCTGTATGTTCAACCGAGCATTTTGCGGCCCTTGAAGGTTGTATTTGAGTTCTGGAGGAAGAGCTTAAGGAGAGTGAAGTATTCTAAAAGTTTCTGGCTTAAGAATAGACTTGGAGTTGGTAATGTGTGGATTGAGATAAGCCTAGGTGACAGTGTGTAGAGAATGAAGAGGTTGAACTGTTCAAGGTTACTGATCTGGAGCCACGAAAGTGGCTCATTATTTATAAGCTCTACACCACATCTACAAATTTGGAGCATTCACAAAGACAGAAGATTACACGAGGAGCTTCCATAGTGATTTAAAATTTGGGCCCAAAAACATCAAGCTAAAGTGAATCTCCAAGAATCGTGATTCAGAAATAGAATGGCTTTCTCCTCTTCTCGCTTAACAAGCAAGCATCAACAACAACCAAAAAAGCAGATCTTCACAAAACCACCACATTTTTTGATAAAATAAGCAAAACAGTTCGTCACACCACGCTCAAGTCGACAGGACCGTGGTATGACATACATCTGCTGGCAGAGTTCAGCTTCATCTGCAGCGCATCTCCCAAAGAGAGATGTGGCTCGGCTTAGTCTCTTTACCATTACTCACCGGACATTCGCTAACGTACTAAGAGCATCTAATGAACCATTCAGCCACGAAGCCAGTGAGTGTGAGAAATTCGCTTATTTGTATATATTAATATCACTCGGTGAATGCTATGGGGAACGTGACCTCGCTTACTGCGTTCTCACTGGAAGGCTTTGCAGGTACAATTGACTGCGAAACCTCTGCCACCTCTGACAGTGGAGAGTCTGCCTGTGCGATTACATGCGTTTTTGGAAATAATTCATTCTGGCGTGCCTCAAAAGTAATGGAAGGCAATGCTTTTACAAACTTTAACGCCCAACAACCTCCAAGATATGCAGCGCAAAA
>Ga0302140_10009267_pt1 | contig 12224 bp, 12 predicted proteins | sample I_Bog_E1_1_FD_202095 | JGI IMG/M metagenome (GOLD analysis project Ga0302140, IMG submission 202095) | Peat permafrost microbial communities from Stordalen Mire near Abisko, Sweden - I_Bog_E1_1 | ecosystem: Environmental > Terrestrial > Soil > Wetlands > Peat | place: Sweden: Abisko, Stordalen...
ACCGGAATTTACATTGGCGGCGGTGAGAATAGTTTCCTGCAGATTTTGGCCCGTATGTTGATTGTCATTCTGGCGAGTAAGTACACTTGCCGTGACTGTGACTGGAGCAGATCCCGCACTTTTCTGAGCCACCAACGGCTCACCGACGCACAAAACGAAGATCAGGGATAGGCAAGCTGAAGTTAATCCGGCGAGTGAGAAGCTACTTGGTCGCATAGAAATCCTTCTTACGGGTAAAGGTTAACTTGGCCGCGTTCGCCGGGTCGTGGAGAAAGAACGCAAGAACGTTCCCACTTTCGTGGGACGCTGTCAAGATGAAGAAATTTGCAACCTACCAGCCTCGAATAGAACCTGATGCTGCCCCGCACACGAATTGTCGGGTCAACAGTCTTGCCTAACTCCTGTCGATGGAAGAACGGGAGGTGAATAGTTGGAAACCACCTTACGGCCTACAGAACGTCTGGGACGTCACCCATGCATCGCGAGCCTCAAGGCGTAATTTCGAAAACGGTGCCGGCAGTATATTTGCCGCCTTCGGAGGCTGTGATATAGAGGTTGCCGGCCGTGTCCAGGATGGGTGTGTCATAGGGGTTCGCTCCGTAGGTCCCGGAACTATACAGTTCCTTGTACAGCCAGTTTCCATGCGATAAGGGTTCAAGCTCGAAAACCGAACCATCCGCATAGAAGTTTCCTCCGAAGGTTGTGGCGCCGTAAAGATTGCCTGCGGTATCGAGAACCAATCCCGCATAGAGGTTGGGTCCGACCGGGGGTTCCGTATTATTCGCCAGACTCACCAGTACCGTGATATCCCAAGTACCATCCACAGGGGTCAATTCGAAAACGACTCCGCCGCGAAAAGCTCCTCCTGCACCGCTTGTGCCATAGAGATTTCCTTTGGCATCCAGGATCAGGCCGGCGACGGGAGAGTAGCCGCTGGAGCCGTACTCGCTGAAATTGTAAAGAATCTCTTCGTTCCACAGACCACTTGTCGACGGCGAAAGCTCGAAGACGGTGCCAGCATTGAAAGTACCTCCACCCTCAGTGGTGCCATATAGATTGCCGGCTGCGTCAAGGATCAAACTGGCGTATGGAAGGAAGGCGTCGCTGCCGCTTATATTGAAGTGATAGAGAACGTTCTCCGACCAGCTTCCTCCCACTCCAGGGGAAAGTTCGAAAACCGTACCGCCGCCATAGGCTCCGCCTTGGGGCGTGGTTCCATACAGGTTGCCGGCAGCGTCGACGATCAGCCCTGAGTGGGGGTTCAGCCCGTCCTCTCCATTGTTTTGAAAGGAGTGCAGAATCTTTTCCATCCAGCCACCGGCAGCGGTGTGCGTCAATTCGAACACCGTGCCGCCGTCATAAGTGCCACCCAGAGCGGTTGTACCGTAAAGATTGCCAGATGTATCGAGAACAAGCTTCGAGAAGGGATTCATTCCGTCGCTGCGGTTGATCTGGAAGCTGTGCAGAACCTTCTCCGTCCACCCTCCGCCCGGCTGAGGCGACAACTCGTACACAGTGCCCGCGTGATAGGCGCCGGCATGAAAGGTCGTGCCATACAGATTGCCGGTCGCATCAAAAACTACGCTTGCATAGGGTCTGGCACCGTCGATCAGCGCACCGATGTTATGCCCGAAATTGTGCACTGCGATTACTTGCTGAGCCGAGGCCTGCTTGCCAGCATTCAGGATAACGAGAGGTAAGACAAGCGTAGTCGCGGATACAAGGTTGAACAATTTGGTGGCTCGCATTGCGTTCCTTATTGGCCAGGTTTAAATCTGAGATGTGAACATCCCACGGGCATTAATCGGTGTCAAGATGAAGAATTCTGCAACGTAGATTTAGCGGGCACCCTCGTTCGCCTCAAGCAAAACCTGATGCTGCCCCGCAGCCGAGTTGTCATATTCGACAAGCTTGCCGAGCAACCCCGTCCTGGACGCGAAGCCAGTCAGAGTCACGTCACAACTGGCGCCAGCAGCCAAAGAAGTCCCGCACGTAGTCTGCAGGTTAAATCATTTGCCTTCCCGCCCAGTAGCAAAACCCCTAATCACCAAACTCTGCGTACTGGTGTTGGTGAGCGTTGTGGTTTGGGTCGACGTGATTCCGACCGTGAAATCGAGAACGCCGGTCTGGAAAAATTGCCTACAGCTCGGTACTTAAGGTGTGACCTCAAACACGGCACCCCCATCATACGTGCCACCGTAAATTGTGGTGCCATAGAGATTGCCGGCGGAATCCCGGATAAGGCCGGCACCCGGTTGCGTTCCGTTGGCGAGTTCCAGTTGGCTGAAGTCATACAGGATAGTCTCGCTCCATAGCCCGCTTGTCTGAGGAGTTAACTCGTAGACAATTCCCATGGATTCATTGGTAAGTCCGTTTTCTGACGCGGTCCCGTAAAGGTTCCCTGAGGTATCGATGATCACACCGCCGAGAGGCTGCTCGCCGTCGCCGAGCGTGCTAAGGAAGCTGTGCAGGGTCTTGTTAGACCATCCTCCGCCCGCCTTCAGCGACAATTCGAAGACTGTGCCTCGGCCATAGTGGCCGCCAAGGTAAGAAGTGGTGTAAAGATTGCCCGCCTGATCGAAGACCGGCGGTGCGTCCGGATTCGCCGGAGCACTCCCCGACGCCCCGGGAATGCTCAACAGATGCGTTTCTTTCCAGCTTCCATCGCTCTGAGGCGACAACTCATAAACGGTCCCGCTCGTATCCGGCTGGCGATCTTCACCGCCGAAGGTCACGCCATAAAGATTGCCCGCCAAGTCACTGCCCGCCGGGCCAAAGACCAGTCCAATCGGGCCCCAGCCATCGTTGGTACTGCCGAAATTGTGCAGCAGCTTTTCCTTCCATCCGCCGCCAGCCTGTGGAGAGAGCTCGAAGGCCGCGCCCGCGCCGTAGATGCCGCCCTCCGGAGTGGTGCCGTACAAGTTTCCGAAGGCGTCGAGGATTAAGCTGGAGGCCGGTGTGTATCCGTCTGGGCCGTTGAGACTGAAGTTGTGCACTATCTGCTCGCTCCAGGTCCCGTTGGCGTGCGGAATCAACTCGAACACCGTTCCATAGCCATAGATTCCGCCGAATTGAGTGGTGCCGTACAGATTGCCGGCTGAGTCAAAGACCAAAGCAGCCTCGGGTTCGGTGCCGTCTTTTGGATTATTGTTGAAGTTATGCAGCACTTTATAAATCCAGCCACCGCCGGCTTGCGGCGATAATTCGAAAACAACGCCCGCGCCTTGTCCATCTATCGCCGAGCCGCCACCGTTCCGAGCCGTGCCGTAAAGGTTCCCGGAAGAATCGAGTATCAAAGCGGCATAAGGAACATCTCCGCCCGCGCCGTTGGAGTTGAAGCTGTATAACACCGTCTCGGTTTGCGCGGCTAATTGTGGAACGGTAAGAAACGAAGTGATGGTAACGACGCATGCGAGTGCTAACGCCACTTTGCCAGAAAGTTTTCTGCTGGACATGGACCGAAACATGGACCGAGACATAGACCTGCCTCCTGAATTCGAACCAGACGAATGTTGCTCCGCGCAGGGGCTGAATTTTCTTACAACGCCAAGCCCAATACGGTAGACGTGAGATGTTCTCTCACAAAGGGGAGGAGAAGGAACTATAGTGCGGCACGCTGCAACGAGTCAAGGGATCGTTTGGACAATTCCGCCTTCAATCTTGCTGAGCTAGATCCGCTTCCAGAAAGACATTTAGCTCTTCTTCGGCAGGGGCGAGTCCTTCTGGGAGCGAGCCGCGGTTATATTCCGCCATGCGGTTTTTCCACTTGAGGAAGTCGGTGATGCTTTGCGGCTCAACGCGCACTTCGACGCGGCGCAAGCTGGCCAGCAGCAAGTTCATCTCATACTTGAATCCAGCAGCGGTGCGGAGATTCTTGACGGAGCACTGGGTGATTTCGATTTTGTTTTGGCGAAATTCCAGCAATCCCCAACCTGGGGGAATCTCCTCCCGGCGAATTAGTCCTGCGGGAACGAGATAGAAGCGCTCGCATCCAACGCCTTGTTCCGGCTTGAGGCGGAACGGCTTAGCCCGGTCCGCGAGAAAGTCGGCGCGCGTGACCTTGCACTCGACCAGCACGGAATGGCAGGCCCGCTTCCAGCCGATGGCGTCGGGCATCTCTCCACTGACGCAGGCTTGCTCGGAGAGAACGACCCCGCAGCGATATCGGCGCAGCCAGAGAACGGCTTTCGAGACTAGTTGAGCGTGGGTCATGAGTGCATCTTTTGTAGCTGAGGGAAGGGCTGCGGGAAAAGTGGCTCGGAAGCTACGGCTTGCTTCCTACGTTGAAGATCAAAACCTTTAAACACAGGGGGACACGGGGCGAACACAGGTTCCTACGTAGAAACTTCACGGCCCACCACCTGGCGAAATATAACATGACCAACATAGTCACATTTGCTATAATGCGTTCATGCGTACCGTGAATATCAGCGATCTGAAAGCCCGGCTCAGTGCGCACATCCAATATGTGAAGGATGGCGAAGAGCTGATTGTATGCGACCGCAATAAACCAGTCGCAAGAATCATTCCATGTTCGGTGGAAAATGAGGAAGCGCGGGTGCGGCGGCTAATCGCCAGCGGCAGGCTGGAGCCACCGAAGAGGAAGCAGCGGCTGCCTTTACCTCCTCCTGCCGGAAACGTATCGGATGAGGTCATGGAGAGAATATGGCGGGAAGAGCGGGAGGGTCGCTAGCGCTGCCTTTCGCTTTCTGGGATGCAAGCGCTCTGGTTCCTCTCTGCGTCGAGCAAAGCAACACTCCTGGCGTTGCCACATTGTACGCAAGCTATCGGGTAGTAATCTGGTGGGCGACTCCGGTTGAGATAGCCAGCGCTCTGGCGCGACTGGTACGCACCGGGGAGATCAGTTCCAACGAGCGTGCGAAAGCCCGACGGGTCGCTACTACGTTGGGTGGGGATTGGTCGGTCGTCCAACCATCGAACATTTTACGCAGGCAAGCAGCGCAACTGGTCGAACATTATGATCTGAAAGCCGCAGATGCCATGCAGTTGGCTGCGGCCTTGGACTGGTGCGAAGATTCTCCCCACGGCGAAATTTTTCTAACCGCTGACCAGAAACTGCGGGAAGCCGCATTGCTCAGCGGATTCGACGCGAAGGCGCTCTAACCTGGCCATCCGTAGTTTTCATCGCCCGAATGATCACGGGCCGGTGCAGCACCGTCTCCAGCAAATGCCTTTCTGCGGCAATCGTCTGGGCCCATGGCCCCGATGGCGAATAGCCTTCGGCAACGATCGTTAGCGCTTGCCTGCTTCGATTTTTACCGTCAACCTTTTCAATCTGCACGCGGCGGATTTGCCCGTCGTGTCCCGCGTCCAACGCATTCGCCAGTCGCAGAATAGCGGCGAGCTGGATAGTTCCCTTCTGCTCGTCCGGAAGAAGGTCGCGCAACGTCTTGTGCTTTCTTGTAGGCAAAGCGCCGCGGTGAAAACGGGCGACGATGGCGGCACGCTGCAGGTCGACGGCATTCCAGCCTAACGGATTACCATAACCCCGAATCAGGTCGAACGAGGCTTTGTGATGTCCCTTCGCGCCTTTCGACTTCCCTACGTCGTGAAGCAAGGCCGAGGCCAGCAGACTGGAGCGAGCGGAACTGCCGTCGAGGGCGGGCTTCCACCCCGTCGCGAGAAGGCCGTCGTAGAGTTGGAGCGCCAAACTGGCTACACGTTCCGAGTGTGGAAAATCAGGGTCGAGTCCGCCGGCCCATAACTTCATGCGGCGAGTAGCGAGAGCTTGAATCTGACGGCCTTGCGGAAGCGCGGCGCGCCAGACTTGCCAGGGAGAATTCTCGCCCACCATCTGCTCGCGATAGCGTTCAATGCGCTGGGTGCGCTCGGCGATGATTCGTTGATGCCAGCGCTTTCGCGAATCGGCATCGGGAAAAACGTGGCAGGAGACGGCGGTGGCCCAGAGCACATCGAGATCGTGAACTTCGCCCAGCAAGTCCTGAATATGCTTGAGGCCGTCGCACCAGGCATTGTGTTCGGCAGGAAGGAAATTTTCCACGATGTAGCGGAAGCGCTTGATGCCGATGCGAAGACTATGAAACGCAGTTTGCGAGCGGTTGCGCAGAGCGCGATTGTGGAGCTCGCGGGCTTCGGTCCAGCGCTCCAGAGCAAGATGCTTGAATGAAGCATTGCCGGAGCGAAAGCTCAGGGCGCGAGCGGGCAGAGAATCGCTCCACTGGCGCCATTGTTTTTGGTCGAATTCTGCAAGAGCGGTTTCAGCTTCGAGCTGTTGCTCTGCCTCGCGTTCTTTAAGAATCCTCAGCAGCGCCTTGGCCGCCGGGTCTTCCGCCTCAGATTGAGCACTGGCATCGTGCAAGGCCACCACAGGCGCTTCGGCGACAGGCGAAGCGCTGGCGGGACCACGCTCGACCAGCGGCTCAAGCGTCTCGATCCACTCCTCCATCACGTGAATATCGCGCAGCTCTCCCAGGCGCTGAAACAACCGCCTGCCCGCCTTCTTCATTGCCTTCCAGCTTGGGTCCGGATCGAGCGCCATCAAACCATCGGCCAGCGAACGGCAGCGGCGCAAGGAAACGCGCAGATCGTGAACCGAGTCAACGCTGAAGTCTGCGGAGACATTTTCACACTCCTCCAGAACCTGAAGCATCCAATAGCGCAGCCCGGTGGTTTTCTTGGCGCGAATATTTGAGGAAGTCACTAACCTTTCCTTGCCGCAAGAATAATAAGGATAGCTAACAACTCTCTATTTTCGCCGGAGACATGATTAAACGCCAGTAGTGTCAAGGATTTTGCCAGCCCTCATCGGGAACTGCGGACACAATAGAACAAGGTTTAAAGCATGACCTCCGTAACGTGCAGTACATACCAGTTGGATTTAACCTTTTATTGCCGAAAGCCAGCGCTGCGGTCAACGCGGTACCCGGCCCTTTGAGGGGTGTGCCATTAACGACGCGACGACATTTCACGCCAACCGAGCCGCCTCCGCGCGCGCGTTTGTACACAGCCTGAACATTCTTATTAAGTACGCGCGCATGTATGGCTACGATCACAAGCGCACCGAAGCTCAGTTCGAAGTCACATGGAACGAGTTGCAGCACGGCCTGCCCTCCGCTGGGGAAGGCGGCTTTTTGCTGGGTATATCCGACAATAAACTATTGCTCGATGGCGTGCCGCTCGAGACCGGCCAAGTCGAACGTAGTTTTGGACAACTCCTGAGCACAGCGGGACTTGCCAGCCTCCACTTTTCAAAAGACGTTACCATCGAGGACTTCACCCGGCTGGTGCGGGCTTTCATGCTGGCTGGAACCAAGGCGCAAGACGTATCCAAGCAGATCAAAGAAGCGCTTAACGGCGGAGGCAAGCAGAGCACCATCAAGATCAATGAAGTGAAGTTTGTAGCGGCCGATCCGCTGACCGGCGACATCAGCGTGGCGGCCCAGATCGCTGCGCAGACCTTGGGACCAGAATTCAAGCAATGGCTGAATGATCCTCAGAAACTATTGCAATTGATTGCCGCAGCGGAAGGCGCGAATGCCGGGGGCGGCGGTCAAGGTGGCGCAACCGGAGTTCCCTTCGGAAGCGTTCCTACGGGGTCGGGGCATTGGGTTTCCGGGCCTGCAACGGGGACGAGCACGGCGACAGGGACTGCTCCCGCTTGGGAAGGTGGCGTGGTTCCGCTGCAGGAAGCGGAAGTGATTCAGGCGATCCGCCTCCTCACACGATTTGGGCAAGTGCAAGGCGATCCGAGTGTCCGTCCCGAAGACCTGCAAAAAGAAGTAGGAGAAACGGATCCGAACACGCGCTTGAACTTGCAGCAACTACTTGGCAGCCTGGCCGCCAAGGCTTCTTCTGAGCAGGAAGATACGCCGCTGTTGATGAAAGCAGCTGAGCACATGGCGATCCGCTTCGCTCTGGAGCGCTACTCCAAAGGCGAAGTGAAAGTAAATGCCGTCCATCAGATGATGGAGCACATGAGCCGTCAGATGGATTCGCTGCGCCAGATTCTGAAGTTGCAAGAAGAGAAGATGAACAAGGCTGGCATCCTGGTGGAGTCGCACGCCGACATCCTGGACCGTATGTTCTGGGCGGAAGTTCCGGAGTCCGGGAAAAAAACGGTGCTGCTCTCGAATGAAGCGCCCTGCGTTCCACCGCGCAATCTACGCCAGTTCGTAGAAGTGCTGCTCGACCGCGACGACAAAGAAACCTCGTCCGAGATTCTGAACAATTACTCGGGCTGCCTGGCCAGTAAAGATCAGGAATCACGCCGCAAGAGTTCGATCGGATTGAGCCAACTGGCGGATCTGTACGCCCGAGTGGGCGGCGAAGCCATGGGCCTTGCCATCCAAAAAGTAAGCGAGCAGTTGTGCGTGGAGAAAGACGCTGAACTGCAAAGCCTGCTCAGCGCGGCGTTCGTTCGCTTGAGCCAGGAAGCCAGCGAAGCGAAGAATTATCAGGCCGTGAATGCCGTGTGCAGCGGGATGGAGTTGCTGCTGCAACAGCGGCCGGTGCTGGTGAACGATCTGCGCCCACGCGTCGGCGTGGAAAATCGTATTCCGGAATTTATTGAAGAAGCGTTGCGTCACGACCCGTCTCCGGCGGAGCTGTTGGTCGTATTGCGCCGCACCAGCCAGTCCGGGGCCGAACATCTGGCGGACCGCTTTTTCCGCTGTATGCGGCGCGAAGAATGTGACCGCATGGTCGAACTGGTGAAGGAGATGGGAAGTCCGGCTCTGACCCAACTGCGCGAGATTCTTCGCACCGGGCAACCGCGGCAAGCCGCGGGCGTGGTCGGGCTTTTGAGTCGTTTGGATGTGGGGACTCTGCTTGAATTGTTGCCGGTTCGTTTGCCCGAATGGAACCGCTTCTATCACGACATCGTAGTACGGCAAATCGCGTATGGCGCGGCGCCGGACCGGGGCAGAACTTTGCTGGAGTTGGCCGAAGTTCTAGATTCGGTGGTCCTGCCCGAAGGCATCGACGAGATCGGAATGAGCGGTGATCTTACTGCGGCGCCGCCGCTGCAGGCCATGGCGCGTCCCGGCGAATCGGCTTCGCGCTCGCCGTTTGTGCAGTTGAAAGCAATCGAATCGCTCGGGCGTCTTCGCGATACGGAATCGCTTTCACTGCTTCGCGAAATTGTGGAAGCCAAGAAAACTTTTGGCTGGGTCTATCACCGCGAGTTGCGGATCGCGGCTGCTCAGTCACTGTCGAAGACTGACCCGCGCTACAGCAGCCAGATGCTTTCCGATACCGGGATCGAGCCCGCGGAACTGGCCATTGCTCCTCTGGATACGGCTCCGGCATGTCCGTGGGTGCGGCAACGGCGCTACGAGCGGCTGGTGTTGTCGCGCGCCATCAGTGCGACCATCGGCAGTTCGTGGGGTAAGTCGAAAATCCTGGTCCGTGAGTTGAGTTTGGGCGGAGGCATGGGCACGAAGGAAGACAATCTTCGTATTGGCAGCGAAGCTGATTTGGAAATTTCGCTGGGCATGCGATCAAAAATCCGTGCACACGTCTTGTTGCGCCGGGCACGCGTGAATGAAGTGGGATTTGAAATTGTAAATACAGATTTGGAAAGCCGTTACCGCTTGCGCCGGCTGCTCGTGGATGCGCTGAATCATGCTCCGCAAAATAAGGATCAGCAGTGGGCCGGGGAGCGGAAAATCTAGTTTCTCCAAAAACAACTTGAATAGAAAAGGCCTCAATCCGCAAATCGGATGAGGCCTTTTGTGTCGCCGAACTTCTCGAATTTACTTTACAACTTTGACGAAGATGATCAGGAAGGTGAACAGAACCAGCGACTCGATGAACGCCAGCCCCACGAACAAGGCAATCTGAATTCCGGGGCGGGCCGCCGGGTTACGCGCCAGACCCTCGCATGCCGCGGAGGCAACGCGCCCCTGGCCCAGAGCGGCCAGCGCCGCGGCGAAAGCCATGGCGAAGCCGGAAGTAATCGCTACCCAGTTGGTGCCGCCCGAAGCTGCCGCTTCTCCGCCCTGCGCGAACGCCGGCATGGCGAACAGCGACAACGCTGCAATGGTTAACATCAAGAACACAACTTTACGCATGGGTGAATCTCCTTATGAAATATTCGGCAGGAGGTGGTTGACGTCATCCTCGAGCAGACGCCCTCACGCTGACGAAGTTTAAAGCCGAAACAAAATCAGTGTTCGTGAGCGGTGGCTTCGCCGAGATACACGCACGCCAGGATCACGAAAATGTATGTCTGAATCAATGAAACTCCAATATGAAGCCCGATAAAAAGAATCGGCACGCCCAGAGGAACCAGGGAAAAGAACACCAGCGTAACCATTTCGCCCGCGAACATGTTGGCGTAGAGACGAACCGTGAGCGACAAAAGCCGCGCCGTATGGCTGAAGATTTCAATGGGCAACATCAGCGGCGCAAGCCACCACACCGGGCCCATGAAGTGCTTGAAATATCCCAAGCCGTTCGCGCGTAGTCCCTGGAAGTGATAATAAAACCAGGTCAACAACGCGCAACCCAGCGGAACGACCGGCACGCCGGTGGGAGACTCAAAGCTGGGAATGATTCCGATCAGATTGCTGGTCAGAATAAAAAGTCCCAACGCGACCAAATACGGCTGGTAGGGATGATAGTGGTGCCCGATAATCTCTTCGCCCATGTTGCCGATGAAGCCGTCTATGCCCTCCATCGCGTGCTGCAGAGCGCCGGGTTGATCCACCGAGAGCCGTGTGCGCACCGCGATGAAGAACAAAATCAGCAGCAACATCACGATCACTTCCATGGCAAAGCTATTGGAAATGGGCGTAGCAGGGTGCCGGACGGGAATATGTAGCTCTGTCAATAAGGAATAAACGAAGCCGCCAAACAGGCGATTCAGCAGCGCAGTGAACCAGAGTTGCTCCATAATTACGGTCTCAAAGTTGCGGTCTCTAGCAGTCTGAATTCGGGTTAGAACCCGCGGCGCAAGGCGGCATATGCCTCAAAGCCCGCTTCCATCAGCATAGCTGCCACCGGCGTGCATAACCCAAACAAAAAGCCCCGAAAGGCTTGAGAGGAACTTGTGAATATAACATAGGCGACCATTCCTGCCAAAAGATAACGCAGGAAAAAACCATTGATGAGTGCGAAGCCGCCCTCGGGCTTTTTCGTTTCAACAATGCGGCTGGCCAGCGATTGCACCGCCTTATTTAAGGATCGAAAGCTGAGGTAAGAGACCACGACGCCCGCTGCGAAGCCGAGCGCGGTTTTCAGTCCGAATCGCCAGGCTGCACCCACCGTAAAGATTGCGCCGAGGATCAGCAAAAATCGCAGCATTCTTGGAATGGCGCCGGAGAAAAAGCGGTCGGCGGCGGTTTCGGTTGGCGGAGGCGTGGGCATGGAAGGCATCGCGATGCTTCGTCGCCTAGGAATCGGACTTATCGCGGGACAGCGCCGTGGCCATGCGGATCATCTGCACGAAGCCGACGACGGCGCCGAAAATTACGCCGCCAAGATAAAGCCAGTGGGTGTGAAGCCAGTAATCTGCAAGCCGGCCAAGAGCGTAGCCCAGAAAAATTGCCGCCGGAATGATGAAGCCTATTTCCGAATAGCGGGCCGCTGAGACCAGGGCGTTCGGCGATTTGGAGGGCGGCGTTTTCTGTTTATCTTCAGCCACGACGGAATAATCTTATACCAACCCCACATTGATCAATGAACCAGCCTGGCAACCGCCGGATTCCGCGCGAGTCCCAGCGACCAGTTCACGATGTTGATGAAGCGGTCGGGCATGATTCCTATGAAGAGGGTTGCGAACGCAGTGACGGCGAGGCCCATGCGCATCGTCCAGCTCACCGGCAGCAATCCTTTTTCTTGCGGTTGACCCATGAACATGGCGTTCGCCATCTTCAGGTAGTAATACAGGCCGAAGACGGAATACAAAACGCCGAGGGACGCGAGCGCATAGTGTCCAGATTCAATCAAGCTGAGAAAGATAAAATATTTGCCCCAGAAGCCCGCCAGCGGAGGAATTCCCGCAAGCGAAAGCAGGAAGATCAGCATGAGCACGGCTTCGACCGGAGCGCGCGAATACAGTCCGTTAAGATCGTCGAGTTCGTCGCCAATCACGTTGCGATGGCGCAGAGAGGTGATCACTCCGAACGCGCCCAGGTTCATGAACGTATAGACCAGCAAATAAATCAGAATACCTTTAATGCCGTCAGCACTGATTTCCGTGGAAGTTCCGGCGACCAGTCCCAGCAGCATGTAGCCAACAT
>Ga0302140_10009270_pt1 | contig 12222 bp, 9 predicted proteins | sample I_Bog_E1_1_FD_202095 | JGI IMG/M metagenome (GOLD analysis project Ga0302140, IMG submission 202095) | Peat permafrost microbial communities from Stordalen Mire near Abisko, Sweden - I_Bog_E1_1 | ecosystem: Environmental > Terrestrial > Soil > Wetlands > Peat | place: Sweden: Abisko, Stordalen...
GCGGACGCTCGTCTGAACAACCCCTTCGACCTGGCGTTCGACCCCGCGGGCAACCTGGTTTTTTCCGACACATTCAACCATTGCATCCGCCGCGTGAACCGAACCGACGGGACGATCGCAACGCTTGTGGGCACGGGGGAACGGGGATTTTCCGGTGACGGCGGCCCAGCGACGGCGGCGCTGCTGAATGAACCTTACGGTATTGTCATCGACCGGCGCGGCACGATTTATTTCGCCGACCGGCTGAACCGCCGGGTGCGGCGGGTCGGTGCGGATGGCGTGATCGGCACACTGGCCGGCGACGGGTCTGGACAATACAGCGGCGACGGCGGTCCAGCGGCGGTCGCCGGCCTGGCGGAGCCGAATGGCCTTGCGCTGGACGCGGATCACAAATGCCTTTTTATCGCGGATGTCGCCGATCACCGGGTGCGCGTGGTCGATCTGGAGTCCGGCATCATCACCACCTTCGCCGGCACCGGTGAAGCGAAACACGATGGCGATGGCGGCCCCGCCACCGCAGCCGGGATTTTCGGTGCGCGCGCGGTGGCCGTGGCGCCGGATGGGTCTTTGTACGTCATGGAGCGCCAGGGCAGCAGCATCCGTCGCATCCGCAACGGCATCATCGAAACGGTCGCCGGCACCGGTGCCCGCGGCTATGCCGGAGACGACGGCGACGCGCGCCATGCGGTGTTCAATGCGCCGAAGGAAATGGCGCTGGATGCCGCTGGCAACATCTTCGTTGTGGACACGGAAAACCACGCGATCCGCCGGATCGACGCGGAAACCTGGATCGTGCGCACGATCGCCGCCAGCCTGGCCCGTCCGCATGGTGCCGTCGTGGCACCCGATGGTTCGGTGTATGTCGGCGATAGTGAAAACCACCGCGTGTGCAAAATGGAGCGTACAACATGAAAGCGCCCTGGCTGCTGAGTTTGTTTGGTGCGTTGCTGGCCACAACGGCGGCCTTCGCCTGTCCCAATCCACGCCAAATGGAGGGGTTCAAGACCTGCGCCGATGTCGCCAAAGCCGAACAGGAAGGTTCGGTGGTGGTGTACTCCACCGACCCCGAAGACGGGTCGGAGCGCGAACTGGCATTGTTCCGAAAGCAATTCCCCAAGATCAGCACCAGCTACGTGCGTTTGCAGGCTGGCGCCTTGTATGCCAAACTGACAACCGAACGACGGGCCAGCGCCTATCTCGTCGATATCGTTCAACTGTCGGACATGAGCCTGGTGCTGGACTTCCAGAAGCACAACGGCTGGATGCAGTACGAATCGCCCGAATTTAGCGGTTTCAAACCGGAATACCTCAGCAAGCCCGAGGGCTACTGGACCTGGGGCGCCATCGGCGTTGCCGGCATCGCGTACAATCCGAAACTGGTCTCACCGGCCGAGGCGCCGAAAAACTGGCTCGACGCCATCGATCCGCGCTGGAAGGACTCGATCACATCGAAAACATCGACATCAGGCATGGAGCACATGACCTGGTACGCCCTGCGCAAACTATACGGCGATGAGTACTGGCAAAAATTTGCGGCTTTGAATCCGAAGGGTTTCGACTCCTACGTGCAGCAGTACGACCGCACGGTGAACGGGCAAGAGAAGATCATCCACACCGCACAATATTCCGGCTACCTTCTTGCCAAGGCAAAAGGCGCCCCAATTGAATTCGTCTATCCGCCCGACGGACTGATCGCCGTACCGGAATCCTGGGGCGTGGTGCAGGAAGCGCCGCACCCCGAGGCCGCGAAACTGTTCCTCGATTGGTTCCTGGGCGTTCCCGGACAAACCGGCTATGGCCAGACCCTGTCTTACAATTCCCTGCGCACCGATGTGGAACCCCCGCCCGGCGGCGTGCGCCCGTCCGAACTGAAACTGCTGTTCCCGGACGATTGGGACGCGTTCCTGAAAACCCATACCCAGTTCGTCCGCGAATGGGATAAAATCACCGGGATGCGCTAAAGCACGCTGCCTGACGGAGGAAACAATGGGACGACTGATCCGAATGCTCTCGGTTGTTGCCGCCTGTCTGCTGACAACAGCCGCCAGAGGTGAGGAGAGCTGTGCCAATCCCCGTCAAATGCAGGGTTTCAGAACCTGCGCTGACGTGGACAAAGCCAAACAGGAAGGCAGTCTGGTCGTGTATTCAACGGATCCGGAAGCCGCATCCGAATCCGTGCTGGCGGAATTCCATGCACTGTTCCCGGAAATCCACACGACCTATTTCCGGCTGCAAGGCGGTGCGTTGTACGCCAAACTTCTGGCGGAACGACAGGGACAGGCGTACCTGGCCGATATCACCCAGCTTGCCGACATGAGCTTCGCCCTCGATTTTCAAAAGCGCGGCGGCTACATGCACTACATCTCGCCGGAACTCGCGGCGTACAAACCAAACTTTCGCAGCACACCCGACGGCTACTGGACCTGGGGCGCACTGGTCGTCGCCGGCATCGCCTACAACCCGAACCTCGTCCCGGCCGATCAGGCCCCGCGCAACTGGCCCGATGTGATGGATCCCAAATGGGCTGACGCAATCTCGGTGAAAGTCACGATCTCCGGTCTGCAACACACCACGTGGTACATGCTGCGCCAACTCTACGGCAATGACTTCTGGAAGAAGCTGGCGCCATCCCGGCCGCACGCGTTTGACTCCTACGTGCAGCAGTTCGACCGGCTGGTGAACGGGCAGGACAAGGTGGCGATCACCGCGCAATATTCCGGCTACCTGTTGATGAAAGCGAAGGGCGCACCCGTGGAATTCGTCTATCCGCCAGATGGGTTGGTCGCGACACCGCAACCCTGGGGCATCATCAAAGAAGCGCCACACCCCGAAGCGGCCCGTCTTTTCATGGACTGGTTCCTCGGCGTTCCCGGCCAAACCGTCAATGCTCGGTTTCAGTGCAACTATTCCGCGCGCGACGATGTCGATCCGCCGCCGGGAGGCGCGAAGTCCTCAACCTTCAAGCTGTTGACACCAACAGACTGGAAAGCCTTCGAACAATCCCATGCCGCCTATGTGCGCGAGTGGGATAAACTGACGGGGATGCGCTGACCCATGCGTTCGTTTGGCTTCCGCGGCTGGGTGATGCCATTGCTGCTGCTGGCGTGCGGTGCATTGGTGCTGTACCCGCTCGCCTTCCTGATCATCGAATCCCTGAATATAGGCGACCCGCAAAGTTTCCCGCCCGAGGAACTCGGACTGGCGAACTACACAGACCTGTTCGAAGAACCGCGCGTCATCACCAACACGCTGCTGGTCGCGTCAATCGCAACCATCCTCGCCGTGCTGTTTGGGTTCATCCAGGCCTGGATCCTGACGCGCACCGTGATCCCCGGACGCGACCGGCTTGAACGCCTGATGGAATTGCCCTATTATATGACCCCGTTGATCGGCGCACTCGCCTGGGGCGTGCTGCTCGGACCAAAGACCGGACTGATCAATCAGGTCTGGAGATCCGTTGGCTGGACCTCGGATTTTTTCAATATCTACACCCCGTGGGGCATCGCCTGGGTCATGGCGCTGTTCGAAGGCACGGTCGCTTTCGTCATGATCTCCGCCTCCATGAAATCAATGGACCCATCCCTGGAGGAAAGCTCGCGCGTTCTCGGCGCGGGTAAACTTCGCACCGCTTTGAAGATCACCTTGCCGCTCGTCGCCCCCGGCGTATTAAGTGCCACAATCTTTGTTTTCTCGGAAATGCTCGGGTCCTTTGCCGCCGCTTTCGTCCTGGGCATTCCAGGACGATTCTTCGTGGTGACAACAGCAATCTGGGAAGCAACCCTGTCCTTCCCGCCCGATTACGGACGCGCCGCCGCGATGGGCTTGTCGCTCTTTGGCGCAATGGTACTCACCCTGGGCTGCGCCCGGCTGATCATGCGGCACGGCAGCTACACAACCATCACCGGCAAAGCATTCCGCCCCAGAGCGATGGAGGTCGGAGCGATGCGGTTTCCCTTGATGACGATCGCCTGGGGCTACATCATCGTCGCGGTCATACTGCCCCTTGGCGCGCTGCTGCTGACATCAATGGAACGCTTCGCCACGGTGATCATTCCGCAGATGCAGTTCACACTTGCAAACTACGAAACCGCGCTGCGCATGGGATCACTGGCACCGGCTTTTGCCAACAGCCTGATCCTGGGTGTCTCCGTGGCGACCTTGGGTGTGCCAACAATCGGTGTGCTGGCCTGGATTATCTACCGGTCCCGCGTGCCCGGCCGAGGCCTGATGGAATTTGTCATTATGATCCCGGCCGCCGTGCCACGCCTGGTGTTCGGTCTTGGGTTGCTGTGGGCCTGGATCAACATTCCGATCCCGATCTACGGCACATTGTGGCTGCTGGGCATCGCGTACTTCACAGTTTTCCTGCCACTGGGTTTGCGTACCATCGCCGGTGTCGTATTGCAGGTCGATCCAAGCCTGGAGGAATGTGCACGTGTTTGCGGTGCGTCATGGGGATATCAAATGCGGACGGTGACCCTGCCCTTGTTGCGGCCGGGCCTCGTCGCGGCATGGCTTCTGATCTTTATTGCAAGTGTCCGTGAACTCGGCGTCTCGATCTTCCTGATGGGACCGAATTCAAAAGTGATCGCACCCGCAATCGTCAATTCGTGGCTGTCGTCAAGTTCCGAATTGTCAGCCGCCATGGCATTGATGCAAACGGCGATGGTGTTCGTCGCTGTGGCAATTCTGTTCCGGGTCGCACGACGCGTGACGGGAGCCCCGGCATGAGCACGCCGCCCCGCATCGACGTGCGCGACCTGGTGGTACGCTACGGCGAAACCACCGCGGTGGACGGCGTCAGCTTCGCCATCGCACCCGGTGAGTTGGTAACCTTGCTGGGCCCGTCCGGCTGCGGCAAAACCACAACCTTGCGGTCCATCGCCGGCCTGGAAACCCCCAGCGACGGTTCGATTAAAATCAGCGGCCGCACGGTTTATTCGCGGCATGAGAGGTGGAACGTCCCATCGGAAAAGCGCGGCGTGTCGATGGTGTTCCAGTCCTACGCCATCTGGCCGCACATGACGGTGTTTGAAAATGTCGCCTATGGTTTGCGCGTCCGCAAGGTTCCGGCCGCCGAGATCGCGAACAATGTTGCCCGCGTGCTGGACATGGTGCAGATGCGCGGCTTCGCGGACCGGCCATCATCCAAATTATCCGGTGGCCAGCAACAACGTGTCGCGGTCGCTCGGGCCATTGCTTTTTCCCCGAACGTGCTCCTGTTCGATGAGCCGTTATCCAACCTGGACGCCAAGCTGCGAGCCGAAATGCGGGTCGAGCTGCGTGAACTGCAGCGCCGTTTGGATATCACATCGCTTTACGTAACCCACGACCAGGAAGAAGCGCTGGCGATCTCTGACCGCGTAATCGTCATGAACGGCGGCAAGATCGAACAAATTGGCTCACCCGAGGCAATTTATAACCGGCCCGTCAGCCGTTTTGTGGCAGACTTCGTCGGTTCCGCCAACATGATCGCCGGCCAGGTGCGCGGCCCCGGTCCTGATGGCACACTCCTGTTCGAAACCAACAGTGGCATCAGCATCGAAGTGATCGTACCCGCGAACGGCGATACAAGCGGGACCGTTGTGGCCTTGCGGTCGTCCTATATCCAAATCGGTCGCGTGTCCGAATCGCATAACGCGGTAAGCGGCACGATTCATCGCCGCATGTTCCACGGCGACTTTATCCAATATGTGGTGGACTGGCCCGCTGGCCAGTTGATCGTGCGCCGGCCACCAACGGAACTGTTCGAAGAAGGCAGCAGTGTCACGGTTTCATTCGCACCGCTTCATTGTGTGCTGCTATAGTCGGGTTGAAGGGGAGAACGACATGCGCAACAGCAGTCACGGCATCATCACCACGCAAGCGGGCAGCTTGCCTCGGCCTGACGACCTGATCGAGCTCAATCGAGCCCGGCAGGACGGTGAAACCGCCGATGAGGCCGCGTACCAAAGCCGCCTGGCAGACGCCGTTGTCGAAGTCGTGCGCCGACAACATGAAGCTGGCGTCGACATCGCGGGCGATGGCGAATTCGGCAAGGCCATGGGCCAACGCGTCAATTACGGCGCATGGTGGAGCTATTCATTTCAACGCCTGGGTGGCCTGAAGCTCGGCGACTTCATGTACCAGATGCCACCGCAACGACGAAAGCCCGGCGAAATCACTCTGACCACATTTCCCGATAGGCGCGATCGCAATCTTTTCTCCGCCGCCTACGCAGATCCCGAGTCTGGTGTCTCCAGCAACCGCGGTGGCCCTGGCATGCGGCTGCCGGTCTGCATCGACAAGCTGACCTATACCGGACAGTCCGCAATTGCAGCGGACATCGCCCATTTCAAAACCGGACTCGCAGCGGCCGGAATCGAGGAAGGTTTCATGACCTCAATCGCACCCGGAAGCTGCTCCCGGATCGGAAATGAATACTACAACACCGAGGAGGAGTTCATCTACGCCTGCGGCGAGGCGATGCGCGAGGAATATAAAGCGATTATCGACGCGGGCCTGGTGCTGCAGCTCGATGATCCGTCGATCGCCGAAAATTGGGACATGATCAATCCGGCGCCCACACCGGCGGAATACCGCCGCTTCTCGATGGTTCGTGTCGAAGCCTTAAACCATGCGCTGCGAGGCTTGCCGATGGACCGGATCCGGTTCCATCTGTGCTGGGGAAGCTGGCACGGTCCACATGTCACGGATATTCCCATGCGGGATATCATCGACGTCATGTTGGCCGTAAACGCACAGGCTTATTCTTTCGAGGCCGGAAACGTCCGCCACGAGCACGAATGGAAGGTCTGGCAAGACGTCAAGCTGCCGGACGGCAAGATCGTCATCCCGGGTGTGGTGAGCCATGCAACCAACGTTGTGGAACACCCTGAAGTGGTCGCCGACCGTATCGCCCGCTTTGCTGCTCTGGTCGGACGAGAAAACGTCATAGCCGGCACCGATTGCGGCCTTGGCGGGCGCGTCCATCCCGACATCGCCTGGGCCAAGCTGCAAACTTTGGCACAGGGAGCCAAGCTCGCGACACAGCAGCTTTGGCGTTGATCCCCATGCGAGGCACAACGACGACTTAGCCAAATCTGCGAATTTTCCACCCGACCATGCTGATCGACGGCGTGAGCCTCAGTACCAGTCCGGCTAACCATGAACCCATGCAAAAGCCGAAGATCGAGCAGTTAAACGCCGGGCGGATCACCTGTTTCGGCGAGATCATCGATGCCGGTTCGGATTAATTCATCCGTTTACCACCTGCCGCATGATCGCCAAGGCCTCGTCCACGTGTGCCGCCGTCACGTCAAGATGCAAGCATGCCCGGCCTCGATACGTATCTGCGGCTGACACCAGCACACCGTGCGGTCGCAACTTAGCCGCAAACCTCGCAACAGTCATGCCCGTCCCTCGCACGTCAAAAAACACCAGATTGGTCTCCGGTATTTCGACAGTGATGCCGGGAATCTGCGCCATGCCTCGGGCCAGCACCGCGGCATTCGCATGATCCTCGGCAAGGCGGTCAATATTGTGATCCAGAGCGTATAGGCAGGCCGCCGCGTTCATGCCCCCCTGCCGCATCGATCCGCCAAGTCGCTGCTTCCACCGCCATGCCTCACCGATAAACGCTGACGACCCCGCCAGCACCGCGCCGAAAGGTGCAGCCAGACCCTTTGTGAAATCAAGCCACACGGAATCACAACCCGCCGTCAATTCAACTGCCGGAACACCTAGCGCGACAGCGGCATTCATCAAACGCGCTCCATCCATGTGGACCGCCATTCCATGACGATGCGCAACCTCCGTAACCGACCGCAAGCCCTCCACGCTCCAGCAAGCCCCGCCGCCGCGATTAGCGGTCTGCTCCACCTCCACCAATCGTTGCGGTGGCGAATAGCGTGACACCGGAATGACCGCATCCTCCAGCGTTTCGGCTGTGAACTGGCCGCGTTCCCCCGGCAGTCCCCGAATCATCACGCCGGTAATCGCACTGGGCGCCCCACCTTCGCTGGATTGAATGTGCGCATCCTCGTGCGCCAACACCTGGTCGCCCGGCCGGCAATGAGTCGCAATCGCCACCTGGTTGCACATCGTGCCAGACGGCAGAAACATCGCCGCCTCCTTCCCCAACAGCGCCGCGGTCTTGTCGCACAAAGCCCACACGGCGGGATCAGAGCCGCCCTGCTCGTCGCCGACTTCCGCATCCAACATCGCCTGCTTCATCCCGCGGGACGGTTTAGTTTGCGTGTCGGAATACAGGTTGATCCGGACCGGCATCGAAAAGTCAAATCGCTTCGGTTCATACGTCATGGCGGGATCCTGAGCGCAACGAAGTTCATACCGGAACCAGATAATGCGCGCCCGCCTCTACGGCGGTTTCGACTCGTTCGCGAACCTCGGCCGCCGATTCGTGTGGACCGGGCACGTAAAGCGGCTGGCCCTGATAGCCAAACTCAAAGACTGCGTCGCTTGCATTGGGATCGACGTCTCCAAACAGCTTTTCCACCACAGCAAAATCCGGATGCGGATTGAACCCGGCCGACTTCGCCCAAGTGGTCACATCGCGGAGCAATTTGCGGGCTGTCGCAGGATCGATCGGCCGAGCGGGACTGACATCATCCAATTTGCTGATGAAGGTCTTAACCTCCTGGGCACCGAGCATGCGGAATCCGACATCCTTGACGCCAAGGCAGAAGGAATCGATCAGAAACATGCCAACGCTGCACGGGCCGCCTGACACGCCCCGGATCAGGTACAATGCACCCATTCCGTTTTCAAACAGGCCATCCTGCAACCGGCAGTGGCAGACCGGCAGTTTGGCGGCGGCACTGATTTGCCCGGCCTTCGAGCCAAGCACGGCGTCGGCCTTGCGCTTCTCGGCGACCACGACCTTGCGGCGTTGCGCCTTGGCGCCGCGGCGTGCGGCAATGTTGTTACCCATCATTCTCTCCTTCAACGGGACGGGATGCCGCAATTAGCGCGACGCCACCGAGTCGGGCAACAAGACCATTGCCTGCGACCCGGAACCGGTCAATCCTGGCCGTCGCAGTGCACGAAGGACGACCGGTCTATGAAGTTCTCCAACTTTCTGTTCCCCGACAGCGCCTCGGCCGAGGATGACGGCCGGGTCATCGACGAGACCCTGCGCGAGGCTCGGCTGACCGACGAGCTTGGCTATGACGTGATATGGCTCGCGGAGCATCATTTCGACGGTATCTGCGCCTATGTCGATCCGGTCAGTTTCGCCGCCGCATTGGCCACAGCAACCACGCGCGCGAAAATCGGCTTCGCGGTCGCGCAAATGGCATTGCATCACCCGATTCGCTTCGCCGAACAGATGGCCGTGATCGACCACCTGTCGAAAGGACGCCTTATCGTCGGGCTCGGTCGCGGCACCGCCTACAATATTTATGATTTCCAAGGCTACGGCATCGATCACAACGAAGCTCAAGGCCGCTTCGAGGAAGCCGAGGCAATCATGTTCGAAGCCTGGAAGGGCGAACAGTTCGAATACCATGGCACATACTTCGACCTCAAATTGCCGGCCTTGCGGCCCGCACCCTTCACCAAGCCGCATCCCTATGTCATCCGCGCCGCGGCAACCGAACATGGTATGCTGGATATCGCTCGGCGTGGCCGGCCATTTATGATGAATGTGCAAAGCAACGAGGTCACCGCGCAACGTATGGATCTTTACCGCAAAACACTCCATGAAACTGGTCTCGATGACGCTGCGATCGCTCGGAATATTGAAGAGTGCTGGGTATGGCGTAACGTCTTCGTTGCGGAGACTGACGCCGAAGCGGAACGTATCGCAGTACCATCGTTCGAAAAAATGCAGGCCCGCCGCACTGAAATGCGAAACCGGATCTACCAGGAACAAGGTGTTTCCATCCAGCCGATGCCGGCGCCCGGGTCCGCGCCGGCCGCGCGTACCGTTGTTGAACATTCTCTGGTATATGGTTCCCCCGCAACCGTGGCGGAAAAGCTCGCACCGATCGCAGCAACAGGCGTTGGCGGCCTGATCTTGCAGTTCCGGCTCGGCCCGATGTCTTACGAGCAGACAGCGCACAGTTTGACCTTATTTCGTAACGCTGTGATTCCCGCATTGAGCGGAGCATGACGCTTAAAGTGCACCGCGGATTCGGTCCACCAACATGGCCGTGTCATACGGAACAGCATCGCCGCGCCAGGCGACATGCTGATCCGGACGCGACAAGACCAGTTTCTGCGGATACAAGGCGGCGGCCTCCTCACTTTCGACATCCAGAACGGTCATCGGAACGCCACGCGCCGCGGCAGCCTCCGTCAGCCGCCCTGCTTCAACCGCCGGATCGAAGCGCAGCAGCGTAAAGTCCGGCCCCATCGCGTCGTATAAAGACCGACCGTCACGCAACCACAGATGAGGCGTTCGGCAGCCAGGCACGGTGGTTGGCGTGAAGTCATACATCGTGTAATCAGGCGCGGCCTCGCCATCGTAAGCGATAATCGGCGAGCGGTCATAGAACGTGCCAAAATTCAATCCGCCACAGCAAAATTGCGGCATGTTGAGGTCGTACATCTGACGCCCAAGCTCGCCACGCAACGCCTCGTCAAATTCGATCGCCTCCGGCACCACCGCCCGAGCACGGCCCAAAGAAAGGGCGGTGGCCATCGCAAAATGGGAGACCTGTTCGGTGATGGGCCACCGCTCCGCCTCGTGCGCAGCCAGAATTTCCGCAGACGCCCAGCCCTTTATCACGCCGGCCAGCATCCAGGACAAGTTCATTGCATCGGCAATCCCAGCATTCATGCCGTACCCGGCGAACGGTACCCACAAGTGCGCCGCGTCGCCGCAAATGAAGGCGCGGCGGTCACGGAAACGGTCGGCCAGCATGCGCCGGCCAATCCAGTTTTCCCGGGTAATCACGTCGTAATTGAACTCCGCACTAACCCCCAACACCGCGCGGATGCACGAGTCGGAATCGATCTGCGCGAAATCGGTTTCCTCGGCGCGCAGATAATTATGCAGCAGCCAGGTTTCCCGGCCATCCACCGCAAACATGTTGGCGCTGCGACGTGGGTTCAGCACTTGCGTTGACCAGGCCGGCCTCCCCTGCATGCGCGCAAGCAAATCAGGGGCGCGAAAATAAGTGGATTGCGTCCGGCTGATCAATGCGTCCCCGGTCAGACGCGCGTTGATCAACTGGCGGATCGTGGATGACGGTCCGTCGCAACCGACGAGATATTCGCACGTGATCAGGTGCCTTTGCCCAGTGTCCAGGTCCTCAACTTCTGCCGTCATAATCTCCGCGGACTGACTGAACCCCAGCACCTTCATTTTGTTCAGATAACGCACTCGATCCCTGCAAGCCGCCTGTTCGGCCAGCAATGGATCGAGATAGATCTGGTTGATGCGGTGCGGCGGCTCCGGTGTTGGCCACCAACCGTCCGGCCCCGACTTGTCGGTATAGCGATCCCGCCGGCACGGTATATGGATGCGCGCAAAGTCGGCGCCAATGGCGGTGACGCGAAAGGCAACGTCGTTGGAATGGTCCGGTGGCAGACCGGTATCCCGCACGACCTGCGCAATTCCAAGCCGCCGGAATATCTCCATGGTTCGCGCGGAAACATGGTTGCACTTTACGGCCGGCATCTGACCGCGCGGGTTTTGCTCGGCCACGATCACATCGACGCCGCGCCATGCCAGATCCAGCGCCAAGGTCGAGCCAACCGGCCCTCCGCCGACGATCAACACCGAGGTCCGCATCAGGGCGGACACACCACGTTGACCAAAGCCTGCTGCCCGCCCCGCACGGCGTCCGCGGCCCGTTGCAGTGCGGCCGGCAGATCAGCGGGGCGCTCCACGCGCTCGCCATGGCCGTTGTGAGCGGCGACGATTTTTTCAAACGCGGGGGCGCCAAGATCGGCAAGCAACCGGCCGTTGCCGTCCGCCGCGACACCCGAACCATACATGTCCAATGTCGCACGCCGCACAGCACCGTACAGCGAGTTATTGTAGATTACTGTAAGCACCGGCAGGTTCTGGAATTGCGCGGTGTAATGACATGCCGTCGGGTTGGCAAACATATAGGCACCATCGCCAAGAACCGAAATCACCATCTTTTCCGGCGCGGCCAGCTTCGCACCCAGAGACGCCGGGAAGCCCCACCCGAGACCGCCCGCGGTGCTCAGCGCAAACAGACCGCCCGGCGCATCGAGCGGGCAATATTCCTGCCGGAACGAATATTC
>Ga0302140_10009277_pt1 | contig 12216 bp, 11 predicted proteins | sample I_Bog_E1_1_FD_202095 | JGI IMG/M metagenome (GOLD analysis project Ga0302140, IMG submission 202095) | Peat permafrost microbial communities from Stordalen Mire near Abisko, Sweden - I_Bog_E1_1 | ecosystem: Environmental > Terrestrial > Soil > Wetlands > Peat | place: Sweden: Abisko, Stordalen...
TTCGGCAGTGATGTGGCCGTGATTGCTTCTTTCATATGTCCAGAAATTTGAAAGTGACCTCGCAGCTCCACTTCCCCTGAATGCTGCAGGAGCGATAAGCGAAAGTAAACAAACAAAGTATAAATCATATTATGAGTCCAAAATGCAAATTCCGATGATGGCAGATGCTCCTAATGTGAATGCGGAAGTTTTTGCACTCTCGAAACTGTATGATATGATCAATCTCGCGCGCGGGTGGCCCCAACCCATCAAACGAACAAACAATGCCGGGTTGAAGCTAGATTGAAATGCAAAATATCAAAACTCGTGGATTTCCGAAGCTAAACGTTAACTCTGCCGGCGACACGGCAGAGCATAGTACACTAGACGAACTGAGTGTTTCGGGGGAAGTTTGATAACGGACATTACACAGACCCGGTCCGGGTGGACAGAATTTTAACGTCATTCAGCCACCTGTGAACTGTTAGTGATGGATGTTTTGGGGTAGGCGATGAAACTTACCACTTGGACAAGTTTTGTGTTGCCAATAAACTGCTATTGCTAAATATAATGGGATGTTTTGGTGTGCAAAAGACTCATGCTCGTAGCGGTATCAGGTTAGCTCTCCCGCTCCCGATCCAGAGAAGGCTGTTGAGCATCCCTGCGGAGTGTTGCGGACTTGTATCATCGTTCAGGCCCTTCTGGCCCTCTGCAAAAGACCAAAGGGTGTCGTGGTGGAAGTGAAGGAGTTGTAAGCGGCTATATCGATCTGCTATCTCGATCTTGATGCTGCCCAACAGTAAGGCCCCTCATACTCTTCGACCTTCTCACCTCTCTTCGTACGCTCTACCCTGCAGACGGCATAAACGACCTCGTCGATATTTCGTCTTCCAGCTTCCATGTCACTTTGATCTGACGGAGTTCGAAGACCTGGTCGATACCCTTCCATTTAGCAAAATCGATGAAGCTCAGGGCCTCTTCTTTGTCAAAAGATTTGTCACCATTCTTCTCCCAATCCTTAAGCAGCGAGGCCCACTTAGCTAAGCTAAGACACCTAGTAATGGAGGTAGAATCGTTGTCGAGCTGCTGCCACTCTGCAAGTTCTCTCAACCTTGCTGTCTCTTCTCTCTGACTTAGATTCACCATGAACTTGACTACTGTTTCAAGTGACACTCGAATGGTATCAGATTGCAGAGCCGTATCTGGCTGGTTCGAAAAGGATCGTAGTCCTTCGAAAGGGGTGGGGGCGCTCAGCTCCGACTCATTACCTGTGCGGACCAATACAACTGACTGCTTCTCCAGCAGATCGTCCAGTGAGGGCATGCCTTCAGAATCCCTGGCAATGTCCTTGCAATCATACAATTCATCGAGCACCACGATGACTGCTCTGAAGAGAGGGTCAATTGTCCACTCGTGCTCATTTGGCCAGACGACCCTTCTTCTCTCCACATGCCAATCGACGGGCGTCGACTTTTCGCAGAGATTGCGATGAACTTGCACAATGCCAGCGATGGACGTTGGTCTATCTTCCAGAACTCGCACAGGAGTTGCGAAGAACTGGTCACATTTCAAGGAAGGCTCTTTTGTATGTACGCGAAACCACTCCTTATTCAACGCTTGCACAATACGGGAAAGCGGTATCCAAAGGCGATTTTGCTTGGCATCGAACAGCAAGTAGAGGTAGGTTGTTTTGTTACAAAGTTGTTCGAATCGTAATCGCATTTGTTGCGTGCTACTAAGGGTGACATGCTACTCTGCATTGGTCCAATAAAGGTTCATCTTTCGCCGGAATTGGTAGTACTTTTAGATGTCCTTGCGGTATTGGAGAATTTCGGCGTCAATCTCGTCGTGGCAATTGTCGATCGGGTCCCTTTTTAAAGTTGCCGAGGAGTCTTGAATGGTTTGGCTTGGAATTATGAAGCTTGGAGATAAAGACCGAGTAGAATTTAGCCGCGAGATCTCCGGGGGTCGATCTTCTTCCGTGGAGGATATTCTTTCCTTGATGTTGAGGGTGAATGAAGTTCAGTCGAGGATTTGTGGCCCGGCTACCGACTGTACTAGGACGTCGGTCGAGATCCTAGTACAAGAACTTCGTGCCATCAGCAGTCAACTTACTTACCTATCCAGGTCCCAGGAAAATGCAAATTTAGGGTATCGATACCATGTAATGATTGGGAAGATCACATCTACCTTTGGAGTGGAGTTCTTGATAGTTTACAAGCTGCGGCATGAGGCTGTCAAGAAGTAGCGCTATGTTCTCCATGTCTCAAGTCAAGCCAAGCGAATCTGCTTTGGATATTCCCTCGTTTGGCTCCAAATCAAAAGGACTTTTTGTCAATGTATGTTGAGATTTCATGACCTAATCCTTGCTCGTTGTACAATACTTCAGATGACAGGTGATTGTGGCGATCACGTGGTCCTCCCCCCTTTCGCCACTCGGCTACGATATTGGAAAGGAAGATGTCGCATATTAAACGCCAACCTTACGATACGCTTCTATCGCTCCATTGCCACATTTTGATTACTATGGAAGTACACTTGAATATTACACGAGCCTTCAATCACAAGCAACCAGCTTAAGATAGCCAAGACTTCTTGCATTTCAGCCAAACTGGGGATCAACAGCACGGTATATGTAAGAGACACTCCATTTATAACAACGGGGTTCAAGGTTTGGGAACTCCTATTCGGTAATCGTTGGTGCTTTTCTTGCAATTTGTTTGTGAGGACTCCTACATCGCCCACCTCACCACTTTCGCCTTCGCCGGGACCTGAAAAATATCGCTTCCAAAAGCGCAGGGTGGCGGCAATGTTCAATTTCGCGCAATTAAAGTTTGCAATGGTTCCCTCATCTTACTCTAAAAAGTATTATGTTGTGCAATCATCATAGATCGCCTAGCTAGTCGCTCTCACTCTGAAGCACGAACCTTCACCCTATCCTTCGGCAGTTGCTAAGATAACCATGATTCCAAATCCGGGGGTCCTGTGGGGAGGATGAGATAATCGATCAGAATTGTGTGGGCTTCTGGTTGGACAAAAGTGTCGGAGTACAACAGCCGAAATCCGGGGAAAAGTTCTAGGTGTCATCTGAGGTTCGGATCCAAGTCAAGAAGCTGTTCAATCGCTATGCCGACCTGCTTAAATGCCTTAGTTCTAGGTTCAGGGATGCATGTTTGGCAAGGTACTAGATACTTATGGGTAGCAGGCTAGGGAAGGGCAGTGCTTGCTGAGAGTGAGCCTAGACTCCCAGACTCAATGGGGACATCAAGCTCCGAATTTTCAAGATAGTGGTTTGATACTCATTGGGTATAGAGATTTGGTTCGCGACACAATCATGGATAACAGAACACGCAATGTGCGTACTCGATGTGCGTAAATGCAGTATATACATAGAGCTTCATAGGAACGTCTCTGGCCGTTCAACTCTCGCACTGTGAGTCTGTGACCAGCAGGGGAATAAACGAGAGTGATACTACAAATGAAAGACACACGACCGCCCAAATGTGGTTACCAGCCGAATTGCTCGCAATGCAGCTCGATGCTCGGTCCCTTTACTTTAATCGCGTTCGTCGCCGTCCGCCTCACGGTCCACATCAGCGAATCTGGCCCACACGCCGCAATGGCGACTCTCTCGTCGTTACTGGCAGATGCCACAATATTCTTGATCAGAGTCTCGATATCCGGCCGCCCTGGCAGAACCCCATGCAATGACAAATCCCACTCGTGTGTGATGTTGGTGAGAGAGGTGGTGTGTTTCTCAATATCGTGTGGAAAGTGATCGAATCTAGAGCTGGAAGAAGAAAGAGGCGAGTGAGAGATGGATGGATGGATGCCGCGATGTTTCTCATCGTCGATAGGTGACCGATTAGCAATATCAGACCTTTCTTCAGGTATGATGGGTGACATTGCTGGTGAAACTGGGCTTGGTGGGGTCCGGTCAAAGCTCAAACGGGTCGAGTGCAGAATAACGTTCACGCGTGGCGATGCTCTGAGTTCCCTCAGCTCTTTGCTGAACCACTGAAATACTTCTAGTAACTGTGTCAGCGACCAGAACTGTACGAAAATAGGTCGAGGTGAGCTTACCTGGCTCTCTGACAGTCCAAATGAAATCGATCTTTGGCTTCGGCAAGTTATGGTTCAGCTTTCTGACCATGTCCAGAGCAACTCCGAACGTGAATGATGCTCCACTCCCTCCAGCAACGAAGATAACTTTGTCGGCAGATTTTGCAAAGTTTGGAACAGTACCATACGGTCCGTCAAATGAGGCGCGAAGGCTGGCACTTGGGTGCTTGACGGCAAAGTTATGAAGGTCGTCTGTGAAGCCGTCATATGCAGCAACAACGAGTTCGATCGAGCTCAGATTTTTGCTGACGATCGTAAATGGATGGGTCTCGAAGGCTCGAATTTCCGGAATCCAGACGAAGCAATGATTGCCAGGAATTGCTCTCGTTGGAGCTCGGCGGAGGACAATGCGAGTTCCTCCATGCGGCAAAGGAATGAGTGTTGCGCGATTGTCATAGCTGTACCAAAAGAGCCTCCATGCTCTTAGAAGACGATCTGCACTCCACATTGATCCGGCGACAATGGTGACGATGACCACTTTATCAGCGAGTTTCGGTTGATGAAAGGCAATGTTGATGATGAAGACAATGTACATAGCGATGTGGCTGAGATAGAAAACCTCATATCGCATTCGTCTGATCAGAATTGCGAATACCAGCGTAACGAGAAGTGCTGAGGCGGCAGTGATACCATGTATTTGCTCTACCGCTAACAAAGTCTTCTTACGGTGCATCTTGAGAGCCCATTGCACACATTGCATGATAGCGTGTAGAAAAGCGTATGTTATCGTGATGTAACCAGCAACTTGATGAAGTGGATTGAGACGTTCGTAGGAATATGCTGTCAAGAACGCCAAAGGAGTGTTTTTGAGAGCAAGAAAGGTAATGAATACAACGTTGGAAATTGCAATCCTAGATCAAGGTTAGGTTCCGCTGGCCGAAAAATGCCTTTTGCTTACCATCCCAACCGATTCGCAATTCCCATCAAGGACGACCAATTAATGTTTGTCACCGTCAAAGCTATGTTGATTCCAAGGTAAACCAGCACAAGTAGTGCATGTCCTATGGATGTGAATCCAGGTACTCTGTGTGTGAGTACGTGCCTAACCATCCTATTCGAAATTCTCAGCATTTACCTCCCTCATTGGGAATCTTATACATACCGAGCCACTGATACTTGCGCTCTCATAGGTCCTGACTTTCGCAGTCCTCTCGAAGCATACCGGCTGTAGAGGAAACGACTCCAATGGAAAATTGTGAACAGAATAATGACCCCAGCCGTGGAGGCTGCAAAAAGCTTCACTGATTTCTGATTCCACATTTGTGCCATACGTCTTGAGGCCATCTGGGCCTTCTGGGCAGCTATGGCAGTGGCATTTCTTGAAGTATCGGTTCCGTTATGCCCTCCATGATGAGGTGAGGTTGAGTTGGAAGACATTTTGAAGATAACAAACGATTGGCAGACTTTTCGAAAGACTTTCTGCACGAAATATGTACTCTCCCAAAGCAATTGAAGAAGACCCGAATTGTATCAACCTACCGGAATCCCCCACGACTTGCCGGCACCGCCTTTAATAAATCATTTCTGAGAGTTGGACGTACCTCCCTCCTGGGCGTTGATTCCAATAGCAATATGGATAAACCCACCATCTTGACCAAATGGGCTGATAGGAAGCATATACTTGCTAGACAATATCATGGCCAACTTATGCCAAGGCAAACCTTATCTTCTCAGCATATTAAATCACGGGAGCAGATGTTCCTCGAAAAGCTTCGCCTGCGTCTCAATCTGGGGGAGCCTGCTCTCTTCATATGGATAAAACACCCCTGTTGATCGACGACTAGAGGGGCATGACAAAAATTGACAAAGCAAAATCTCCCACCAACTGGACTGTCTTGGATCTCACTCTGATAGGCACGCTTCATCGTTGTTTCTTTCCCCGCATTCAATATAAAGTGTTTCGGCAGATGGCTAATTTGATCCAGACCTCAAGACAGGAATCTGAGGAATGACTCGTGCCAGGTGACCTCCAATGACATATTCCTGTCTTTGTTCTGGAATGTGACTGTACGTACCTGCTCTCGACTTCTAGCACGCTTGATGGCATCCAGTCATGAGATAGGAGTACTTTACTCCGCCGGAGTGACGGGAGGCGGACCTCCATGAATGGAATCGCTATCGAGGGCGGTGCAACCCGAATACATTGATTTGGAACGTGGGAGCCGGAAAGCTTGGTAATAGATAACGTGTCATTGGATGCGGCCAATATTCGTACAACGTGGTGAAAATTGGGGAACTGCAATCATCTACTTGAGAGCAATCAATACTCGATTGCGTGAAATAAGCAGCAGACTTCGCCAAGTCGCAACGTTCTTGTTATATCCTCGCCGACTTCGAAACTCTTAGGGTTTTTCGTAGATTGACGGTCTTCCGATCCGGCACATATCGCTCCTCTGCATGCCGTGGGCTTAAGTCGGATCAGCTAAGCAGAGATCGGCTCCTAGGATTCGAAAAGGGGCTTCGAGAAAGAGGCACGGAGCGCCTGGAGGCCCAGACTGACACGGTACCCCATTCGTACCTAGCGCATACTGTGGACGCCCACGTGTGCATTGTGCAACCTCGGGGAGGAACAGTTTTTACCAGCCTCCCAGATTTCCAGCACGGTCCTGCATCGAACATGCATGCAAATCGAATTCGAAACTTCCAGGCACGGGGTGACAGTTGCGGAGATGCCCAAAGACAGTGACAGGCCAATTATGGTCACACCATGACCTCCACGAATCCAAGATGCATAGTGACGCTTGTGGACGAGGCAGAGCTGTCCTTAATCAACCCGACAATCACGAGCCGTGCGCCAGAGGCTTCAGCAGCATCGGGCGCATTCCTACACAACACGCTCGAGAATTAGCCGGCCGTTACCATAGGGAGCAAAGATTCTGTCCAACGAAAAGACGTGTGATTGTCATGACTGCGACACTGTGCTTAATTGTCTCTCATGGGTATAACGCTTCGCAGCGGAATGCGATTGCAGCTTGCCACCATCAGGTGTCTATCGCACACCATCTTCGCAATTCTCGTTTGTTGCAACATAGTAAAGCCGTTACTCGAGTCTGCCCATCTCCTTTAGCCCGGCTGTCCAACAATGTGTGGTATAACGCGGCGCTGCCGCTCCGAGACCCAAGGACCCCACACTTGATCGAGACGAATGTGGTATATCGGGAATACGTGAGGTAGGTATGAAAGCGCTCATAGGATTTTTCGGATCTTTGATTGGGTCCGGAGTCGATGCTGGTCTGCTCCTATAGAGAAGGGTGTCTTCGTTGAGGTATAGCCAAGCACGACTATTCTGCCATAGGTCTTGGTCAGCAGCTGTTGCGAGACCTGCAGCTGTAGGCCCGTATCCGATTTTCTCCCCCAATCAATGTCTCTATCCAGCGAGGACTATCGATAGGTGTTGCTTGTCCCCCAGTATAGCAAAGCCTTGTATTGTGCTAAGGCTGCTTCGTCCTCGATGAGGTCCCTGGGAGTTAATGAAGAGACTCGAGGGCTTTGGATAGGTACGTTGCCAATAACGTTTCAATTCAATGTCGGAGATTTTCCAGGTTCCTTGAGAATCTTGATCTGATATCATGTCAGTTGCGTTCGGGGAACTGTCATCTCACTTACTGAGCGAAGCTTTCTTTCCGCAGCATTTCAATAGGTTGCGCAACCTGTTGTTCAATGATCCTCTTTATGCTATTCTGTCAGAGTTGTACCATTCTGCTTTGTTGTAAACTGCATTCCAATGGGTAAACGACTCTCAATGTCCCAAACCAATCAGGACAATTTGGAAGCTTCTGTTGCCGTTGTTTCTTGATCTCTTGTAGTTTGTGGGCATATTCTCTCTCAAAGTTCGGAAGCGCTTGAGAAGAGTCTAAGCTGTAGGTCTACTTCCTTCAAGTTAGATGAATGTACCACTTTGTTCAAGGTCAATGAAGATCGGGGTTGTGTCTTATAAACAAATGTTGTGTAGTCTCTGTTTGCAAATAGATTTGCATGTACCATCACTTGTGAGAACATTATGACAAGAGTGAATTCGATTGTTCTTCGTGGGATGGAACATTCACTATGAGTATTGCAAGCCTGCCTCGTTAGTTTCGTTAGCGCCGAAACGCCTTCACACTCGTCGAGTTTATTTACATTCAGCTCTCAACACAAACACAACGCGCTCACTTCCACACAACTGCATCAAGATGGCGCCTGGAAGCCTTGGAGATCCGATCTTGATCTCGGATTCTCCCCCTCACATCTCGTACAATGACGCAGACCATCACCCCCGGCAAGGGTTTGCTCATTCTGGTCACCCGCGGCCAGCTCCAGCTCCTTTGCCAGCGTCAGGACTTCGACCAGGACATCGAGACTCGATGATAGATGAATATGGTGAGCACTTCCAATTGATCCTACCTCGGACGGGTCATTCACGTCATATACCATGCTCATACCTCTAGGCCGAACCATCCCACGTCCGATCTCAAGGCCGATCATACCCCCGATCCCACCACCGGTCCCACCCCACTTGACAGAACAATATAAAGCTCCCCGCGGTATTAATCCTTACCTGGATGGAAGGGCTACCGACCGACGCCTGCCACTCCAAACGCTGCCGTATAACGTCAAACACTCCATACTTCAAGAAATCCAGAAGATTTTGGAAGGCGCTCTATATGACTGGGCGAAGGAGTGGGCTCCTGTGATGCTGAACATGGCAGGCTGGGAAACAGCAGAGGCAGGAGAACTGAATTGGTAATTGTTCCAGATCTCTACGTTCAATGTCGACGCGCTTATAATGGTTTTAGGTGGTGGCGTACAATTGAAAGTTATTCCAAAAGAGCCAATTTGATCGGAGGTGCGGATCATAATGTTCGTCCTATATCAGTGGATGCGTTCAGCCGAAGTGCTGGGATGAATATGCGAGAGCTCCAGCAGCTTCTTGGTCGACGACTACCCCATATTAGGTAAGATTCCTAATGGTCTAACGAGCTGTGGAACACTGGATCGGTAATGTGTTTGATAGCACTGGAACATTGTGCCCCAATAGGTATGCTCCACTATGATGCTAACTGTGGATAGGCATGCCGCAGTTCACCGGGATCCTAGCATTACAGTCTCTGCCTTGAAGGAGATGCTTGCAGATGCTCATTACCTCACCAAAGGATTACGTGACGGACCGAGGACCCAGAAGTTATACGCCATGCAATTAGCGCTGGAAGCCAACGATATAAAGTGGATGGATGCAATGATGGCTACTGCAGTGTCGGAATTCACGGTTGACTTTGATCCCAAGAAGTTCCGTACCCAACCATCTACATTGGAGCAGGAGAACACTCGACCAGGAGACTTGAAAAGAAAGCGATCCGAGAGCCCAGCGGAAAAAGTCTCTAGACATCGAGCTGAAGTTATCAAGCATTCTGGCCAGTCGATGGACCTAACGAAGGATTCAAATGACGATGATCCACCTTCTTCGAACCCAGCAAAACCGACTCGTGTCATCGATCTTACAGGAGAAGAGGTTGTCATTCTCTTCAGCTCGACGCGAGGTACCAAGGCGCTGGAGCAGTAGTTGTCCGTACATAACGTGACTGTCGTGTCACCAGCTACCATCGCAATAAACCAAGAAACCTCTGTATATCAGGGGACTCCATTGGTACGACGCAAAAACGAACCTTTGCTCAGGCTCAGGCCTACGAGATGTGTACGATACTGATCAGAGCATATCACTTCTGAGAATTCCTCGGAGGACTCGGAAAGCTCTATACGACTGATGAGATATGATTTCCTTCAACTTTCAGTGTCGCCATCGGATTGACGAATATGGCTTTGCACTGCTACTGTATCGAGACTGTTTCCGAGGAGAAAAATTGAGTCAAGATACTTCTTTCGTGTTTTCACCCTGCTAAGACTTGACCTCTTTTTACGGATATTTAGGCCCCCTAAAGGCGAATACAACGCCAGCCCTTTACTTCAATCTTTTTCTTTTCCTAGCCGGCCAGTTCATGGCCTGCAAATTGCAAGTGCAAGTGGCATGTCTGGGTCATTCCGGACATGACTAAGCACAGTTACTCCTATTTGATTACCTGATACTTGACACCCTCTTTAACATTTCATAGTATGGCAGCATTATCAAGTCTTGTGGGTTCTTTTGCACGCTCGCCAAGAACCATGAAAACGTCGCACATACCTCGCCTGAGATGGGAAGTACCACGTGATCGTCACATCGCTGTTCGAGGTCAGCCCAATGCAGTAACTGATTTGTTACCGAGCAGTTTCATGCTGGGCATGCTTTGAGTCTCTGACTCGGATATCGATGCATTACTAATGCGCAAAATAGAATCGCGGTGTTGTAATATGCCTCGTCTCACCGATTGAACCGACTGGGTCGCTACCTGTCAGACTGGGAAGTCAGCCCCTGAGTGCATTGAGGTGTGATACCGAATGAGACTTTTACGGAAGCAAGTCCAATAGCTTTATAGTCTGCGACTTGCAGCTTGGCACATTCATCGACATCAAGAAGTTCATCAATTCAAAGTGAAGAATACAGTTCTAAATATTCCGCCTTCTGACAATGGGTAAGACAGCCTGTCACGAGTTGTCTGTCCAGACCGAGGCTTCGAATGATCTCATTGAAGGAGCCCACAGCGTTTCGAAGACATTAGCATCTCTTCTTGCTCGCGTACAAGATCTTGAGGATACGAAATCTATTCAATCTCTCCATAACGCCTATGGATATTACATTGACAAATGCCTTTATCCCTCCGTTGTGGACTTGGCAAGTCGGATAATTTTCACTAGAACCAATCTAAATCACGAGTTGAGGTGCAAACTAACGCTATATAGTTTTCGAATTCTCCTGAAGCTTCGGTACATTTCCTCAACGGTATCTGTAAGCGCTACGAGCACCAATCCATTCCGTAATTCTCATGAGTCTTCTCAGCTGTATTACTTTACGAGTACCGACGAATTGCTAATCTCACTCTACCCAGGGAAAGGGAAAGCAGGCATTTCTCGTCTTTACATCGAATGGTTCGGCACTCTCTTTACTGGCGGGAGAAATGCCCCACCACGAGGGTTCTTGCTCGACCACCTCATGATGCAAGATATCATCACCGTCAACGCAGCTACTCATCCAAGAACAGCAAAAGCACGTTTTCGAACCTTCATGCAAGGGGGCTTTCACAATTCCGTGGATCAATCGGAAAGATCTGAAGATGTCCCCGCTCAATTCTGGGAGGGTGGAGTCTATGAGAATGAATACGTTTTCGAAGATGGCGTCTGGAAGATCTTCAAACTTGGGTATAACATGCTCTGGCAGGCTGATTACAGCAAGGGGTGGAGCGGTAGCGAAGCTATGAAAGGCATGGAGAAGTGTTGGCCGGAGGATAAATGGGGACCTGATGAGCTAGTTGGTGGAAAGATTGTTTGGCCAGACACGAGAGTGATTCCGTTTCACTATGTGCATCCTGTTACTGGTGCTAGAGTCGGGGAGTGATAGGGGAGGTGGGGCCGTCGCTTTGCTGCTGTTCAAATCCTGCGCTACGTTACGTTACCTTCTCAGATCTTCAGGCGTGTTTCTACAAATGTTTCAGGCTGAACTGCTACCGACTCCTCCGTTCTTCAGTGTTCCTTGATCGTTGATTCGTGATAGGCCAGGGCACAGGAACAGCCCTATATCTGTCAATGCAAACAAATCACAAAGGATTCGCGACCACCAAATCATTGATGCTAACATGGGTAGAGACAACGCGCTGCAGATTTTAGAAACACAATAAACATCCAATCAACAACTGAAAACTCCTCTTAATCTCACTTTCTCCACGAGGGCCCCTAGTCCTCTCCGCCTCATATAAAGACCCCACAACCACCCCGGCTCATGCCAAGAACGCGTACCGCAGCAAGGATACCTTATTTCCCACGGAGCTAGGGGAGCTAGGGGAGCCATGTGTGCTTTCCGCCTTGGGGGGGCGTGCGGGCTCGAATGGGATGCGGCGTGGAGGAATGCTGTTTAGGCTCGAGGGGACATGGGCGGGTGATTACCCGTATTGGAAGGCGAGCAGGGGATCGGTCCGGGTGCCGAGGGCTACGAGTGCCGAGTGACGACGTGCGGTGGTGATGTGAAGTAGTTGGTACTTTGGAACTGTA
>Ga0302140_10009279_pt1 | contig 12215 bp, 9 predicted proteins | sample I_Bog_E1_1_FD_202095 | JGI IMG/M metagenome (GOLD analysis project Ga0302140, IMG submission 202095) | Peat permafrost microbial communities from Stordalen Mire near Abisko, Sweden - I_Bog_E1_1 | ecosystem: Environmental > Terrestrial > Soil > Wetlands > Peat | place: Sweden: Abisko, Stordalen...
GAACTGGCCGAGAAGCTCAATCAACTGGCCCCGGGCGATTCGCCCAAAAAGACGATCCTCCTCAATACTGGCGCCGAAGCGGTTGAAAACGCCATAAAAATCGCTCGCGCTTACACCAAGCGGCCAGCCGTCATTTGTTTTGAAGACGGCTTCCATGGCCGCACACTGCTCGCTCTCTCCCTCACCAGCAAGGCTAACCCCTATAAGGCAGGATTCGCACCTTTCGCCTCCGACATCTACCGTGTTCCTTACGCTTATTGTTACCGCTGTTCTTACAATCTGAAGTATCCCGACTGTCAGGCGCATTGCGCCACGCACTTAGAAGACACCTTCAAGCGGGTCGTGGCTGCCGAGTCAGTCGCCGCTGTCATTGCCGAACCGGTCTTGGGAGAAGGCGGATTCGTCGCGCCGCCGCTCGAATGGCTCGGCATCGTGCGCGATATTTGCACCAGGCACGGCATTTTGCTCATCGCCGATGAAGTGCAAACCGGCTTCGCGCGCACCGGCAAGTTCTTCGCCTGCGAACACTATGGAGTCGAACCGGACTTGCTGCTTAGCGCCAAGAGCCTCGGAGGCGGCCTTCCCATCGCTGCGGTAACCGGCAAGTCCGAGATCATGGACCACACGGTTCCAGGAGCCCTCGGCGGCACCTTCGGCGGCAATCCGTTGTCGTGCGCCGCTGCGCTCGCCGCTATCAAGGCCATCGAAGATAACCATCTCAACGACCGCGCCATGTACCTGGGCGACGTTTTCCGCAAGCGCGCTTCTCAATGGCAGCGCCGCCTTCCCAATATTGGCGATGTGCGCGGTATCGGCGCCATGCAGGCGTTCGAGCTTGTAAAGCCAGATGGGTCCCGCATGCCCGACGCCGACCTGACCAAGCGGCTGACCCGTTATTGCTATGAACACGGCGTGATTCTCGTTACGGCGGGCACCTACAGCAACATCGTTCGCTTGCTCATGCCTTTGGTCATCACCGACGACCAACTGAACGAAGCGCTCGATGTGCTTGAAGCTGGGTTCGCCTTTGCTGGCCAAACGAAGCAGGTAGCGAGTGAAGTGCCGGTGGCTGTGTCGTGAGGCGCATCGCCGCCGCCGTTTGCCTCCTCACATTCGTCACATCCTGTCACAAGTCCGAAGCCACCCTGTCCTTGTTGGTCTGGGAAGGCTACGCCGACCCCTCTTTCATCAAACCGTTCGAACAGCGCTGCCACTGCAAAGTGAGTGCTGCGTATATGGGTTCGAGCGACGAGCTGGTGGCAAAACTGCGCGGCGGCAGCGCCGGAAACTACGACGTCATCTCACCTTCGAGCGATGTTGCCACCACCATCGCCACCGCTGGCCTCGCTGCGCCGCTTGATCTCTCGAAACTGCCCTCCTACGGTGTTTTGATGGCTGCCCTAACATCCCTGCCGCTTGTGAAAAGTGCCGGCAAGGTCTACGGCGTCCCCTATCAGTGGGGGCCTAATCCTTTGCTCTACGACACCACTCAGTTCAAATCTCGCCCTGCAAGCTGGAATGTACTTTGGGAGCCGGCGCTAAAAGGTAAGGTCTCCGTATGGGACGATCTCTCCACTGTCTACATGGCGGCCCAAATCCTCGGATATGATAAGCCGCCGAGTCAACTCTACAATTTGACCGATGAGCAACTGGCGAATGTGAAGGCTAAGCTTCTGGAGTTGAAGCCGAACATCCGCAAAATGTGGTCTACCGGCGGCGAACTGACCAGTCTTTTCGAAGCACATGAAATTTCCATTGCCATGGGATGGCCTCTCATGACAAATCAGTTGCGCGCTCGCAACTTCCCCATTGGTGAGACAATTCCTAAAGAAAACACCACGGGCTGGATCGATCACCTCATGATAACCGCCGCCAGCCAGCATCAGGATTTGGCGTATCAACTTATTGAATATCTCAGTCAGGCCTCGGTCCAGAAGCAAGTCTCGGCCATCACCGGCTATTTGCCCGCGAATCCCGCCGTAGCATCTTTGGTTAACGCTGAGGAACGCCATAACCTCCACCTCGACGATCTTGCGGTCTATCAAAAACGCATCTACTTTTGGGAAAATGTCCCGCGCCGCGACAAGTACAACCAAATCTGGAACGAAGTCAAGGCTGCCCAATAGTGTCCGAGCCTCTTCTCACGATCACCGGAATCCATAAGAGCTTTTCTAGTACCAGGGTGCTCGATAACGTATCCCTAACGATCGCCAATGGCGAGTTCCTGACCATTCTCGGAGAAAGCGGCTCGGGCAAAACGACTCTGCTGCGCATCATCGCCGGCTTTGAACGTGCCGATGGCGGCACCTTAACCATGCAAGGCAGCCCCATCGATCAGCTTCCGGCCAATCGACGCAACGTCAATACTGTCTTTCAGCACTACGCGCTATTTCCCCATCTCACCGTCTTTGAAAATATCGCTTACGGCCTGCGCGCCAAGCAAGTTCCAGCGTCAGAGATTAAAGCGCGTGTGGACGCGGGGCTCGCTCAGATGCGCATGACAGAGATGGCTTCGCGCCGGCCCTCGCAGTTGAGTGGCGGCCAGCAGCAACGCGTTGCTTTGGCGCGTGCCCTGGTCAATCGGCCCGCGCTCCTCTTGCTCGATGAACCGCTCTCCGCGCTCGACGCCAGTCTGCGCGTTCACATGCAGTCCGAACTTAAGGCCTTGCAGCGCGATACCGGCATCACTTTCGTCTTCGTCACCCACGACCAGGAAGAAGCCATCACCCTTTCCGACCGCATCGCCATTTTGCGCAATGGACGTTTGGAACAGCTCGATACCCCGCGCGAACTATACAACCGCCCTCGAACTGCCTATGTCGCAACCTTCATCGGCAAGGCGAACCTGCTGCCCAACGGGATGGCTGTGCGGCCCGAGAATGTTCAAGTGATGCTTCCGGGTTCGATAGCACCGGCGATTGACGCCCAGTGCTGGACCGGCGTCATCAAGCGCATCGTGTTCGCCGGCGCCAGCGATCTTATTGAAGTCGAGTGCTCCGATAGCGTTACTCTAAACGCCCGTGTGCCGAGCGGCGGAATTTATCCTCCGAACGTTCAGCTCGTTGTCGCCAGGGAACACTTGATTCCAGTCGCCTGACCATGTATTCACGCGCCTATCAACGCCTCGTGGCAATCCCCCCGCTTCTTTGGGTCAGTGCGTTTCTGTTGGTCCCCTACGCCTCGCTGTTTTGCATCTCTTTCTGGCAAGTACGCTCCCAGCAAATCGTTCATGATTGGACGCTGCATAACTATGGCCAGCTCATCGGCAATCCTGTCTACCTCGAAGTTCTCGCCCGTTCTGCCCGCATTGCCGCCGGCGTCACTATTCTGGCTTTGCTCTTAGGTATTCCGCTCGCTTATTTTGTTGCCATGCGTGCCAGACGCTTCAAGAATCTGCTTTACCAACTTGTAATCATCCCCTTGTGGGTGAGTTATCTGGTTCGTGCATATGCGTGGAAGACAATCCTGGGTGGAAACGGAGTACTCAATACGCTTCTCATCCATTTCGGTATTCTTCATGAGCCTGCGACGTTCCTGCTGTATAGCCCTTTTGCAGTAATACTCACCCTCACTCACATCTACACGCCCTTCGTCTTCCTGCCGGCTTACGCGTCGATGGCGCATATTCCCAAGGCTTTGATCGAAGCGGCGAAAGACCTGGGTGCTTCTCCCACGCGCTCGTTTTGGACCGTCGTTTTTCCTCTATCGCTGCCGGGAATCATCGCCGGCGCGACGTTCGCGTTTGTTCTCAGCCTGGGTGACTTCATAGCTCCGCTGCTGATTGGTGGCCCCAACGGCATCATGGTGTCGAATATTGTCGTCAGCCTCTTTGGAGCCGCCTACGATTGGCCCTTAGGATCAGCCATCTCTCTCTGTATCCTCATTTTGGTCGTCGTGCTCATTGCTTCCACTGAGTCCATTGAGAAGCGTCTCCGCTTGGGAGGTGCACGCTAATGCGTCCAAAAATCGGTTGGCTGCAAGCGCACGCCGCCGCCGTCTTCGCGTTTCTCTACCTGCCCATTCTGGTGCTCATCGTCTATTCGTTTAACGGAGAAAGTGTGGCTGGCTTTCCTCCCCACGGCTGGACACTGCGTTGGTATAACGAACTGTTCGCGGACGATGCTCTCTGGTCTTCCGTCGAAAACAGCTTGATCGTTGCCGCGTCCGCCGTCGCTCTCGCGCTGTTGTTCGGCATTCCCGCTGCGCTCGCTCTTGACCGCGCCAATTTCCCGGGAAAGCAATTGTTTCGCCGCCTGGTGCTTCTTCCTCTCATTCTGCCGGGTATCATCACCGGTCTCTCGCTTCTCACCCTTTTTGCAGCCGCCCACGCACAATTGAGTCTGCTCACTGTGGCTATCGGCCACGGCACAGCTCTGATATCCGTCGCGGTAACGGAAATCACCGCCGGCCTTCAAAAGTTTGAGCGCACTCTGGAAGAAGCCTCCCGCGATTTAGGCGCCAGTGAATGGTACACCTTCCGCCGGGTAACTCTACCAAGTCTTAAACTGCCCATCATTGCCGCCGCTCTCTTGATCTTTACCCTATCTCTCGATGAGATCGCCGTCAGCTTTTTTCTGGTCGGCCGCGAGAACACTCTGCCGCTCGAAATCTGGTCGCGGCTGCGACGCGGCATCACTCCCGAGATTAACGCCGTGTCTACCCTGATTTTCGCGTTCTCGGTGGTGACAATTGTACTGTGGTTCAAATTGCGCGCCGCCGAAGACTAGAAACTCTAAACCTCCACCAAGTCATCCGCCATCTTCAAGGCATTATCGAATGCGGCGATTGCGATATCAATCTCCGCTTTCTCAATAATTAATGGCGGCGCAATCACAAAGTGACTGATCCACGAATTCACTGTCACTCCGTTCTTAGCCATCTCCGCGCCAATCTTATCCACCAGCAGCGGCTTGCCAGAGATCTTATCGCTCTTAGTGTTGAAGGGCTCTTTTGTCTGGCGATTCTTAACTAACTCGATCGCCCAAAACAGCCCTAATCCGCGCACATCACCGATCGACGGGTGCCTCTCCTGCAGCCAGCGCAGCCGCTCACCCATGTAAATTCCCATCTCTTTCGCACGTTCCACCAGATTCAGCCGCCGCATCTCATGAATGGTGGCAATCGCCGGCGCGAGCGTCATCGGATGCGCTTCATACGTGTGTCCATGCGCAAACATATGGTCTTCAAAATGGTCGGCAATGCGTTTTGTGGTCGCACATAGCCCTAATGGCACATAAGCAGAAGTAATTCCCTTCGCAGTCACTAAGATGTCGGGCTTCACCCCCCAGTGATCCACGGCAAACCACTCACCCGTGCGCCCCCATCCGCTCATCACTTCGTCGGCAATGAGCAGCACTCCGTGGCGGTCGCAAATTTGTCGCAAGCGGGGCAGATACTCCGGCGGAGGCACCAGCACGCCGTTGGTGCCCACCACCGGTTCCACCAAAACTGCGGCTACATCGCTCTCGTTCTCAATCATGTGCTCCAGATAATCCACACACGCGACTCCGCATTGCGGATACTGATGCTTAATCGGGCACTTATAGCAATTCACCTCCGGCCCAAAAATCACTCCCTGGCCTTTCGCCGCCGGCTCCACCGGCCAGCGCCGCGGATCTCCGGTAGCCGCAATCGAAGCCATCGTTGAGCCGTGATATGACCGGTAGCGGGCCAAAATCTTTGTCTTCCCCGTGAACATCCGCGCGATCTTGAAGGCTGCTTCGTTGGCCTCCGTGCCCGAAGTGGTAAAAAAGAATTTCTCCAGCCCCGCGGGCAAAACCTCCAGCAGAAGTTGACTCAGCTCCACCCGCACGTCGGTGGCATAACCCGGCGCAATGTACGGCAAAGCGCGCGCCTGCGCCGCAATCGCCTCAATCACCGCGCGATTCTTGTGGCCCAGATTCACGCACATCAGTTGCGCGGAAAAATCCAGGTAGCGCTTGCCGTTGCCGTCAATGAAGTAGCACCCTTCGGCGTCGGCGACATGCAACGGCGACCAACCCTTTTGAAAGCGCCACGTCCCGTAATTGAGCTTACGGGTCAGTTCAGAGATCTCTTGCGAAGACAAAGTTGTTGTAGTCATTGCTAATGCTTTCTTTAAGAACGGTGCAGCAGCTCACTGACCGCGCGATGAGCCTGGTCAATCGCGCCATCGGTATACGCATAAGCGCCCGCGTCCGAATTCGCGATGGTAATTCTCCCGAACGGTTGGCGCGCCGCCACGCATGGCTGCTCTCCGCCGTTGAGCCAAAATGGATCCCACAAGGAGTTGTACTCGTAGGCGTAGCCATGCGGCCAGCGATTCACCGTAATGGCTGCGATATCGCGCGCCGGGTCAAACCCTCCCGCGCCGAGAGTTCTCGCCATTTGATCGCGAATCTTGCGTTCAAACGTTTCAAAAGTGGTGTTATACAAGTCGATCCTGCCGGCCCGATGCTGATCGTGCGAAGGCAGCCCCGCTTTGTTAGGCACGCGCATCATGTGCACCACAATCGGCTCATCCGGGTTGTGCGGAAACTTATAATCTCCCAAGCTAACCGGCAAGTCCAAAGTCATCTCACTGTGAAACGACCCTGGCGCATAGACTCCACTCACTCCCAGCTTTTGGAACGATGTCCAATTTCGCAGCAGCACGTTCGTGTAAACCAGCGGCACCTTGATAGCAAAGGCCAGCGCCTTTTTCTGCTTCTCAGGCAGCTCGCCGCAGATATAGGGAATCATCACGTGCCAGCAAGCCAGCACGCAGTCTTTCGCGCGCACACTCTGCAACTGGCCGCGCCGCATATATGCAATATCCACCCCAGTTGCTTTTGCCGCTTCGCCGTTATGCGCCACCCGCACCACGGTGCTGTTCAAACGAATACGCGTATTGTTCGTTTTCCGGTCAAGCGCCGAATAATTCGTGTGCGCCATCACAATATCCGTTGCATTCGTGGCGGGTACCGCATCGGGAATCAGCCCGCGCACCAGCATTCTGGCGATTGACGAATTCCCATCGGGAAAATGATAAAAATAGCGCTCGGCCTCTTCGCTTCGAATGGCGTCGCGGTTTTGTCCGGGCCCCGGCGCTGGGTCTAATTTCAAGCCCTCAAAACCAGGCATACCCAATCCCCACGCATCCTGCGCCGATACCGCGTCAATGCCTAAGCCAAACAGAGAATATGGCCGCGCGTTCAAATACTTCACCACGTCCACATGGCAGCCGACCACTTCCGTCAAGTATTTGGCATAACTCATGCGCGCCAATCGCGCCTTCTTCTCGTCGGAAGATAATCCCGGCAGGTAGTCCTTGTGCTCGCCGTAGAGCCGCCGCAAGTCTGTCTTCGCTTGCTCGGCCATCGGCGCTTTTGCCAGAAAAAGGGTCCAGCGCTCTTCAAGTGAGTGCTTCTTGGACGGCTCGCTGTACGAATCGGGCCGCGGCTCCGTCACCAGCACGTCGCTGCCAAATGTTTCCTGATCGAAAAAAACCGCCGGACTCAGCCCCAGCGATGGGTACAGCTTGCGGTCTACCGCTCTCCTATAAGAGGGAACGTCGATCCCCAATTCATCGATCACTTGCTTCGCAACTTTACTGTAAGGCGAGGGACTCTCGATCGAAAACGTTCCGCCGTAGCCGAGCATCATGCCTCCGGCTTGATGAAACTCGTTGCGCTTGGCGTGACCCCCGAAGTCATCGTGGTTCTCTAATATAAGGATCCGCGTATTCGGGCCGGTTTCCCGCCGGTAGAAACGCGCTGCCGCTAACCCGCTGATGCCGCCGCCCACAATCACCAAATCGTAGCTTTCGCCGGTATCGGCCGGTGCGCCCGCGGTTTGCCAGAAATTCCGATCCCGCAAGGCGTGCGGCGTCTTATAAATATCGTCATGGTCGCCGCGCATGCCGGAAAGCACGGGCGGATAGTAGTCGGGCAGCGCTTCCGGGTCCGTTTGATCGGCAAGCGCGCGACCGAGGGCGCCAGATGATAGCAACGTTCCGCTTGCGATGGCTGCCCCGTTGAGGAAGTCGCGCCGTTTGATGCGACGGTGCATTCCCAATTCGCGGTCGTTGGATGCCATAGCTATATGGCATCTTAGCCTAGCATACCGACGCTATCGGCCGGCTTTTGTTTCAGGTTTTCAACAGCCTATTTTTCTGAGGAAATCAAACCTCTCAATTTATGCGATTTTACTTGAAGAACGGCACCGCAAGTCCCTTGAAAACGGCGGAATAGCACGCGATTGGCTCCGTGATAGGAACCCGTTTCCTCCAAGAATTTCTCCGCGTTTTTTAGTGCTATTTCCGGCCGCATTTCCGCACTGCTTATACGTGGAAGCAACAATCGCATTTCAAGCTCACCCTCTCACCTCCATTTCCAGCCGCCGTGCCACTGTGAGGACTGTCGCCCGCCCTTCGGAATTGAAGGTAACCATGCAAAACTCCGCAACCCTGCGCACGCTCCGCCTGCAAATGCCGCCTTTTGAAAGTCATCCGGTGGATCGTCTGCTGCCGCAGAGCCGTTTGCAACAGATGAAAAAGTTGCTGGAACGCGGTGAATAAAGACGAGGAACTAATGAATCGGCCCCCGCCGCCACGTCCTACGTTTGACTGGTGTTCTCAGGAACGCTTCGTTCCTCATTCAATTCCAGGTCGTCCACATCGGCCACCTCGCCTTGAAATTCCGGCAACCTTGGGCGAAAACTGACAAATTTATTCCGGCAGCGGCTGCAGCGGTGCTTATGCGCACCCAAGGCCGTCAAAATCTGCGTCCACAAGTTCATGTGATAGTGCCGCTTGGGCCAATCCGTCAGATTCAGGTTGAGGCAGCGTGGGCACTTGGCCCACTTCCAAACATCGAAAAGCCAGACACTGGCCCAGAAACGTTCAGCGCAAGCATTGCAGCGAAATGGGTAAACCCCCATCATCATCTTCGTCATTTCGCTCGTGTTCGCGCGGCGCGAACGGCGAACCGACCCTGAGCCGCATTTGGGGCAGGCAAGTGCCGCGTCGCTCATAGCGCAATCATCTCTTTCCTGCGCGAATGTTCCAGCACGTAAGCGGAGCGATATCCTCGAAAGGCTTCGAGCAAACGATGAAGCGTTTCGCCAGCCTGCTGCATTGGCCGGCGGTCAACCGTTAACACCGGTAGCAGATCGCGCGTAGTAGACGTAATAAACACGCCGTCGGAATCTTCCAACTGCGCCGGCGTGATTTGCTCTTCGCGAATATTCAAATCCGCTATGCGAATCTCTTCCAGAAGAAGCGCTCGCGTGACCCCCGGCAGGCAACCGGAACCGGCCACCGGTGGTGTCAAGACATCCCTGCCGCGCACAACAAAGACATTTGCCGACGTGCACTCGGAAACGTGGCCGTGTTCATTTAAGAGCAAAACCTCGTCGTAGCCTTCCTGGTGCGCTTTTTCGTTCCAAGTGAGATTCTGCGCCCATGAGGTGACCTTCAATCCCGCAAAAGGGCTGGCGCCGTGGCGTCCGTTCGGCACGTATTTGAGGTGCACCCCAATGCCCCAATTTGCGAGATCGGCGGTGAACGCAATAGTGTCAGCGTCGCAAGCAATTTGTGGAGATTCAAACAAGCCGCCCTTATTACGAACTACGGCAACCCGTAAAGTGGCGTTGAAAGCGTGGTTCGCATCAATCAACGAAGCGAGCGAACTATGCAGGGAATCGGCACTGATGGCGAAAGGAACGTTCATCAATTCGGCATCGCGTTGCATGCGGGCATAATGGCGTGAATAGGCAAAGAGAACACCATCGGAAACGCGCAGCGTGCTAAAAACCCCCCAACCATTCATGAATCCCACTTGGCCAGGAGACAACAGCGCATCCCGCGTGTCCCGGACGTCGCCGTTATGAAGTAAGTACCGGTGCACTGTTTTTATCTTATCGGAACTTGAAGTCGAATTGATTATGCATGTCTAGTGGGTGCGGGACATGAACGTAAGCGCTAATGTCCCTACCGCCGTACCGCCACAATCATCGTAATATCGTCATGCTGCGTGGCGCTACCCACAAAGCGGCTAATCTCTTCCATCACTACGGCCACCATGCCACTCGCGGAACACTCTCCCGCTCTGCGCGCTGCTTCGGCAAAGCGCTCCTCTCCGAACTCTTCCCCTGCACTGTTCCTCGCCTCGGTCACGCCGTCCGTATACAGCACCAGCCGGTCGCCCGCGTTTAGAATCACTTCTGCCTGCTCATAAGCCGCTTTTCTCCGCAATCCTAGCGCCGTCCCGCGCGTGTTTAGCCACACCGCTTCGTCTGCATTCGCCCGCCACAGTAGCGCCGGATTGTGTCCCGCCGACGAATAACGCAGCCGCCCGCTGTTCGCTTCATAAAGGCAGCAAAAAAAAGTGGCAAACCGGTTCGCCGGACTTGCGTCATACATCAGCACATTCAGCTTTTCCATCAAATCTGCCAGATCCGTCACCCCGGCGAGCGTAATCCCGCGTAACGATGCCTGCAACGCCGCCATCAGAAGCGCCGCCGGCACACCCTTGCCTGCAATATCTCCAATGGCAAAGCCGGTTGTTGGCGCGGCGTCCGCTGTCAGGCACGGTGCGCCGAAAAAATCAAAATAATCTCCGCCCACTGTTTGCGCTGGTTGGCAGCGTCCCGCCAAATCCAGCCCCCTCACATTCGGTGCAGATTTCGGGAACAATCGTTCTTGGACCGTGCGCGCAATCTCCAATTCGCTGGTGATGCGCTCCCGCTGAGCCGCCTCCTCGGCCACGGCGGCCGCTAGCCGCGTGTTCTCCAGCGCCAGCGCCGTCTGGTTCGCCACCGATTCAAGCAGTGACAGGTCCCGGCCAGAATAGGGCTCCTCCGAGCGCTTCGGCCCCAGCCTCAGGATTCCCAGCAACTCCCCGCCGGTTGAAATCGGCACCAGTAAATCCTCAGTCCCGCGCGTCGGCCGGCGCGACCTCTTCATCTCGGTTACCGTCGCATCGCCGAAGGCCAACCCGGCTGAATCGGCGTCTCCCAAAGCGTAGGCCGGCTTGTAGCCCGCCGCATTCGGCAGCAGTGCCACTACTCGCAAAACATGCATGGCGTTCGCAATCCGCTCAGTCACAGTGCGCAAGATTGTCTCACTGTCCCTGATTCCGCGCACCTCGCCTGCCAGTTCCATCAGCAAACGCTCGCTATTCACCGCCTCCTGGAAGAAGCGCCGATCCACCCAATGACGCAGCCACTCGGCGCCGCGCAGCGTGACCGCCATTGCCGTTACGCAAGCCGCCACTTCCGCCAGGCGCATCAAACCGGACACCCCCTTGTCCGTAACAAAAAACACCGCCAGGTAAATCAAGGCGGCAAGCAGCGCTGTCCGCATCACGCTAACCGTGCTCGACGCCAGCAGTCCCTGCCGCACCACCACGCCCACATCAAACATGCGGTCCACCAGCAGCGCATATGCCAACGTCAACGGAATCAGGAATGGCGAGAACAAACACGTCAGTAGGATCGGCAATGGAAGCCCTGCCAGGCTTCCTCCGTTAATCACGATTGCTGCGGGTGCCGGTAAAATGCCGCCCACCAGACCCGGCACCGCCCAGCGCAACCTCCGCCGCATCGACGGGTTCGTTTCCCGCTTCAGTTTATAAGCCAGATTCACGCATCCCAGAACTATCGCCGTTGCGCCCCATGTTTCGAGCAGCCAATCTGGAATCTCGTTAATCGGAGCCAGCCATGCGAGAGCTTTGGGATCATGAACCACCGTGGCAAACCAAATGCCTCCCAGCGCATAGGGAACCAGAAATGGAACACCCAGAGCCCACCGCGCCCACGGCCACACCCGATTGGGTGACCGCGGATCGGGGAATTGAATCGCTACCCACAGCCACGCGGCCGCCATGCCCGGAATTGCGAACACATCAAAGAACAGCGCTGGCCATGATAAGGCAATGTTCCAGGCATACGGTGGATCGACATAGCCTCGGAAAGCCTGCGACACGCAAATTAGTAAAAACAGCAGCGGCCACGTCACCGCTTCGTCCGGCCGCCGGAAAGCTGCCAGAAACCCAAGCAGGATGCATGACCACGGCGTCACAATGTTCAGGATGATTAGGATCAGCAAACCCCAACGGCTTAGCTCCAGAACCTTGACAACGGTATAGTTCACGCTCAGCCGCGTTCTTCCTCCGCGCAGCAAAGTCAGCTTCACCGTGTCGCCAGGCTTATGGCGGAAGAAAATCCTCGCTTCCTCCGCTCGCGAATCAATGGCT
>Ga0302140_10009281_pt1 | contig 12213 bp, 9 predicted proteins | sample I_Bog_E1_1_FD_202095 | JGI IMG/M metagenome (GOLD analysis project Ga0302140, IMG submission 202095) | Peat permafrost microbial communities from Stordalen Mire near Abisko, Sweden - I_Bog_E1_1 | ecosystem: Environmental > Terrestrial > Soil > Wetlands > Peat | place: Sweden: Abisko, Stordalen...
AGATAACGAAAGAAATGATCATCTTCCAGAAAATGAAGCAATGGAACTAGGAAAAAAATCTTATCTTGAAGATTTAATAAATGGATTTGATCTTTTACACATAGATCCTACTAAAGATCCATATGTTCTTGGAAAGCACATAGATATGGAAGTAGTTTTAAAAAGAACAATAGAATTAATCGAATATGTTGAAACAGAAAGAAAAGAAAGAAATCTTCCACCTATTAGTTATGAAGTAGGAACAGAGGAAACAAATGGTGGATTAACATCACAAGATTCTTATGATATATTTATTAAAAAATTAACAGAAGAATTAAAAAGTAAAGACTTACCACTTCCTTGTTTCATAGTTGGACAAACTGGTACATTAACTAGATTAACTGAAAATGTAGGAAAATTTGATGCAATTACATCTAAAACGCTTGCAGATACTGCTAAAAAGTACGGTGTTGGTTTAAAGGAACATAATGGAGATTATTTAGATGAAGCTATTTTATTAAAACATCCAGCTCTTGGAATAACAGCAATGAATGTTGCACCAGAATTTGGTACTGTAGAAACTCAAGCTTATTTAAAATTAATTGTTGTTGAAAATGAATTATATAATGACGGTTTAATATCAGAAAAGTCAAACTTAGAAAAAGTTATTAAAGAAGAAGCTGTAAAAAGTGGAAGATGGAAAAAATGGATGGTTGAGGGTAAGGATAAATTAAGTTTTGAAGATGTGTTAAAAGATGAAGAACTTACTTATCTTATAACTGAAATAAGTGGACACTATACTTTCAACAATGATTCAGTAAAGTCAGAAATACAAAACTTATTTAACAACTTAAACAAAGTGAATATAGATGGTGAAAAATACGTTATTTATAAGATTAAGGATTCAATTGATAGATATGTAGAATGCTTTAATTTAGAAGGATTTACATCAAGAGTTTTAAATAATTAATTAAAAATTATTATTAAAGAAATGATAAGATGAAAATTATTGATTATCATATTCATTCTGATAATTCTTTTGATGGAACTGGTGATATTACAAGTATTTGTAAAAAAGCTAAATAGATTATAAAAAGAAATATTGGTATTGAAGTCAACACTTCTGGATTGAGAAATAGTGTTCATGAAAGTTATCCATATATGGAAATTATAAAGCTCTATAAAGAACTTAGTGGTGAGATAATTACTATTGGATCTGATGCTCATAATACTGAAGATGTTGGAAGTGGGCACTTTTTAACAATTAAAATGTTAAAATTTCTCGTATTTGGATATATATCCAAATACGAAAACCTACAGGAATAAGTATTAAATAGCAATATGTATGATTCAATTTGGCAAGTAATTATTATAAATAATTACTTGTCTTATTGATTGATATTAATTGAATATGAAATGAATTTTTTTATAAATATCTAATTAACAAGAGAAGGGGTGTATACAATGAATACAGTAGAATTAAAGAAAATAGCTAAAAACGTAAGAATAAATATTATAGAAGCTGTAGCAGCTGCAAAGTCAGGACATCCAGGTGGTTCTTTATCAGTTGCAGACATATTAACAGTATTATATTTTGATAAAATGAATATCAACCCTGAAGATCCCAAGATGGAAGATAGAGATAGATTAGTATTATCAAAAGGTCATGTAGCACCAGCGCTTTATGCTGTACTGGCTGAAAAAGGTTATTTTTCAAAAGAAGAGTTAGTTAAATTAAGAAAATTTGACTGCATGTTACAAGGTCATCCAGATATGAAATCAACACCAGGTATTGATATGTCAACTGGTTCATTAGGTCAAGGTTTATCAGCAGCCAATGGTATGGCATTAGCTGCAAAACTTGATAACAAAGATCACAAAATATATGTAATTCTTGGTGATGGAGAAGTTCAAGAAGGTCAGATTTGGGAAGCAGCAATGAGTTCTGCACATTACAAATTAGATAATGTAATAGCAATATTAGACTTTAACGGGCTACAAATAGATGGTTCAAATCAAGAAGTTATGAACATAAATCCAATCGATGAAAAGTTTGCAGCATTTGGTTGGCATGTAATCAAAATAGATGGACATGATTTAGAAGCTATAGGTAAGGCAGTAGATGAAGCAAAAACAATCAAGGAAAAACCAACAATAATAATTGCAAAAACTGTAAAAGGTAAAGGAGTATCTTTTATGGAGAATCAAGCAGGATGGCATGGAACAGCTCCAAATGAGGATCAAAGAAAAGTAGCCATAGAAGAATTAGAAAGGGGAGAAGCATAATGAGTATAGCAACTAGAGAAGCTTACGGTCAAGCGTTAGTAGAATTAATTAAAAACGAAAAAGTGGTAGTTTTAGATGCAGATTTAGCACATGCTACAAAAACAATAGAATTTAAGAAAGCATGTCCTGAAAGATTTTTTGATATGGGTATATCTGAACAAGATATGGTAGCAACAGCAGCGGGATTTGCAGCAAGTGGTAAGATTCCATTTGCTAGTTCATTTGCTATATTTGCAGCAGGTAGAGCTTTCGAACAAATTAGAAACTCAGTATGTTATCCAAAATTAAATGTAAAGATAGCAGCAACTCATGCTGGTATAACCGTTGGAGAAGATGGTGGTACTCACCAAGCAATTGAAGATATTGCGTTAATGAGAAGTATACCAAATATGGTAGTATTAAATCCATCAGATGATGTAGAAGCAAAAGCAGCTATACATGCAGCAGCAGAATATTATGGACCAGTATATATAAGACTTGGTAGATTAGCGACACCAACAATTCATGATGAAAATTATAAGTTTGAAATTGGTAAAGGTGAAGTTTTATCAGAAGGAAAAGATGTTGCTATAATTGCAACTGGATTAATGGTGGCTAAAGCATTAGAAGCAGCAGAAAAATTAAAATCAGAAGGAATCAATGCAACTGTTGTTAATATATCTACGATAAAGCCACTGGATAAAGAACTAATTATCAAAGTAGCAAAAGCGACTGGTAAGGTTGTAACTGCAGAAGAACACAGCGTAATAGGTGGATTAGGTTCTGCTATTTGTGAAGTGTTATCACAAGAATTACCTACAAAAACTAAGTTAATTGGGCTGAATGATGTATTTGGTCAATCAGGAACTCCAAATGCATTATTAGAGCATTATGGTTTAACAATAGAAAATATAGTTGAAGTTGTTAAATCTTTTTAGTCAATGATATAATAATCCCCTTAAATTAAACATAGTATAGGTGGGTGAAACAGATGAAAATAGGAATTCTAACAAGTGGAGGAGATGCTCCAGGAATGAATGCGGCTATAAGAGCGGTTGTTAAGTCGGCAAACCATAATGGAATAGAGGTTTTAGGAGTAAAATATGGATATGCAGGTTTAATAAAAGAGGAATTAATTCCGTTGGGTCTTACTGAAGTGGATGGGATTGCAGAAAAAGGCGGAACTATATTAAAAACAGCCAGATGCCTGGAGTTTATGGATGAACTGGGAAGAAAAAAAGCTTTAGAAACATTAAAAAAATTCGAAATAGATGGGTTAGTTGTAATTGGAGGGGATGGCTCTTTTCAAGGTGCAGAAAAACTTAGCAAGCTAGGAATGAATGTTGTAGGATTGCCTGGAACTATAGATAATGACTTAGCTTATACAGATTACTGCATAGGATTTGATACGACCTTAAATACTGTGTTGGATTGTATCAATAAAATAAAGGATACGGATTCATCTCATGAAAAAACCACTATTGTAGAGGTAATGGGAAGATATTGTGGAGATTTAGCTTTATATCCTGCTTTGGCTGGTGGAGCAGAAATAATATCAATGCCTGAAAGAAAATTAAGTTTTCAGGACATATGCACAAGATTGCGTGAAAACATAAATAAAGGCAAAAACGATAACGTAATAATAATTACCGAGAGAATGTACAATATTGAGGATCTCCAAAAGTATGTAGAAGAAGAGTTGAAAATCAGTGTCAGAAGTACTGTTTTAGGGTTTGTACAAAGGGGAGGAATTCCATCCGGTTTTGACAGGGTATTAGCAAGTAAAATGGGCGTAATGGCTGTAAAATTGTTAATGAATGGATCTACAGGAAGATTTGTCGGAATCAGAGATAACAAAATAATAGATATTGACTTCAGTGATGTAAATACTCCAAATGCCAATAAGAAAATGGACTATGACTTATTAAATGAACTTTTATAAAATATCAAGAAGATACCCGGGTAAGTGATGAAAATTGATTTGTTATGAAAAATTATAAAATGGGTCAGATATTAGAGGAATAGCTATTGATGGGGCTTGAAAGAAAGTTAATCTAATTCCCGAAGTTGCAAAGTTTATAGTTTATGAATTAGATATAAATAGTATTAGGTGATTAGAGGTGAGTAATGTGATAGCACTAGGTTGTGACCATGGTGGATATAGATTAAAAGAATCAATAAAAAAACATTTAGAAGCAAAAGGAATATGTTGCAAAGATTTTGGAACATACAGTGAAGAAAGTGTAAACTATCCTAAATATGCATTAGATGTGGCTGAAAGTGTTAAATCTGGAGAATGTGAAAATGGTATACTTTGCTGTGGTACAGGGGTTGGAATATCCATAGCTGCAAATAAAGTTCCTGGAATAAGAGCGGCAGTTGTTGGAGATTGTTTTACTGCTCAAGCTACAAAGGAACACAATAACTCAAATATTATTTGTTTAGGAGAAAGAGTTATTGGTGAAGGTCTGGCTCTAATGATTGTTGATGCGTGGCTTAATGCAGAGTTTATTGGAGGAAAACATCAAATACGATTAAATCTAATAAAAGAGATTGAAGAAAAGTACAGCAAATAATATATACAAATTTAGATTATAATATGAGTTTTAACTATAAATAATTGGATTTGTTATATTTTTTAATTTTTACACAAAAATATATTTTTATGGAGGTTTTATATGTTAGTTTCAGCAAAAGAAATGTTAAACAAAGCAAGAGAAGGAAAGTATGCGGTTGGTCAATTCAATATCAACAATCTAGAATGGATTAAAGCAATTTTATTAACAGTTCAAGAAAACAATTCACCAGTAATTTTAGGTGTATCTAAAGGTGCAGGAACGTATATGACTGGATTTAAAACTGTAAGCGCTATGGTTTCAGCAATGATTGAAGAATTAAATATCACTGTACCAGTTGCTTTACATTTAGATCATGGTACTTATGAAGAAGCTAAAGAGTGTATAGAAGTTGGATTTTCATCAGTAATGTTTGATGGATCTCATTATCCAATAAATGAAAATATAGAAAAAACTAAGGAATTAGTTGCAATCTGTAATGAAATAGGACTTTCTTTAGAAGCTGAAGTTGGTTCAATCGGCGGAGAAGAAGATGGAGTTATCGGTGGCGGTGAAGTTGCTGATCCAAAGGAATGTAAGCAAATTGCTGATTTAGGAGTTACAATGTTAGCTGCTGGAATCGGAAATATTCATGGAAAATATCCTGCTAACTGGACTGGATTAAATTTTGATGCATTAGCTAAAATTGAAGAAGCAGTTGGAGTAGATATGCCATTAGTATTACATGGTGGTACTGGAATTCCAGAAGATATGATCAAAAAAGCTATATCTTTAGGTGTTGCTAAAATCAATGTTAACACTGAACTTCAATTAGCTTTCGCAGCAGCTACTCGTAAGTACATTGAAGCAGGAAAAGATTTAGAAGGTAAAGGTTTCGATCCACGTAAAATAATAGCTCCAGGTTTTGAAGCTATTAAAGCTTCAGTTAAAGAAAAAATCGATCTTTTCGGTTCTGTTAACAAAGCTTAGTTTCTAATAGAAATATAGGTTTTCAGTGATGGCTGAAAAACCTATATTATTAAAAAACTAATTTGAAATTTATTATTAAGGCATTATTTTTAGAATATTATAAGAAATTTTTTGGAGGGTATGAGGGTATTATGTTATATAAAAAAAAATATGATTTATGGGTAAGTTCAGAGTATTTAGATGAGGGAACTAAGGAAGAACTTAAAAATATAAAAGATGAAAAAGAAATCGAAGATAGATTCTACAAGGAACTTGAATTTGGCACTGGTGGACTTAGGGGGATAATGGGTGCTGGAACTAATAGAATGAATATATATACTGTTGGTAGAGCAACACAAGGATTAGCTAAATATATTTTAAAATATTATGGAGAGAAAGCATCTGTCAGCATTGCCTGTGATTCCAGAAATATGTCTAAAGAATTTTCAGAAAGAGCAGCAAGTGTATTATGTGGAAATAATATTAGAGTAAACTTATTTGAATCATTGAGACCTACACCAATGCTTTCATATGCAGTAAGATATTTAGGAAGCAAAGTAGGTATAGTAGTAACGGCATCACATAATCCTAAACAATACAACGGTTATAAGGTTTACGGTGAAGATGGAGCACAATTTACAGATAAAGGTTCAGAAGAAATATTATCATATATAAAAGAAATTAAAAATTTTTCAGATGTTAAGGTTTTGGATTTAGAAGAATCTAGACAAAAAGGATTGTTAAATATTATAGGAGAAGAAGTGGATAACTCCTATATAGAAAAAGTAAAAGCATTAACTATAAGAGAAGAACTTGTTAAAAATCATGCGAATGATTTGAAAATAATATATACCCCAATTTATGGTTCGGGAAATATTCCAGTAAGAAGAGTTCTTAGCGAATTAGGATATGAAAATTTATCAGTTGTTAAAGAGCAAGAACTTCCAAATGGAAATTTCCCAACAGTTCCATATCCAAATCCAGAGCAACCTGCTGTATTTAAGCTTGCTCTTGAAATGGCAAAGGAACAAAATCCAGATATAATATTTGGAACAGATCCAGATTGTGATAGAATAGGTGTAGTTGTTAAGGATAAATGTGGTGAATATAGAGTTTTAACGGGAAATCAAACAGGAATATTATTAACTTATTATATTGTTTCATCGCTAAAGGATTTAAACAAACTTCCAAGTAATGGAGCAGTAATAAAGACGATAGTTACATCCGAAATGGTTAGAGCGGTAACAAATGACTTTAACGTGGAAATAATGGATGTGCTTACAGGTTTTAAATATATAGGAGAGAAAATTAAAGAATTTGAAGAAAGCAAATCTCATACCTATTTATTTGGATATGAAGAAAGCTATGGATGTTTAGCTGGTACTTTTGTAAGAGATAAGGATGCTGTAGTTGGAGCTGCTTTAATATGTGAAATGGCTCTTTATTATAAGAGTAAAGGTATGAGTTTATATGATGCATTAATAGAATTATATCAAAAATATGGCTTTTACAAAGAAGACATTATTTCAATAGAACTTGCTGGTAAAGAAGGTCAAGAAAAAATACAAAAAGCTATAGAATATTTAAGAATTTCATCTCCATCATCTATTAATGGTATTAAAATATCTAAGAAGATGGATTATAAATTAAGTATTGAACAAAATTTGTATAATAGCACCAAAAAGGATATAGAGCTTCCAAAATCAAATGTTCTTAGATTTATTTTAGAAGATAGATCATGGTTTATTGTAAGACCTTCAGGTACTGAACCTAAAATGAAGGTTTATGTATCAGTAGTTGGATATAATCTTGAAGATGCTGATGGTAAAATGGAAGAATTTAAGAAAAATGTTATGAAGGTAATAGATGAATCATATAAGTGCTAATTTTAATAGCTATTGTACTATAAAGAGTGAACTATTTATAAAAATTGTCACTCTTTTTTCAGTGTACCCAGCATGGAACATATATCGGGGTTGATAGTGCCCATCAATATCTAAGGCGAAGGTGTCCACTATGAGGTGAATCTGAATGAAGGTGTAGGTAAAATTGTAGTAATCATTGTTTAAATAATAATTGATATCTATAAATGAGCAAATTTGCTAACATTTATTTACATGTTAAGTAGAATCAACGGTTTAAGCATTGTCTATAATAAGTGAAATTTAAATTGAAAAGACAGCTAAAGCATTGAATTTACTTGTGCTGTTAATTAATGGATACAAAAACGCTCATTTATAGTTGATATAATAAAATATGGAATATATGGAATATTTATATATAGAAATGATAACTATGTCATGGTATTATTAATTATAAAATGAATCGAAAACGTTAGCAATAAGCCTATCTATTATACGAGGAGAATTAAAAATGATAAATATTATCAATAAAAATCTAATAAAACTTGATATTAACAATAATAGTAAAGAGGAAGTAATAAAAACATTAGCAAATATTATAAATAATGAACATAGATTAAATAATTATGAGGCATATGTTGAAGATGTATTGCACAGAGAAAGCCTTATTACAACAGGAATTGGATATGGTATAGCAATACCTCATGGAAAGTGCAAGGCAGTAGAAGTACCAACAGTTGCAGTTGGTAGAATTAGAAAGGGTGTAGAATGGGAATCATTAGACGATAATCCAGTGTATGTAGTTTTTTTACTAGCAGTACCAGAAGAAGCTGTATCAGATGAACATTTAAGAATTTTAGCGTCTTTAGCAAGAAATTTGATGAATGAAGAATTTAGACATGAATTATTTAACAGTGCTGATGAAGAGAAGTTATTAGAATTATTGTCAAATGTATTTAAAGAGATTTCAATATGAGGTTTATAGAATACGAAATAATTTTTGATTGTCTTAAAAATTCAAACGGGGATTACTGAACCTATTAATCTAATGATTTTAAGTAAATTATTTATAAATCAAGGAATGTATATGGAGTTGTGTAAATGCAAATCGGTATACATTCTTTGATTTATATTAGTTGTTTGAATCTAAAAATACTGATATAATTTTTTCTGTATCTTTTGCTTGTCTTATTTTTTCAATGAGGTCTCCATTATCCAATAAAGAATAGAAATGTGTAAAGAAAGATTTAGTTATAGATACATCTTTAAATTTTAAAGCAAGTATTATTATCAAATCTATATTTTCTTCATTCCAAATTATAGGCTTGTTTAATTTTATTATACATATCTTCGGTGATAACACAAAATCTTCATGGGAATGTGGAATGGTTATACCATTTCCAATTATTGTAGAATCCTTTTGTTCTCTTTGTAATATATTTTCGCAAAATCCTGGTTTTACTAAGCACTTATTTTCCATAATTGAAGCATATTTTTTTATTGTTTCAAGGTAGGAACTATTTCCTTCATCTATGAAACAGTAATCAGGAGTTATAATATTTTTAATATTATATTTGTTTTGTAGTTCCATATCACTATTGTTTGTAGTTTCAAAATCATTACTTTTTATCTTATATTCACTCAAAAAGTGTCTTATATGTAAAATGTCAGCTTCATCTACCAAAGTACTTACGCATATAAGTTTATCAATATCTTTCGCCATTGCAATTGTACTAATAATCATATCATTTTCCTCAATATTTTTGCTTGTAAGATGATTTAATGGTATTACTCCTGTTATTTCTAGTTCTGGAAGTCGCTTTTTCAGTCTGTTAGCTACCATTTGAGAAGTTCCAATACCACTAGAACACACTACAATTGTCTTTATTTTATTATTAAGCCTATCTATTGCAGTTGCAATATGAAGAGTAATATATGCAACTTCGTCTTCATTTATAGAAACACTAAATCTTTTTTCAAATATACTATTACATGACCAAGTAGCTCCAAAAATACTAAAGTACTCTTTTTTTATCTTTTGAAGTAATGGATTTCTAAGTTTAAGGTTATGTTTAAGTCTTACTATAGTTGGCCTTAAATGAAGAATAAGACCTGTTAATAAGATCATATCCTTAGATAAATCAATTCTAAGAATTTCGGATACCAGATTTATTATTTCTTTTGCTACTTCAGTATAAGAATCTTTTTGTGAATCAATAAACATATTATAGTCATCTAAATAAATATCCTGTTGAATTTTTGCACCAAGCATATGAAGACAGATATAAGCACTTTCTTCTTCGGGTATTTGAAGATTTAAGCCTTTACTTAATTTCTCAACAACCCATTTTGCAATATCATATTCTTTATTTGTTTTAATATATTCGAAATAGTCCTTTTCTATATAAATTTTCTTATCAAATTTTATTCTTTCAAGAGCTATGGCGATATGGACTATTAAGTTGACAAAAGCTTGGTCAGTAAAATAGTACCCTAATTTCGTTTCTGATTCTTGAATTATGTTTTGTATTTTATAAAAATTTAGAATTGGGAAAAATTTTTTTATTTTATTGTAGTTTATATGATCTAATCTATAATCAAGTTCCTCTGTTTCATTAGTATTTATATTTTTATTTTCATCATTTATTTCACAAAACAAACTCATCATTGCATCCCTAAATGTATTTTCATTTCCTTCGATCCATAAACCTTGATTTTGTTTTCTCATAAGATGTAAATGATGATTTTCTAACCACTTTTGCACATAGGCTAAATCAGCTAAAATAGTATTTTTGCTACAATATAAATCATCAGCAAAAAGTTGAATAGTATAAGTATATCTATTTTTAAATAATGTTTTTAAAATATATTTTTGTCTATATTTAGAGGAATAGATAGTATCTATTGATATATTAAGTTTTTCTTTTAATAATACTTTTTGATTTTTATCGATATTTAGGTAAATACCTACATTTGGTTTTTTTATTAGTTCAGTACCTAAATGATGAAAATCCTTCTGTACTTCTTCAAGATAGTTTCTTACGGTTTTTGTACTAACATCTAACTTAGAAGAAATTTTTGCTACAGTAATAGGTATATCGTTTTCAATAAGCATAAGCATTATTTGTTTTTTATTCTTGTCTTTAGAATTCATATACTTCACCTCCATAAAAGATTTCTACATATAATAATATCATATCATAATGATATAAATAAAAACTATACGTAATTAGTTCATAATTTACCACATTAATATGGAAATAATAAATTATTTTAAGTTGTTGAATAAACAAAAGTTGTAAAACTAAACAAGTCATTCTTTTGTATTATAATGATTTTGTTAAAAAATATAAAGTATCCAAAGGAATGACGTAGACTAAGATTATATCATTAAATATTTAAAGTGAAAATACGTATTATAAAATTTTCAAGCTATTGAAATTTAATTTACCAAATTATGAAAAAATAATATAAAAACTAAAGAATACGTAAATATCCGGATGAACAAAAAGTTATTTGTATATTAAATGCTGTAAAACATAGTATTTTTAGCTTAAGATAACGTGAATAGAGTATAAAATAAGATAATATATTTCCATTATAAATTATTTGCATTTAGTTTGAGCTTAAATTATTGATTAACTATAAGTTGTTATAAGGTGAATGCTTTTGTATAATAAATATACAATTAATATTAGAAAATAAATAGGAAACAAATAGGAAACAAATAGGAGATGAAATATAATGAAAATATTAGCGGTAACGGCTTGTCTAACGGGAGTTGCACATACTTATTTAGCAGCAGCAGCACTAGAAAAAACTGCAAAAGCAAAAGGTATAGAAATAAAAATTGAAACACAAGGTGCAATAGGTATTGAAAATAAAATAACATTAGAGGACGTAAAAGATGCAGATGCAGTTATTTTAACTAAAGATATAGAGTTAGAAGGTGTTGAAAGATTTAAAGGAAAGTACATTGTTAAGGTAGCAGTCAATGATTTAGTAAGAAAACCAAATCAAGTAATAGAAAAAGTTCAAGCATATGTTAATTGTCATAAATAGACATGTTCATTTATGATAATTATGGAATTGATGAATAGACACAATAAAATATACTAAGTTAAAATTCGGTATAGTTAGCAAGTTCGGGAATACTTCCCTCACAAAGGGGTCGGTGCTTTGTGAAAAATTACCAGGTACAAGTTGTGTAATTTAATAGATAAAAAAATGTCAAAAATTTTAGCTTAAAGTAGAAAAGATATTTAAATAATTTTCTACTTTAGGCTTTTTATATTATTTTAATTACTTAATCTAAAATAAAAAATACAATTTAAAACTCATTTTTCACTTTAGATATGAATAAAATTATAAAATAATGATAATCATATTAACAAAAGTGATTTTTTCACATATAATATAATTAAAAGGAGATGATAGAATGTTAGTTAGATTTAACGTGGGAAATTTTTTATCATTTAAAGAAATTCAAGAATTTTCATTAATAAAAGGAAAAGTAAAAAATAAGTCAGATAGAGTATATGATAATGGAAAAATAAAACTGTTAAAATTCTCTTCTATTTTTG
>Ga0302140_10009285_pt1 | contig 12211 bp, 6 predicted proteins | sample I_Bog_E1_1_FD_202095 | JGI IMG/M metagenome (GOLD analysis project Ga0302140, IMG submission 202095) | Peat permafrost microbial communities from Stordalen Mire near Abisko, Sweden - I_Bog_E1_1 | ecosystem: Environmental > Terrestrial > Soil > Wetlands > Peat | place: Sweden: Abisko, Stordalen...
CCTCCATCACCATATCAGGAAAATCTTCGATAGTTTTGTCGTGAGGTTTGACCGGAAGGGCAACGCGGCCGCTGGCGCGAGTCGTGCGAAGCTGCGTGATGATTGCCTCCTGGGCCGCCAGCAATTGGGGCAGGTCGCCCGGCTGGCTGGAAGCCGCCACCGACATTGCCGCCTGCCGGATTTGCACCTCCATGGTGTCCGCGAGTTCGCCCAAGCTCTTCTGCTGATCCTGGCGTGCCGATTCGCGGCTGAATTGCGAACCGTAGACATAGGCCTCTGGGGTGAGGCCTCCCGCCCGTCGCAGGATCGACTGCAGAGTTTCATTATTTTCGAGCTTATAGACGCCCGGGCGATTCACCTCGCCTTCGATAATCACATACTGCGAGCGATCCGCCTGCGGAACACTAATGTCCCGCTGAGAGAATATGGTGACGATATCGCCGGGCTGCAACTCCACATTGCTGGCATCGTCTTTCTCAATAATCGCCTTCCGCGGGCTCATCCACAGCAGCTTCGAAGAAAGATCAACCGGATTGACCCGCTGAATAATTGCATAGTCCCAGTTGATTTCGGGAGCATAGCGGCGAACATCTTCGGCAATGTCCCGCACTACGTTCGGGTAAGGCGTTGACCCCGACATTTGCAAAGATTGTTGTGCTGGTTGGCCGCCCCCCATAATGTTGCCGTTGGGCGACCCCTGCTGACTGTTGGTCGAGGCGTTCTGGTCACTTTGTGAGTAAAGCGCGTCCGCTCCGTTTGCCGAGTTCGTTCCGCCGGGCCCGCTCGGAACATTGCTGTTTTGAGTTGACCCTGCCGCCCCCGGAGTCGTCGTGCTGTTGGCGTTTGGACTGGAAGCGTTGGGAGCGGTGCCGTTGACAGCGCCGCCATTCGGCGTGCTTCCATTGGTTTGTGTTTGGGTAGGATTGGGGTTGGACCCTGGGCTCTGTGGAAGCGTCGCGGGCACCGGGTACTCCGTCTCCAGGCCATTCACTATGCCGGCGCGGTTCCGCCAGTAGCGGCGAGTGAGCAACGCTTGCGCATCGGGAATCAGGTCACGGATGCGCATTCCGGGCTTCCAGGGGTAACGGCCTGGATTGGCCACGTTGCCCCGCAGAGTAACGGTGTTTTCAAAACGCGGAACAATGGAAAACACGTGAACGATGTCGCCGTCTTTGAGCGGCTGCGTCCGGGATTGGTCGTCGTAAGGGAATTCCAGAGTCTGGCGAGCCTGGTGATCCACCAGCCGATCGATCGTAATCTTACTGCTGTCGGCCACCGTGCTCAGGTCCCCGGCAATCGTAATCAGGTCGCCTAAGTTGGAGCCCTCCTTGATTTCGTAGATGGCTGGCGAATTCACCGAACCGGAGACGGCGACCAGCGGACCCACGTGGGGAAGGTAAAGAACATCGCCGGGTTGGAGGCGAACGTCTTTCGACTTGTCCCCCTTGATCAGCAGGTCATAGAAATCGAAATCGGTAATGATTTGGCCATCGCGCCTGACCTGAATATCCCGCAACGATCCCTGGGGAGTGGGTCCGCCGGAGGCGAAAATCGCATTCACCAGGGTGCTCAACGAGCTGATGGTGTAGGTCCCGGGGTAACGCGCATTTCCCACAACGATGATCTGAATGGATCGAAGCCGGCCAATGCTTGCCGTAACCGTGAAGTTCTTGAAAGTCTTCGAAATCTCCGCTTTCAGGTGTGGTTCCAGATCGCCGTAGTGGATGCCAGCGACAGTAATCTCCCCCACTTGCGGAACGTATACTTGGCCGGAACGGTCGACCATGACGCGCAAGTTGGCCTCGACCTGGCCCCAAATCTTAATCTGCAGCTCGTCTCCCGGACCGATGATGTAATCGCTTGGCACCTGCATCCAGTCAACCGGCGCAAAGGTGCTTGGCGCTTGCACGAATAGTGACTGGCCGAACAAAGGCAATGGATGGCCAACCGAGTCAGCCACCATTTGTTCGAACTCGGTTTCCGGGCGGGTGGGGCGGGCGGGACGCCAGATCTGCGAGGGATTCAACGGAGGCCGGGCTGGGGTGTACTGGTCTACGCTAAAACCGTAGGGGCTGGTTAACACCGGCGTGTGGGTTTGGGAAGACGAATTTGATTGCCCGACGTTTGTCCTCTGACCACCACTACATTGGGCGCTCCCCGCCTGCATTGGATCGTTGCAGTCTACTTGCGTCCCCTGCGACGTGGAGCCTTGAGAATTAATACCTTGAGAATTCGCGCCTTGAGAAAAATCATCGAGGGTTTGGGAATAACACGAAGCGGCGACAATAATAACGAACCACGCGAACAGCAGCGATTTTCCCATAATTAATTCAGAATCCTGGAGGCCCAAAAAGTTTAAGACTTCGCCATTCTACACTGCGTTTGCCAGCTCCAAACATCACCGCGATCGTGCCGGTTCAATGGAGCAGTCTTGGAGGCACGCTCTTCGACAGTCCGGACGTTGATCGGAACCTTCCCCCGAATAGTTGCACGGGTGTATTTAACCACAATCTGATTCCCTCGCTGATGCCTCATAAAGTTCAAGAAAACGAGTGGCGGCTTTTGGGAATGCTGCTGGTCTGAGATACTCTTCGGTTAGCTTTTCGGTGGCAGTCAGCGGATTACTTCCATGATCATCACCCGAAGTCCATTAAGGATTTGCCTGGGCGGCGGAGGCACGGACCTTCCGTCCTACTATCGCCAGTATACGGGCTTCGTGGTCTCCGCCGCGATCAACCGCTACGTTTACATCACGATCAACGAAGCGTTCCGTCCCCGGATTATCATCAAATATTCCAAGTTCGAGGATGTGGAGCGGGTGGAGCAGATTCAACATCCCATCGTCCGCGAGGCGTTGAAGTTGACCGGCGTCAGCGGGCCCTATCTTGAAATCGTAAGCCTTTCCGACATTCCCGCAGGAACCGGAATGGGTTCGTCCGGCAGCTTCACCACCGCTCTGCTGAGCGCTCTGCACACTTTGAAGCGAGAATTTGTGCCCCCGCGCGATCTCGCCGAGCAGGCTTGCCATATCGAACTGGAGTTGCTGCACGAGCCCATCGGCAAACAGGATCAATACATCGCCGCCTACGGCGGGATTACGTGCTTCAACTTTCTGCCGGATAATCAAGTGGTCGTCGAGCCTCTGAAAATCCCTGCAGAGACTTTGGCTAACCTTGAGGACAACCTGCTTTTGTTTTTCACCGGCAGCTCGCGGAATGCCTCCGATATTCTGCGCGATCAAGACTCGAGAACCAAGCAGAATAATTCTGAGATGATTGAGAATCTGCACTTCACCAAACAACTGGGCGTGGAAAGCCGCGACGCTTTGTTGGCCGGGGACTTGAAAGGCTTTGCTGACTTGATGAATGTGCATTGGGAGCATAAGAAGAAACGATCGCCCGGCATGAGCAGCAACGAGATCGATCAGTTGTATGACCTCGCAAAAGCCAACGGGGCGCGCGGCGGTAAGCTCATTGGCGCGGGCGGCGGAGGCTTTCTGATGTTCTATACCGAAGAGAAAACTCGGCTGCGCCGGGCCATGCGGGCCGCTGGCCTGCGCGAAGTTCGTTTGCAGTTTGACTTCGCCGGGACCACGGTCGTGGCGCACTCTTAAGACGGTTTGAGCCGCCACTGCTGCAAAGCAGCCCTGTGGTGCGAATACCTGTGACCGAAACGAAGGCGCGCACGCAACGGTGAGTTATTTTTCGGGAGGCGGTCGCAAAGGAGGGAACATCCTTGTCCAGGATTTCCGGGAACACTTGATGGAGTCTCACTGGACAATTTTCGGGCGGCCAAGAGATCAGCCTTCTTAACTTTACTTGCATCCTCCGGCATCTTTCGATAATTGCGGGCGCATCAGACAGTTCGGGGAGTGCTCCTTGCGACATAGAGACTACTGGGAGCACCGAGGTAGTGGCTGAATTTGGTCTTTCAGCCACTACCAGCACCGAGCGTGGCTTGACTTGCCTATCCGCCAGATGTTTAAGTAGTTGTTTATTTTCCGCCAGTTTCTAAATGACAGGTCAGCATCGGGCGGTATCGCCGACGCCGCGTATGAGTTCGCGTGTCGATATACTCTCTCTATAACCTAACGATTCATAAACCAGATTCAGAGACGATAGGCACCGGAGGAAAAGCGTAATGGGAAATGGCCGTGAGTTGTGGTCGGGAAAGGGCTCGGAGCCTCGAATGAAGGGCGTTCGGGTCGTCGGCGCAGGTCTTCTTCTGCTGTTGGCGGCGGCGGTGATGCTCGGACCGGCCTCCCCCCATTACACGCAAAACGCCGTGGCTCAGCCTTCCGATCTCCCGATTTCAACGGCCCTTGGAAGTTTTGCCTCCATATCGAAACCAAAGTCGAAGCTGGACGCGCGCGCCATTCTCGGCCAACTGCCAATGGTCTTCGAACGAAACCAAGGCCAGGCAGCCTCTCCGGTTAAATTCGTCTCTCGTGGCCCGGGTTACAGTCTTTACCTTGATCCGACCGGTGCGGTTTTAGATGTTCAAGCCATCCAGCCATCTGCGCCCGGTCATAATCGAGTGATGCGCCGCGCGGTAGGCATGAAACTGGTTGGCGCGAATGCATCTGCGGTTCCGCTCGGCAACGATCCGCTGCCGGGAAAGAGCAATTATTTCATCGGCAACGATCCCAAGAATTGGCACACCGGAATTCCACAATTTGCGGGCGTTCTCTATCAAAGCGTTTATCCCGGAATCGATTTGGTTTTCTACGGAAAACAGGGACGCCTCGAATATGACTTCAAGGTCGCTCCCGGCGCCGACCCGTCGCAAGCCGAGTGGCAGTTCGATGGCGCCGCCAAGCTGGAATTGAACGCTGGCGACCTGGTCCTGAAGGGCGCCGACGCCGACATTCGCTTGCAGGCTCCCCACGTCTATCAGACTGAAGCCGGGAGGGAACAGACCGTCGAAGGGCACTTCGTCCTGCGAGCCGCCAACCGCGTCGGTTTCGAAATTGGCCAGTATGATCGCGGAAGGGAACTGGTCATCGACCCGACCATCAACTATTCCACTTTCTTTGGAGGCAACAATACCGAGGAATATCCTACGATTGCGGTCAACGGAAACGGCAACATCTATCTGGCGGGATCGACAACCTCGTCAACGGGAATTGTACCGACGGGAGCGGCGCCTTATCAGGGCACTCTGGCGGGCGCGGAAAATGTTTTCGTCGCGGAGTTGAATCCAACCGAAGGCGCAGCTGGCTTGCTGGGCGTTACTTATCTCGGTGGGAGCGGAACCGATACTTCTGCCGGGCTGGCCGTTGACAGCAGCGGCAATGCATATGTCACGGGAACAACAACCTCAACGAATTTTCCTACGACTAGCGCCGCGTACCAGACTGCCCCCCTGGCCGGCAGTACCGGTACATCGCATGTGTTCGTTAGTGTCCTGGGTCCGACCCTTTCCTCGCTGAACTATTCAACATACCTTTCCGGCAACGGCACCGATGTGGCTGGAAACGGCCTGCAAGCCGGTGTAGCGGGCGACGCGGCCGGCGCTGGAGCCTTGGCCATCGACACCAAAGGCGACGCCTTCATCGTAGGCACCACTACTTCCAGTAACGCTTCCAGCACTTCGGTTGTTTTTCCGGCCAGCTATTTTCCCGCGCCGTTTCAAGCCACGCCCCAAGCCAGCGTTCAGTTTTTTGTCACTGAGGTGAATACCACCAGCACCGGTACCGCGAGCGTGCCCTATTCCACTTATTTCGGTGGCACCACGGGAACCATCGCCGTGGCCGGCGGCATCGCGGTCGATACCACGGGGAACGTTTATTTTAGCGGCACCACGAATTTCATCAATGCAGGCCAGCAAAGCCAGGGCAGCTCGCTGAACTCAACCGACTTCCCCATTGTGAACGCGTACCAGCCATGTTTGGACACGCCTCCGCCCACTCAAATCACTTATCCGCTGACCTGTATGACCCCGGCGAGCCCGGTCCCGACGGATGGTTTCGTCGCCAAGCTGAGCCCCGCAAATGCGCAGACCGGCGCTTCCCAGTTGCTCTATTCGACCTACTTTGGTGGCGCGAACAACGACACTGCCCCGGCGCTGACGATCGATACCGGCGCCTCCAACGTGTACATCACGGGCACCACCAACTCTCCAACTTTCAATATTCCAACCGGGGCTGGAGAATTTCAGCCCTGCCTGAACCAGCCGGGAGTGATGGCGACAATGTGTTCGGCGACCCCGGACACAAGCCATACGGACGCGTATGTGGCGAAATTGTCGAACCCGGTCGTAACCACAGGAACCACCACTACGACCACCTCAACCAACGCCGTAGGCCTGAGTTATTTTTCCTACCTGGGCGGGACTGGGAATGACAGCGGTTTGGCCGTTGCCGTGGATACCGGCGGTGGCGCTTTACTCACTGGCGCGACCAGTTCAGGCGTAATTGGGGTCAATAATCCGCTCGTGGATTTCCCGACTACCAATCCCGGAGCCCTCCAGTCTGTGCTCAACGGCACCCAGAATGCTTTCTTCGCGCACATCGATACGGTTACAACTTCGGGCACCAGCACGGTGGGCTCTTACGCCACGTATTTCGGCGGCAGCGGGACGGACCGCGGGACCAGCATTACCGTTGATACCAACCTCAACACTTACTTCGCCGGCGATACCACTTCCCCCAATCTTCAAACTCAAGGGGCGTACCAATCGGCGATCAACGGAACCATGGATGCATTCGCGGTTGAGTTGCGGCCGGCGAATGATTTGTGCGTCACCTGCATTGGTCCGGTGATATCGCCGACCTCTGCAACGGTAGGAGTCGGAAATCCTGTTTCTATCACCTTTACCGTGATTAATAACGGACCGGATTTGGCCACCAACGTCGTAGTGACCGGCCAGGTTTCTGCTACAACGGTGGCTTCGTTCACCAGCGCCTCCGCTGGAGCCGGCACCATTTGCAGTCTTCCGACTGGCACCACCTCGACCTGCCTCATCCCCACTCTGCAGGCAGGTTCCACAGCGACGATTGTGCTGGCCGTGACGCCCACGGTCGCGGGTGGTGGCCAGGTTACAGTTTCCGCAACTAACGCGAACAATACAAGCACCGTCACTTCTGTGACCGCGTCGTTCACTGCGACCAGCTATACGATCCACGTCACTCCGTCCAGCCAGACCGTGACCGCGGGCTCGACCGGGGTCTATTCTGTGCTGGTGCAGCCGCTTCCGGTGTTTGAGAACAACGTCTCGCTGACCTGCAGCGGGACTATTCCAGCGGGCGCCAGTTGCGGATTCACTCCATCCACCCTGACTTTTACCACTTCGAACAGCGCCGGCAATCAAACCAGCGTGCTCAATCTCACCACTACAGCGCGCCCCGTAACCACGCTTAGTTCGAATCGAAGGCGCGGCCTGATCTATGCGCTTTGGCTGCTGGCCCCGGGTGCGGCTTTATTGGGATTGGCAGGAGGCAAACGCGGACGGAATCGCCTGCTGACCATGCTGGCGATTTTGACTCTGTTCGCATTCATCGTGCCGCTGCCCGCCTGCAGCAAAGCGAAGGAGCAGCCCACCACGAGTGGAACTCCCGCCGGCACATATACGCTGTCGGTGACTGCCACTTCGGGGTCGTTTTCGCAAAGTTACGGATTCAATCTAACGGTGCAGTAGGCAGTGTCGGCAAACGTGCGGGCTATGGTTTCTGAGAGGACTTCTTTTGCTTGGACCAGCGAGCCTGAGCCGCGTGGCGAGCGGATTCGATACGCTCTTCAACACTGAGTTTCTGAGCGGTGGCTTTCCCGCCTTTTCTGCCGAATTTTGCGAAATATTCTCGGATTTCCCGCTTCGTGGCCATTTATCCGTACCCTACCACCTTCGTAGGGGGTACGCAATAATTATTCTTCGACAATGCGCAGGGGGTGCGTATAAAATCGTTCTATGAACATCGACGAAAGACTGGAAGCCCTCACGCGCAGCGTCGAATTGCTGGCGCCGCTACACAAGGACAACGAGAAGCAAATGAGGCGGCTCGGGAAATATATTCGTTCCGTCTCGCAACCTGTTCTTGATCACGAAGCCCGCTTGCGCAGCCTAGAAGGCGACGAGTCCGAGGAAGAAGAATAACCCCGATTTTAGGAACTATGCTGCGAGCCATCCCACAAGCTAGGCTGCGATCTGCCCCGGGAGCTAGGCTCCAGCCGAAAGCTTGTGATGGCTCTTCGCTTCAGCGATTCCATATTGTCGAATTTTATAAAGCAAGGCCTTATAACTGATCTGCAAAATCCCGGCGGCCTGTTTGCGATTCCAATTGGTCTGTTCCAGCGCTTGCCGGATGGCTTCGCCTTCGGCCTCGTCCTTGGCGCTTCGCGCCAGCGACTTCAATCCTCCACCGGAGTCGCCGCCTCGGCCCGCCGCATCGCCGATGCCTCCTCCGCCGTCCAGCCGCGGCTGCAGTTCGGCAGCTGCCAGATGTTCGTCGCCCAGAATTAGATACCGCTTCAGAAAATTATTCAGCTCCCGCAAATTGCCCGGCCACGAATGCCTTTGACAAGCCTCCAGTAACGCCGGCGAGAGTGGAAGCTCAGGCCGCGCATATTGTTCCGCCATCCGCGTCATGAAGTGTCTCAAAAGGATTGGAACCTCTTCCTTCCGTTCGCGGAGCGGCGGCAGTTGCAAGGTGAATGCATTCAGCCGGTAGTAGAGATCCTCCCGCAGCCGCTTCGTAGCCAACGCCTGAGGAATATCGATGTTGGTTGCTGCGAGGATTCGTACGTCCACCTTGATCACCGTACGGCTGCCGAGGCGGGAAAATTGCTGATCCTGTAAGACGTGCAGCAACTTGGCCTGCAGCGCCGGCGGCATCTCGCCGATTTCGTCAAGCAGGATTGTTCCCTTGTTACACAGTTCAAACTTGCCCGGTTTCGCGTGTGTCGCGCCGGTAAATGCGCCCGGTTCGTAACCGAACAATTCGCTTTCCAGCAGGTCGGCGGGCACCGCAGCGCAATTCACCTTCAAAAATGTGCGGTGAGCCCGCGGCGACAACTTGTGGATCAGGCGCGCCAGTACTTCCTTGCCGGTGCCGCTCTCGCCCAACAAAAGAACCGGGATATCCACGTGGGCCACTAACGCGGCTTGCGACCGGATCTTGCGCATCGCCGGGCTGGCCGCGATGAAGAACACGTCATCGGCGACTTCCTCAACTTCGCCGCTGACCGGCCCTTTTCCCTGATTCAGGCACTGGTCAATCACCGCATCGAGTTCCGCTTTCTGAAAAGGTTTCGTGAGGTAGTCGTGTGCCCCGAGGCGCATCGCCTGTACGACCTTCTTAGTATCGCTGACGCAGGAGAGCATCACGACCTTGGCCCCGGGACGCTTCTTCCGTAATTGCTCCAGTGTTTCCAGGCCGTCGATCCCCGGCATCAATACGTCGAGCAACACCAGATCGGGCTCCATCCCCTTATCAACTCGCTGCAGCGCTTCTTCTCCGGTCGATGCCGTCTCCACTTTGTAGTTATCCACCTCGAGCAAAGTGCGGATGTACCGGAGCATGGCAGGTTCGTCGTCCACGAGAAGAATCTTCGCGGTGTCGGTCATCGATTTTTTCCTTTGCCCGATGTAGTCGAGCAAAATTGATAGGGAACGAGAAACGAAAACTTACACCCTGCACCCGCATCGCTTTCCACCCAAACCTTACCCCCCATGCCCCCAACCAGGCGCCGCACGATGGCCAGTCCGAGCCCCATGCCTTCCTGGCTTTCATTGCTGGGCAAGCGGAAGAAGTCATCGAAGACTTCCTGATGGAACTCCGCCGGTATTCCCGGACCCGTATCCGATACGCTCACCTTGACCGAGTTGGGTTGCAGATTACTCTGCCTGCGACGTTCCCCGGAAGCGGCAGGCTGCGAGGTGGAGCGCCGCTCCCACATGTAAGGTTCCGCGTGCAACCAAACTGTGCCTCCGGGCGGAACAAACTTGAAAGAGTTCTCCAAAAGGTTGGAGATGACTCGTTCCAGTTTGGGAAGATCAAACTCGAACTCGGGCAACTTGTCATTCGCCAGAAAGTACAGCGCTAGCCCTTTTTCCTGAAAACGCAGCGACCACAGGCGGCAGACCTCAGAAAGGCATTCGTTGACGTTTCCTAAAACGAACTGCATCTTCAGTCCGCCGGTTTCAAGCGCACTGTAGGTGAGAAAGTCCTGAATGAATTGCTGGAGCCGTTTCCCGCTAGCCTGCATGTCGCGCAATACTTCCCGCTGACGATCGCTGATGGGGCCCAGTTTCTCGCTCTGCAAAAGCTCCACGTAGCCGTTCATAATCGCCAAAGGCGTTTTCAGATCGTGAGCGGCAGAGCCGAGAGCGTTGGTGGTGCGCTGGAATCGTTGTTGCAGTTCCGAATAGGCCTGGGGAAGGTCAGCCGCGCTGGGCATCCCCGTTGCAAGACCCTGGGACGCAGGCGCAGCCATCACTCCCACACCCGTTTCGGGAACGCACATATTCTTTTGCGAGGTGGCCATAAGGAGTGCTGCGGTCCATCACAGACAGGGGGGACGCAATCTTCAATGGGAAGAGTGCCTTACAAAAATCGTATGCCACGTTACTTTTCATTGTCAACGAAAAATGAAACCTGATTACCCAAGTGTAGCAAAATCTTGCACTCCAAGCCCCGTGGCGACCTTGCGGGAACAGTGGCGAACAGGACTCGAGCCTCCACAGAACGTGATAGAAAGAAACTGATTTACCTGCCTTCTGCCCATTCGGGTACCGAATACAGCCGCTTAAAGCGGGTTTTCCCCGGTCTTTGAGGTCAGCCCACCCTCTTTCACCAGTCTTTGGCCCCTCAGGTGCTTTGATAGTGCGAAGTTTGTCAAAAAAGGGGTGTGCGTGATCGTCAAGGCTCCAGCAGAACGTCGGCGTTGGCCGCGGTTAGGGCTGGCTATACCTGTTTTTGTTCGGGGCTTGGTTGAGCAAGACCAAAACAAAGAGTTCTTGGAATTTGCCACCGCGCTTAACGTTTCGGCTGGTGGCATGCTTGTCGCGCTGCGCCGCGCCATTCCCTCTTTGGCCGACATTTCCCTGGAGATTCCAAGCGCACCGCTAGCCGCCCTCGCCGATTTGCCCACAGCAGCCCGCAACTTGCAGGGTAAGGTGTTGCGCATCGAGCACGGGCACACTTACAGTCTTATCGGTCTAAAGTTCTCGCGCCCCTTGCTTGATTCTCGGCCAAAACTCAAAGCCCAGCCAAGAAAGCACACCGCACTTGTACAAGAAGTCTAGCTCTGGCATTTGACCGCTGTGCTCCCGAAAACTTTGCTGATTACCAGGCGCAGGCTCCCGCACGTCTTTGGTAAGTTGCTTTTCATCAAGTAGATAAGCTAGCCTTACAACACGAATTCCTCCTCCCCTTTTGGGTTCTCGGGAAGCATTCCACTGCGAGGGCGTGCGACTAAGAACCGGTAGAGCCCTATGAACACGGCAAATTCAGTCAGCTCACTCGTTCAACCTTTAGGCGAGATGCCGCCCGAGGCGGTTGTATTCGGGGGCACCGAAGCCATGCGTGCTCTGCGCGAGCGCCTGACAAAAATAGCTGCCGCCAATGTCCCTGTCCTGATCCACGGAGAGAGCGGCACTGGGAAAGACATTATTGCTCGCATGATTCACGCTGCTTCTCCGTGGAAGAGCGGCCCTTGGGTAAAAGTGAATTGCCCCGCTATTCCAGGCACTCTGCTGGAGAGCGAACTTTTCGGCTACGAGAAGGGAGCCTTCACCGGCGCCTTTGGCACCAAGCCCGGCCGTGTCGAAATGGCGCACCGCGGCACTTTGTTTCTGGATGAAATCTCCGAACTCGATATGAGCCTGCAATCGAAACTCCTGCAGCTTCTGCAGGACGGCCAATTCTGCCGCATCGGGGCTCAGGAGGACAAGAAAGTAGAAGTTCGCGTGGTTTGCGCCACCAATCGAAATCTGGAAGAAGAGATCGCCAGCGGTAGTTTCCGCGCCGATCTTTTCTATCGCATCAACGTGGTTAATCTTTACATGCCGCCCCTGCGCGAGCGCGCTTCCGATCTCGCCGGCCTGGTCGCCTATTTCCTCGAATCCTACAATCGCAAGTTCAATTCCCGCGCCAAGCCACTTTCAATCGAGTTGATGAATTCTCTGCGCAAGTATCATTGGCCGGGAAACATCCGCGAGCTGGAAAATCTCATCAAGCGCTACGTCATCCTGGGCAGCGAAGAAACTATCGCCA
>Ga0302140_10009286_pt1 | contig 12210 bp, 7 predicted proteins | sample I_Bog_E1_1_FD_202095 | JGI IMG/M metagenome (GOLD analysis project Ga0302140, IMG submission 202095) | Peat permafrost microbial communities from Stordalen Mire near Abisko, Sweden - I_Bog_E1_1 | ecosystem: Environmental > Terrestrial > Soil > Wetlands > Peat | place: Sweden: Abisko, Stordalen...
CAGTTTCGTCGGATGCGGTGACAGCGGGCTAATGGGATCTTCACCTTCCACAAGCCCTCTCGAGCTGCCATCCGAGCTCTCAGGACTGACAGGATCTGTCGTCGACCCCGCCTCCCCTTGGGTACTCCCTTCCGTCGGAGTCGGCTGACTGACCGTGATGTCCACCGATTTTCTCGAGCCCTCACTCTCACTGACTTCGTTCTCCTTCACAAAAGAAGGAGCTTGACTGACACCATGCGGCGCCTCCAGCTCATGGCGTCCCTCAATCCCTTCCATACCCCTCCCCCTCCCCAGCTCATACCGCAACTCACTAGCATGGCTCCCATCCACTTCTTGGCCATTGAAAGGTAAAAGCCGCCCGAACAGCTCAGGCGTCTCCAATTTCTCAGCATGTAGTTCACCAATGACACCATCTGGTGTAGCATATGGATCAGGCACGATAGCCTCCTCTTTCTCTCTTGCTCTTCGTTCTGCTTCTGCTTCTTGCTCCTCTTTTCGCTTCTGTGCTGCGATGCGTTTCCGTCGAAGGAAGAGCCAGACCGATAGTGATACCGTGATTACGAATACACAAACAGAGACGACTATTGCAGCGATCATCGAACCAGACAAGGTGCTGTAGGGTCCGGGAACAATCTGGGACGATGGATTGCCAGAGGGCCAAGCGCGTTGTGAGACTGTGAAAGTCTGCCGTGTGTTATCAACATAGAGGTACGCTTCCTGGAGAAAGGCCCTGCCGAGTGTATACTGCGTGGCGTTTGTTGCTTGGCGAATGGGAAAGTAGCGCGACGGCTCTGTGATATTGTAGCCCCAAGTGACCCAAAGATCAAAGGCCGCGTAGGGGAGAGTGATTCCGACTACTGGAAATCCAGCATCTAGGGGGTCCGTCGCGAGATTAAATGTTATAGAAATGTTTTGGGATACGAGATAGTCGTGTTGCGTGTCATTCAGGAGGTAGAGCCCCGAGTTCGCATCGTATGTCAGACCAAAAGCCTTCTCAAACATTGCACATGCGTCCTGTGGTAGCCAAATCTGTGAGGTCGTCGAGTCGATGAAGTATGCACCAGGATTCGGTAACAGATTTTGAGAGGAAAAGGAGGCAGGGGCTGTAAATGTGGGAGACGGCGTGGAGCTCGAGGCAGTACTTTGTGTTGTGGAAACTGTGCTTGCACTGACTGAGCTTGCAGTACTTGAGGACGAAGTCCTGTTTGGAAGGTCGCGAGGAACTACAATTTTCACGCTTGAAGCACTCTGCGCAAAACTTGCTACCGTGATGGCCGTGATGCCCACCAATAGATCTTTCGAAGTATCGCCACCAAAGGGAAAGACTAGACTGTTCGGTTCGAACTTGAGTTTGTCGTATCCACCTAGAACCAGACTCCCATAGCTGTGTATGTCATATTCTCCTCTGTAATAGGCACCAGCTGTGTAACCGTAACTCAATGCTGGAATCGTGTTCTGTTCATACAACATGGTGAGGAGAGATGGCGAAGAATCTTGGGTCGCTAGTACATCTTGAGGAATAGAAAAATTTGTCGGTCGATAGTTCAACCCAAACATTCCAACAGCAAATGCTTCGTCGCGGAACCATGCCACGGTACTGTTTCTCGAAAGATTCACTCCAGTTGGTTCGTATCCAGCGAAAATTTTATCAAATCCAAAATAAGCAGACACCTCGTCTCCCAAATAATCTTCAGCCTGCAGCCCCCATGTGTAATTGAGACTTAAGGGTTGCCATGTGGTTGAGGTACTATTGTCGAAAAGTTTCCCACGGGCGTTTGCACACCCAGCTGGTAACTGACTGGGACTGTCCACGTAGTCAGGGTTGCAGCCCAAGGTTCCCACAAGCCAAGTCGCAGTGCCAGCGGTTGAAGGAAGAACGTAGACGGGTTGCGCAGGTGTCCCGACACTGAGCGGGAACGTCGACCAATTTCCATCATTACCGTTCCTATCAGTTCAGAATCGATTAGCAAGAGTCAAAGTTCCGGATGAGGATGTGAAGCTTGAGACCAAGTACTCACCAAGCTTCGCTGGCCGGAATATTGATCGCACCAGGCACCTTCACTGCCACTGTCCCGGCGGCGTAAAAGAACAGGACGCTTGCCGTCTGGATAAAGGAGAATACGCGCATCCTCTCAAGCGAGACCCTCTGGCCTCAAGATCATGTCGACTGTGCTTGCGATCCTCTCAATCGACAGCAAACTGTGTACAATCCTTCGCAACGACGGAGTGCGTGATGTGAAAACACTGTACAAGAAGGAAAGAGGACGTCAGTCATAAAGAAGGAACGATGGAGGGGAGGGGTTCCCGGGGAATTACTCACATAAGGAGCCCGAGGTCTCTTGGCGTCCAGACTGGGGTGTTCCACGGGAGAAGAGAAACCCCTGTTTCTCCAGATGAAGCTCCGAGTGACCCCTCGGTGAGGTCACAACTCACCGCCGATCCAACCTCTACCATTCTTCAGCCTCTACTCCTGCAACATATCATTTGCTCCTTGTTAGAAACTAACTCGCCTTTCGTTTACTCTTTGCCTCCTATCCCCATTGTCACTCAGCAGACTTTACTCTCTCCTGAGACGTCCATCCCCAGGCTTCGGCTCGTATAACTCAATCTGCATCCCGGCAGAACCAAACCGGTGCCTTGCCAAATCTCCAAAACAGCCTTTTCAATTGGCCATCGCAGCAACGGCATTTATCGACGCCCCTTATCATCTGTATTATGGGCAAGGAGTCCCGATTGGCTCATGCACGCAAGGGGCCAATCGGGCTGATCCCACCGGTTGATCGCCCACTCACAGCCACCACCGATTTCTGGAACTTCATGCATGTCGTCTGTCAGATTTGCTGGGCTCGGTCGTGCGTTTCAGATGTTTCGACAGTACGTACCTGCACCTTCTAAAGGAACAACTGCACTGCTCTGGAAATGCGTCAAGTCTCGTGCAGTACATTTACTTGTGAGTATTCGACTTCCCGACTATGGTTGAAGATATGCAGGGTTTTGCGTCTTCATTGAACTTGGAGACATTCAGATGTACAGCACAGAGAGATAAGCTGTCACCAACACTCAGTGCCAGCACGTTGCCGCACAGTATCGTGACACCCACATCTCCAATTTGGTAGGTCAAAAGTTGATAAGAGCTGTCGATAATCTATCTCACATCGCCTAGCGTGCGGTAACCAGGTCCCACTGTGGAGGTATGGCGGAGGCGTGATCGACTCCTAGGTAACCCCTTTATATCAACACGTTATGCACCTATAGGGTCAAGGTATCTATTCCAAATCCAGTATCACGTGTGTGACTAAACACCAGCACATCAAGTCCAAAGATATGCGAGAATGCAGATCGATCCCAGAGAACGCAGTCTACTCTTGAAGACTCTTTGTTTTCTTCGTTTCAGTTTGCCCGTGTCCGCGGTCCTGAATCAAAACCTGATCTGATTTTGAAAGGGTTCACCACGTGATCATCTCTAAATTCCATTTACTTTCTTGCCATATCACCGTTTGAAGGCCACGCAAGAATGCATAAGCCCAACAAGCCCTCAATCTCGATCAAATTAATTCCAACGTCAAAGGATAGACACCCATCTGACGCAGCGACTGTGCCTCTTTCCCTGAACTTGCACGTGAATACCTCATCCACGGGGACGCGCGCAAGCCAAAGCAATCTAGAAAACCAAAGCCAAAGCAACAGCCAAACCATTCCCTCGGAACGCACCCACAGCACAGCCTCACCGGCCCAGATGTCACGTTGCCAATGACAACGCACGCAATTAATCTGCAATATAAACCACGTCTCGCTTCTCGCAGGCTAAACGCACCACTTGATGAATCGAATCCTTCGCAATATCAATATGTCCGAGCGGTGCTTACGAAGATTATGTAATGTTGTGTTCTGAAATAGACTAAGAAGGTAAGTGTGTTCACCGTGCTAGGCAGGCTAGGGATTTCTTGAAGAGTTTGCGAGCACGTGATGTCCGTTACGACCACCTCTGAGGTTCTGTTGTCTCTTGGAAGGATATACTGCAATCTTCATGCTAACTTCGCTTGAGGAAGTATGAGAAGGGGAGTGATGACATGGATAAGACTTCCAGGCTGTTGCTTCCAGAGAATTTACTTGGCAATTCACTTGAATCGACGTCTGATGTTCAGTAAAACGAACCAGTGGTCTCAGACCACACACTTTGCAGCTGAGTTGATCTCATCGAGTGCCTCCAAAGTCAATTCCGCTCAATTAACACCAAAAATGCTGCAAAGAACAATACTTTCGTCATCAATCATAATTCATGCCCGCTTCCCTTCACTTTACCCACCTCTATCAACATCCTCAACCAAACTTAAACCCTCTATTCGGATCCCACGTTCCCCCACCAGGTCGTTGCGCCGCCTGATTCGGATCCTGCGCTGGCGAAGGCCCACCAAACTTAATCCCCAACTCGGGATTCCAAGTCTGCGGCATGATGGGCGGGGTCGTCATACTCGCAATACTAGCTCTCTGGGGAATTGGAGCGGGGATGTTCTCGTTCTGCGGGTACACCGGTGTCTGCTCGCCTAGATACAGATTCTGCGGCGGCGGCGGAGGACCATGGGATGATGAGCGCGTATTGTACGTCCTCGGTTGTTGGGGTTGCGGCGAGAGTGTCAGGTTTGAGAGCGGAGGGAGGGAGAGGTCGTTTTCCATCCTCGAAGCTTCTTCTCTCCTCTCATACAGGAAGGTTTTACACCCATCTCTAAAGCGCCCCACGATCTTTGCGAGGTCATTGTAGAATTTCCGGCCGACCTCAAGGTTACTGACTATTTCTTTGTATTTGAAATACGCGTTCTCTAGTTTCTGGAGGGCTTGTTCGCGTTCGCGGGAGCTGGTGTCGCCTTTCCTTGCTGCTACGAAGGAAGCGTTGGCCGCTTCGAGTTGTGCTGTCAGACGGTCTTGCTCATCCGACTCAGATTTCACGCTTGCAATGTCTGCGTCATATTTCTGAAGGCGCTGCTCGAAGAAATCTTCGAAATGGGCGGGGACGAGGACTTGAGTTGGATATTCACGTTCCAATCGCGCAGCTTCAGCGAGGATGCTGTTGTTGATATCGTCTTTCTTGGCTTTCTCTCGAAGAGCTTCGATTTTCCGGCGGCGGCGTGACTCGAGACGGCTGACTTCGTTCAGACTGTTGCGCAAGCGGGAGACTTCGCCTTCGAGTTTCGGAGGAATAGCTACGCGGCGGCTGCTTGGGACAAAGTTGCCGATATCGCGGTCGGTGCTGGAAAGGATCCGGAGCATGTCTTCGCATTCCCGGAACTTACTGACCACGAGCTGATCGCTGTTTCCGGCACTCTTGAGATAGCCATCGATCTCATTGACTTGGCCGTAAAGTTTTGCGGCTGCGGTTTTGGAGTCAGGACGTGTCCATCTGTCGGTCCCGTATTTCTTGAGAAGTCGGTCGTTCTCGGCTGCTTCAGCTTGGAGAAGCTCTCTGCCCTCATTGAAAATTGCATCGTCTGATGCTTTCAGTTTATTGGTGTCAGAGAAGGATCTTTGAAGTCGGTTTAGCGCATCCCCTTGACGAATCTCTTCAGCATGAGATGTTAAACTTGGTGGTAACCCGAGAGGTTTCTCCAGTGCTTGGAGGGAGCCAGGAAGGTTGAGGGATCGTAGTGTGTCATGGATCTTGGTGGTCAAGATTTCTAATTCGTCGATGATATTGGTATTGACAAGACGATCTCTTCTTTCCTCATAGATGCTTGCCGCAACATGTACTGCGAAGGCTACCAGTTTAGCAAATAGGGGAGGCCCAAATTCGCCTTTGTCTCCGATAAAGTCGGCAGGTGCTGATACTTCTTTCGGGACTTTGGCAACAGCCATGGTTGCTCGTTCAAGGGTCTTCAGCTCGGACTTGGGCGGGACAGGACCTATATTGTGAGCCTTGGACATTACTAGGATAAAGGGACGTACTCAGATAAATTAAGTCGTTGTCTTTCTCCGCTCTTTTGAGATCTTCAGTGACTTTGTTTTTCAAACCCATCAAGTCGCCCAGAACCGTTTTGTTGAGATACTTGGCCTCCTTCAGTGCTTCGTTGACACAGGAAATGCTATCCCGTAGTCTCGCCACCTCTTCGCCATATTTTCTCTTCTCCAAACAATCGCAAGCTTGTCGATATTGTGCTGCAGCAGCGAAATGGTGATGCTTAGCCGTCGTGTGGTGTATCCATTCCGAACTTATAGCCTCACTCTTCACACCCCAGTCTCCAGCTGCACCGTAAAAGTCCGAAACTTTGGCAGCCAACTTCGCTATTGAAGCGTCTTTGTATCCATCCATTACAGCCTTTTGCCAAAAACATTCTTGTGCTTGTGCCAGGAGCAGTTGGGAGAGTGATTCGAGAGTGGAGTCGTCCATGTCCTCTGGAGGGGTCGTTCGTAACTCTGGGATGACTTCGTTCTTGATGTGGGATATGACCCCTGCGGAGAGGCAGAAATAGTTGCATGCTGCTCGCAGCCCTTCAGTTGTACCACGGTTCGAGGCCATTGCAAGTTGGGAGTAGAGGGCAGCAAGATTGTAGAGCACATTGGCTAATTCGAATTTGAGGTTATTCTGGGAGATCGGCCGTTCGGTGTTGTATCCAAGTGCTGCGTACCAGGTAAAGTCTACGCCAATCTGCCAAAATCACATTAGCTCAAGATCGTGCTTCCAAGGGGCCTACGCACATCTATGGGGAATTTGCCCCCAATCCAAGAAAGCTGCCCCGCATACGCCGAGAGCTTCTTGATACCGCTGACATGCGGTTCTCGGACGTGCACCGCATCTTGTCGTAAGGCATCAATAACCTCCAAGTCTTGCTTGAACATATCTGGGTGTTGGTCATATTTGCTTGAGATGTACTGCTTGATTGCCGTTGACAACGCAAGGCTGTTCGTTTTGCGAAATGGCAAGAAGAGGATATTGCTGGGAGCAGATTAGCAGCGGGACTGGCAGAGTAGGAATAGCAAGACAGGAGCACTGCATACTTGGCCATGATTAATCCACATAAAGTGAGTCTGTTGACGCGTTTAGAGTTGATGCTGGGCACGCGTTTTCATAACCTGATGTTGACGATGACTTCATCGGGCCTTGATTCACAGGCATCATTTCAGGCGACAAACCTCACTTGCGTGCACATTGGAAAAGGAGACTTCTGTGGACCGACTGCATTCTTTTGAAACACTCTATTTTGCTGATCTCCGTTCACAGACAGATCCTCCTCCACCTTTCCAAGCCTCTTTCTATTTTTATATTGTACAGCCTTGCGTCCCAGCGGCACGCACTTACTCTTCACATGACTATCGACACCCCTTTTCCATTTCCTCGAAAATTCTTTCTGCTTTTCAAACAAGCCAGGATCTAACGACCGATGTGACAATTCAGCTGCCATAGAGTCGACAGCAACAAGCAGGTGCCTTTAACACCTTTAGCATGTGATTTGACCCACCCACAGGGTCGCATTCTATTCTGCACAAGGCCCTCGAGACAAGGTTGGTCCTGATCGCCGTATTCTTTAGTATTGAGCGCTTACTGCGTTCCAAGAAAGCCCGGAGGTAAGACAGCCTCAGCCTCGAATGTTTTTGCAGATGTGGCTTCTGCAGAAGAATTCCACGTGCGGCAAGTATCATTGGTGGTTTGTGGATGGAGATCTTAGAATGTGAATCATCTTGGAGCCCCTTTTCGGGTGTTTCACTGCAATCTCCCCATCTGCAGAACCAGCCCCCGAGAACCCCACAGTATCTGCAATGCGGCGGAAGAACGACGCAGCCTCCAATTGCGAACGCCCTGCAACCCAGTCATTCCCATTACGCGTCCTTTTTTCAGCCATGGTGGTTGTGTGGCTGACATGGCTGTTGCATTTGCGGACTTTCCCCAGTGGAGGAGGAGTCTCGTTGCTTTTCTCGCACGCAACGCACCTTCCACAATTGAATTTGCAACATCGGCTTCGTTTCCAAAATAGTCCAGCCTTTCTTTTCCTCTTCTTTTCACATCTGCGTCTTCTTTCCAGAACTTCACCTCTCCAAAATTTCATGCATTGAAGTACCTCACTCGTTATGGGTTCTCCAATTGCAAGCGCCACAATGCTCAACCCACGAAGCTCCTTTTCGCGGGTTGCCTTGCTTACACTCTTTTGTCTTGTCCTTTTCTTCTACACTTTTCATTCGAATACAACGGCGAGTCGAGTCGAACCACTGTTTGAGACGGAGCCGATCCACATTCAGAACGGTAATCAAACTCATGTTTTGGATTGCACGCTGAATGCAACCCACCTCCAGTCTTTACAGTGGCGTTACCAGCTTCAGGATAATATCCAGTACGGACGGCGATACATTCGATTCCATCGAGAGAACATCGCACGACCATCAATGACGAAGGTCGACAATGACCTCTTCCCGCTGGGATTCGAAACCATCAATATCAACAAGCCTCCTACAGCCTCCGCTTGTCCGAAGCCGCTGGACGTTATAGTTCCAAGGTCTCCATATCCCAGCACCGTGGATGCTTCTGATCTTCTTTTTGGCATATCTACCACATTCGAAAGACTCAGCGACCCGAAGACAGGGCCCATCATCGAATGGTCACACTGGCTGACGAACGGAAACGGGAAGTCAAATGGCGCGGGGTTGATCCTACATTTGGTAGACGCAACCAATGCCGAGATCGAAGCAACAAGGCAAATGATGAAAGAAATGGGAATGGATGTTAAAGTGTTCCCATCTGATAGCTCTGTTGAAATGGCGAAGCGCTATCTGTCTCTGCTCCCAGCACTCTACAAGGAGTCACAACACAAGAAGAGAAAATTCCTCGTGATGTGCGACGATGATACCTTCTTTCCTTCTATGCATCGACTTGTCGAGCGCCTCTCAACCTACGATCATACTACGGATCTCTATATCGGCACATTCTCCGAGGACGTCAACAACACCCAGCGGCATGGCTCGCAAGCATTCGGTGGCGCAGGTGTCTTCTTCTCTGTTCCACTTGCCAAGAAAGTATCGTCATACTTCTCGTCGTGCAGCACAACAAAAAAAATAGAAGAATCCAACACAGGCTGGGGACCCCAAGGTGACATCCTTCTTCGGAAATGCATCTACGAGAACACCGACGTGCGCCTTACTTTGCTTCGCGATCTCCACCAACTTGACATCGTCGATGACCCTGCCGGCTTCTACGAGTCAGGAGTCGCACCGCTGTCTCTCCATCACTTCAAGGGGGGGATTTGGCATGAAGCACACCCTTACGAAGGAGCACAGATCAGCCATGCTTGTGGTGAAGACTGTTTCCTGCAGCGATTTCAGACCAAGGATAATTATATCATATCCAATGGATTCTCAGTCGCTCATTATCCTAAGGGAATCGACTTCAACGTTCATCAGATGGAGAGGACGTTCGGAGCTGCTCCAGATGATTACGGCTGGAATCTCGACTTCATGTTAGGACCGGGCAGGAAGAGTCTACTGCAGACCGGAAGGAAAGCGAGCTGGGAGCTGAAGGAAAGTAGAGTAGAGGAGGATGGAAGTGTGAGGCAGACGTATATCCGTAAATTCGATGATTGGCGCTGGACTTATAAGATGGCTGGGCAGGCGTGGAAGATGTTTGATAAGGATGGGGTTTTGGAGTTGATCTGGATTTCGTGAGCATTGCCTCACCCTTGGGTTTTCCTTTGTTGGGGTTGGATAGATATGGACAGGCACGGAATTGGTCATCGGTTTTGGGTCAGAAAATTACTACGGCACCGTACAAATACTGGCTGGCTTGAGCGAGAGGCGTTTTATTGGATGGAATGAAAAACAATTAGATTGCTGGCTGCGACAATCATGCTATGGCGTTAGCTTCTTGCATGTATGTTCGTGATTAAGGTTTCGAGAGGTAATAGATGAGATGAGATGACATATCATGGAAAAGGCATGTTGTCCTAGAAGAAAAAGCATCAAGTCAACTCACAGGAGACCCTCTTTCATCGTATGAAGCATGCCTTACTGCCTCGAGATTTGGGTCATTTAAATAGATCAAGTGATCACGACTATCTTGCACGGTAACAGCCGAATGAAGCTGCAGAGTCAATAGGGCAAGCAGAAATGAGAATGAATTACGTTACTTATTATCTATCCCTCTTTACTGAATGAAGTCTAGGGTTACATGTTATTACAAGGGGATAAATGCTTCCATTGACCGTTTCCGTCTAATTCGGAAGTCTCAGGAGTGATTTCGGGTAAAGCTGGCGCTCTTGGGTAACAGTTGGATTTAGCACGGCTCCCTCATTAGTGAGGTGGTCGATGACGTTTTTGAGTCGATCTACTTTGACTGCGTCGTCTTCAGCGATTGCCACATCTCTTGCATTGCAGGCGGCTTGCAAAATACTGATAGGCGAATCACCAGCTATGAGATCAGATAAGCATCATCTAATGAAAGACTAGTGACAGATAAGGGAAGGAAAAGTAAGAGGCCAGAGAACAAGAAATGGGATGAGTTCACCTATTCGTCCATTCACGTTTGCTCCCCCATCAATCAGACTCTTTACAGACTCTGGCTGGCCCATAAGCGCTGCATGATACAAGGCTGAAAGCCGGGCGCCGTCCTGGATGTTGACATTGATTCGATTCGGGACCGTGGCACGAGGATCCATCCAGATCAGCGTCTCCAAATATTTGGATTTCTGTGCGCCGGTCTCGTCATGTCCCGACTCGAGACGGCGCCGGCTTCGAAGTAATGCCACGAGCGGATATTCCATCGCCTTATTCGGGAGGTTGAGGTCAACGTCTGCCGATACAAAAAGCCGGAGCTTGGATAGCAACTCGTGTCGAGGCAGGGCATCTTGCGTGAGCTTCGAAAGGGCGTGCAAGACGCTATCGCCAGTTTCCGGATCGACGTACCCTGGGTCCATAGTGGCATGCACAATGATCGTCCAAGATCTCTGTTGTAGCTGAAATTCGCGACCACTGGTCATGATATCAGAACTCGCAGCAGTGTTCTTGAAGACATCCGGCGAGTTAGAACTGTAGACTGAAGGTTCGTGATTCTCTGGATATTTGTTCAACGAGTGGGTTAGACCCTGAAAGCGATGCTCGACTGGGAAGAGTCTAAAACTTGCGTGTCAGTAACTCATTCAGTGGTTACCCAGGGATCATTCTTGACTCACTCAAATATGTGTTGCTTGAGCTCCTCATCTTTAACAACAGAAGCAAGAGAATCCAAGACAGTTTTCCCTTCATTGTCTCGCCATCTGAAGAAGGCGGGTGGGAGAATTTTCAATAAAGACTCGATGTCATTGCGTAATGCTTGTGATTCTTGAGAGACCGAATCCAATACTGAATAATCAATGCGAGGTTTCCAGCAATGCAGAAAGAGCTGTCCAGCCGTATTGAGTTGATACGAACTGATGCCAAGTCTCATCAGTAACTGGAAGTGATCAAATGTTGCACCACCTGCGGCGGCATAGTGAAGACTCGAGTTTCCGGCTCTGTCAAGGGATGTGAGGTACCATGAACTTTTCTTATTAGAAATCCCTTGTCGTTCAACCTCCCATCGAATGTTTTCAAGCTGTGACTGGAATACCTCGAGCGGGAGGTGGCGTGCAGACCAGCTCAGGGTATGAAGCCTGGTGTGCAAGCATCGACTACATGTTACGATGTCTTCAAACCTGGGCTGAAACTGTGTTCCATCATTTTTGTGGGGTCGGAACTCATGAAGATAACAACAAGGCGTCCGGTATAGTCCGCCAAACTCTGCCAAGGTCTCTGGATGACAATCGATGTCTTCTTCGATGCAATCTTGAAGGGTCGAGGGCCGACGATTACTAGCGTATCCTGAATCACCCGTAGGTGGAGGAGGAGGCTGTAGGAATTGTTGAGGAAGAGGGGTTCCTGCTCTTGATCTTCCACGGCGTGACAGGGAGCTCAGACCGGAAGTTAACTCGAGTGAATACCTTGTGCCTGGAGTTGGGACGTGACGACGCCAAGGGTTTTTCTCCCAACGTGGAAATTGCTCGTGGAAAGCCACCGAGGCAATCTGCTCGTGGGACCACAGTGGTGCGTTGTTGAGTCCTAAGTGTGCATCATGACTAAAGGGACTGAAGTCTTTCGCTGTGACTCCCGCTGTACCAGAAGCACCGTGAACTATCTGAGGCGGAGAATCGGCAGGGAAAATGGGTCCAATGACATCTGCGTTCATATTGGATGGCGCTTGAAAGTTATTATGTTCCGATGACA
>Ga0302140_10009290_pt1 | contig 12208 bp, 12 predicted proteins | sample I_Bog_E1_1_FD_202095 | JGI IMG/M metagenome (GOLD analysis project Ga0302140, IMG submission 202095) | Peat permafrost microbial communities from Stordalen Mire near Abisko, Sweden - I_Bog_E1_1 | ecosystem: Environmental > Terrestrial > Soil > Wetlands > Peat | place: Sweden: Abisko, Stordalen...
CTACTAGAGTTGTGATTTGATAATTGCTAGGATGGCTTGTTTCTGTCTAATACGAAACTAGACATCTGAGAACTTTGACCATTTGAAGCATCGGACCACTTTCGTTTGGTGCCGGACGTACTAAGTGGGGAGGTTAGCTCTGACCCTATCTTATTGTCGTCTATCAGATCCAGCGTTTCAGCCTTCCGCTATCCTTCCTTCCAGGGCAAAGGTCGTATCCTTCCCTTCCCTTCCCTTCCTTCCTAGTGTTCTAGGAGCGGGAAAACTTCCATTTATGGCCTAATCATCCTTCCCAACCTTCCCATTTGCCCGAAATGTGGATTTCGAAGTGCGATGGCCGGCTCTAAGGTACAAATTAAGTTAGTTTGGTGTTTTAAGAGGCGCAGGAATTAGGCATTAATACGATAATTGAGAAATAGTGGTTTAAGAAGACAGAAATTCGTAGAATTAGACTACTGCTACTGAACTCTATAACTTCTACGACGCCGACAATATAGTTCAAGCCATAATACTAATGAATGTCGTGGTAATTAAGGATAGAGATAATATTGAAAGTAACGCCAAGCTTATCGGGCAGGGGGAGGCGGATTAAGCGATTTCGGGCGTTTTTGGTGTAATCCTTCCTTCGTTGCCTTCCTATCCTTCCTACAGCGAAACGATAAGTCTTCTTTCCTAGGCAGATTTTGACGGCAGTATAGGAAGGTTGAAATGCTGGTCAGATCAATAATTTGACGTTCCGATCTGGATTTGGATGAGTGCTTTGGCGCAAGAACTGGGAAGTGCTTAAGCGTGGAACCTCGTTGGCTGGAATCAAACCAGCCCCAATACTGCGGTCGCTGGCTGACTTCCAGGAAGGCTCTAATCCAATATCCACATTCTCGTTTCAAACTAGTTACTGACGGTTTTCCGTGGTTGTCGATTAGCGGCTGTGTAACCGAAGGATTGACAGGCTCCTGGTTGCCTGTGCTTGCGGCAAGGGCAATTTAAATGCTGCGCCGCATATGTAGGAGTCCGAAACAAGAGGGTAGCCTGGTAGTGAGTGTTTATGGGTCTCCTCTCTTAATTTATGTTGAAGTACGGCGTTTGCAGAAATGGCAGGTCAACAATGGGTGAAGAAAGCCGATAGTTCCACAAACATCGTTCAACAACCAATATTTTGTCAAAGTGATCCTCCATCGCTACGAAATGCATAAAGTTTATGTTTATAATTTCAGTTAAGGACGTGGCGGGATTATCTTTCCGGCGGAAGAGTTCGACGACGACGGTTACAAAAATAGAAGCGATTGGAGAATGTACCTTCCACATGTGCGCTACGTACTGCTCTCTGATCTGATTGATGGAAATAAAAAACCGGACTGAGATTTAATTCGAGGCTTGGGATGGGTCGTCTTAGCGACGGAAGATCGATCTACGGAAGCTGAGGCGCCGTTTGGGAAGGTAATGGAGGATAGTCAGAGAATGCTTGGGGCAGAGCATCCGGACACGCTGATCAGCATGTCCGTCCACATTTGGAAATCAAGAGGGGGGCGGAGCCGAAAAGCTGTTTGTGCAAGTAATAGAAACTCGTAAGAAGGTGCTTAGGGCCGAGTATCCGGATACGCTGACCACTGCGAACAACTTAGCATTCACCTGGGAAGCTCTGGCCCGCAGGATTGATGCTCTTGCTTGACCATGAGACCTATCAAGGAAGACTCTGCGATAATGAGGTATAATAACGGCGATCCCACAGCTGCGCCAGTGTCTTTCAGGTCACAAACCCCACAGCTATTCTTAACCCAAGCAAAAGTTGCACCTACTGGCATCGGAATCCTACTCCGTGGTCTGACCCTTACCCAGATATAACACACCCATCTGCAGAGTGCTGCACAATGTATACACAAGGTTCAGGCCCAACCATGCATATAACGTTTCATCCAATGTAGTTTCAGTATCTGTCACTATGTGGTAGTAGCGTTCGCTACGTATGCACAACTTTCTGTATCCGTTACTCGTCGTGAAAAGATGACGTATTGTTTGTGCGAGAGCCCAGTGAAAGTGAAGCTACACATGGTGGGCGCCGCAGATCGCGTGGTAACTTCAACAATTTTATGCTCCGTTAGAAGGTAAACTTGTTGTTTATCTTCAAGTATGATCCCATTGATCTATAGTGAGAAGTGTCCCTATATAACTGAAAGCATGGATCACTAATGATAATAATAATAATATCCAACAGTTGTCCCTATTCTTAGACGCCCCTATTACCGCCAACCTAGTATTCACCGATCCCACCGTAGATGATCATCTGAGATCTACACAAATTTGGAAATACGAAGTACATAAAGCTAGACATAGATGCACGTATACGCCTCCAGTAATAGTTAGCCGTAGGATTAAAACGCTATGATCGGTACGAGTACGCCCGTTGGCGGCGCGGGCCGCGCGGCGCCGAGATCCTTCAATCCTTATTTCAGGCTAAAACTCGATTCTATGCATTGCTACCTCTGGTCAAGCAAGAGAGCGTATTCGGGTGAGGTGTAAAAGGGTTGCTTGATTCTTTCGACTAAAAGTCAAGAAGCGCTTATGTCATGGTTCTCGCTTCGTCCCCGCAACAAATTAACCACTTCGTTCAAGAGCCACTAAGAGTAGAATAATTATACTTAGGCTAAAGCTTGGCGACCGCTTTTCGACCGGGTAACGGGTAAAAACCGTTTGTGGTGGCTTTTTTGTGGTAGAGTCCCCCGCAATGTGAGGCGCGGTTGTGGCACAATAGTACCCTGAGGGTGGGCTACAATAGCATTGCTACTATAGGTTCTAAATTTCAAGAGTCTTGAGATGTGATCACGCGTTTGTAGGATTTGGCGCAACTGGAGCCGGATTATCGTTCATTAGATACTCGTGTTGAAGAGAGAAGTGGGAAAAAAAGTATATATATTGGGCTACCTCTTCCATGGCTTTAATCATTATTCCAAACACTCAACTACAAGTTTCTGAACATCCTTCTATTCACCACCTCAATAAAGTACTTGCTACAGATTCCAGTCTCAGCACTCAGCAACAGCCATGAAGACTTTTTTCGCCGTCTCTCTCCTCATCGCTGTGGCCTCTGCCGTGGACATAGCCGCCCGAGAGCCCCAACCGGCTGCTCTTTACGCTGGCATCAACGACGAAGTCAGGGCAACACTCCTTGCCACCCGCAGTGGGAATACCGGCCTTAAACTCGCTAGGCAATATAATTGCGACGGAGCTTGTATTCTAGCGAACTCTGGATATTGTGATTCTGAGGCATGTGAAGAGGGTATTGATGCCAACTGGTGAGTATTGGGCGTGATATATACATAATTGGCGACTTGCTAACTTGCAGACAGTGAAATTTGCTGTCTTATTCACGACGATAACTGCCCCGACTGTGCCCTTGGCGGTCAATACTGTTAAGCGGTGCCAAGGAACAAGATCTAAGGAGAGCCCAGGGACAGAGGAGGAGGCCACACATATTCGGGGAAATTAGGGCACGAGTTCAGTTCTTACTGTCGTTATCTGAATTGGGTGTGTTTTAATTGATGATCACTTATTTCACATGACAATAGCCATGTGCAATGCCTCTGCAATCCTCAAAGTTCTGTTGTGAACTCTCCACTCAATTGATACCCTGCTCCCCCACCAAAGTTTTCAACCCAGCCTCTTCTCCAAACCACCCCTCTTCTTCCCCATATGCTTGACCCTGAACCTCTTTTGGTGGTTCGCACCCCTCTCCACTCCACTTTGGTACTCGTTCTTCGCCCTCGCCTGCAACGCCTCCATCTTCTTCTCCATCACCATCAACGCTCTTTGTTGCAGTTCCGGAACTCCCGCCAGACTCATTTCCGTTCCCTTCCTCACAGCAACTCTCATGTCGTGTAAATCCCGCCTCTCACTTGGTGCTTCGGCTTCAAAATCGGCTCCAGCGTCCGCCAGAAGACCTTGCTGAGGAGAATTGGAACGTTGCCGTTTCGAGAGATGTCTTGATGAACGAGCTTGTGACCGGTGCCCGAGGATCTTGCCAGAAGGGAGACGAAGAGATTCGTCAATCTTCACTGCTCCTTCTATCGGAACCACTTCATCTTCCTCACTTCCTTCAGATTCCATGTCGTAGAACTCCCATAGTTCATCCTCCGAATCTTCGAGATCGAGTTTGCAATGTCCTCCCTCTCGCATATGATCCTGCACGCTAGATATCGTGTCTTTTTCCTGGTGACAGAAAATGCATTCGTGAAAGACTGATATTAGGGTGTGTAAATAGTCGAGAAATGTGGGAAGGTCTGTCAGGCAATCCGCGGATGGGATGGAGAAGGTGTGAGTCTTAGACATGTGTGCCAAGTTGTCCTGCATCGAATTCGACTCGAGATCGCAGAATAAACACTGTGTCGCATCGAAAGCATCTTCATCGTCCGACGAGAGCGGGCTGACTGAAGCAAAGCCCTCTGGTGCTTCCAACTCTAGCTGATCTGATCTCAAAACATGCTTCTGTGCCTTGGAGCTGGTGCCCCACTTCTCATCTTCGCTCCCAGACTCCGAGGTCCGTACTTGTGTCTCGAATATCTTGAGAGAGATTGGAGGTAGTGAGGCGATCTTGCGCTTCAGATTGTAGACACTATTCTAGTTAAGACTGCAAAATGTTGATAAAGAAATGCAAACTCACTGCCACGCTGCTCTCATGTGCTCTCTCTTGATCTCCTTAGTTTCGAAGTGAGCAAGGCATGTCGCGCAGCTGAGCTTCAGCTCACTGGGACCTCCTCCTGTCGTTGCAGTGTTTGTAGTTGCGACTAGCATAACTTTGAATTGATTCGCTGTGCGATTGAAGTTTCAATTGAAGCTTGAAAGAGGAAGTTCGATGAATTGAAAATAGAAGGAACGGAGGAATCAAAAGCAGTACTTGTATCCCTCGCCACTTCCTCAATTGGGCTTCCAATTGAGGCAGTAACTTGCTGCGCTCTCGATGCAATCCGCTTGGATCAGTGAGGGGAAGTGATGGATTTCGACTCATGGTGACTCATGCACTCACTTGCGCCCACACGCCTGAGGATTAGGTCAGGCACTTGCTAAGCCTTGTTGCGCCTGCATGCCGTCATATCATTAGAAACGGAGCCGTTGGGTGAATTGAAGTTAGAGCAGCACTTCTCATTCGTGTTGAGGTTAAGTCATGGATGGATTGAGTTGAAGAGATGAAAATGAAGGAGAGGGCTGTGCAGAAATTGTTCGTGGGGGGTGCGGCTTGGAGCGGCTTGCTGCGGGCCCTTACACAATCCAGCACGCTTCTCTTCGAGACTTCATTTTCACAACGTGAGAAGAATGATCACCAAAATGCAATTAGTAATGTCTGAATAGGTCGTAACTCATCGGGAGACATCGTCTCAATTATGAGTAGCAAAGCTCAACGATTTTGAAATGACGCCAATTTCTGAGACCAAACTGGAGCTGCTGGGGCAGCTGAATCCGCGGGACCTCATCCATCGAGAAATTTTGATTGCGAAGGCTAGAGCGTTTTAAATATTTGGTGGTGTCAACTCCACTTCCTCCTGCAGATTATAGCGTGTAGAGAACCCATTATTACAGAGTGTGTGAAGGAAGACTTTAGGAGCAAACAAGACATCAAGAAGAGGTATTTGGGGTGTGCTGGCTTAGTCATTTGGCCATGCCCCACGGAGCTTCGCAGATATTGCAGGCTGTTGCGGGGTTCCTGTTGGGGATGTTTCAGGGCGGCACAGCACTTCACTGTTATAACCTCCGCCTCGCCCACAACTCCACTCTCTAACTTCATCTCCAAACCCAAGATTTCCATGGAGAAATTTATCTCAAAATGACAGCCCTACAGCGCCCAGCTCTTCTTGCGCTTCCCATCGAGATTCGCTTGAAGATTCTCCAGTACGCATTTATTGCGAACTGCGCACCCACCGCGAAGGACTCAGGCTTTCCAAGTCCACTAGACGTTCAAGTAGTTCTGCCTCCCAAAGGAAGATACTTCAAAAATCACTGGTACAGGATATATGATCTCGATGGAAGCTGGGGCTTGCCACCTTTCAGCAACCTATTCCTTATCAACAAGCAACTCTATGACGAGGCAACAGAGGTCGTGTACTGCGGCGACTTTCGTTTTCAATTGGTGGAGAATCAAACGGTGGAACAAGTGAGGAGGTTCCTTGATACCGTTGGAGAAAAGAAGGCTTTGCTGAAGAATGTCGGGGTACGGGCTCGGGTTCATGCCTCGAATTTGTCGATCGATTTGCTCAATAGGTGGGGATTATGGGGCATTATTGCTGTCAAAAAGAGCTTGGAGCTTTTGGTGAGCGAATGTACTGGGTTGAAGATGGTATATATTCTTTTGGATGCGAGTCGTCATGGGCCTGTTAGGTTTGGAGAAGTGGGAAGGGAAAGGGTGATTGAAGCCCTGATGGAGTTCCTCATGATCTTCCGAGGGAAAAGGATTATGCTTTCGCTGCGAGGTGATATTACGGAAAGAATGGGAGTGATTATGGAGTGTCAGGAGAGTAGCACCAGGCAGACATTGTCAGAGGTATTTGAGAGCTTGAGCATAAGTGCTGAATAGCAAAGGCTCGAAGGTTTTTACCGCGGAGCCGCTGGGTCTTGGTTGCGAAGACAGATCTGTGGGAAAGAAAACAAACTTAATGCTGGAACTGTATACTTAAAGACAACCAGACTCTGTTGAGGAAGGAGTTAGGAGATACAGACTCGGCTCTCATTCGTCTCGAAGAAGGAACAACCAAGACAATGCTACCTTCGATCCACCCCAACTTGCAATTAATTTCAAAGTTTCCTCCCTTTGGACTCTTCTCAGATTGGAAATGCTGCATTGCGAAAGGGGTTATGAGTACCGGGGGTGTTTTTATTCTGGCCTAGAAGGAGAGAAGGAAAGAATATGTGATCGACACGCAAACACCCTTTTGAAATCCATGTCGGATTTATGACTTCTCGCTCTTTGTCGGCCTCTGACATCAACTTTATAGAGAGGCCAGCTAAATAGGAAGTCGCAAAATATTTTTTGTTTCGAATAAAGTGTCTGCATTGGAGTGCTTGATGCACCTTCCACCACTCAACCCCAAAGACACAACATCCCCACCTTTCTCAACAACAAAGGATAAGCAACTATTTCGTCTTTCGCCTATTTCCAGCCAACCACTTTTGTTATTTTGAGGGGTAAGCAGGAGTGAGCAATATTCGTGTTCCTGCACGCTAACCTTTCCGCTAACAACATTGCAGGCGGGCCGGCACAAGGCGAGGTGCAGCTGAGACTTCAAGTTTCACCTCATGGCGTTTCGTTCCTTCCTTCTACAACAACCTGGAGTGTCGATCATTCCTTCACTAAAGGGCAGTGTAGCTCCCCAACACAAAGATAATTTTGAGGATAAGAGTATAGAGATAACACAAGATAGTCGCACCACCTTCCTTCGCTTTGATTGCCCACCTACTCGATACAGTTAGTGCCCCTCCCGCAACTAGGATTTCAAGCCCAATGAAGACCTTCCAATTGCAGACCAGATACGCGAGGAGCACATGTTCTGTATTCTCCTCCCCTCGGTAGGAACTCGCTGATGAAGAATAGGTTGCCAGTGTCACCAATGCCTAGGTATCTTCTTCTAGCTCAGCTCATGCGATCAGCCAAGCTGGGATCTCGATGCATAATCAAACTCAACTCATATCAGATATTGTACACGACGGGGGCCGGGCTTACTCTGCATGAATGTCCTCCATCGAAAAGAAACGTTCTTTCTTGAGGCTAACGAGGAGGATACAAGAAAGAGTCAGCATCTTGCCGACGTCATATCCAGCCACCCTGTCACGTCTCGGGGGAACACTTCTTGCGAAGAAGTACAGTTATTGGAGAGGTAAGCCGAGTCGGGGTTCGAATCGATGCCCGGTTGTACGAGTACAACAAGCGTCGGGTCCTTCAGCCATTGATTAGATCCTGCATGTGGCGGCCTGTCTCCATAGTTAGGACCCAAATCTCGCCCCCCACAATACCCCGAGCGCGGAGCCTAGCGGTAGGGGAATGCTTGTCATATACCGTTGACCAGCGGAAGAAACCCTACCCACCTCCAGGCAGAAAGGGGAGCCAGAAGCCTCGAATGGAGGAGCAATCGCTGGCTTTTGGATACCATGCCGATGACTGACTAGGCAGCTCGTCAGCTCGGTCTTCCGGCCGTCTTCTTCGACGTACAACAGCTGCTGATGAAAATATCCGTGCCGAAACAACTGGTCTTTAGCATCACTGCTGGACCGAATTACTGCGAGTGCCGCCAAGAGCCCTTGGGTTTCGAATGTCAGATTTGTGCTTCTGTATCCCTTCCTGCAGGAAGTCATGATTCGGAGGAGAGTATCAGCCGCAACAGCATACGGTTCTGCATCGATTCGGTCATTGAGGCTGATGGTGTCACGACTGATGCTATATCCGTCAAGTGTCACAGACCCGCTCAACAGCCGTCCCGCCTCAGAGCTGTTCCCCCACGCTTCTCTGCAATATACCCCGAGGGATCGGCATGCAACAATGATCACCCAGGAACTTTAAACAATAAAGCCAGGTGTATGAGGATCTATCCAATACAAGAAGGTGCACGATGTAACCAGCCACGCGCAGCTGGATATTCGCGTTCCGTGTTTGCCTCCTCTCCCATACCAGAATCTTTCTAAACTACTTGGTGTTTGTTATGGTGGAAGTCCGTTGTAATGTGTTATTATCTTTCTCGTATGCTTCTATTTTTCTGCGGCAGAAGAACGAGGTTAGCTTCGCTTTCAACTTTGGCTTGGGGTAGTGCTTGGAGGCTTCCACAAAGTTATGGATGCCTCCCCCTTCATTCCTTCTGAACTCTTCAGGGATTGCTGGCTCTTAGAACTCTTCAGAGTAAGTGGTTTGCCTTGGCCTTTTTCGTCCTGGGGTTGGCAGACGATCCCTACGGGACTTTCTGCATTGCTGCACTCGAGGGCTGCAGCCACTCAACCTTGGTTCCGCTTCAGTGCATCATGATCAGACTCTACAGGGTACAAGAGAGGAAGCTTATTCTCAAAAGCCACATTCTAAGGCATAATCAAACTGAAGGAGTGGTTGTGTTGTCGAGGTGGCTTTTGCTATTTTCGCTCCTACTCAGCCGAGCACGGGGCTTGCCGCTTGTCGGACCCCCCTTCGAGCGCTATTCACTTGCAAATTGTTTTAAAGGCCGGCTCTCGTGCAAAGTTTTCACAATCACCAACATCACAGAGTCGCAAGGAGTTGGCGACTTCTCTCCTTTCAAGATTCGAAACCACCCATTGTCCTGTCTCCAGCAGCAACCATGGCTGAGCATTTGCCTCCTGTACTTTACGAGCACAGCAAGATCGGGTGCACCATCAAGTTGCCAAATTCTAGCTCTGCGACCGATAGCGATTCTTCTTCTGCAACCTTCACACTCAGCAAGGCTTCCTCCACAAGTTCTTTGCCTACATCTCTGCCTCCTCTCGAGGCTCTGCCGATAACGTTCCCTCTCCCAGCAGAGAAGCGTGACGAGAAGCCGTTCCGTCTGCTTCGTCACTCAATCTTTACGGTCTACCGACGACTCTTCAGTCTCGTCATCGCGGCTAATATCATCGGTCTGGTATTCATCGATCACCGTCAAAGAGACAACAACTCGTACATTAAGGTTAGCCTTAGCATTGACTGGCAAAACCGTACTTTGCTGACTCTCCGGTCAAGGTTATATCGAGTGCTGCCTCTGGTAATCTGTTCGTTGCTGTCGCTATGCGCCAAGACTATATCATCAATCTCTTATGTGAAGTCTTCGCTGCAACTCCAAAGAGTACGCCACTCCGTATTCGTCGAATCCTCACCAAAGTGTTCGAATTTGGGGGAGTTCATTCTAGTGCTGCAATATGCTCCACGCTCTGGTTCATTCGACTCGCTATACATCTCACCATCAACTTCGAAAACGGCACCCTTCGAAACATTCCTGTTCTCATTCTGGCCTATATGCTTCTGCTACTCTTTACTGCAATTGTCGTCTTTGCCTACCCTACCCTTCGCCAAAAGACACACAATACTTTCGAGCGCGTTCATCGTTTCGCAGGATGGATGTGCAGCGCCGTCTTCTGGACCTTGATCGTGCTTACCTCGAAGGCTCTATCTGAGGCTCCCGGCGCTGAACATAGTGCTGGGTACATTCTGGTTCGCCTCCCGTCCTTCTGGCTCTTATCATTGAACACCATTCATGGTTTCATCCCCTGGCTCCGTCTGCGCAAGCTCGAAGCAACTCCTGAACGCCTATCCTCCCATGCCCTGCGTCTCCATCTGAAGGCAAACATTGCCGACTTCTACACCATCCGCATCTCCGATAGCCCGTTGAGTGAATGGCACTCCTTCGCATGCTTCGTCGACGCCATCCCCCGAAACGGCAGCACGAACTCCGTTGTCATCTCCAAAGCCGGCGACTGGACCAGCAAAACCATTGCCGACCCGAAGCCCTTCTACTGGACCCGCGGCTTGCCAACCAGAGGCGTTCTGTACATGTCGTTGATCTTCAAATCCGTTGTCCTGGTCACCACAGGTAGTGGTATCGGTCCCTGCCTCAATTTGCTTGCAATGAAGCCATCTACCCGCCCCTCCGTCCGTGTCTTCTGGTCTGCCCCAAATCCGCTGGCAACTTTCGGTCAAGAGATTATCGACAACGTCTATGCAGCTGACCCTCAAGCTGTAATCTGGGATACCAAGCAATTGGGACGTCCGGACATGCCTTCCGTCACATGGCAGTTGCTCAAAGAGTCCGGAGCAGAGGCGGTTTTCGTTATCAGCAACCCAAAGGTCACTGGACTGGTTGTCTATGCGATGGAGAGCCGTGGTGTCGCTGCCTATGGCCCGATCTTCGACTCCTAAGTGGTGATGATCAGATGACATGGACCGCTACCTGTTGGATGTTTATGCGTTGATGATTATGAGTGGATGCTTGCGAGCAGATGTTTACGACCGGATGTTTACCAGCCTTTTGCTTGAGATGTTTCTGCAAAGAGAGAAAGTTCACATCATAGCTAACAATAAATGATTTGCTGTACTGCATTGCGTTCTCGGTACGAAATGCAGTGAAGTAGAGGAATCTCGAGTGAGGTGATGCATAAAGTTGATTGCTCTCATGCCAACGAGGAGGTTATATCCCAGCTTCGCTACAAGTGGACGTTGAAGTGGACGCTAAAGTTCAAATGATATGCCAGTAATCCTTGCTTTCATCACAGGTTACTGGACATTCCATCTCCTTTGCAAGCTGCATTTTATGGCAGCTGCTTTTCGTTCTCGCAGACGATCATATCATCTCTTTCTCCAAGACATTTATCTACTATCACCTGCGTCAATAGGACACACCTCCCTTTCCTGCGTGTCAGCAATGAATCAAACCCTCCAAGCAAAGGGCAGTACCGCAGTGGCGACATCGCGTCACATCCCGCACCACGCGTATGATCTTCGCCAAGTCAATTGCGTTTTCTCACGCCTTACTAACATAGCATCCAAGGCATAATCGCACTTTCTTCTCCTCCAACTCCGATCTAGAAGCTTTGATGATTTCACAAGCTGTGATTTGGCCGTTGTTTCAAGTGCACGGAAATAGCATAGTCAGGTACGGGGAACGCTCAGCTGCAGGGATTGCTTGGTCCCTCGGCCGCCACGCTGTGAAACGGTGACGAGACTCGGCTATTTCCCTCAGGGGGAAGCATACCGGTAACAATTTTTTCTTTGTTGGGCACCAAGACTCGATTGAAACCTTTTCAGTACAGCCAACTCCAATTGCAAGCCCGAGTGAGCTTTGTGATACGGTAACAGAGCAGGACCGTTTCAAGGAGCGGGGTCCTCAATAAGCAAAATCTCACTCCATCTCACCGCAGGCGTTCAGCCCTCAAGCCCAGCTCAATTCCTAGTGGGCCGAGCCGCTGACAGCCCCTGCGGCTCAGACGCCGATTCACGGATCCAGAACGTCGCAGGGCGCCATTTCAGGCCTTGGAGAACGCCACGCCGCCAAGACGGCCGCTGAACGCCTCTTCCATGGACGAATGGCAGGCATGTGCTCGCGGATCGACAAATTCTCGCAAGGTTTAGGGGAGGGACGCCGCCGCAAACGGTGGTGACAGGCACGCTTCAGACGTTTTGGAAACGAGCTGACTGCAACCTCGCGGCAGGAAGTGGAGCTGGCACTCCTTATCCTCGCGTCTGGATCCTTCACGTCTGCTT
>Ga0302140_10009292_pt1 | contig 12207 bp, 10 predicted proteins | sample I_Bog_E1_1_FD_202095 | JGI IMG/M metagenome (GOLD analysis project Ga0302140, IMG submission 202095) | Peat permafrost microbial communities from Stordalen Mire near Abisko, Sweden - I_Bog_E1_1 | ecosystem: Environmental > Terrestrial > Soil > Wetlands > Peat | place: Sweden: Abisko, Stordalen...
TTTTCCGTAAGCACCACGTCATAACTCCGCGGCTGGTTCATCAGGTGCATGGACATGGCGTCGACGTATTGATGCTCAAGCGCGACGCCGGGAAACTCGGCGGAGACTTCGGTTACCGCGGCGCGCCAAAGTTGCGACACTTCCAGCACGTTGGCCTTGTCGACGCTGGTAACTTTATTGCGGCGTTTGGTGGCTAACTGAAATGCAATGCGAGCTACGCGGACGACCTCGGCTTTTGTGTAACGCATGGTGTTCCACGCCTCGCCGGTGCTTCGATTCCACTCGCGTGGCTGTCCGAAGTAAAGGCCTCCGAGTAACTCGCGGACGAAAAGAATGTCCGCTCCATCGATGATCTCCGGACGCAGGGGGCTGTTGACAGCGAGTTCCTTGAATGCGAAGGCGGGACGGAGATTGGCAAAGCCGCCCAGCGCTGCGCGAATCTGCAGCAGGCCGGCTTCAGGCCGCTTGTCCGGGGCGAGTGAATTGAACTCGTTGCCGCCAACCGCGCCCAGCAAAACAGCGTCGGAAGCGAGTGCGGCTTCGAGTGTTTCTGCAGGCAAGGGGGTTCCATCCTGAACAATGGCCACTCCGCCGATGCGCCGGGCCTCGAACTCAAATGTGTGACCGCCCAGGGACGCCACTTCGCGCAGCACCGCGACTGCTTCGTTGGTGACTTCGGGGCCGATGCCGTCGCCGGCTGTTACCAGAATCTTCAGCTTCATGCTTTCCCTTTTCTTTGAAAAATCAGTTTGTCCAGGTAACTCACGGCGAACAGCAACACAATCCAGATAATAAGCAAGTCCAGAACAAACTCAACCACTAACGGCCAATAAGTCTTGATTGTGACTGCCGGAAGAAACATGCGGCTCGCAAGATGGCCAGGCGCACACACCAAGTCTCGAAACCATTCAGCCTTTGTGTCATTTACCATGAGGCCAAATAGCAGGAGAAACGCAGACGCAAAGCCGGAAATTGCTGTGTGTAATAGAACGCGTAGCCTCATCTTCTCCAATCCTGGCATCTGCCTGAACAGGTGCGGTTCCAGTTTGTAGCGGTCAAGGTCAGTCTAACTCCGACACCGGCTCGCGGCGTTTTTCGCGAATCTGGTCGGGAAGCAGGCCCACCAGATCCTGGTCGTAGATGTTCTTCTTGCGGTCGGCCAGCGCGACAAAACGGTAGTAAGTCTGCTGCAGTTCTTCGCGGGTCAACGTAAAGCCAAGCTGCTCCAACCTATGTCTCAGAGCGGCGCGGCCGGAATGCTTGCCCAGGACCAGGTGGGTTTTGGCAACTCCAACCAGGTTTGGCGTCATGATCTCGTAGCAGAGCGGGTTGGCCAGCATGCCATGCTGATGAATGCCGGATTCGTGAGCAAAGGCGTTGTCGCCCACGATAGCCTTGTTGGGGGATGGCCGGAAGGTGATGATCTGGCCGAGGACCTGGCTCGTCGGATAAAGATTCTCAAGCTTGATGCTGGTTGAAACGCCATAACGATCACCGCGCACATAAAGGGCGGCTGCGATCTCTTCCAGTGCGGCGTTGCCGGCGCGTTCGCCAATGCCGTTGATGGTGCACTCCACCTGGCGCGCGCCGTTGGAGATTGCGGCCAGGGAGTTGGCCACCGCCAGGCCCAGGTCGTCATGGCAGTGCGAGCTCAGCACGATGCCTTGCGTGTCGATGGCCGGGACGCGTTCGCGGACTTCGGCGAACATGCGGCCGTATTCCTCGGGCGTGGAATATCCTACGGTGTCTGGCATGTTGATGGTGGTTGCGCCAGCCTCGACGGCCACGCGAACCATTTCGACCAGGAAGTCGCGATCGGAGCGGGTGGCGTCTTCGGGCGAGAACTCGATATCGTCGACGAAGGTTCGCGCCAGGTGTATGGATTCCGCCGTCTGGTCCAGGGCTTGCTGGCGGCTGATTTTGAGCTTGTATTCCAGATGCAGATCGCTCGAAGCCAGAAAGATATGGATGCGGGCGCGGTCGGCAAAGTGAATGGCGCGCGCCGCCATTTCGATGTCTTCGGTCTTGGCGCGAGCCAGCGATGCAATGCGCGGCTTGCGAATAGCCTGGGTAATGGTGGCAATGGCCGCGAAGTCGCCCTCTGAAGCCATGGCGAAACCGGCCTCGATGATGTCCACTCCCAGGTCTTCCAGGGCATGAGCCATGGTCAGTTTCTCCTGGGTGGTCATGCTGCAGCCGGGCGACTGCTCGCCGTCGCGCAGCGTGGTGTCAAAGAAGACTACATGATTCGGGTGATCTGAGGTCATTTGCCAGCCTGCCGGAGTATCGATCTAAAGTCAACTCTGCAAGTGTCTCGTACCGGGGCTGTATAAGGCAAAGTTATTATTTTTGGGTGGGCGATTAGAAATGCTTATAATCGAGTTGTCAGTTGTAAGTTTTCAGTTGTCAGTTGTCCGGAATCGACGGGTTTCGAGATTTTTCTGTTCAGAGCTAGGGGTCGCCGAATACTGGCGGCGAGCCGCCGATCGGCTGACAACTTACAACTGAAAACTTACAACTGTTCACTGACATGGAACTCAATCAACTAGAAACCTTTTTGGCGGTGGCCGAGGAGCGAAGCTTCTCGAAGGCTGCCGTGCGCCTGCATCGAACGCAGCCGGCGGTGAGCCAGGTGATCCGCAAGCTGGAGGCGTCGATTGGCGAAACGCTGTTTGACCGGGCGGCGCGGGATGGGTCGCTGACGGCGGCCGGGGTGCTGTTGCGCGATTATGCGCTGCGGCTGCTGGCGCTGCGGCGCGAGGCTTCGAGCGCACTGGATGAACTGAAGAGCCTGGAGCGGGGTCATCTGCATTTGGCGGCCAACGAGTATACCTGCATGTATCTGCTGCCCGCGATTGACCAGTTCCGCAAGGAGTTTCCGCATATCAGCGTCGCGGTACACCGAATGCTGGCCTCGCGCATCCCCGAGGAGCTGGCGCTGCGCACGTTTGAGATCGGAGTGATCTCGTTCCGGCCCGATCCGGCGCAGTTCCGCACCATCTCGGTCTATGGAGACAGCCTGGCCTTCATCGTGAGCCCCAACCATCCACTTGCCGGTTCTGAGCGGGTTTCGATCAATGACCTGGGTGAAGAGCTTTTTGTGGCGCACAATGTAACGTCGCCGTTGCGCCGCAAGGTGATTGAGGCGTTCCAGCGCTACCGCACGCCGCTGAATATGGGCATCGAGCTGCCGACAATCGAAGCGATCAAGCGGTTTGTGGCCATGGGCAACGGGGTGGCGCTGGTTCCGCACCTGAGTGTGGCGCGCGAACTGGAGACCGGCGACCTGGTGCGGGTATCGGTAGATGAGTTGGAGATGCGGCGCGTGCTGAGGCTGGTACATCGGCGCCACGCCACGCTTTCCTATGCCGCAAGGGCATTTCTGGGCACGGTGAAGACCATGGCCAAGGCACAGGGACCGCCGTTCTACTACCATGTGGAACGGCCGGGGTGACGGCAAGGGACTATGCGCTGATGCAGATCGATCCCTTCTACACGTGGCTGTCGTCAAACGCGAATGGAATCAGGCCATTTTTTAGCGGAAGCCGGTATTTGTCTGGGTCCTGATGGTGATAGGGCCGGGTGGGAAGATTGATGAAATAGGCATCGTTGTTGCCGATGTTTTTCAGGGCATGGTAAACGCCCCTTGGAATGATCAGCAGCCCGCGCTTGTGGTCGCTCATTACAAATACGTTCAACATCTTGAACGTGGGAGATTCAGGCCGATTGTCAAAGAGCGCAATGCGAAAAACGCCTGACATGACAAACAGCCGATCATCCTGCAATTTGTGCATCACCCATCCTTTGACCTGCCGGGGGCGAATGCCGGCCATGTATACGAAGGCAAGAGGGTCTGAGTGGAGGCCCCATGCCGGATTGTAGATCTCCTGCAACTCCCCGCGTTCGTCTTCCTGGATTGGGCGCTGGTCGATGACAACGCCGGAGATCCTTTGCTTGATCGATTTGCCCTCTGGTGTAACTGTTTGCAAGTCTTTACGCCCAACCGTGCTGGTGGACGGCTTTTTAGACATCCGCGGCTCGTTCATCGCGTTCTCCTTGTTTGCTTTTTCCAAAGTGGGTCAGAGTGCATGGGAATCCATATTCGAGGAGGCACAATCAAGGGCATCGGCTTCAGGTTTTGCTGGCATGATAATTCGCAGGATCAGATTTGGCGTTGAACGATGAGAGGCCTCGAACCGACCAAGCGCGTTGGTCATAGCGTCGGCGCTTCCATTTGAAATAGGTGGAGAGGGGCCAGCGGTCCATTCCGTACAAATCTACCACTCGCCAGCGAACAGCAGTGAGGAACAGTCTCAATGTGGCGCAGATGTCCGGGCTCTCTTTGCGTTCAATCGCTTCGACTGCCATCTGAGTCAGAAGGGACGTGTGGAGATCGCTGGGACAGCGCTGCATTCTTTCAAGGTAGTCCGGCTGTGGAGAGGGGCTGGATCGTGCGTAGACACGCCAAAAGGGCGACGGAAATTTAATGACACTCAGCTGGCCTGTACCCGCAAAGCGAAAGCCGGCCAGATGCACACGCCTCTGGAAAACGAAGTCCACGCCACCTGGCAAGATGCCTGGCAGCGGCCAGAACCCGCACTTCTCTGTAATTGTGCGCCGGTGCAACCATGTTGACGGGGGTGTCCAGCGTTGTGCCAGGGACCGCCTGCTATTCGGCGCGCCTAAGCCTTCAGGGGGACGATCGGGCCCCAGTATTACCGCTACCGCATGGACGAAATCGGCATTGGCCTGCTCGATTTTGGCGACGAGGGTCTCGAGGTGCCACGGAAACCACAGATCGTCGTGGCCGAGATAGGCGATGTATTCTCCGCGTGCGCGCTTCAGGCCTTCGTTGTTGGGGCCGCTTTGAGTGCCAAACCGCTGGGGGAGATTGGTCCAGTTGAATCGCGAATCCTGGAATCCAGCAACCACTTGCTCGCTGTCGTCGGTACAGCAGTCTCCGACCACCCAAACCTCAAAATCAGTGAAGGTCTGATCGCGGACGGAGGCAAGGGCGCACTTGAGTGTGTGGCTGCAATTGTAGGTTGCGATGACTACGGTAACTTTTGGCATGGTCTTAGCCCAATTGAGAATGCAAGGACTTGAAATGTATCGCCGTTTCGGGCAGGCGGTTCACAAGGGCTGCGACAGCCTCAGAAACTGCGGGACTCATTTGCATGGTACATCCTTGCACTTTTACACATCCCGGCGAATTGCTTGAAAACTGAACAAGCAATACTATGCACAAATTCCTTTCCACGGTTGAGGTCGGCGGGTGTAGAAGAACTCCGAGCGATACGGGACGGCAGAACGGAGCGAATTTGGCGCCTAATTCAAGTGGTTGTGGTGGGAAGGCACCCCTTTTGCCCGACGCGCGTCTATAGCAGCAGAACTTTTTTTGTGAGATGGCTTTGACAGTGGTTCACGCAATGGCCGGAGCGGGGACAATCCGGCACGGACCCCCCCTGGCCAGTTACAATGCTGAGAGCGGGGCCCGGACAACAACCGGCGCGCCGGAATTGACAAGCTCGTTGCCAGCCGGACGGTTGCGCAGTGGTGAGGTTCAGGACCGAATGAAGAAGATCGCCTTAATTGCTATCCTGCTGGTTGCAACCGCGGCAGCAGGCCGGGCTCAGGAGAGCCGCCAAGACATAAGTATCAGTGGAATCGGGCTCATTGAGCCGTTCAGAGCATCGCAGACCGACGTTCAGGTCAGCGCGAACTATGCCCTGGGCGCGCTTGCCAGCTACCGCTTCATGTTGACGCCCTCAAGCGCGCTGGAAGCCAACTATGGCATTACCTACCAGAACAAAATCCACTACGTGATCAACAACACCAACCATTACGTGGTGAACACGCGCACCCAGGAAATGTCGGGCGCATATGTTCGCTCCTTCACCTACAAGAAATATAATCCATTTGTTGAAGCCGGGCCGGCCGGATTCATCTTTCTGCCTATTCGTAACATCGGCACCACCTTGCTGGACGCCAAGCAGGAGACGCAGGTTGGCCTCCTTTACGGAGCCGGCTTTGCTTACGAAGTCAGCCCCAGCTTCGATATTCGCGCGGAATACCGCAGTTACGTCACCAAGGTGCCGACCTTCGACGACTCGCAGTTAACTACAAACAAGTGGTACAACGTTTTCGTTCCTACGGTCGGCGTGGCATACCATTTCTAGGGAACAGGGAACAGGGAACAGGGAACAGGGAATGCTCCTACCCGCCTGCGCCGGCACGCTTATTCTCAGTGGTTTTTTTGAATCGAAGATTCTGCCGAGCGGTCGCGCGTTCAGCGAACAGTGAATAGTGAACAGCGGACAGGGAACGCTGAACGCTTTCTTTGTCATCTTCGCCGAAACGGTTTAGTCAGGGTGCTTCTGGAATTGGCGCACCGCTGAAAGCGCAGCTATCCTTCCACGGGAACTGTTCGAAAACGGACATGCAGCGCACAGGCGGACAGAAAATGAAGAAACCGGAAAGTTCCTTCTTGCTGCTAAGTTATTGTTAGGATTATGCTTACCTCAAGAACTTCGTTTGGAACTCCGTGTGCAACGGAGAGTATAATACTCTCATTCCCCAAGAGCAAAGTTTCTATTGGAGACGGTCATGGCCGGTCTGCTTCAGGATGTTCGCTTTGCGTTTCGGCAACTGTGTAGGAATCCCGGATTCACGATAACGGCGACAGCGATGCTGGCGGTCGCCATTTGCGCCAACGGTACCGTCTTCAGTTGGATTGACGGCACGATGCTGCATCCGATTCCGGGTGCGCGGGACCAGGGCGCCTTGGTGAGCGTGATGCGGGGACCGTGGAGCACCTCGCCGTCTCCGCCGTTCTCCTATCTCGATTACCGCGATCTACGGGATCAGAATCGCAGCTTTTCCGGAATCCTTGGATATCACCACGACTGGCTCACGCTGACGGGAGGGCCGAAGCCGGAGCGAATCTACGTGGCAAATGTAACGGCGAATTACTTCGACGTCCTGGGAGTGAGGCCCTTGTACGGACGCTTCTTCCGGCCGGAAGAAGAGACGCAGGGACGGGATGTTCCTTACGTCGTTCTGAGCTTCTCGTTCTGGAAGACGCACTATGGCGGCGACCCTGGAATTGTGGGCAAGTCGCTTGAGATCGCCCGCCACCAAGTGACGGTGATCGGCGTGGCGCCGGAGGGGTTTATCGGCGCGATGCCCGGGCTGCGGCAGGATGCGTGGGTGACGCTCGATCCTTTGGGGACAGGCGGATGGCGGATCACGCAGCGCGGCGCGTACTGGCTGAACGTGATGGGAAGATTGCAGCCGGGAGTGAGCAGGGCGAATGCCACGCAGGATCTCGAGACAATCATGCGGCGCATTGTGATCGCTTATCCCAACGATCATCTGGGCGTGAACACCATCACTCTGGACCCGATGTGGCGCTCACCGTTTGGCGCCAACGGCTACATGGCTGCTTCGCTGCCCATTTTGCTGGCCATCGCCGGCGTGGTGCTTTTGCTGACCTGCGCCAACGTGGCCACGCTAACGCTGGTGCGGTTTGTGTCGCGGCGGCGCGAGATTGCCATCCGCCAGTCGCTGGGCGCGGGGCGGTTGCAAGTAATGCGGCAGATGGCGCTGGAAGGGGTGGTTCTTTCCACCTGCGCCGGAGCGGTAGCGCTGCTGCTAACAACGTGGACTGCGAAGTCGTTCGCGCTATTCATTCCACCGAGCGCGAATCCGATCGCAGTAAACGGGATGGTCGATCCCGGAGTCGTCATCGGAATCGTGGTTCTGGCGGTCGTAGCCAGCGTATTCTGCGGCGCGTTTCCAGCATGGCGGGCTTCTCAGGTGCCCGCCGTCGAGGCGCTGAAAGAAGAATCGGCAAACATCTCCGGCGGTTCACACAACCGGCGTCTGCTCAGCGCCCTGGTGGTGGCGCAGATCGCGCTGTCGCTGTCGCTGCTGGTGAGCTCCGGGCTGTTTCTGCGCACGCTGAGGAACATGGCTCATGCGGACCCGGGATTCGAGCAGGATCATGTGCTGACCGCGTCGGTGGGATTGAATATTGTGGGCTACCCCGAAGACCAGGGGCGGGTGATCCGCGACCGAATTCTCAATCGCGTATCGGCATTGCCGGCAGTGACGGTTGCCTCCCTCACCGACTGGATTCCGCTGAGCCTGAGCCGGAAGACGGTGGATGCGTATCCAGAAGGGTATGCGCCACGCCCACACGAATCGCTGGAGGCGGGAAGGGCGGACGTGTCGCCGCGGTATTTTGAGACCCTGGGCATCCCCATCGTGGAAGGGCGCGATTTCACCGTAAATGACAACGACAAGGTGCCGCGAGTCCTGATCATCGACCAGACGGCCGCAAAGCGCTACTGGCCCGGACAGGATCCGCTGGGAAAAAAACTCGACATATGGGACGGCCTGTTCACTGTGGTGGGTGTGGTGAAGAATTCGAAGCACCTGATGATCAACGAGCGGGCCGAGCCCATGATCTACATGAGCTATTACCAGGACCCTGACTGGGAGTTCATTGTGCAAGTGAAGACGCGGGGCAATCCGGCGGACATGGCTCCGGCGGTGGAGCGGGCGATCAACGAGATCGACGGACAGCTCCCGGTGTTCGATGTGCGCACTATGCGGGAGACCACCGCAATGGCGAGCAGCTTTGTTGTCATTGAAAGCACATTCGCGGGGATTTTCGCGGTGATTGCGCTATTGCTGGCGGCGACGGGGATCTACGGAGTTGTGGCGTACCGCACCCGGTTGCGCACCCACGAGATCGGGATCCGCGTAGCCCTTGGCGCTTCGCGCGCCGACGTGCTGCGGCTGGTGCTGGGGCAGGGCCTTTGGCTGACGGTAATCGGGCTGACGCTAGGGCTCGTCGCGTCGTTTGGACTGACGCGCTTCATCTCCAGCTTGCTTTACGGGGTGAACGCCAACGATCCATTGACGGTGTTCGCCGTGGTCGTTGTGCTGGGAGCGATGTCTCTGGTTGCCTGCTACCTTCCGGCGCATCGAGCCGTGCGCGCCGATCCGGTGGCCTCCATACGCGAGCTGTAGGAAGCAATCTTCTTTGACGGCGGTGCCGCATCAAGTGCTCTTGGCTTCCTTGTAGCTCCCTAGTTCCTTGACCATGGCGCAGTGGGGCTGGAGCGCCTCGATGGCGCGCAAGCCCTCCTCCGGGGATTGGATCTGGCAATCCACGAAGAAGATGTACTCCCATGGCTTGCCGTGGACCGGGCGCGACTCGATTTTGGTAAGGTTGGTTCCAATTGAGGAGAGCTCGGTGAGGGCCGCAACCAGGGAGCCGGGGCGATTCTCGACGGAGAACGACACGCTGATCTTGTTGGCAAGCGGATCGGTAACAGCGTCCGTGGTGCGGCGGACGAGAAAAAAGCGGGTAAAGTTCTCCGGGTTATCCTCAATGCCGGCCTGCAGAATCTGCGCGCCATAGTAGTGGGCGGCGGCCTCGCTGGCAATTGCCGCGGCGTGGCGATCGCGCAACTCCACCAGTTGCTTCACGCTGCCGGCGGTGTCGTAGAAGGCGAACGATTCCATGCGGGGGTGCTGGGCCAGAAATCGCCTGCACTGCGCCAGCGCGACGGGATGCGAGAAGACGCGGTCGATTTGCGCAGTCTGAGTTCCGGAGATGGCGATGAGATTGTGGCGGATGCGCAACAGGGTCTCGCGCGTCACCTTCACATCGTGGGTGAGCAGCAGATCGAAGTGCTCAGCTACCGAGCCTGCAAGGCTGTTTTCGATGGGAATGACAGCGGCTTCGACGGTGCCGTTGGAGAGGGCCGTAAAAGCATCCGCCGAGAGCGAAAAAGGAACGATCACCGCGTCTGCCACTAGTTTCATGGCCGCTTCGTGGCTGAACGAGCCGGGTTCTCCCTGAATGGCTATCTTCATTCCTGTGCCTGGTTCTCCTGGATTTGCGCCGGGTGCGGCGGTTAGGGAGATGCTTTGCTTAGGTTGCTTTCTCGCACCATACCACAGCTCGAGGGAAGATTTATCTTCTGGAACTGAGGAAGGCATGAAAATTAACTCCGCATCCAAACGTCGGCGGCCACAAAGACCAGAAAGACCATGGCGATTACGCCGTTCATGGTGAAAAAAGCGGCATTCAGGCGGCGCAGATCGCCGGGTGAAACCAGGGAATGCTCATAGCCCAGCAGAATGCCAACCGCGGCAATGCCGGACCATCCGGCGGCGCGGAAGTGAAACAGGAGTGCGAACCACATCAGCAATGCCAGCATCGCGAGGTGCATGATGCGGGCCGCGCGGAAACTTGCCGGAATGCCGATGGCCTGGGGCAGGCTGAAGAGGCCGGCAGCACGGTCATGCTGGAAGTCCTGGCAGGCGTACAGGACGTCGAAGCCTCCTGCCCACAGGGTGACCGCCGCGGTGAGCACCAGGATACGCGGGTCGAGAGCCCCTCGGACGGCGATCCAGGCCGCCGAGGGCGCCAGTCCCAGCGCCAGGCCCAGCACCAGGTGCGACCAGCGGGTAACGCGCTTGGTGTAGCTGTAACCGAGCAGCACAACCAGCACAACGGGAGAGAGGTCGAGCGTCAAGGCGTTGAGCTGGGCTGCGGAAAGCACAAACACAATTGCGGTTACCACCGTGAAGCCGAGGACAAATTCGCGCGAAAGCAGTCCCACAGGAATGGCGCGGTTCTTGGTGCGGGGGTTGGCGGCGTCGAACTCGGCGTCGGCCCAGCGATTGAAAGCCATGGCGCAGGAGCGGGCGGCGACCATGGCCACCAGAATCCACAGCAGGGTGCGGCCGGCCGGCAGCCCGTGCGCGGCCAGCAGGGCAGCGGTAAGGGCAAACGGGAGCGCGAAGATCGAGTGTTCCCACTTGATCATCTCCAGGGTGGTGCGCGTTTTGGCCCACAAGCCTGCCATGGTTGGCTCCAGAAAACAGTGTACTTGAGGGCGTTGGCCGGAGGGCGGCTATGCTCCGGCTTCGGCCTCTTCAACGGTGGCGGTCAGAGTCAGAACCCGGTCAAGCCGGGTGACTTTAAGCATTTGAAGCACCCGCGGACTGACGCCGGCCAGGACCAGCCGGACCTGCCTGTCCCGGCAATAGACTTCATGGCTGATGATTTCGCTCATTCCGGCCGAATCGACGTACGGAACGCAGGACAGATCGAGAATGGTCAGCAGGGGTGGGTCGAAGTTGCGGAACTCGGCGCGAAGCGGGGCAGCGGTGGTGAGGGTGAGCGGGCCGGTAAGGCGGAGAATCACGGTTCCCGGAGTTTTGCCCGGAAGACGCTCGATGGTCATTGGTGTGTCAAAGGGCATGGTTGGATAAGTGTACGCAACCAGGGGCCTGCGCCGCTTGAAACAAAAGTTGCAGACGAAACGAACCGGTGTCTGGTGGCGACGGCCCGGCGTCTAAGCCTTGGCTTCGGCTTCCGCAACGGTCGCGACCATGGGAATTACCGCGTCCACCCTGGTCATCTTGAACAATTCCAGCACGCGCGGGCTCACGCCAACGGCAATGAGCCGCTTGCCTTTGCCCTGGCAGCGGACGTAGTGATTGATCACCGCGCCCATGCCGGCCGAATCCATGTAGGGAACGCCGGTCAGGTCGAGGATGGTTAGGGGAGGCGGTTCGCCCACGCGGAGCTTCGATTGCAAGTCGAATAGATTGCGCAGGGTGACGGGGCCGGTGAGGCGCAGGATGATTGATCCGGGAGCTTTGCCCTCGGTCTGTTCAATGGCGAGAGGATCGTCGATGGCCATGCTGCTAAGTGTAAGGAATAAATGGAGTGTTTGTGTTACAAATGTGTGAATGTGACTGGCGACGCCGCACATTGCCGATCCGGTTGAGCCCAGGGTTGGGAAAGGGTTGGGAAAGGATTGGGAAAAGATCGGGAAACAAAATAGCGGCCCCGAAGGGAAACTCCTTCGGGGCCGCTTGACGTGTTTTCGGGCTTACGGGTTAGCGGTCTTCGATTCCGATGGCTGATTGGCCACCTGCAGGTTGTTTTTTACGCTGAAGACGCCGGGGACGCCGTTGGCGCGGATGAAGGCCATCTCCTTGTCTCCCCGATTGTTGACGATTCCGTCAAGCTCGACATGACCGTTCATCACGACGATGCGGATGGGCTTGGCGGGGTCGATTGCATACTGGTTGAGGGCCGGAAAACCGTAGACGGCGCGCGCTACCTGCACGCGGATCCGATCGTCCATGAACGAAACCGGATCGACCTGGATG
>Ga0302140_10009294_pt1 | contig 12206 bp, 10 predicted proteins | sample I_Bog_E1_1_FD_202095 | JGI IMG/M metagenome (GOLD analysis project Ga0302140, IMG submission 202095) | Peat permafrost microbial communities from Stordalen Mire near Abisko, Sweden - I_Bog_E1_1 | ecosystem: Environmental > Terrestrial > Soil > Wetlands > Peat | place: Sweden: Abisko, Stordalen...
CACTCCAATTGGCAATGCAATGAGTCCAGGTGTTGAGCTATTCGCAAGAACCACAACACAAGCACATCCATTCATATAGGAAACAATCAAATATAGCCCTGCGTCCCATAAATTAATCTTCTTGATAAGACAAGGTTTCAATTTCATACTCGCAATCGATAACAAAAATAAAACAATGCAAGTGGATCCTGTTTGAAGAATCAAAGGGAAATTTGCAAAGGAACCATCAAAGCTTTGAAATAATGTGCTGAGTCCTGTTATGATAAGTTTTGCTTGAATTAGCAAGACGACAAAAGAGGGATTGTATTTGACATCAAGGGCTTTGTCTTGGAATTGGAAGTTGGGGAAAAAAAAAGTTGACATTGGATAATAGAGTCCAATTCCTACTAAAGATAAGGCCATATACATTATATGACTATCACTGAGACAGGTTATATCAGTATTTTTTGTCATATACCATCTTTGATTCTGAAAAATAGATGAAATAATTAAATAAAAAAAATTAAAAAACGTTTGGATATGCGCAAACGAAGCTGTCGATATATGTTTTCATGATCGTCAAAAAGAGACTCGATCCGAGGATTGAAATCCCTTTAGTTAGCAGAAATTGGGGATGGGGGAACCCTGCTTTTTGTCCAGTTCTTGAGTTCTTTTTGCATAAATAAATTTAAATATTTCAATTGGACGAAATAATTTTACCATTCCCAAAGTGCCACTTTTAGCTTGTTTAGTTGCAGGCACTGCCAACATCGCATAGAAAAACGAGCAACCCAAACTTACCCAAAATAAATACGAATAACTATTATCTGGGGCTTGAATATCGACTGGATTGGATGCCGTGTCCCAAGGAATATTTTTGAAAGCATTATTTGAAAAAGTATAAAGATCCGTGAACTAATATATTAATAAAAGGTAGCATAAGCTTTTAAATTAAATCAATATAACCTTTCCCACTAAAGCGATAATATTCGATAAATTAAAATGCAAAATCAGGTTTTTTTCCATTTTAGAGTCATATTCTTTCTCTGCTTGAATTATTGTTGCTATTGTCAGAGAAATTATTTCAGGCCAAGGGGGGGATTCTTTTCTTTTCTAATGAATGAATTTATTTAAAGAACCATTATTTTTATCAAAACCGTTAATTTCTCATTTTCCGTCTCTAACATATCTTCCTCATCAAGAAAACCTAATTTTTTTGACAATTCAGTGAGTTTCTTCACTATTATAATCATCAATTTTGAGGGAAATTCCTTTATTTTAATAAAGCATATTTTGCATTTTCCACATGATCTCGAACAATAAGCAGCTAATCTTAAAAGAACTCTATTACAACCTTTGGCACTTGTGATTTTGTCATTTTCCATCTTTTTCCTCATTACATCGATCATTTTTTTCTTCTCCTCAAATCTTTTCTTCTTTTCCTCGAGTTGCAACCCAAGTGTTTTTCTTCTTGCTTCAATCGCTTCTTGATATTTCTTGTTTTGTGGTGACTCATACAAAGCGCTTTTTTTAGGGCTATGCATTGGTGATTTTACTTTTGATTTTCTTTTATTTTTAATAGAATTTTCTAACAGTTCTTCATCCCCATTTTGAGGCATCCCTATTATTCTTATGGGGTTATCAAGCATTTTTTGTCTGGTCCTCAAATCAAAGAGTTTATTACTTTTATTATTTTCTATATCAACAATTCTAATATCTTTTTGTTTTTGTATGTAAATCTTGTTGTTTTCCTTGAAATTCTGCAATGATAACTCAAGGTCAAACCCTTTATTTTCTTTTGGTTTTAAGAATGTCCTCACATTTTCCTTATAATTTCTGGCAATGATTGGGAATAAATACATTATATTAGGATATAAAAATTCATGGATCACACCAGTTACCGAATCTTCTATCGTTTCATCAGGAAAACAAGCAAAGCCAAGTTCTACAATAAAATTACTAAACCCCTCCAAATCCATCGCAAGGACCCCAATATTCAAAGGCACAAAAGATACCAAATCGTTCAAATCATCAAAATTTTCCTTTGTTATTAAAGAATCATCGTTATATTCTACATCATAATCCCGTGTCTTTGAAATGATACCTCCCAATCGAAGCATATGAAAAAGGTCGAGATATGTTAAAACAGGGTTGGGAGATGATGGATCCTCATGAGAGAAGTGCTCGAAGACATGCACGAGCCAATCTTGACAAAGAAATAAAGAGTTCTTGATACCAGATCCATGTTCTGAACTATGTTTTTTATATAAAATTTATAAAATTTTTATTTTAACAAATTACTATTTAATTTTTTGTATTTCAATTGGATTGGTTGAAAAAGCAATTTGTTCTAAATTTGGCGTCTTATTAGATTTATGATTTTCCCTGAGCATTCTCCCCTGCTTTATGAAGTCTGGGTCCTGTAACACATTGTTGAGATTTTGAATTTCTTCAATTTCTTGTCTTTTTACAAAAAATAAATCTTAATAATTAAAAATTCCAATGAACTTTTCCTTTTGATCTTGTTTATCTTGAATATATTCATAAACATTCAGATGTTTTCTCTCCTCATCATCGTTGAGTAACTCTGCGTTATTCCTCTTAAATTTCTGGCTTAAAAAATCATCAGTTATCAACATCTGTTGGTCATTGAAAGTGACCATTTTCAAAGCATTTTCCAACAAATCTAAATTCAAATTCACTTCTTCTTTATCCTTGATGCAACAACACTTCCTCAATAATTTCTCACAACACCCCATGTTTTTCTCCTCTTTCACTTCAATTTTCCCTTGTTTCTTCAAAATTTTATACGCTTCCATCGTGATCAATTGCTTGCTATAATGCAAATCTGGATCTGTATCTTTCACAGGAAGCCAATTCACTGGATTACCATCCAATAATTGTTCACGATAACTTTCTTCATCATTTACTAAGAGAAAATACTCATAAAGTCTCCGGCAAATCAAAACATCAGATCGAACAGCGATTTTAAAAAGTGCTTCTTTGAGTTTTTGTGCGATGAAACGCAATTTCTTCTCGAATTCCAATCGTTTTAAAATCATGTTGACGATCACGGAAAAAACGGTCACTCCCAACATTAGCAAAACTGCACTGAGAGCGATTGATAATTGCAGGAACTCAGCGAAATTTTGCGAATGCGCAATCAAAAAAGCCGAAACGCTTGGCATTATCACACAATAAGGAATATATATGAAAATCCAACATAAAACCACTGTAGAGGGGGCAACAAAATTGGCATATTTACCCACACGGTTCTTTAAATAGATCAGAACTCCAAATATCACCATAGTCAAAGGAACTCCAGCTGCCACAGTTTTCATCGCTAAAATTAATTAAGAATTTGAATTGTTTAAGAAAAATACTTTGTGAAATGGTCTCATCAGAAATTAGATATACACAAGGAACGCAAATTGCAGGGATCAAAATAACGAAGAAAATGACGGAAAATGTGATGAGTCGACGCCGGATCAATTCCTTTCGTTGGAAAGCCTCAGAATTTTTTTCCTTTTGCAAAATTTTTTCACTTAAGCTGGTGGAATAAGAGGGGGAAATGTAAGATTGCCTCATTCTTATGATCATATTCATTAAAACAAACAAAAATACAAGAACTACAAGAACACCATTTAACTGTGAAAAAAAAAAAAAAATTAAAAAAAAAAAAAAAAAAAAAAAAAATTACTGTTCCAGAATCAATTGCGCTTGTGTTGCTCGGTTTATTATAAATCGAATATAATAAGGCAATAAAGGAGATCATGAAAAACATTGCATTGAACCAAAACCCGCAATCCTTCAAATTGGCAGTGAAATACACGGCCAAATTGAATCGATATGTTTTATCGTTTCCAAGTTCTTTTTTACTAAATTTTTTGTAAAAATACCTCCCGATCAAAATCAAAAATAACAACGCAAAAAGTGCAGCTCCCATAAACCCCAAAGTGTAAATTAATGTGGTAATGGGTTGAAAAGATTCAAATGCTTTTTCTTCGTTCAGAGGGAAAAAATAAGCAAAGGGGAGCAAAATGAACAAACATAACATTGTAATTGAGCTATAGAAGATGTATTTGTGTCGAACCCCTGTTAAAATCAATGTTATCCAAAAGAAAATTCCTATCGGAAAGCCAAAAAATATGATTTTGACTAAATCTGACAATTCTGAAAAGGTTTTTATATAAGTATATAGCGGCACAAGACCAATCATTGGAAGGGACCCGCAAAATAAAGGGGCTATGAGGAATTTATTAGAATTTCTATAGTTTGAAACCACCAATGATATCCCAAAAATCAAGAAGAAAGGATTTATAACAAATAAAACCACAGAAATCACAACCAAAGGTACATTCATATGAGTTTCTCTGAGAAATTCATCTTTCATCGTGATCCAAAGGTTGATTTCGCAATAGATGTAAATTGTTCCCATGATCACTGAAGATATGATGTTCACTCTCCGGTTCATGAGCTTCCACCAAACTGATGTGTGCAACTTGTTGAGCATTTGAGATTTATAAATGCCTTTTTTGATTCCCTCCGAAATGAAGTTCAAACTACGTTCGATTGTGGAGATTGGAAAATAAAAGAACTTCACATGAATGAAAATCCATGATATCACTATGAAAATCATCACAGGGGCTGAAAGAATATCTATTATAGTTGCTACTGCTTGCACGTTAGATCTATTGAAGAAATTCAAAAGAATTGGAACTAGAATTCCAATAAAAAGAATGCCGTGAACCAATGACATAAAAAAGACAGAGATGAATTTGCCATTAGGTCGGTTTTTTAAAGAATATTTGATCAAAAACAAGACAAAACCATAGAAAAAAGTACCGATAAAAAACCCAGAATATATGATAGTGGTGTAGTTGTAAACAACTGCTCTGCTTGATGTTGCAATCAACTAAAGGAAAAATAAAATTAAAAACTATTGCTTAAAAATAAAAATTTTGATGAAATGAAGTTTCAAAAAAGTTCTCCTCCCCCCCCCCCCCAAATTTTGAAAATTCGTGAATAATTAAATTTTTTTTTCAGTAATAGATGGTAAAAGAATAAAATTTTTTTCATTAAAGAAAGTTTAACAAAAACAAAAAAATTGTGAAATTTACATTGAAATCATACAGCAAAATAAATGCAGGAACAAGAACTTGTATCAAAAACACGAGGAAAATTATTCTCATCTTTGGGATATGGATAATTATGTACGTGTAAGCTGTGAGAATCCATGAAAGCAAGAAGACGGTTCCCCCTGTGATAAATGATCCGAAAGTGCTACTTTTATCACCAACGAAATGATCATCAAAATCCTTTCAATAATAATAATTTTAGTTTTCATATTTATTAGTATTAAAAACTCTCAGTCGAAGACAAGCTTGCATGTAAATAGGTACGAGCCAAACAAAAATCAATAAAATATCATTTAAATTAATTCTGATGAGCCCTCGCATGCAAACCAATTTATTTTCCACTTTTTCATTCAAATCATTAATTTTTATTATCATTCGCCTAAACCATCGAAAGGCACCCTCATTATCAGTTAACGAATTTGCCTCTATCAAATCTAATAGATCCACTATTTCCTGATTAACAGGACCAGTGTATTCAAACACCCTCTTGCCAATCACAATCGTTCGATGAATTATTTGAGCTTTGGGAGGACCTTTGTTCTCTTTTTCAGATTCTTTCAGATCAATATTCTCTAAATTTTCAGATTTCTGGACTGATAAATCATTTATATGATTGGGGGATTCCGAATCGAGCACCTGTTCATTTTCATTTAAAGACATTTAGAAAGTATTTAGTAAATTATTATAATAATTCAGCAAATAAATTTTTTTATTGCTCTTGTTTTTTCAAAAAGTTAAAAAAATATTAATGATGAAAATTTATTATTTCAAACAAAAAAAATTATTAGAAAATATTCAAACCCGAAATGTCTTATTTATATAAACAAAAAAAAAATCTCCTTCAATTAAAAATCTTATCAAAAAAACTCTTTTCTTTTTGCGGTTTACCCACATTCCTCTTATTCTCCTCGCAAAACCCACAAACTACCCTCCCCCCTTCTTCTTTTCCTTTAATTTTGCCATTTTTCTTCCCTTCCTCCTCCTTTTTCATCTTCCCAGCCACCATAATCTCATTAAAACACACCCGGCAATAATTTTCTCCACAATTGTCACATTTTCTCCCATATAAAGTCTTCACCATGCATTTTTTGCATACCATTTGGCATTCTTTGCATTTTTTAAGGCTTATTTGGCCAGTTTCAAATTTATTAAGGATTTTCTTGGCACAGACGGTGCATTGACAATCGCAAAAATCTTCATAATTATTCATTTTTTTCGCACAATACAAACATTTCATCGTTTTGCATTTCTTACATTCGATGATTTCATAACATTCGTCGCCAAAGCCAAAATCAGCGGATCTTTTGAAATGGTAGCGTTTTTCCATGCGGCTCATGCATTTTTTGCAAAAACAGGCGCATTTCTTGAAATGATCTTTATGCACTGAGCAAATTTTCTTTTTGCACGTCTCGCAATCCTCTAGAAAATATATAGAAAAGCGGTTATAATCGTCGATTATCACTTGTCCTGCACATTTTATGCAAAGTGTTTTCAAGGGGGGGTGTGGGATTTCGGTTGGAATTTGAAGAGATGGAGCCTTTTGTTTATGGAAGAGGGTGTCTTTTTCTTTGATTATAGGCTCTGTATGCATAGATAAACTCATATTGTCTTGTTTATTATGGTTTCTGATGGGTTCTTTATTATTTGAAAGGTGTTCGGGAATGGGTTCGAAATTAAGGGCCTGGGTAGGGATTTTGCCTTTGATTTTCTCAAGGTAGTAGATTTTGAAATGCGAATCGTTGAAAATTACCAGGTTTTTCTCGAGTTTCCGATCAAAATCGAGATTTTCGGGCGAGCTTTCGATGAATTTGAACTCTGAATCATTGTCTAGAAGTAAAATTTGCATATAAATTGAAAAACTTTCGCAAAAAGCTTCCCTTATAAATTTGCTTTCAAAATCTAGGAGGCTTTTATATTCACTCAATAAATAATCTTCAATTTTGGCTTTGCTCTTTCTCAATTCAACATCTTTTTTGAAATTATTCGAGATTTTCTCATAACTGAGAATCTTCATCAAGATCTCACAAAGTTTCCTCTCTTTAAAATTCATCGGGTCCATGATAAATAATCGAAATTCCTCCACCCCTCTAATTCTTTCTAATAAAGTCTGCATTTCCTGAATAACAAGCATAGTGTAAGGAGTCCCGAGAAATTTATAGCATAAACTGTCAAAAAACTCACTTGACCCATCATTTGATTCATTTCTCAAGAGCTCTTTCAAATTATTAGACAATAACTCAATAAAATCCTCAACATTTAGCCTAATTGATGAATCAATGAGCAGATTTAGACCCAAAATATAGATATTATCTGGAAATGAAATGAAGTAAAACTCACGGAAAGAGAGAAATTCAGTAAGATAATCCCTTTTGATTTTTTCCTCCAAATGATGCTCCAAAATGACCTCGTTTATATTAAAGGCCTTGAAATCATCGGGAGTGGAATGGTTTTTTGGTTTATGGGAGAAATGTTCAATTTCTGCGGAAAAAAGCGGGTTGTATTCAAGAATCTGCATGTTGGATTCAGTCAGGATGTCAATTATAAGAATTTAAAATAGTTGGGAGTTTAATAAATTCAAAAAAATCAAATAATAAATTTTTTTTCTCAAAAAAAAAAGGTTTTTTTCTATTTAAATAAAAATGAATATTGGAGGCATGGGGACAATTGCCGCTTTGAAAAAAGAAAGAAAAAGGCTCAGAGATCCGAAAAACCAGCCCATCTCACAAAAAATAATGAGCAGAAAAAGCCAAACCCAAATGAATAAATTGGAAGAATTGAAAATAGAAACAAAAGGACTAGATAACAACAAAATTTCGTTTGTCAATTACCCGACTATCGGCTGGGGTATGGGAATATTGATGGTAATTAGCGGGTTATACCTTATTTATCATATATCCTTAGGAAAATATGGCTCTTTGTTCAGCGAATTTCGCCAAGGGTAAAAACAATAGATAATTTTTTTTTTATTTTTTTTGCATTTTTATTCATTTTCTTATTTTTTTGATTTTCTTCATTTGTTTTTTTATTTTCTCCATTTCTTTTTTCATTTTTTCTTTAAGATTTTATCAATTTATCAGACAGTCTTCATTTTATATATTTCTCTCTTTTTTTTTATAATATTAAATTTTTTCCCTAAGTTTTTGGTGGCAATATTTTATCAGTTGCCTAATTTTCTTGTTGGGAGTGCTTTTCTTAGTTTTTCTCAGAAGCGAAGCTGTAATTATCAACAAACGAGTTTCCTTTTAACTTTTTTCTCTCTAAAATTTTATTTTTTCTGAAAGACCGACAAAATAGAAGTTTTGAAGAAGAATTTCTTCTGCAAATCGAAAATTAAATCGCGCAAAATCACAAATTTGATCAGTGTGGAGATCGTTAAAAGGGGTCATAATGATTTCGCCAATCATACCATCCATTATAAATTGATCCTCTATTTCACAGAAGAAAAAGCTTTGGAAATCTTAGAAAGTTCAAGCAAATTTAAAATCAAGCAAAAGGTTTCAATTAAAATTTATTCGAAAATTTAAAGGATTTTAGTTTGTGAAAGTCAAGACCTTTTTAAATTTCCCGGTGGAATTGGAAAATATCATGATTCTCGATGAATCAGAACAAAAAATCGAATCAAGAGTTTAAAAACTTTTAAAAAATTGAATTTTGAGATTAAATTCAAAACAAGTTCATAAATTTATCAAAATCCAAACCTGTCAAAAAAAGCCAATAAAAACCTTAATTTTTTTAATTTCAAACAAAACTAGTATAAGTTTTTCGAATATTTAAAATTCCAAAAACAATAAAATTTCATCAAAAAACACGCTCCAAATGCCAAAAGTAATCAAAAGGAAGGTCAAACAGACCAAGAAGAAAATAAAAAAGCCAGCCAAAGCAGCTAAAAAGCCAGCAGTAAAAGCAGTCAAAAAGGTCATGAAGAAGGAAAAACAAGCCAAAGCAAAACCCACAGAAGCTGATCAACCTAAGAAACAACCAAAACGTGAGGCAAAGGCCAAGAAAGCAGTGATTAAAGTAGCTTATGATGAGGACCAATTGCAGAAATATAAAGAATTTAAACAGAAATTAGGGAAAAATTCGAATGCTGAATTAAAGGAGATGTTGAAGAAAAATGATCAAACTTGCACTGGGACGAAAGATGAGTTGATTGAAAAGATCGCGGATGGAAAAGTGTTGGGGAAGATTCCAAGATGTCCGCATTGTTTTGGGGGGAGGTTGAGATTTGATTATAAATCAGGAGCTTATAATTGCCCAGGGTACAGAGATGACACAGAATTCCATAATTGTCATAAGAAATATCAGTTTAGTGAGGTCACCAGAGATGCTTGGATTGAATAAAAAAAGGATAGTTTATTATAAAAGGTTTATATATAATATAAGGGGAAACTTTAAAGCAAAATTTAGAGAAAAATGAATAAAAGTGTATGTGCAAAAATTTATAATAAAAATTTTCTTTCTTGAAAATGCATTTCAAATTTCTCTGGATTATTTAGGAAAAAATTGTATTTTCTGTATTTAGATTTCTTTCTTAAAAAATTTCCTCTTTTGTTTCAAATTTGTTGTGTTTTCGAATTTTGATTAAAAAACTTTTAAATAAATTACAATCCTTTCCTCATGACCCATCCCATTATCCCCCCTTACCAAGACTCTCAATTCCTGATCAAACTCATTTCAACCCGGTCAGAAATGGAAACGGCTCTTAAACTATATTCCCGCATCGCTGTGAAGAAAAACCCTTTGATTATTTCTCTATCAATCGATTCCGACTTTTATTACGAAAACTATTGCAAATTCTTCATCGATTTCCTTCTAAAAGAAAACATTTCAGTTGGCGCCTATGAACTTCAAACAAAAAAGCTTGTTTGTGTTGCCTTATCAATGGATTTATTCAGCGATCCCCCAAAAGAACTCAATATTCATAATCTTCATCCCCTTATGCAGAGAGAGGAGGCTCTTTGTATCACGGCATTAGAAGAATTTATGAAGGATGGTATTATCACTGAGAGAAAAAACCATTATTTCTATGAATTGATGGCTGCTGCGGAAGAAGGATTTAGTCAAAGCGGGATCTATTATAAACTTAGTATGTTTAGGAATGATATGATGCTTAAGAAAGGGTTTAAAATGTATTATGGAGAGTTGACTACACCTGTTGGAATTAAAGCTTGGATGGAAAAGATCAGACCGAATTTTTTTAAAAAAATTAATCTGGTTGAATTCGAATACAAAGCGAAGAAAGTGTTTGATGGGGTGGATTGGGGGAAATTGGGATTTAAAAAGGGAGATGAATGTTGTTATTTCATCTTGAAGGAATTCAATGGAAAGAATTTGAATGGAGACGAAAAAAAACCGAAATTATAAATAAAAATTACAATTTTTTTTTTTCTTCAAAAAATATAGGAATGAAAATATCTATTAAAGAGAAAATTTAAGATGTATGGTGGGGTGGCAAATTAGTGTTTTGAAGGAATTTATAGAAAGGGATTTGGAAAGAAGGAAAAAAAAAAACCATATTATCGCAAAATTCGAAGAAAAAAGCTTTTTTAAATAAGAATTCAATATTGAATAAATTTAATTTTTTTATTTATTTTACTTTTTTTGCAATTATTTATGTAATTTGAAATAATACAGAAACAAATTTTTTTAATAAAATAAATGCAGAAAGCAAGTTCAAAATAAAAGATGCTAACTTTCTTTGAAGTTTTTTGAAAAAGCTAAAACAGACATTTTAAGGATGTCGAAAATTTTTCATCATGTTCTTTTTCTTATTTTATTAGAATGAACTGGAGTATTTTAGTTTATTTATAAATTTCAAAAGAAATTACATCTCACTTTTGAAAAAAATTAAATAGCTGATGTCATATTTTTTTTTTTAATTTTTTTTTTTTTAAATTTTCGGCAGTGCAAGTACTTCTACTTTTTCAGAAATTTCCTGAAAATAACTGAAGAAGTTCAGTACTATTATAATCCTTATAATCTTTTTTATTTCCTTGAGAATTTACTTTTACAAAACTCTCTTTTCATTTCCAATGTCTTCTTTATCACAACAAACGAAAGAAAACTTCACGTTGACAAAATCGAAGGATTTTCCAAAATCAAACAGACGTACAATAATTACAATCAATCAAAATAATTTGTTTTTAGTCTCTTTAAAACTTGGTCCAAAAACAAACCTGATCAAGCTTAAGCCTGACTTTGAAAAATCAGCGACAAGCGCCTTTATCAAGCCCCCTAAAGAATTTGATCAAAAATATGAGATCAAAAACATTCTGGGCAAAGTAAATTATTCCTTTATTAATATAAAATTTACATTGCTTTTCAAGGGAGTGCAAGGAGTGGTCTATGAGGTAGTTGAAAGAAATAGTTCACAGAGCTATGCTGCGAAATTTTACACATCAAAAGATCAGGAAAAACTTGATTTAGTAAGCCTTTTTCTCTGTAACTAATTAATTTTTTAATATATTAGATAGAAAATGAGGTCGAAATCCTATCAAGACTCAAACATCCAAATATAATCAGTTTCCTTGATTTCTTTAAAGACTCATCTGAAGGATTTTATGTGATAGTCACCGAAAATTTCCAATCAATAAGCTTGGAAAAATACCTTTTGAATGAATCCAACGCTTTCAATAAGAAAGATTACATTCTTCAGCAAATATTTGATGGGTTGGATTATTTGCATCAAAATCTCATTTTGCATAGAGACTTCAACATCAGCAACATCATCATCAACCCAGAAACACTCCTAGTAAAAATCGTTGATTTTGGCCTGGCGAGATCACTAAAAGAAGGTGATGTGGACAACATTGTCAGCCCTCAAGGAAATCTCAAATATAGATTGCCTGACCTATTTGAGTTTTCCAAAAACTCATATCTTTATGATATCTGGGGAGCTGGAGTTGTGGCGTTGAGCGTGTGTTTAAATCAGAAGGTGTCTACGAAGAAATTTTTGAAGATGATTGAAACAAAAGAAAATTTTTGCGGAAAACAGACAACACTTCAGACTTTAGAAGAGTTTCAAAGATTGATGGAAAGAATGACTGAAGAGGAAAATTCGAAATTTTGCTTTGAGAAGAAATTCCTTTT
>Ga0302140_10009295_pt1 | contig 12205 bp, 9 predicted proteins | sample I_Bog_E1_1_FD_202095 | JGI IMG/M metagenome (GOLD analysis project Ga0302140, IMG submission 202095) | Peat permafrost microbial communities from Stordalen Mire near Abisko, Sweden - I_Bog_E1_1 | ecosystem: Environmental > Terrestrial > Soil > Wetlands > Peat | place: Sweden: Abisko, Stordalen...
CATTGGCCGTAACGTTGAGAATTCCTATTGTGAGCGGTGTTGCTGTGATCTGGGCGTTGCCGTTGGCGTCAGTGACAGCGGTGTTAGCAGACAGCGCTAGTCCTGGGCCAGAAAAGGTTACGGTCTGATTGGCGTATGGCTGGTTGTCAGCCTGGAACACGTTAACAGTGAATGGAATTGGGAATTGGGCCCCATACGTTCCAATCTGATTGCCGCCGTTGATGGCGGCGATTCTTGGTTGGCCTATGGTTTGAGTTACTCCGGCGCTGCTGAAGTCATAGTTGTCGTCGCCAAGATAGTCAGCGACGACAACATGAGTTCCCACGGAAAGGGCGCTGGTTGTGTATGTCGCAACTCCGTGGGAGTTCAGTGTGGCTGTCGCCACTGGAATCCCGTCGATGAAGAAATCCAGCGTACCCGTTGGCACGGTTGAGGGTTGCCGGGGTACTACTGCTTGCGCGCTGAAAGTGACAGGCAGCGTTCGCGTTTGCGGAGTCTGGCTGGAGGACACAAAAACCTGGGTGATGGGCGCGCCGATCACAGATGGGATTGCGAGATGAGTGACGAATGCTGTCTGATCCGCTGAGATGCTTGCCGTCTGGAATGCCCCTGCAGAGACAGGGAAGTCCTGTGATGTGGTGGTGCCTGTTACATACGCGCTGTTGGTTGCATTCACGGCAATTGCTGATCCGGTGGTGTTATCTGATCCTCCCAGATACGAGGCGTAATGCAGGGCCGTTCCGGTGTAGATCAGTTCAGCGATGAACGCGTTGCTTCCTCCGTTCGCGAGTGCTCCTGTGTTGTTCCACTGGAAAGCGGAAAGAACAATAGGGAAGGCTTTTGAGGCCGTATTTCCTGTCATCCAAACATTGCCGTTGCTATCCAGTGCGATAGCCTGGATGTCCGTACCGGGATAAGGGCCCGGACCAACAATCGGACCCTGGTTAGTTGTAGGACCGATATAGGTGGAGTACATCAAGGCTGAACCTGCTTCATTAAACTTGGATATGAAACCGAGTGTGGGTGCGGTTGCCTGGGTGATGAAAGAGCCTGATGTTACGGGAAATGAACCTGACGTAGTTGTACCCGCGGCGTACGCGTGTTCTGAACTGTCGATGGCGATACTGTTTACCGTGCTCCCATTACTAATACTTGAACCGCCTAGAAAAGTTGAGTACGCGAGCGTAGACCCTCCTGCGTGGAGTTTTGTGACGAAGCCGGTGCCGATCCCTTCCTGTTCGTAGATTTCTCCCTGCACGGGCTCGAATGATCCTGGTGTGGTCGGGAAATCGTCCGATTCGGTTCCTCCTGCAACGTAGATGTTTCCAGATGCGTCGAGTGCAATGGCGTGCGCAGCCTCACCGATGGATCCGCCGAGAAATGTCGAGAACACCAGCGAGGTTCCAGTGGGATTGAGTTCAGATACGAAGACAGTTCCGGTCGGTATCCCCAAGAGATTTCCCACGGTGTGATTCACGGTTTGATATGCGCCGCTGGTTGTTGGGAACGTGGCGGATTCGGTTGAACCAGTCACGTACGCATTGCCCGGCGAATCAATGGCGATTGCGTTTCCACTATCGCGAATAGTAGCGGCTCCTGTGGCGTCGAGGTAGGTTGAGTAGACAAGCGCGGTGCCATCGGGATTGAGCTTGGTTACGAAAGGGCTGCCGCATATGTTGGCGCCCGCAGTTTGAAATGCCCCAGTGGTGGTCGGGAAGTCGAGAGTGTGGGCCTGCCCGGTGATGTAGGCATTGCCTGCCGCGTCAACGGCAATGCCGTTAGCTGAGTCTCCTGTGATGCCGCATGTGGACGATGACGCGGTCCTGCTGCCGCCAAGATAGGTGGAATAGATAATGGCTGTCCCGGTTGGATTTAATTTAGTAACGAACCCAAGATTGAGAGATGGGCTTCCACTCTTTGTGGGCTGGTAGACGCCGGGTGTAGTTGGGAAATCCATCGAACCCGTAGTGCCCGCGATATAGGCGTTTCCAGCGGAGTCTACGGCAATTGCGTTGCCCTTATCGCCGAAGTTGGCGCTGCCTCCGCTGCCGCTTAAATAGGTTGAGTAGTTCAGGACAGGATCGATGATGAGAGGACGTGTGTGGTCGTAAGCTTCGATGTCAAAGGTGACTTTATTTTTGCCGATGAGTTTGTAGCGGGATGGGATCGGGTGGCGTTCTACTGAGTTTACCTCCCGCAACTGGTAGGTGTCGGGCTTGAGCAAGTGAACGGTGCCCGCTCGCGTGTTGAGAAGTAAGTCGCCCGATTTCGGATCGATGGTGGTGGCAGTCGCTCCCTGAATTGTGAAGATAATTTTGTGTGGGTCTGCGGCAGGAGCAACGATGAAATCATGCTCGAGCTGTCTCTGATTACCGTAGTAGATCAGATTGATTCCATCGTAGATACCGCTGTATTGGATTCGACCGTAGGAGGGAATGTTGGTATGCCATGCTGCCGGGTCGCTGCCAATGAAGTAATTCGTCCGCGTGGTTTGCGGTTCTAGTTGCTCTACTGCTGGATTTGCATTAGCGCCCGTTAGTTGTATTTGCAGCAATGCTGGTTGACTTCCCGCAGTCGAGCTTCGCAGGGCAAGCAACACCTGCCCTCGTTTTAGCGCGAGTGTGTACCCCTGACCGTGGGAAAGATATTGGACGTTGTGGTCGGCCTGCCCCCGGTTGAGTTCAAAGCTTAGAGATATGTTGCCGTAGTCTGCAACGGGAGGAGCGGTTTGTTGCGCGAATACATTGAGAAAGGCAGAGCGGGCAAAGCAGAGGAACAAAGCCGAAGTGAGGAACCATTTGATGTTCATTGCAACCTCCATTGAAGGGAGATCTGAGGGCTTGCGGTTAGAACTCGTACTTGTGCGAGTTAGGCTGTCGGCGAAACGGTAGCACCAAACTTCATCTGCTGCATAGTGCCTTGAATAAAAAGCTAGACATTGTGCTGCTATGAAGGAGTTTTTACCGGCGTGAAGTGATGTTGTATCTTGCTTAGTAATTAACATTGACAAAGAAAGTTTCTTTTTCTATTCTTCGTGGGATTCGGGCTTCGTTGTTTTCTCGCTGGTTAAAGCATTTTCCGAAAGGCTGTATACCCAATCACAAAGGCTCGCGTGGCTTTTCACCAGGAAAAGCCACACTGCGCGGACCATAGCTGGATCATAGTATCTCGGAAAATGCTCTAAGGCCCTGTTCGATTCTGAGCCGTAGGATCCTGTGTGAGAAGAGGCGTTGACCGGAACATCTTTTCCGGAGGTTTCTCTTGCTCAAGTTCTGTCATGTGTCCAGGAAGCAATTTGTCTGTTCGTCGGCGATTCTGTCCGCCGGGCTTGTAGCTATTCTTGGTCTGACTGCAGTTAGTTATGGCCAGTCAGCGACGACCGACGCACAACCTGCTAGCGGGCAGGATTTTGCATCGGAGCACCGGCACGATCCTGCTCCCAAACTAGTCGGCTATCTGCCAGATTATGACGGGAGTTACGCGTATTACGCTCAAAATCTCGACTTTTCCAAGATGACCCATTTGTACCTGGCGTTTGGTCTGCCTCCTTACTGCAATGGAACCTGCACAAAGGAAAGCGATATGACATTCTCGCTGCAGCAGACAGATGCCGACATTCACACGATTGTGAAGGCGGCCCATAAGGCTGGAACAAAAGTCGTCCTTTCAATCGGCGGTGGAGGGGGAGATCAGCAGATCCTGCAGTTTTATAACGCAGGACTCTCCAAGCCGCTCGTAGCTTCATTGAATAAGTATGTGCGTGACCATGACCTGGACGGTGTCGACCTGGATATTGAAGACCCCAACAACATGGGACAGCCGTACCTTGAGTTCACCAAGACGCTGATTGAAACATTTCACCCGCAGGGTAAAGTGGTGACCGCTGCCGTCGCGGAGTATCTGCAGGACTCCATGCCGGATGCGGCTCTGCATCTCTTTGATTTTGTGAATGTGATGAACTATTCCGATTATTCAGATGCCGTGCAGGCACTGACTTACTATGCGGAAACAAAAAAAGTTCCCAAGGACAAGATCACCCTTGGTGTTCCGTTCTTTGCGCAAAGTGGCGATGGCAACATTGAAGAGACATTTTCAACCGTGCTCGCTGCATATCCCAACGCCTTCAATATGGACTCCGTTTCAGGCGGCGACCTGGACGGCGGCGTAACTCTCTACTATGTCGGTGGCGCGAGCATGGCACGTCAGACCGAATTGGGTAAGGAATATGGCGGGATCATGATCTGGGAGCTATCGCAAGATGGCGCTCCGCCCAACTCCCTGATGCAGGTGATCGATGAGCATTTTCCAGCGAAGAAAAAGTGCGATAGGTAGAGCAAGAATAAATTAGAGATAAGGGTCCGGGCAGGCGGCAAGGAAGAAGTCGCCTGCCCGGATTGCTAGTTCTTAAAGTTGTGCTTTTTCCCATCTAACTTGGTGATGGTTATGTCGATCGGTTCAGCGTAGGTGCAGACTAGATCTTCAAAAAAACGAATAGCGACTGCTTCTCCAAGCATCATGGATGCGTCGCTGTCGCTTCTCCAGTGAATCCCGCCGTGTAATCCGTGACCAAATGTGATGTTATGGGCCAGTTTGTGCAGTTCGCCGTTAACCGTGAGAATGCCTGGCTTGCCGATGGCTGGGTCATAGTTCCAAGGAGTGATCGTCGTTCCATCGCTGGTGGGCATTTGCGGGTTGTTGAGGACGTAGTCTCCATCGAAGAAGAACTTGAGAGCGGTAATGCACGCGCCTCCGACAGCTCCGTGACCTGTAGGGTACGCAGGGTGAGATGGCGAGCCCTCAGGAAATGGTTGCGAGAGCAGATAAGTTTGGTACGTGGCAAAGCTCTGGGCGACGGCGCTGGAGTAGAGTGCGCGATCAAGTGGCTGGGCATTAAAACTGGTGTCGATTCCACTGCGAATAAGATGTACAAGGCCGCCGCCAGATTCCGGTCGATGACGGAGATGCACCACCCATTTTTGATACCAGCATGAATTCAACGCAAGCTTCGCCACCTGGCCGAGAACAGCAGCGAAGTCGGGTCCGTTGAATGTACCAAAACCCATTTGCGTAGTGGATTTCAGATAAGGATTGCCTGGATTCAAAGGAGGTGAGGGCATGATCGAGTTCAGAACCAGGTAGGCGGTGAAGTAGGCCTGATACAACTCGTCGACGTGTGTGTAGGCGGCAAGACCGCGGCCATCATGAAGAAAGCGCGGCGTGGAGTCCTTTTGATTTACCTGGCCGGTTGGCGCTCCATTCTGCACTGCGGACCACGTGTCGAGATCGATCATGTAATCAATATTGGACACATAGGTGGTGTACTTCTGGCTGAAGGCAGCGGAGCCGAAGTTTGTCGGTGTCAGTAGGAACTGTGACACATACGGACCGATATCTTCTCCGGAGAAGCCGCCGCGGAAGAGAAGCGCGGGAGTTACTGTGCCGCCATCTTTGGGCCCTTTGTAGTCTGCTGCACCGCTCAGTTCTGTAGCTGCATCTTGCGCAATAGCGCTGCTGGGATAGTCCGTGAATGCGACGTCGCGAAGAAGGGAACACCAGTAGAGTTCGATCAGTTCGGTAGCGTATTGATCGCTGTTCAGTTTGGGAGGAATAGCTACCGTCGCATTACCAAACTGGCTCCCATCCGCGCCGGTAAAGGCATAGGAATAGGAAGCCATGGGCCCATTGAGCCTCCGTGTACCTCCGAGAGTCAGATGTTCATACGCGGCAAAGTCTCCGCTGAGTGTTGCGGCGCGAAATGCGTTGAAAGCCGTGATATTCACTTTGCCGGGTGAGTCTTGCTTGATGCATTTGGAGTAGGTACCACATTTGTCGGCATAGCCTTCGTCGCCATTATTGGTATGTGTCTCGGGTAGCACGATTCCCTGGCGGGTCGCTGCATTGAATCGGCGAGTAAAGCAATCGATGACGCGTGGATCAGTGATGCCGGCAGGCAGGCAAGCGCTTGGAACGAGCGCGGAGCAGTCTATTTTCATGGGATTACCTTTCTTTGCTTCTCTAGATGTTTATCCGTAGCTGAAGGGGGGCGTGATGATGCAGCTATACCTGACGAGAATAGGCGGGGGTCGAGGTATGGGCGAGATAGTACATCAAGCTAATTGAACGTGTCGAGAGATCTCTTCATATTAGTAAGACAGATTGGGCTGCTCGCACACAAACAGCCCAATCTGGCCACCAACCGAGTCATACACAATTTCTAGAAGCTCATCTCAAACAAGGCCACTAACTGACTGCGTGAGGAAGAATCTCATTCAGGGAATTCTTCAAGTCTACGGCTAGTTCCTGTTGCAGGGTCTCAGGGAGTTTGTTGCCGATGTGAGTCAGGTAGAAAACATCGATTGCAGTTTCGCCTTCTGTATCTACGAGAGCTACTTCTATGTTGCAGTCATGCGCATGCAGGACGAGCGCTATTTGGCGCAGCAGCCCTGGAACGTCCTGGGCTACTACCTGGAGTAACGTGCTGTGGGTGCTTGATTCCGAATCGAACTCTAATCTTGTTTGTGCCTCTATTTTTACCGTGCCGTTGCGTGTGGAAGACTGTCGTCGCTTGGCAAGCAGCTGTTCAATCTGGGTACGGGTTGCAGTAATGCCTTGCGAGAGAATTTCGTGGACGTTCTCTACGAAGCGATCTTTCTCTTCAGGATTTAATTCAAGAGTGCGAAATGTGTCAGTGAACTGGAAGCTGTCGACGATGACTCCCGCGTCGTTTGAGAATGCGTCGGCTTTGACGATGTTCATACCCCAGGCCGCGAGAGTTCCGGCAACGTCGGCAAAGAGACGGCTGCGGTCTTTAGCGATCACAGTCAGTTCGACAAGCTGGCGGTTAGGACGGAGTTCGAGCTGGATAGGGTCTTCTTCTAATTTATTCGCGAGCAGAAAGTGATTTCGAACCTGCTCTGGAAGCCGGGTTTGCAGGTAACGCTGAGGCAGGCCTTCAAGAAACTGCCGGATCGCTACTCCTTTACCCGGAACCATGGCGTCAATGCGGTAAAGCAGTGTCGGGTCAAGATCAACGTGGTAGCGAACTTCGTCAACGCTGCGATCCATAAAGTTCGCTGTAGACATGTAAAGCTGCCAGAGATTTTCGGCCTTCCACGGTGTCAGTGCATCCGGATGTACGGCCTTGATGTCTGCGTATGTCATCAGCGTGAGCATCTTGAGCAGCATGGGACTGCCGATTCGTTCGCTGAGTGAGCGCACGTTGTCGGTATCGAAGATGTCGCGGCGCAGAGCATTGGACATTTCAAGATGGCTGCGGATGAGCTTGCGGACAATCTCGCGTTCTTCTATATCAAAGTCGAGGCGGGCGAGAAAGCTGTCAGCCAGTTCAACACTGGAGGTCGTGTGTTCGCCCGTACGCCGGGCCTTGCCCGTGTCATGCAGCAGGAGCGAGAGCAGAAGCAGGTCGAGGCGCTCAATCTCTGGGAGCAGAGTACCCAGGCGTTGCTCGTAATCGTGCATCGGGCGGCGCAGAGCCTGAACGTTGTCGATAGTGAGAAACGTGTGTTCGTCGACCGTGTAGCGATGGTAGCTGTCCCGGATGACCAGCGCATCGATGCCGTGGAATTCTGGGATCAGCATCTCCAGAATGCCGAGGGCGTGCATGGTGCGCAGGGCATGAGCCGCATGGGGTCCGAGAAGAACTTCGCGAAGGCAGTTCCAAAGATAGGGGCCCTCAGGAATATGAATCGCCAGGACGGGGATAGCGTCCGTGATGCGGTCTTCCGCTGCCTGGGTGAGCGTATAGCCGTGATTGGAGATCATGGCAAAGACTCGGAGGATGGCGTCGGTATCGGTGAACTGTGCGCCAGGGGAAACGTCAATACGTCCCTGGTCGAGTGAGAAATCAGTGCCCTGGATCGGGGTGCGGCGCTTGCGGAACTGCTTGTAAAAGCTGACCGGAGCAGGCAGGTGTTCCATCAGCAGAACGGCGCGGCGGTAGATGGTTCGCGCGTGCCGGTAGTAGGTGCGCATCCAGTAGGCGGGGTCAGCCGTGCCCCTGGTCTCCAGCCCTACAGATTGGGCAGCCGCCTCATCTTGGGATTGCCAGTCCAGAGAATTGTCATCACGGCCATGGCGAAAGTGGAGAAAACACCGGGTTGCAGTGAGGAAATCGAAGGCCGCCTCGGCATCGCCGTGGGCAGATTGGAAGACGCTGCGCTGCTTGGGCCATTCGCGGGTTTCTTTGAGGTAAAAGAGCAGGGCAAACCAGGGCGCGAGGTTAAAGTCACGCAGTCCGCCGGGACAGTCCTTGAGGTTTGGCTCGAGGTGGAAGATGGTGTTGCCGTACTTCGCGTGGCGGGCGCGGGCGATTTCGCCAAGCTTTTGGGCGATGGTGTTCCACTCGCTGAGAACCAGGCCGGGAAATGTTTCGATGTGGAGCTTCTGGTAGAGCGGGAAGTTGCCAGCGAGGAACCGATGGTCGAAGGTAGATAACGTGAACTCAAGATTGTCGGGGTCGAAGCGGCTACATTCCTTCACTGTACGGCTGGCCGGGCTGGCCCGGAGACCGATGTCCCACATGGCCTGGATGATGGACCGGATCGCTGGACGCACATTCTTCTCAGTATCGTCGTCGGCAAAAGTGAAAAGGACATCGATGTCGGAGAAAGGGAAGAGGTCCTTGCGACCATATCCCCCCAGGGCGAGCATGGCGGCCTTGGCGCTGGCTGCGGCAGGATCGGGTCCGAATGCGCGTCGCCAAAGCTCGATCAGGACGCGGTCGACGATGGAGGAGCGGCGGCGGATGGCAGCCGTGCCATCGCCAGTGCGGTCGTAGGTTTGGCGCACGAGCGCCATTTCGCGGGTGTACTGCTCACGAAGGTCGTCGATGACGAGAACGCTTGCTTCCAAGAATAGCTCCGGGAATTCGCTTAAGACTCAGTGTTGGAGTAAAGGATGGCACAGTGCAAAGATGACCGGACATGACCAAATTTGATCAATTTCAGATCAGGACACTTTGAGAATAAGCGATCTTGGGCACGGATTCTCAAGACACAGCAAGAAAACGTGCGTTGCACAGCACAGAGTCGCACAGCACAGAACAGTCAGCAAGAACAATACAGGCCAGTACAACCCATGCAATCCCATCCGTTGCCAGTACCTGGTCGACGTTGCACAAAATTACCAGTGGCCTGTGCATACTAAAGGTAGAGTCAAGATGCTGGCACCCCGGAAGCATCACCACCGCAAATTGGTAGGAATGAGTGCGCAAAAGCGGCGCAAACCCTCGGCTAATCGCGCCATAATAGCACCTAAAAACATCGTAAACCACACATAAAGTTGGAGATAGACACAAAAAAACAGTACCCCCTCGGGTGTGCATTCCATTTGCCCGCTTTTCGCCTCAAGTTGCCGCATTTTCAGTTCATACAATTGCCGTGGGTAGGAAGGCGAATTGAGATGCATCCGCGAAGAACTGTCCGGGAACGGACCGAGATTTTCGAAAATGAACACAGGCTTGCCTGCAAGGCGCTCGGCATGCCCCTCGACAATGTTGCTTGGTCTATGCGGTAGAGTGTCACATTGCAGTCGCAATCTGAAGCAACCATAGATTCTCCTGGTGACTGCAATGTTGGGTGGTATTGCAGGCAACAGACCCAGAAAATCAACCGCTTTTGAACTTTGCGTTTGGTCAACAACGTGCCGTGAAGCTGCGTATCTGTTGGGCAGGGAGGAATGAATGCAGACTGTCTTAGCGAATTTTCGCTTTGCTGCACGGCAACTTCTGCGGGCGCGCACGTATACGGTAGTTACCATCCTGACGCTCGCGCTTGGGGTGGGCGCGAACACGGCGATTTTCAGTGTGGTGCAGGCGGTTTTGTTGCAGCCTGCAGGCGTGGATGATCCTGCGCGCGTAGTTTCGTTTCATACCCGGTATACGCAACTGAATCTGCCCAGTATTGGCGTTTCCGTGCCCGACTTTGCCGATGCGGCGTCTTTGCACTTCATTGTCGAATCGGCCGCGATGGTTTATCTAGACAGCTACAACGCCACCTTCAATGGACGGACACAACATCTAAGGGCGGGCATGGTGACCTGGCAATGGTTCCAGGTCTTTGGCGCGCAGCCGATCCTGGGACGCACGTTTACTCCGGAGGAAGCGGGTTGCTGAGCTTTACTGCCTCGCAGAGGACAACCGAGATTGGCATACGCATGGCATTGGGAGCGCAGCGCTGGCAGGTTGTTTCGCTGGTGCTGCGGCAGTCCTTTGTGGTGATTGGGATCGGGATTGGAGCGGGGCTGGTGCTGACGTTGATAGCGCACAGAGTCTTGGCGCATGCCTTCGCCGCTATCGAAACAGGGATGTCCGGATCTCTGCTGCTGGCGGCCGCAAGTATGCTGCTGGTTGCAGCCGTGGCGAGCGCGATTCCGGCGAATCGCTCAGCGAGTGTCGATCCGGTGGTGGCCCTGAGAAATGAGTAAGCGAAATGAGTAAGCGTGAAGACTGGCCAGTAAGTGCTAGCTGGTGACTTTGATGATTGCTGTCATGGTGTGCTTCTGCCCTGGAGCAACTGTGACAGCGGCGCTGAGTATATTGCTGGCCTCGACGCAGGCGAACTGCGTCCACTCGTCATCGCCGAGATCGGCTAGCTTGGCGGCGTCATCTTTCCAAGGATTCCATATGATGGTGGTGGCCGAGTTTTGCTTTTCCAGCCGGATTCGCCGTTGCAGGACCGGGTCGGCGATTTCCACTGGAGCGCCTGTGTTGATGTAGGCATTGTCGGTGTCGCGGGTAAGCGCGATGTCGCCTTGCTGAACTTTCAGGTCATTGCCGTCGCGGTTGTCGAGAAAGCTGGTCTTGTCGAGGCCGGTAATGCTGACCTGTTTCACGTCGCTGACGCGATTGTAAGTGTGGAGCGCCTCTTCAATCTTGAAGCCTTCGCTGCCAGTATTTGAGGTAGTCAGTTCCATGATTAGAGCTTTATCCACCGTAATCTTGTGGGTGAGTCGGAAATCATATGGCCACCACTTGCGAGACTCCGCATCGCTTTCTGTAGAGAGGGTGACGATGACTGCCTCTCCTTTCTCAGATACGGCCTCCAGTTCCCACGTTTTGGTGCGAACTACGCCATGGGATGGGGCAGCGGCGTTATCAGATTTGGCACGAAACCAGGGGAAGCAAATTGGGATTCCGCCGCGGATGGCTTTGCCGTCCTGCCAGTGCGAGTGCTCGCTGAGAAAGATGACTTCGCTGCTATCGACCGGGTGCCAGGAGGTGATCTGCGCGCCATGCAGGTAGATTTCTGCGGATGCTGCAGAGCCCGTGATCTTTATCTTGGGAAGAGAGTTTTCGCCAGCTAAGATTTCTGCAATTCCAGGAATTGCGAAGCGCTTGTTAAGGTCGTCGATCTCGGTAGTGGATGCCATAGGTCCACAGTCTACGGCATTGGGCCACGAGAGTTGGAAGGCGTGGCGTCGAGCTCAGACCAAAATGAAAAAGCCCAGATATCGGTCCGGCAAACCGGATGATGTCTGGGCTATTGAGGTCGTAACTCTCCGATTAGCGTAAGCTCCCTGTTAGAGAGCAGATTCGCCGTGTTCGTCGTTGCGGATACGGATGGCTTCGTCAATTCTTGTGACGAAGATTTTCCCGTCGCCGATCTTTCCTGTGCGGGCTGCTCCGATGATGGCCTGGATTGTCTTGTCTTTCAGTTCATCGGGGACAACGATTTCGATTTTGACCTTGGGAAGCAGATCGACGGTGTATTCGCGTCCGCGGTAGAACTCGGTGTGGCCTTTCTGGCGACCATGACCGCGGGCTTCCAGAATTGTCATGCCTTCAATGCCCGCTTCGAGCAGAGCATCTTTCACTGCATCCAGCTTTGAGGGCTGGAGGATTGCTTCTATCTTTTGCATAAACCAATGTTCCTCGCGCATTTGTCGCGCTTATTGCATGTTGACAGCGTACCAGTCTTGAGCAGGGTGCCGGAATCCCACAAAACGATCAATACGACGGGGAATCTGGGTGGGCACCCTCAGAAAAAGTTGTAGTCAAATCGGAACCCCGCCTTTCAGCGCTCGCCGGTCGAAGGTTTAACCATGAATCACAAGGCTAACGATCGCAGTCGACCGATTAAGACCCGAAGTCATAGCCTTCCTCTCCATGTTGCGAGAGATCGAGGCCCGTGGCTTCATCTTCAGCAGATAAACGGAGTCCGATCGTCTTATCCACGATGAAGAGGAT
>Ga0302140_10009296_pt1 | contig 12202 bp, 11 predicted proteins | sample I_Bog_E1_1_FD_202095 | JGI IMG/M metagenome (GOLD analysis project Ga0302140, IMG submission 202095) | Peat permafrost microbial communities from Stordalen Mire near Abisko, Sweden - I_Bog_E1_1 | ecosystem: Environmental > Terrestrial > Soil > Wetlands > Peat | place: Sweden: Abisko, Stordalen...
GAAATAACCTGCCACCGACAAGGTGGCCCAACTCAATCGGGGCCGCGTAAGCGACCCCGCACAAGCCGCTTCGAGCGGCTCACAAAAAGAAGCCCCCGGCTCTGCCGGGGGTAATCTCACTTTAGACCGGACAGCAGTGTGCAAAGATATCTCTTCAAACTCATCGTGCTCATGGCAGTCGGGCCGACTGGCGCACGCCATTTGTTCTCCGATAAGCCCAGACGCAGTAGACCCCTCCTATTGTGGCGACGAGGTAAAACGGGATGTGAATCGGGGTAGCGATTGCCGTGAGCCCGACTAGAGGCAACCACGGCGCACTGGATCGCCAGGCTGTTATCTTTGACCTTGTTTCGAGGAATTGCAAGATAAACAAGAAGATGATGAATGTTAGGGTTCCCACGCAAATGGCTCCCATATCTATTTGCCATCCCAGGAGTTTATTCACATGATGGCTCCATGACTCCATTATGTCGTCGATTGTGTTCTCTACGGTGATGAACGCACAAGCACCGCCAAACGATGCGACAAGGAGTGTCATCGGGGTGTCATGAAACTCGCAAGTCGATCTCTTCTTCTTCCATTTTCTCATTTGCGTCACCAGAAAAGTGAGGATTGCTCTATCTTCTGATCGTGAGGACGGGGCATTCCGCATCGACGATGATCCGGAAGGCGCCCGATGTCCTCATTTCCATGCTTAGATGTGAGGTTTTGCGAATTCCGAGCACCAAAAGGTCGATGGATCGTTCTCTTATGTGTTCTAGAATTCGATCGTGTGCCTTGCCCACAGCCACAAACGTTCTTGGATCGCAAAACTCTCTTACCTGCTGCGGTACAAGGTTATCGAGAGATCGGAAGAAGCTGGTCTGAAGATCGGTTAATCGATCCGGATGATCGATGGCATCGTCTTGAACTACATTGAGCACATCGATCTTGGCTCCGAACACTTCCGCGAAGGTCACTGCATAGATCGCTGCGTTGGCGGCCGCCTCCGTGAAGTCGGTGGCAAACAGAATCCTTGCAAATGGAAATGTCGTTGATGACACAGGCTTAACCTGCGGACCAATAGTAAGTGTCGGCCACTTGGAAGAACGAAGGATCTGTTCCGCAACAGAGCCAATAATTCCTCGCTCAAGCCAACCTCCGCCGTGCGTTCCCAACACAATAATGGCGGGGGGATGGCTATCGGCCAAAGCAGGAATAGCGTCCTTCGGATCGCCGTCCAGAAGAGTGGAGACGGCTTCTATTGATTCCGCACCCAGGAGAAGAGCCTTTCGCGATAAAAGAGATTTCAGGTCTTTTCTTTGCTGGCTAACTAGGAGTTGGTCGATCTCCACCTCCTTTGCGGCTTGCGAAAGGGTAAAGGCATGAGTGACCAATAAAGTGGCAGAGAAGTAGGATGCAAGACGAGCGGCGTAAAGGCCAGCGTTTTGCGACCAAAGGGAGAAATCTGTTGCGTACACAACTGCTTTCAGATTTAATTCTGGCCTAACACCAATCACTGGCATGATGTCTATCTCCTTGTACAAAAGCTCAATGCCAAAATGACCAACACGACCGCACTCACCGCCGCATAGAATCGGTCTAGCAGTAAGGAATCATGGCGTTGTTCCAATTTGGTAGTTGAGCGTGGAGAGCGCGAGACGGTATTGGTATTGTGCGTCCGTGTTGCCGATTGCTGCGTCGGTTTGCTGGAGTTGCGCCTGACTGAGTTCGACAATCGAGCTAAGGCCCATTTGATAACGCGTCTGCGCCAGTTTCAGGGCCAGGTTTGCCTCATTCAGTAACTCAGCCGTAACTGCCAGCCTTTGATAGGCCGTATTGGACTGGAGCCAGGCGGTTCGGACATCGCGAACAATCCGGTCGCGCAGATCCCGGCTCTGTTCTTCAACTGCATGAGCGCGGATGGACGCTTCCTTAGCCTGCGCCGAGTAAAGGAAGCCATTGAATATTGGGATATTCATGTTGACGCCAATACCACCCCACCAATTGTTGAGGTAATATTCGGCGGGTCGGATAGGTACGCTGCCGACGGTTCCCGCGGCGCTTATGCTCGGCAGCATCTGATCGCGCTCAGCACGGCTGAATTTGACTGCTGCTTGTTGGCTCAGGTTCAGCGCATGCAGATCCGGCCTTTGCTGAAGTGCGAGTTGAAGGAGCTGATCGGCATCCGCTGGAGGCGCCTTCAATGTCGCATCGTCCGCTATGAGGTCATACGCTTCCTGCCGATCGAGTCCCAGGACCGCATCCAATGCCGCCATTGTCGAGTCAACGTTACTCTGCGCGTCAAGCAGCAAGAGCTTCGCTTGCGATAAGTTGACGTCCGCGAAGCTCAAGTCAAGAGTCGACTTGAGTTTGTTCTTCGTCAGCTCACTAATCTGCGTCTCGGTGGTCTGCCGGGTGCTGACATTCTGTTCCGCAACTTTAAGGAGCGCCTGGGCCTGAAGAGCGTCGACAAATGCCTGGTCGGCCGCGAGAACTATGTCTTCAGTTGAAGCAAGAGCACTGGCATTCTGCGCCTTTTCCCGGAGCTTTGAAGATGCCACGAGGTTGCTGGTTCTTCCAAAGTCGGTAAGTAGCTGGGTAAATCCTCCACCAGCTCCCGCATGTGTGAAGAGTCGCGAAGCAGTCAGCGAGCCTGCTGAGATACGGCTGGCATCCAATGCATCCTCAGCGGTAATACTGGCTGTTGCTGTCGGCAACTCCGCGGCTCTGGTTTCACGCACAACCTGATGCTGGGCGAGCGCAAGCAATCGTGCGACGCTTACTCGCGGATTGTTCTTGATCGCAAGCTTCTCAGCGTCTGACTGCGTTAGTTGCGTGTGCCCGCCTGGTGCGGCGTTAGCCGTTTGCGCCCCCGCAGCTTGCGCATTTCCTTCCGGCATCGGCATTGCATTCTGCAGCGAAAGAGCAATGATCTGAACCGATGGAGCATCCGGCAATTTGGGAATCGGAGTTGTGACCTGTCCGAACAGGAAGCCTGAACAGGCGACTGCAAAGGAAAACAAGAACGTTGATTCGCAAAACCAGGCTGTTGATCGCTTCATTCTATTCACGCCTCCTCCACAACAGCAGCCTGCTTCTCTCGTCTGCCGTGGATGATCAGGTAAACTGCCGGCACCAGAAAGACAGTTGCAACCACCGAAACCCCAAGGCCGCCGATGACCGCGCGCGCAAGCGGCGCATATTGCTCACTCCCTGCCTCCATTCCAAGTGCCATCGGAATCATGCCCAGCAGCGTCGCCAGCGAGGTCATCAGGATTGGGCGCAAACGGATCTTGCATGACTGAATGACGGCTTCTATCGGCGACATTCCCTGCTGACGCAGCGTTCCGGCGAATTCAACGATCAAAATGCTGTTCGAGACCACAATACCGGTCATCATGATGACGCCCATGAGCGACATAATGTTTAGCGTGCTCCCGGTCACCAAAAGGATCAGTACGACCCCTGCGAGTCCGGGAGGAATTGCCATGAGGATGATGAATGGATCGATGAACGATGTGAACTGGGCCATGAGGATCAGGTAAACCAACAGCACAGAAACGATGAGCCCAAGTCCAAACTCCAAGAAAGACCGGTTCATGCTGACCACGGCGCCGCGCATCTTCAGCACCGTGTTCTTGTCCGTCTTTGTGCTCGCCATCAGCTTGTCGATCTCTCCTCCCACCTTCTGGAGCGCCTCGGTCTTGGTGGAGACATAGATGTCGATTACGCGCCTGATCTGATAGTGATCCACCTCTGTCGGAGTGTTGATCAGCTTGATGTCCGCAACAGAGTTCAAAGGCGTATACCCGGCAGTGTGGTCGCCATTCGAAAGCTCACGCGACTGGCTGGAAGCCTCGTGATTCTCCTGCATGGGACTGTAACCGGCTGGACGAACGCCGCGTAGGGGAATGCTCTCGAAGTCTTCCATCGTCATGTTGTTGAGATACCTGTTCGCGTACTGAACCGTAACCATGTAGTTGTTACCGCTCTTCGGATCGATCCAGTAGCTGGGCGCGACCATCCCGTCGGAGGTCATGGCGGTGATTACGTTGTCCACTACGTCCTTTGTAGAGAGACCGATCAAGCTCGCCTTCTCGCGGTCGATGTTCAGTTCGATACCTGGGTAGTCCAGGTTCTGCGGAATGTAGACGCCGCTCACGTTGGGAATCGTTGTGATCGTTTGCGCCAGGTTCTTGGCCAGGGCGTAAGCTCCATCCATATTGTTAGAGCTGACCTGGATATCGATCGGAGCCGGTAGACCCTGATTGATGACGCTATCCACCAGGCCGCCCGCCTGAATGTAAGTGGTAAGCTCGGGCATCTCGCGGGAGAGCTTCTGTTGGACGCGACGCATGTAATCATAGCTGCCGATGCCGTGGCCCTCCTTGAGGCTGGTCTGCACAAAGGCCGTGTCCATCGACGCGTTGGTGGTGTAGATGGCGGAGAGGTCGGGGTAAACGCCTATATTCGAGACAACCATGTCCAAATCGGAGGGCTTGACCACGCTGCGAATGATCGTCTCGACCTTCGCGATGTAGTCGTTGCTGGCCTCGAGCCGCGTGCCGCTGGGCATCCGAACGTCGATGACGAATTGCCCTGGGTCGGTGCGCGGGAAATAGGCGCGACCCAGAAAGGGCGTCGTCACCGCAAGAACGAGCACCACGCCCCCCAGAATCGCTGCCGCGGTAAGACCGGGGCGCCGCATCGCCCGCATGGCAAGAGCCTCATACCAATTCAGCATCGCCAGAAACTTTTGGTTGAACTTCCTCTCGAAGCGCGTGAAGATGTTCACCCTCGACTCAGCGGAGTGTTCCCCCTCGTCTTTCAAGCGAATAAACATGGCGCAGTAGAGAGGCACCACGGTCATGGCGAAAAAATACGACGCGAAGATCGAAAGCACTACGCCCAGAGCCAGCGGTGTGAAGATGTACTTGCTGACGCCGCTGAAAAACGTGACCGGAAAAAACACGATGGAGGTGGTGAACGTTGCTGCTAACACCGCCATCGAGACCTCTGTGCCGCCTTTGTTCGCGGCCACCGCCGGCGATTCTCCCATCTCCATGTGGCGAAAGATGTTTTCGAGTACGATGACGCCGTTATCGATAAGCCGGGAGAAGACGAGTGCCAGACCGCCGAGAAGCATGGTATTGATAGAGCTGCCCATGTAATTGCTTATCAGAAGGCATACCACCATCGCGAGCGGGACGGAAATCACCACGGCGACCATGGCACGGGGGCTGCCTAGAAAAATCAGGATCATCACGCCGGTAAGCACCAGTCCAATGCCAGCTTCCTTGGAAACGTTCCAGATTGCCATTTTGACGAAGACGGACTGGTCGAATACTACAGCGGTCTTCAGCGACGCCGGAATGTCGACCAGATGCTTGATCGCGTCCTTCATTCCGTTCACGATCGTGATGGTGTTGCTGTCCCCGCCCTGTTTGAAAACCGGTACATAGACCGAGCGTTGCCCATCGATGCGCACGATGTTGTATTGCAGAGCGCCGGAGTCGATCGCCTTGCCGATGTCGCCAACCAGCACGGACGAGTTGCCCACCGACTTAAGCGGCATTTCGTTCATCGAGTTTGCGTCCGGGAACTGGCTGTTGGCGTAAATGTTGAAATCTTTCGATCCGATCCGTACGTCGCCAGCGGGTAGAATGAGGTTGGAACTGTCGACCGACGTCACCACGTCGTTCAAGCTCAGATTGCGCGCCTCCATCTTGAGCGGGTCAACATAAATCTGAATCTGACGATAGGTTCCACCGTAAGGCTGCGGCACCGATGCGCCCTGGACGTTTGATATCTGGTTGCGCACTTGGAATTGCGCCAGATCCTTCAGGTTCGTTTCGTTAAGCCCGTCGCCCTTCAGAGTCACCAGGCATACTGGCTGCGTCGAGGCGTCCATGCCCAGCACCACCGGAGGCAGCGTCCCCGGCGGCAAGCGACGCAAGTCGGCCATCGCCAAGTTGGCGATATTGCTCAGGGCCGCGTTTGGATCGGTGCCCGGCTTGAAGTAGATCTTGATTAGGCTCACGCCGGTCAACGAACGCGATTCGCTGTGATCGACGTTCGCGGCCAGAGTGAAGAATCGCTCGAAGGTGTTGGTGATGTCGGCTTCAATCTGCTGCGGAGGCATACCGTTGTAGAACGTGGCCACCACGACGACGGGCATGTCGATGTTGGGGAACAGATCCACCGGCATGCGACCCACGTTGACCGCGCCCACCAGCGTGACCACCAAGCACAGCATGAGGATGAAGAATGGAAACCTGAGAGCAAACTTCGGCATTACTTCGCACCTCCGCTGTTCTCTTCTGCATCCGCCTTCATGTCGATTACGCCTCCCGACTCGCGCATAACGTCAGAAGAAGGCGTCTGTGTGAGAATCGGGGATACCTGCTCGCCTTCGGTGTAGTTTTCCTGACCTCCAAGAACCACCCGATCGCCAGGTTCAAGGCCGCTCTTGATTTCCGCCAGTTTCGATCCCTGAAGACCAACTTCTACGGTCCGAATGTGAATTCGGTTACTCGCGTCGAGCACGTAAACCGTTTCACGATTCCCCTTCAGCACCAGGGCCTCGACCGGAATGGTGGTTACGTTCGACGCAAGGGCGAGTTGCATTTCAGTATTGGCGTACATGCCTGGCGAGATCGAGAGATTTTGGTTCTCCACATCGATCTCTGTCTCCATTGTTCTTGTTTCGAAGTTTACGTCCCTTGTAAATCGCACGATCGTTCCCGTGAATGAGCGGCCAATGGCATCGACGCGGACCTGCATCGGGTCGCCGATATGAACAAACTGCACATCGTTCTCGGGGATCGGCATCCGCAGGCGCAATAGGCCGCTCTGCGAGAGCCGTACGATCGGAATGTCTTGTTCGTTCGAATTGGTTCCGCTCTGGATCAGGGCGCCAGTATCGGCATATCTCCAGACAATCACTCCGTCTAGCGGCGCCACTACGTTCGTGTAGTTCTGAATCGCCTGCACACGGTCGTTTTCAGTGTGCGCCAACTCCGCGTGCTGCTGCGCGCTCGCCGCCGCAGCCTTGGACGCATCCACCTGCGACTCCGAAGACAGGTCCTTGCTCTCTGCATCGTCCAACTCCTGTTGCGCAATCAAGCCTGGTTGCGCCTTTGATGTCTCAAGCAATCTTTCGTAGTCCGCATGCAGCGCCGAATGGATCGCCTCTGCGCGTTTGATCTCATGCTGCGCGCGAAGCAGATCGTCCTTTGCACGCTCCACCTCGAATACTGTGCCCCTCAACTGGGCATTCAACTCCGGCACTTCCAGGACCGCCAAGGTCTCGCCCTTGTGCACCCGGTCGCCTATGTCCACGTTGATCTTCACCATGAAGCCAGTCACCTTCGGGTGAACATCTACCACCTGATAAGGCTGGAATTGTCCGGCGAGGCTCAGAGTGTGTGCAATGTCTCCGCGCATTGCGGCAGCTACTTTCGCCGACGGAATCTCTGCGGTATTCGCGCCGGAATGTTGACTCTTGAAATGACAGGCGACGATGCAGGCCAGAATGGGAAGCGTTATTCCCGCGGCGAGGATCAAGGAGGATCGCTTTCGCATATCTCGAATGCACCTCAAAATGAATTTGTGACTGTAGAGTCAGGAAAACCGGCCACGCTCTCAAGCTGAGAATGCGTACCGCAGCATTCGACCATCGAAACTGTTCGAATGCTTCAGGATTGGCTTTTTGGGAAAGTGGTTAGAAGAGAACGGGAGGGGGCCGAACAAAGGAAGCTCTTAAATAGGCGCGACGGAGACCCCACAACCGGCTGGCAAGCTGCTCCCTCTGGCCTGATAATGGCGGGTTCAGCACGCAGACGATCAGCAACAGAATAAAGGATACGGCCGTGGAAACGTTGTAGACAACCCTCGTGGATGCTTTAGTCCGAACCGCCAATGGGCCTTCCGCAGAGCTGGATTGTTCGTTTTTGGAAAGCAGCTTGGCCGTCGGAATATGGTGAGAAGCCGCACTTGGCGGGTCGTATAGGGAGAGCTTGTATTGCAGTCCCCACAAGAAGACACAGATAGCCAGTCCAACAAACGCAAGTGCGCTGGTGCGACTAAACGGCCGATTTGCGCTCCAGCGATGCATAGTCACCGATACCTGCATTCAGGTCTTCTGCCATGAACTGCCGCGGCAAGTTGCCGTGGCGGGGGAGGGAAGAAACCTCATGTTCTTTGATAGCACAATCACCCAAAAAGGTTGCTCAACTATTTTCTATCTTTCATAAGAAACACCGCTCCGTTAGAGATACTGCACGGATTCGAGCATCCGCTGATCAGCCCAAATAGCCACTTCGGGCGTCCCGGAGGTAAAGGCTCCGTCCTGTCTTTTAACTGTGATCTCGATTGGAGCCGGTCGACAAACGGCAAAGGAGGTATCGCCTTCGATAAGTCCCATTTATACACTGTCCCATTTATACACAGTAGTTCCCATTAGCCAAAATAACAGACCACACCATGATTCGGGGTAGCTTGCAGGGGACAGTTTTCAATAATATGCCCGCCTCTGACCGGCTGAGCCTACTTGGCATTTCTAAAGATGAATCCACCCGCCGCGGATGAGCGCAAGAGATCCCACCGCGACGAAGAGCCAGAGAAGGACCCCCTGAACAAGCGGTCGAACGCCAACTTCGCGGAGGGTCTTCATGGAGAGCCCCGTTCCGATCAGGTAGAGCGTGACAGTCAGACCGATAACGCCAAGATGCTTCAGCACCGGAAACGCGGGCTGAAAGATGTGCACGTAGGTGTTAACGACCGCCGCCAGGCAAAAGAAGAGAATGAACCATGGCCATTTGATACGCATCTTGCTCTTGTTTGCCATTGCGGTTCCAATCGAAAGCGGTACGATCCATAGGGCGCGGGCGAGCTTAACGGTCGTGCCGACGGCAAGAGCCTCCGCTCCGTACTTCGCTGTCGCGCCGACGACTGAGCTTATGTCATGAATCGCCAGCGCCGACCACAGGCCAAACTGCGTCTGCGTCATGTGCAATGCAGACCCAACCACTGGGAACGTCAGCAAGGCAACCGAGTTCAGCACGAAGACAGTTCCGAGCGACACGGCGATCTCTTCCTGGCTCGCGCTGGTGATTGGGGCTATTGCGGCAATGGCGCTTCCCCCACAAATGGCAGTGCCAGCCGAAATGAGAAATGAGATTCTCTGCTTTATGCGCAGGAGTTTTCCGAGCCCCCAGCCCAGGAGCAAAGCGATGCTGATGCTGCCTGCTGTATAGATAAAGCCGGAGCGGCCCGCTTGCATAACCTGCTCCAAATCCATGCCGAACCCGAGGCCAACTACGGAAGCCTGGAGGAGGAGTTTGGACAGCAGCTTTGCTTCAAGATCATAGGGATGAACGAAAGAGAATCCATAAACCAGACCGCCGGCCAATGCGATTGGTGGCGACACCAGGCCGCTGGCCGCAAGGATCAAGCCGATGAAGAATATGTTTTTGGACACACATCCAGTGTTCTCGAAGAATGCGTTCTCGTCCAAGCAGAAGCACTCATGCCCCATTTGCAGAACTTATGGGGCTGCAGGATCATGGCCGTTTGCTCCTGACCGATAACCTTTGTATGCCTGCTCGTGAGATGAGAAACCTGCGAAATTCAATGGTTAGGCCGTGCGGCCCATGGCCTGATGCGTAGGCAATAAGGAACTGACGTTTGATTCTTAATCCTTCAATTTCGATAATCTTGAAACTCGTGTCGCGCCTTACATCCTTGGCCATCGCCCAGCGCGAGACGAATCCGATCCCCAGTCCCGCCTCCACGGCGGACTTGATGGCTTCGGTTGAGTCGAGTTCCATCACGATGTGCAGCGAACTCCGCTTGACGCCTTGCCGCTCCAGCGCCATCTCAATCACGTGGCGCGTGCCTGATCCGCGCTCCCGCATCAGCAATGGAATTGAGGAGATTTCGGAACAGGAAACCGAATTGCGCTCCGCCCACTCATGCGCAGTGGATGCGATCAGGGCCAGTTCGTCTTCAAGAAACGGCTCAGTCTTTACCTCGCGGTTTCGTGCGGGCCCCTCGATGAAGCCCAACACGATCTTTTGCTGAACCAAGGCTTCCACAATTTGCTCCGTGTTGCCGCTGATCAGAGTGGGGTGAACACGGGGATGCTCTCGACAAAACTCCCCCAGAAGTCGAGGTAGTAGATATTGGGCAATCGTTGTAGAGGCGCCCAGTGCCAGTTGCCCAGCGCGCTCTCCGTTCATGGACGCAATATCCTGCTCCGCCAGGACCAGAAGGGCTTTGACTTGCTCACAATAGCCCAGAAGGGTCTTGCCAGCAGCCGTTAGCGTAATGTGAACTCCCGTCCGATCGAAGAGCTGAATGCCAAGATCCTCCTCAAGCGCCTTGATCTGAAGGCTCACTGCGGGTTGCGTGAGATACAGTTCTTCAGCGGCCTTGCGGAAGCTGAGCTGTTCCGCAACTGCCCGAAAGACCACGAGACGGAAGTTTTCGAGGCTCGCCATTCGATAGTTAGAACCCCAGTTTACTGCGCGCTGCGACGGTACGGCTCTATGACCGGTCGATTTTGGGCGCGAAATATCAGAAGCGGCCTAACCTGATCCGCGATACCCAGTGGCCCAGATGTCTTAACGTCAGTGAGTAGCGAGAAGACTTCGCAGGGAGGCTTCGATCTTACCGAGATCGGTTTCGCCTTGGAACTTCGCACGCACTATCCCATTCCGATCGATGAGGAAGGTCAACGGCAGGCCAAGTACGCCGCCATAGCGCTGACCCAGCGCCGCATCACCCATGGCAACGGGGTAATCGATGCGTTGTGCGCGTATCATCCTGCGGACCGGCTCTGAATCGTCGTCCATCGAAATCCCGATTACCGCCAACAGCTGCGGCCCATATTGCTCTTGCCAGCGGGCAAACATAGGCATTTCGACTTGGCATGGCGCACACCAGGTGGCCCAGAAGTTAAGCAGCACAACCTTGCCGTGTAGTCGAGCCAGATCGAGGTTATGGCCGGTGAGATCGCGCCTTACAAACCCCGGAGCCCCGCGACCCACCAAAGATTGTGTCGCCCTGGTCTGCGCGCCCGCTTGCGAAACGAGGGTGAGGAGCAGAAACGTAAATCCCCACCGGAGCGCAAGGATGCTCGTTCCGCTAAAACGCTCAATGCGCAACCGGATACCCTCTACTAACCCAGTCGCTCCCGAAGTTATCCGCGATGTAGAGAACTTTCACATTCGTAAAGCCAAGGTCACTTAGAGTCTTGTATGCGCCTCCCACATTCGGGCAGCGGTTCCATGGGCAGCAACCGCAATAGAGCACTATGAACCTGCTCCTTGCCACCGTCTTCACGCGATCACGAAGCAGGTACAGGCCGTCCTCGTGCGAGCCCGGTCCTGCGTACTCCGAAGTTGGGATATGCGCCTGATCGAACATGAGGCGCGAGCCGACCTGCAGGATCAACGGCTGGACCGCACGGTTAGAATTCAGCAGCGTTTTCAGTTCGTCCGGCTGTATCAGTTGGGTCGAAGGAATGGTTGTCGCAGCGAGCGGGAGTGCGGACTGCGCACGTGCCGGAGAGTGGAGCAACACGAATGTAATAGCGGCAACGCTTCCCATCGTGGCGATCGATCTAATTCTCATGTGAGGCTCCGAAACCAGTATATCGAGTAAATCGCGGCCTGAGACTTTGATCCTTTGAGAGTTACTCGGACTGGATGTCTGCTCTACCAGTCTCATCCAGCAAATCGGGAACTTTGAGCTCGACCTCGATCTGCGGAGGGTTGAGGAGCGTGTTCTTCACTAAACAGTGTTCGACGGAGCGCATCAAGCCTTCACGCTGCTCGGTCGTGAGGTAGACAGGACTGTCGACGCGGATTTGGAAGTTGCCGAGTCGCGAGGGGCTCTTGAGTTTTTCGGCCTCGACGGAGACATTCACGCCCGTCTCCGCGAGATTGCGCGTCTTCAGATACTGCATAGCATAGAAGGCCGCGCAAGATCCCAGCGACGCGAGCAGCAATTCCGGAGGCGTCATGCCTGAGTCTTCCCCACCATTCTCTTCCGGCTGGTCGCAAACAATGGAGTGTGATCGCGAATAAATGGCAAATTTAACCTTGTCGAGATGGGTAATCTTAACTTCCATCATAGTTTTCCTCTTCCATTAGAAGAAAGACACAAAAGGAGCGTTTCGTTACAAGTTCGCGGAGATTTAGTTTGCAGCCGGCAT
>Ga0302140_10009302_pt1 | contig 12199 bp, 12 predicted proteins | sample I_Bog_E1_1_FD_202095 | JGI IMG/M metagenome (GOLD analysis project Ga0302140, IMG submission 202095) | Peat permafrost microbial communities from Stordalen Mire near Abisko, Sweden - I_Bog_E1_1 | ecosystem: Environmental > Terrestrial > Soil > Wetlands > Peat | place: Sweden: Abisko, Stordalen...
GGTTTGAGAATCACCTGCCACCGATCTTCTCAGTGCTGCGCGCCGGAGCGGGACAAGAGATCGTCGTCGAAGTCATGACACAGCTTGATGCGTGTCGGATTCGGGGAATTGCCTTGACGCCCACCCAAGGTTTGGCCCGCGGAATGCCGGTCGAAGACACGGGCGCACCCCTGCAAGCGCCGGTCGGCAAGACGATCATTTCGCGAATGTTCGACGTGTTCGGTCAGGCCATCGACCGGCAGCCGCAGCCGTCGGATGTGCAATGGAGAACCGTCCATCGAGCACCACCGCCGCTGTCCGAGCGCTCCACCAAGTCCGAGATTTTCGAGACTGGCATCAAGGCCATCGATGTGCTCGTTCCTCTGGAGCGCGGCGGCAAGGCGGGCTTATTCGGCGGCGCCGGCGTGGGCAAGACGGTGCTGCTCACGGAAATGATCCACAACATGATCGGGCATCAGAAAGGGATGAGCATTTTTTGCGGGATTGGGGAGCGCTGCCGCGAAGGTGAAGAGCTTTATAGCGCCATGAAAGCAGCGGGCGTTCTTCAGAACATGGTAATGGTCTACGGCCAGATGAATGAACCGCCGGGCAGCCGGTTTCGGGTGGGAGATGTGGCGTTAACGATGGCGGAGTATTTCCGCGATGACGAGCATCGAGACGTTCTCTTGCTGATCGATAATATTTTCCGCTTTATTCAGGCTGGCATGGAAGTATCCGGCTTGATGGGCCAGATGCCGTCGCGCCTTGGCTATCAACCAACGATGAGTACGGAGTTGTCGGGGCTTGAGGAACGCATCGCCAACACCCGTGCAGGAGCCATTACTTCCATCCAGGCGGTGTATGTACCGGCCGACGATTTGACCGACCCGGCGGCGGTGCATGTGTTCTCGCATCTCTCGGCTTCGATCGTGCTCTCTCGTAAGCGGGCGAGCGAAGGACTTTATCCGGCCATCGACCTGCTCCAATCCAGCTCGAAAATGGCGACGCCCGGCATCGTGGGCGATCGGCACTACAAACTGGCACAAGAAATCCGAAAGACCCTGGCTCAGTATGAGGCCCTCAAGGATATCGTCGCCATGCTCGGCCTGGAACAGCTTTCCCCGGAAGACCGTAACGCTGTAGCTCGCGCCCGGCGTCTGGAACGTTTTCTTACGCAGCCGTTTTTCACTACCGAACAGTTTAGTGGGATCAAGGGGAAGCTTGTCAGTCTTAAGGACTCGCTCGATGGCTGCGAACGCATTCTGCAAGACGAGTTCAAAGATTATCCGGAGAGCGCGCTCTACATGATTGGAGCGATTGGCGAAGCGAAAAAACCGGAGCCGAAAACCGAAACAAACACGGAACCCAAGACGGAATCGAAAAAGAAACCGAGAATCGAAACGAAACCCGAGACGAACACACCACCGAAATCAGAACCGACAACAGAGTCAGCGAAGACCCATGAATCTTAAGATCCTGCTTCCGTTCGAGATTTTCGCGGAAAAAACGGACGTATCGCGCATCGTTGCCGAAACCCGCGAGGGGTCCTTCGGAATCCTTCCTCACCGCCTCGATTGCGTTGCGGCACTTGCGCCCGGGATCTTGACTTACGAAACCAAAGAAGACGGAGCAGTTTACCTCGCCGTCGATGAGGGTGTGCTGGTCAAGGCTGGCGCAGATGTGCTGGTCTCCGTGCGCCACGCCATCGGCGGCACGGATCTCGGCCAGCTCCGTGAAGCCGTAAAACATGAGTTTCTGACGCTCGACCAAAGCGAGCGCGACGTTCGCGCTGCGATCGCCAAAATGGAAAGTGGCCTTATCGGTCGGTTCGCAGAGTTTCAACATGAGCGATGAGCTGAAAGGTCAATCCGCGAACGAGGAGACGGAATTCGTGCGGCAGGTGACAGCGAAGGCTGCCCGCAAGCTCAGGGTGCAACGGGAGGGTAAGCAGGGAGTCTGGTTTGGTCTCGGCATGTCCGGACTCATCGGCTGGTCCGTCGCAGTACCGACGCTTCTGGGCGCGATGCTCGGCCTCTGGCTAGACCGAAGGCATCCGGGAGCTCGTTCCTGGACGCTCATGTTGCTGGTCGCTGGTTTGTGCATCGGCTGCGCCAATGCTTGGCATTGGGTGGCACAGCAGGACAAGGCCATGCACGACGAACCTGAGGAACACAAATCGGAGGATAAGAAAGATGAGTGAACCGTTGGCTCTCGTCTCCGCTCTTGTACTGCCGCTGATCGCTGGCGTTTTGCTCGGTATGTTTTTCTTTGGCGGCCTTTGGTGGACAATTCGGAGAGGCGTTTCGTCCAAACAGCCGGCGGCGTTGTTCTTCTTCAGCCTTTTACTTCGGACCGCTATTGCGCTGGCTGGTTTCTATTTTGTGGCGCGTGGCGATTGGCGCAGAGTGCTGGCTTGCCTGGTTGGATTTATCCTGGCGCGCATCCTGGTGACTTGGCGTACCCGCGCGCCGATTGTAAATGCACCGATTGCACAAGAAACGACAGCGCAGACTGTCGGTGAAGTATGCCGGTAAATCTCACATCCGATCAGCAGATTCTGTGGCAGCACGGCTTTGTGAAACTCAACGGAACAATCGTCATGACGTGGGCGACGATGATCGTGATGTCGTTGGGCGCAAAGTTGATCACACGCAAGCTTAAGACTGAAGGCGATATCTCACGCTGGCAAGGGTCATTCGAAATCATCGTCACCGCAATGGAGGAACAAATCAAGGAAGTGGGCCTGAGCGAGCCAGCAAAGTATCTCTCCTTTCTGGGCACGCTCTTTCTGTTCGTTGCGACGGCCAGCCTCGGTACGGTGATCCCAGGTTATAAGCCGCCGACGGGTTCACTTTCGACCACCGCGGCGCTGGCCCTGTGTGTGTTTGTCGCCGTACCTCTGTTTGGCATCCGGGAGCAGGGGTTCGTTAACTATCTCAAAACCTACACGAAGCCGACCTTCATCATGCTGCCATTCAATATCATCAGCGAACTGTCGCGCACGCTGGCCTTGGCAGTTCGTTTGTTCGGCAACATGATGAGCGGAGTGATGATTATTGGGATCTTGCTCACGATCACGCCCTTTATCTTTCCGATTTTCATGACCGTACTCGGGCTGCTCACGGGCATGGTGCAAGCATATATCTTCAGCATTCTGGCCACGGTCTACATTGCGGCCGCCACCCGAAAACCGAAACTGAAGGTGGCCGTCGTTCAGAGTAACGTCCAACCCAAGCCAGAACCGAAAACTTTGTAAGCGCAACATTAGCGATAAGAAGGACTCCTTATGGATAGCGTTACCGTCGTCGCAGTCGTATCAATCGCCACTGCCGGTATTACCACCGGCATCGGTTGTATGTGTCCGGCTCTCGGCGAGGGCCGGGCCGTCGCCAACGCCCTGACTTCGCTGGCACAGCAACCCGACGCCTCGGCCACGATCACTCGGACATTGTTCGTAGGTCTGGCGATGATCGAATCGTTGGCCATTTACTGTTTTGTCGTCTCGATGATTCTCATTTTTGCAAACCCGTTTTGGAGTCACGTCATCGCTCAAACCGGAGGGAAATGAGCCATGCTCATCGACTGGTTCACCGTCGGGGCACAGGTACTAAACTTCCTAATCCTGGTGTGGTTGTTGAAGCGCTTCCTCTATAAGCCCATCGTCAACGCCATCGACGCGCGGGAAAAGCGCATCGCCGCTGAACTTGCGGATGCCGACGCGAAGAAGACCGAGGCACAAAAGGAGCGCGACGACTTTCAAAACAAGAACAAAGTGTTTGATGAACAACGCAGCGCTCTTCTGGGCAAGGCTGCGGACGAGGCGAAAGTCGAGCGCGAGCGTCTTCTCGACGAAGCGCACAAAGATGCGGATAATTTACGCGCTGTGCAAGCGGCCGCATTGCGAAATGACCAAAAGAGGCTGGGCAGTGCGATCACTAACCTGGCAAAGCAAGAAGTCTTTGGAATCGCGCGAAAGACTCTCGCAGACCTCGCCACAGTCAGTCTCGAAGAACGTATGGGAGAGGTGTTCACGCGCCGGTTGCGCGAAATGGACGGGAAGGCTAAGGCACTGCTCGGTGCAGCCCTCAAGTCATCGTCTGCACCGGCAGTCGTGCGGAGCACCTTTGATCTGGGTTCCGCTCAGAGGGCCGCGGTTCAGAATGCCCTCAACGAGACCTTCTCGGCGGAAATCCATATCCGGTTCGAAACCTCGCCAGATTTAATCAGCGGCATTGAACTCACCGCGAATGGACAAAAAGTGGCGTGGAGCATCGCGGATTATCTGGCCTCGTTGAGAAAAGGCGTCGATGAACTCCTGAAGAAGAGGGACGAGGCTACAGCGGCAGAAGCGAAAGCTAAGACCAAGCCAAGAGTGGAAGCCGAGCCTAAGGCAGAGCCAAAAACAGAACCGAAGCCCGATGCGAAAGCTGAGCCAAAACCTGAAGCGAAAGCTGAAACCAAGCCGGAAGTGAAACCCAAGCCTAAGGTAGAGGCAACAACAGAACCGAAGCCAGAAGCGAAAACCGAGCCGAAGCCAGAAGCGCCTAAGCCCGAAACCGTGAGCGCATGAACATGGAACCTGGGAGCCTCCAGCACGAGTTCGACAGCGTCTTCGCTGGAATAAGGCAAGTGCGCGAAGCCTTCACGCCGCGACTCACGCTGCGCGAAGTGGGCATTGTCACAAATGTCTCCACCGGAATCGCCACCCTTTCAGGCCTTCCCGGCGTGGGGTATGAGGAGTTGGTGAGATTCCGTGGCGATCTGTTGGGCATCGCGTTCAACGTGGATGAGGACGAAATCGGCGTGATTCTGCTCGGCGAATATCAGGATCTGCACGCGGGCGACGAAGTCGAACGCACAGGGCGGGTCATGGACATAGCGGTGGGGGACAGTTTGCTGGGTCGGGTGATCAACCCGCTGGGGAAACCGCTCGATGGCAAAGGGCCGGTTGCCGGGGACCAGCGCCTGCCGGTGGAGCGTCCGGCCCCTCCCATCATGGATCGCGCGCCTGTAGTCGTACCTTTGCAGACCGGGCTGAAGGCCGTCGATGCGCTCATTCCTATCGGGCGCGGGCAGAGAGAATTGATTCTCGGCGATCGACAGACGGGCAAGACAGCTATTGCGATCGACGCCATCTTGAACCAACGCGGGCAAAATGTGCTCTGCGTTTATTGTGCGATCGGTCAGCGCGCTTCGGCCGTCGCCAAGGTGGTGGCCAACCTCCGCGAAAAAGGTGCAATGGATTACACAGTAGTCGTTGTCGCCGAAGGCAACGATGCGCCAGGCCTTGTCTATATCACGCCCTACGCCGCGACCAGCATCGCTGAATATTTCATGGAAAAGGGCCGCGATGTGCTCATCGTTTACGACGATCTCACGCAGCACGCACGCGCCTATCGCGAGCTTTCCCTGCTGCTCCGTCGTCCGCCCGGGCGCGAGGCGTTTCCCGGCGACATCTTCTACATTCATTCGCGAATGTTGGAACGGGCGACGCATCTCAGCAAGGAGCGCGGAGGTGGTTCTCTCACCGCACTTCCCATCATTGAGACCGAGGCGCAGGATATCTCCGCCTACATCCCAACCAATCTCATCTCCATCACGGACGGTCAAATCTACCTCTCGCCCACGTTGTTCGAACTGGGGATCCTTCCCGCAGTCGATGTCGGCAAGTCCGTTTCGCGGGTGGGCGGAGCGGCGCAACGAGCTGCGTATCGCGCTGTCGCCGGCAACCTCAAACTCGCCTACTCGCAGTTCGAGGAATTGGAAACGTTCGCGAAGTTCGGCACTCGTCTCGATGAATCCACGCGCAAGATCATCGATCACGGGCAGCGCATTCGAGCTTGCCTCAAACAGCCGGAATCGCAGCCGGTATCGATGATCGAGCAGATCACCGTGCTCCTGGCTTTGACGGCAAACCTCTTTGACCCAGTGCCTATCGAAAAGGTGAGCGATGCGGAGCAGGCGATAGAGAAAGCGACGTCGGACATCCCGGCGGACATAGCGGGGCGGCTAACGTCAGCCGACAAATTGAGTGACACCGACCGAACGGCAATTCTGGAAGTTGCCACGCGTGCGCTTGCTCCGTTCCAGCCGGCTCCTAAACCGAAACCCGCCGAACCCGAACCCGATGCTGCATCCAAATCCACTGCTAAGCCGAAACCCGCTGCCAAGGCTTCGCAATGAGCGGCACATTGGAGAGTCTGCGTCGAAAGATCGACGGCGCGGGGGATCTCGAAGGTGTGGTTCGGTCGATGAAAGCGCTGGCGGCGTCGAGCATTGGACAATACGAGAAGGCAGTTCAAGCGCTCGACGACTACTATCGCACGGTGGAACTCGCATTAGTCGCGTCTCTCCATCAGGGGGGACCGGTTGCTCTCGCCGAGGCAAAACTCCCGCACAAGCGGCCGCATGAAGGAAAGATCGGCGCGGTCGTGTTCGGTTCGGATCAGGGTCTTGTCGGCAGGTTTAATGAAGTAATCGTGGAATTCGCCGTGCACGAGCTCAAAACGTTGCCCGGCAAAATAACGAAAATCTGGGCGGTCGGCGATCGCGCTCACGCGCTGTTAGCAGATACCGGCATCGCTCCCGTCGATCTGCTGTCGGTCCCTACTTCAGTCAATGCCATCACGCCCCTTATCGGTCAGATCCTCATAAAAGGCCAGGCGGCTCTCGATCATGGCGATGTGGAGGAGGTGTATGTCTTCCACAACCACCCGAAATTCGGGGCCCTTTACGAACCCGTCGGCGAGCGGTTGGTGCCGCTGGATTACACCTGGCAACACAAGCTGGCCGCAATGGCTTGGCCAACAAAGAACTTGCCGGAGGTCATCGAAGGATCAGAGCTGGCACTTCCGGCTTTCGTCCGAGGATACCTCTTTGTTCTGCTTTTTCAGGCCTGTGCGGAATCCCTTGCCAGCGAAAACGCCAGCCGTCTGGCGGCGATGCAACGCGCGGAAAAGAACATAGAAGACATTTTGGAAGATCTGACCCGCACCTTCCGCCGTGTTCGACAGGAATCTATCGATGAAGAGCTGTTCGACGTAATCTCCGGCTTCGAGGCGCTGACGGGACGCCCACGCCACGCCTAAGTCCTGAGCAAAAGTACAAAGACTCCACATCTCAGCGCCACAATACTGTTTCCGAGAGTGAATATTCCCACAGATGAGGAACCGCGCGTTACTTCTCTCTCTTAAGCTGCTTGCCGATCACTTGCAATTCCTGGCGACGCTTCTCGGTGGTCTTGGGATAGGCCATTTTGAGGTCCTTCAGTGCATCGAGGACAATGCGGGAAACAATCAACCGGGCGTTCTCTTTATCGTCGGCGGGAACGGCGTACCAGGGCGCGTGATGGGTGCTGGTCGCTTGCAGACAGTCCTCATACGCTTTCATGTAATACTTCCAGTACTTCCTTTCGTGATTGTCCGAGGGGCTGACTTTCCAGTTCTTGTCGGGCTCGTCAATGCGCGCAAGAAACCGCTTTCGCTGCTCTTCGTACGAAAGGTTCAGGAATATTTTGACGATTCGAGTTCCGTTGTAATAAAGGTGGCGCTCCAAATCGACGATGGAGCGATACCGGTCCTTCCAAATGGTTTTCTCGTCGCGTAATGCTTCGGGAAGGCGCTGGTTGCGAAGAATCTCCGGGTGCACGCGAACGATCAACACCTCTTCGTAATAAGAACGGTTGAAGATGCCGATCCGTCCGCGTTCGGGAAGGCGACACGTCGTGCGCCAGAGAAAATCATGCTCCAACTCTTCGGCACTCGGTTGCTTGAAACTGAAAACATCACAGCCCTCGGGATTGACTCCCGACATGACGTGCCGAATGGCGCCGTCTTTGCCAGCTGAGTCCATTCCCTGAAAGATCAGCAGCAAGGCATAGCAGTTGGATGCGTAGTGAAGCTGCTGTAGTGCGCTCAACTCTGCGATGTGTTTTTCCAGGAGGGTCTGATACTGCTCCTTCGTTTTGCAAAAAGGTTTAACGATCGTCGGCAACTTCCGGAGGTCGAGTTTTTTTCCGGACCGCACTCGGAAATCCTTGGAGTGAATTCTCATCGTCTTCCTTTCGGCCGTGCCCACTGTATTCGCGGCGATCTATTTATCCTTCGGTCCTCAACTGATCTACGGCGGGCTTCATCATGAGGACTCTTCGTGGTTTCGCTATGCCGCGGTTTCCGCTGTATGCTCCTGAGTTTGCGAGGTACTGATCGCGGCCCGGACAATGGCCAGAAACTGATCGGAGTGCAGGCTGGCGCCCCCGACGAGAGCGCCGTCCACACCGTCACGGCAAAACAACGCCGCTGCGTTGTCCGGCTTGACGCTGCCGCCGTACTGTACGGGAATGGTCTGAGCCGATTTCTCTCCAAACATCTGTCCGAGGCGGTGCCGAATGACGGCGTGCGCGTCCTGCGCCTGCTGCGGAGTTGCATGGTGTTCGAGATTGCCGATGGCCCAGACCGGTTCGTACGCGATGCTGAGTCGCGTCAAGGAGCCCGCCGACACTTCGGCTAATCCGCTAGTGAGTTGCCGATCCAGCAGCGCTCCTGTCTGATTGGCCTTTCGCTGTTCCAAGGTCTCGCCGATGCACAGGATCACGTCGAGGCCAGTGGCCAGAGCAACCTTCACTTTTTGGTTGATGAAGGCATCGGATTCACCCAGCTTGTGCCGGCGCTCGCTGTGTCCCAGAATTATGTATTTGCAGCCGAGGTCAAGGAGCATGGTCGGACTGACCTCGCCGGTGAACGCGCCTTCTTTTTCGGGATAGAGATTCTGCGCTCCAAGCGAGACGCCGCTGCCCTCGAGAATTTCTCCGACAAGGGCCAGATATGGAAACGGCGGACAGAGAGTAACAGAAACTTGCTTCTCCGCGCCTATGCCATCTAACACTGCCTGAGATAGCTGCCTGGCTTCGGCCGCGTTGGTATACATCTTCCAATTGCCGACGACGAATTTCTGGCGTATCGCCGGGCTCATTCGATGCTCCCGGCGTGTTGCAACGACGCAACACCGCGCAGCGTGGTCTCTCGTTCGTCGGTCTCCATCGCGGCGTTGTATTCGCCGCGGCGCGCGGCCCGGTTGCATTTGGCTCGGTGATTGAGAGCTTGCTGTGCCGCTGACACGTTGGCCTGCTTCCCGCACCAAGTCTCCAACGCCGGTTGCTGAATCGCACGGGCAAACGAGAATGCCAGCGCCCAAGGCAGCCGCGACTTGAACCTGACATTCATGGCGTTCAGACGCGCCGAGGCCTGTTCGGGGGATTGTCCGCCCGACAAGAACATAATCCCGGGAACAGCGGCGGGAACGGCTCGCAACAGACAACTCACCGTAGCGTCGGCTACCTCGTCCACTGCTTCTTGCTTGGGGCAGGCCAATCCTGGGAGCACCATGTTGGGCTTCAGGATCAACCCCTCCAGCTGCACACGTTGAGAGTAAAGCTGATTGAAAACCGTTCGCAGGACTTCTTCGGTCAACTCGCAGCAGCGCTCCAGACTATGGTCGCCCGCCATGAGCACTTCCGGTTCGACCACGGGAACGAGTCCGGCTTCCTGGCACAAGGCTGCATAGCGAGACAACGCGTTCGCGTTGGCCTCGATGCAACCCCAACTCGGAATGTCGACTCCCACGGCAATGACCGCGCGCCACTTGGCAAAGCGCGCGCCCATCTGAAAATACTGGGTCAGGCATTCGCGCAATGCATCGAGTCCTTCGGTGATTTTCTCTCCGCGATGGCCGGCCATGTCCTTGGCCCCGATGTCGACTTTAATGCCTGGGATGATTCCCGCATCGGTGAGAGCTTTCACGAAAGAAGTGCCATCTTCCGTCTTCTGCCGGATCGTCTCGTCGTAGAGAATCGCGCCGCTGATCGACTCACCGAGGCCGGGCGTGGTCACGATCATGTCCCGATAGGCGCGCCGAGTTTCTTCGTTCTGTGGAATTCCCCACTGCGCAAATCGCTTATTGCAGGTTGCATTGCTCTCATCCATCGCGAGCAGCCCTTTGTAGTCGGCGACCATTCTCCGTGCGGTATCGATCAGCGCTTGTGTATTCATTTGCCGTTGCTCCATTTCCAGTTGCAGTTCTCCGGCATGTCTTGGTCGTGCTGGCCGGTGTCTCAATTGAGCGCGATTACGCGGTTACGGCCACAGGCCGCTCCGCTTCCCGCAACCACTTCCGCGCCTCCGGTGCGTTGGCTTGATCGAAATATCGGATCGTCGCCTTCGTGAATGGCTTGTAGAAAGTTGCCATGCCCTGCTCCCACTTCTTGTCGCCGACTACCGCGATCCGTTCGATATCGGCGACGTGTTTGATGTCGAGCTTGATTTCGTCCCACAGCGCGCCGCCTTCCCAGCCATGGAAGTCAGTGAATTCGAATAGCAGGCACAATTTTCCGTGTTGCCGGATGAGCCGATCGAACTCGGGCACACAGCGCTCGTAATCCGCCTTGACCAACTTCCCGGTGACTCGAACGACGACTAAGTTTCCGCCGTTTTCCTGTTTCAATTGAATGGGCATCTTGAACTCCTTAAACTTGGATTCGATTTAATTTCCTTTTTGCGTTTCGTTCTGATTCCATTTCCAGTTGCGAATTTCGGGCATGTCCTGGCCATGCTTATCGATGAAGTGCTTGTGTTCAATGAGCTTGTCCTGCATCTGCTGCCTCAGGTAAGAGCCTTTAGAGCCCAGATCCGGGAGGCGATTCACCACATCCAGCACTAAGTGAAAGCGGTCCAGATCGTTCTGGACTCGCATGTCAAAGGGCGTGGTGATCGTGCCCTCTTCTATATAACCGCGCACATGCAGATTGCGATTGGTGCGGCGGTAGGTCAGCCGGTGAACCAGCCACGGGTATCCATGAAAGGCAAAGATGATGTGCTTGTCTTTGGTGAACAGCGAATCGTAATCCTTTTCGCTGAGACCGTGAGGGTGCTCGGTGCACGGCTGCAGTTTCATGAGATCAACGACATTGACCACCCGGATTTTCAGTTCGGGTAGATGCTGTCGCAGGATGGAAACGGCGGCCAGAATCTCCAGTGTCGGTGTGTCTCCGCAACAGGCCATCACCACGTCCGGTTCAGCCGCGTCCTGGTCGTTGCTCGCCCACTGCCAGATGCCAATTCCTTCCGTGCAATGTACCACCGCTTCATCCATGGTCAGCCATTGCGGGAGGGCGTGTTTGCCCGCCACCACAACGTTGACGTAGTTCCGGCTGCGCAGGCAGTGATCGAAAACCGACAACAGGCAGTTGGCGTCGGCCGGAAGGTAGACCCGCACGATGTCCGCTTTCTTGTTGATGACGTGGTCAAGAAAACCGGGGTCCTGGTGGGTGAATCCGTTGTGGTCCTGCTGCCAAACGTGAGAGGCGAGCAGATAATTCAACGACGAAATCTTCCGCCGCCAGGGCAGTTCCAGGCAAACTTTCAGCCACTTGGCGTGCTGGCTGAACATCGAATCGATGATGCGAATGAAGGCCTCATAGCTGTTAAACAGGCCGTGGCGCCCGGTCAGCAGATAGCCTTCCAGCCAACCTTCGCATTGATTCTCGCTGAGCATCGAGTCCAGCACGCGGCCGGCGGGCGCGAGGAATTCATCATTACTTACTTCGCGCGCATCCCACTGCCGGTTGGTGACTTCAAACACAGCGCCAAGCAGATTCGAGACGGTTTCATCGGGACCGAAGACACGGAAATTACGCTGATCCTGATTCATTTTGGCGACATCGCGCAGGAACAAGCCCAGCACCTGCGTATCCTGAGCGCTGACCGCGCCGGGTGAAGGCACGTTCACCGCATGAACATGGAAATCGGGCATGCGGAGATCGCGCAGCAAAATGCCGCCGTTGGCGTGAGGATTGCTTCCCATCCTACGGTCGCCCTTCGGAGCCAGTTCGGCTAATTCCGGTCTGAGACGCCCGTTCGCATCGAATAGCTCTTCCGCCTTGTAGCTCTTCATCCAAGTTTCAAGCAGCTTGACGTGATCAGGATGCTCGGGATCGACGAGAAGCGGCACCTGGTGGGAACGGAACGTGCTTTCGATTTGCAGGCCGTCGACGTATTTTGGTCCGGTCCAACCCTTCGGTGACTTGAGCACAATCATGGGCCAGCGCGGCCTCGTTGTGTCGTTGTTGCTTCGTGCGTTGCTTTGGATTCTACGAATGTCTTCGATGGCTTCTTCTAGAGCGACAGCCATGAGTTCGTGCATCTTTTCCGGCTCATCGCCTTCCACA
>Ga0302140_10009307_pt1 | contig 12198 bp, 15 predicted proteins | sample I_Bog_E1_1_FD_202095 | JGI IMG/M metagenome (GOLD analysis project Ga0302140, IMG submission 202095) | Peat permafrost microbial communities from Stordalen Mire near Abisko, Sweden - I_Bog_E1_1 | ecosystem: Environmental > Terrestrial > Soil > Wetlands > Peat | place: Sweden: Abisko, Stordalen...
TTCGTTTGCCAATTTGTGTAAATTATGAGTCCTCAATAATTCTATATAGGAGTGTGTCCATAATCTCACTTGATTTTCAGGAATATTGACTTTCCCTCGAATTGCTAAATATATCTGGAAAGCATGCAACAACTCTCCATCATCAATTAAAGATTGAAGAGTGTTCAACAGGGTCATATTTGTCATTTGATTGATTTGATTACTGACCTCTTCTTGTTTTTTTTCCTCGATGTTCATGTTATTAATCATAGATTTATTGTAGTCATTGACGCAATTTTTCTTTATCAATATCATCTCATCTTCAATCATGATATTTTTCAATTCTAATTCTTGTTGAAACTTTTCCCCGAACTTCTCAAAATATTCATATAATGTCTCCAAATCGATTTCTCCTTCTACGGACTCCCCTTTTTCCACTTTAGGAGGATTATGTGTAGTTGAATCAGGGGTTTTCAATTCTCCAAATTTTTGTTGACTCATCATCGAATTTGGAGTCATTTGATTCCAAAGCATTTGATCATCTTCTGATTTGATCATGCTTTTGATTTCATTGGTCTGGGAAGGAGAACGAGCACCTTTATCTTCTCTTTGATAAAATTTTGTTTTAAAAGATTTTTTTTTGAAAGAAAACTTTTGAGGGTAAAAAATATTTAAAAGATTTTTCCAGAATAAAGAAACTATGAATTTCTTTTTTTCTTCTGCCAAATGTGAATTATGTTCTATTATTTCTTTTAAGTTTCCTTTCTTCTGATATTTTTGAGAGAAATATTTTACTTCTTCTTCAAAATCCATCGTTTCTTCATCGAAGGATTTTGGGACTAAAAAATCATTTAAACATCTTAAAAAACAATAGAGCAACCATTCAACATCAGAATTGGTGTAGGAAAATGTTCTTTCAAATTGTAAATGCAGGGGTTTGTTGGGTCTTTCAAATTTTTAAACAGCTTTGTTTTGTCATAAAACTCTGATCGAAAAATCAAATTATTTTCTTTGTCGAAATTCAGAGGGTTTTTATTTGTATAATTATAATAATAATAAGCTTCTTCGAATTTATGTAAAACAACACTTGAATCTTTGGATGAGGTTATAATATAACCCTCTTGTTCATTAAAAACGAAATCTGTGATGCTTTCTTTATGTCCTCTAAAGACAAATTGTGGGTGGTAGATTGAGTTGATATTCCAAACAGATAATATGTTGTCCATTGTCAATGAACAAGAGTAAAGATGATCAAAACGCTTTTTGCTCCATTTTAAAGTTCCCAATCCAGCGACATTTTGAATCTTTAATATAAATTCAATGCTTGAATCAGGTTGTATTTCCCAAAGCTATAGATTCAATTTATTAATAATATTAAAAAAATAAATATGGGGGGGCTGATACTTTAATCTCTTTATCTAAAGATCCAGATGCAAAAGTATTTGGAAAATATGGATTCCAATCAATGGTTGTGAGTATTTTCTTAAATAAAAGGGTAGGCTCATTGATTATTTAAAATTTCTTAGATACTGAATGCACTTGCTTCATGGAACATATTTCTTTTTGGTAATTTCTGATATCGATAAGCTACTTAAAAAATAAAGACAAACTATCTTTTAGCATTGTCGAGAAATTACATCGATGGTTGAAGGTTCGTATGTTGCCAAGATAAGATATTCTTTTAAAGGGGAAAATTTTAGGTCTTTAATTCCATCATTCCGAGTTATTTGAGCCACTGGTTTATTGATATTTATATCCTTGACTTTATAATGACGAAATATTCAAGAAAAATATAAAAACCCAAAGTTTTATAAGTCCATCTTGGGAGCCCGTAATTATGTTATCTTGTTTAAAAGGGTTCCAATTAACCTTATTTACAGCGGTGTTTGATAATGTTTCATAGGGTTTGACTATGTATTTTAAGCATTTTAATCTACTATTTATATTTACATCCCGAAAGGCCACCTTGTCCAATGTCCCATATTATAAAATTCCCATTTAAAGAAGCAGATGCCACTTTATCTATTTCATATGAATTAATCCTTCACAAAAAAAAGTGAAAATTTTATACTCATAAATGGACTCCATTCTAAATGAATAATGTGCTGCTTCTTGACACTTTTGGAATTCGGTTTTATTAAAAATTTGTTTTCGTTTTCAATATCCGGCCGAATCTCGATGATTTTCAAGGCTAAATTGCAAATGAATTTAATATTTTTCTATAAAAAGACTGTCTATTCCTCCAGCTGCTACCACACTACAATCCTTGTTGCATGCCAAGGTTCTGATATGGGTTTTTGTGAAATGAATGGTGTGTCTATTAGGAATAGTAAATTCATGGGCCGAAATCATTCGATTAATTTCAAAATATTTATTTTTTTTTCAAAACAAGTAAAAATTGAAAAAAATTTTCTTTGATAAGAACAAAAAATTATAAAAAATTTGACTGTAAAAAAGTTTTTAATTATAAAAAAAAATTGATGAATTATTAATTAAAAACTTTGGGGACATAAAAAAAAATTCTTATCATTATTATTAAAATTAAATGAATGCATCAAACTAATAAGTCCAATTATATTCTTCATATTTTTTACGATCATATTGGAAGTTGCTGCGCAAAAGGTTTAAACAAAAAAACTCTTTGAAAGACTCGTTTTCTTCAATTCTCGGTGAATTTCTCAAACGTTCAAAATAAGCATCCCATTCTATTTTTGCTGCTTTGAGCGCAAAGCTGTCTCCAAAGAGAATTTCCGAAGGGAGATCAATTTCTTGAAACCCTAAATTCGAAATCAAGATGTTCACTAATTCTGTAAGGTTCACAAAATCTTTATATTGTTTAGTAACTTTTAGCAAGGTTCGAATTTCATGTCGGTTATAAAATGTTTCTTTCAAGTCGACATTATAAAACACGCATAATGAGTCGTTCCCTGAGTTTTTCATTACTATTCCTTTGACGGAGCGCAAATTAATTTGAACGAGATTAAAATTAATCCCGTTTACGATTTGTTTTTTGCATTCATCTAATTTACCATAAGAAATTCATAACTCAAAAATAAAAACTTACGTAAATTTATAAGACTATTGAATTTCTTGTTCAAAGTAAGTGGATTGCGGAACTTGTCTTCATCTCTTTCTTCATAAATATGATGAAAGATAACATTTTCCCTTTGTTTCTCAACAAATCTCGGTGAATTCGTTCTCAATAGAGCACTTGATCTTGCAAAGGGCGTATAAGGGTTGCCTTTCTCTGGATCGAACCCAATGAAATTATATAGAACTTCTCCATGATATGGAAATCTCTGAATGAGAGTCTGTAGATATCTCAAAAGAGCATCTTTTCTCGTCACCAGGAATGCTTCATCAGTAGACTTTCGAGAGTTACTTCCTTTAGGAAGCAAACCCTTGAATAAAGGAATTTTCTCACCTTTTTGTTTTTCGAGGTCGTTGTTTAATTTCTGGAAACAAGGGAAAGTCTTTGAAATCTCCCAAGTTTTCATGGGGATCGTCGAAAGGTTGGTGATTTGAAAATGGTATTCGATTTGATTGTTGTTGGGGTTTTTGCTGTAATCAAGGGCAGAGATTTTGAAGAAGAAGTTCTTCAAAAGAGATGAACTCAACTCGGAATCGAAGAGCTCTATATTGTTGAAAGGATGCAGATTCATATTAATGTTGCCAAGTTCTAGACTATTTAAAGCATCAAGACTCGTTAAATTCTGCATATTTGCTACTGGAGATAATTCATAAGTCTTCGAGTATCTTTGAAACTTCGGAAACAACCTTATATGCTTTCGATTTTTCTTCAAAATCATTAAAAATGTTAATACCTCTATTGTGCAGAAGTATTGAGGATCATTGGCGATCTTTTGAAGGAAATTTTCCATTTGTTCGATTAATTGTAGCAATTGTTCCGAATTATTTGGGTCTTCCTCATAAAAAACAAGATTTTCAACGAAATTTTTCGTTTCGCAAGCTTCAATATTTGGAAGATTTTTCAAAGAAATTAGCAACTTCTCAAAATCAAAAAGCGACTTGTCAGAAACATAAACATCATGCCTAATAAAAGTTCTGATACTATAGCATATTTTACAAAAATTAGAGTTGAGTATTGGGGAATTCAACGAAATGAATCTATCCAGTTTGACTTCTATATGGTTCTCAGCACTATTGGAGTTGAATCTTTGTGAAAAGGTCAGATGAGAAGCAGGAGAAATAAGAAATGGGCTCATGCTTTTTAATTCGGTGGATTTAGTCATTTCTGGAATTGGGATTTGGAAGCAGAAAATTTTTGGAATGTTAGGGAGGCCTTCTATTTTATCCAAAATATTTGTCAGCCAATTTTTCTGATAATCCTCATCATCATACTTAAAAATGCCATAGAGACAAAGAACTGTTTCAACTATTGATCTAAATGCATAAAGTATCACGAATGCTGTATCCATAGAGCTGTCATTCTAATAAAATTTATTTAAAGAAAAAAAATAATGATTTTACCTTTTGAATAAATCGGGTGAGAGTAAAGGTATTCACGAGGAAACTCAATAGCCAAAACAATCCCTGTTTATAAAAATTGGGTTTCCCATAATCGTATTTTAAAAGTAGAGCGCTCATCACCCAAAAAGATGATTCCAAAACATGGATACATGTCCATTCCAAACGTAATAATAACACCTCATATAAGGATTGTAGAAAAAGGCTCAAACAAACCACCAATGATAGCCTCTGCTTAATGTAATATGAAGTAGCTATGCTATCATAATGAATATCCATGTCCTTTGGTATTAAAATTTCTGCATTCTCAGAGTCTTCTGATAAATTGGAGGCAGCTTTGTTGTACGTTTTTTTGAAGATTCTCACAAGATAATATGAATAAACACAGATTAAAGCATAGATCACACAAGGAAAAAGAGAAAGATAAATGAAATAGGGATCAAATGTAATAGAAATGATTTCGGAGGCTTCCATTGTGAAGAAAATGTTCTATAGTGGTAGAAATTTCCGTTAGTATTGGATGATTATTTATTTTACCTAAATTATTAATGATTTTCAAGAATTATTAGTGAAATTATCAAAGCTTAGGAGGATTTTTTTTTGGAAATTTCTTCTCTTTTGAGATTTTTTTAATAATTTTACATTTTTTTTTTTGGTATAATAAATTTGAACTTAGTCCTAAATAATTCCAATTGAGTTACCTAAAAAACTACATTAGCGTGATTTCAAGCAAAAAATAATTAAAAAAACAATCCGAAAAAAAATCAAAAAATAATAAAAAAAAACCCAAAAAAACTTATATATTTTGAACCAATGTCAGGCCTTATTTCTTCATATCTCAAGAGATTCGAGGAAGTTGACGAAAACCATAGTTTCAGGCGAAAATACTTCCATTTCAACATAAGCCGTTTCATCAACCGAACTAACGTTTTCCAAAAGACCCATCCCAAAGCCCCATGGGCAATCTTGGCCTTTTCAGGTATTTTTTTATGGAAGTTCTTCGAGGCTTCCAGAGGCACTTCTTTATCGGAAGAGGAGATCCAGTTCCGAAAACAACAATTAGTGCAACCCATCTACGAATTAAGTTCTGATGAATCTGTTGATTTCCCTTGGAATGAGCAAAATTTGAAGGATTGGCTTTATAGACCAGTCAAAATTTCAGGCCGGCCCATTCACGCCAAAGCAAAATTGATCCCCAGAAATAAATATGGTTATAAATTAATAAAGTTTTAAGTTGAAGCATGGAATATAGGCCATAAAGGATTCGATTATATCGTGCCGTTGGTGACGAGTGAAAATCCAGATGGTTCTCAACAAAAAGGAATTCTTTTAAACTTAGGGTGGATGCCTTTTCAATGGAAACGTGCTTTAAAACATAAAAGAACTTAAAAGATTTTTTTTTTAGAGGTGTCCAGCAGATTGAAGGTCGAAAACGCCAGAATGCAAACCTTCGTTGCTTATGTGAGTTTCAATTCAGAGTTAGAACATAGTTTAGGGCTCAAAGGAAATGCACCGATTTTGGCAAGAAACAAATGGAATAGCGTGGATTTGCAGTTAATGGCTGAAAATTCGGGGTTTGAAAATGCTAAGAAAGCTCAAATAGCCCTTTTGGAACAGGTGAATTTGAATACTGCGCTTGATGAAAGAAATATGGAACATTATAACCATGATGCATCATACACGCAGGATTACCCACATTGCAAGACGATGGCTGGAGCCTTGCAATTGAAGACCATGCCTTGGGAACATAAAAGGAATGAATATTTTTATTTGAGAGCTACAGCTTTGTTGCAATTGTTGGGATTTGGGTTGCTCGTTTTTTAAAGATTTGAATAAAGAAAGATAAAAAAAGAAATAAATTTAGGAAAAAATCCCAAAAATTTGAAAATTTGAAAATACAACAAAAATTGAAAATAATCATAGTTTAGTTTCAAAAAAAAATTGAGTTCTGAACAAATTAAATAATACATGTTTGAAGTGTGTGGGGAGGGGGGAGAGATAATAATAATCAAATAAAAAAAAGAAAAATCCTTAAAGTTTAAAATAAAAACAGAAAATTGAAAATATAAAATATAAAGTTTCAAAAAATATTTGAATCATCAGGAAACTAAAAAATGCAGGCCAATTTTGTATGTCCTATGATTTTAAAAAATAACTTATGCACGTCTAAAATTTGCAGAGACCAGGAAAGGATATGAAGCAAGGGGGATCAAAAAAAATGAGGAACAAGGAAAATATGAAACAGGAGCTCAATGAAAGACAAAAACAAAATATTAAAGAAGCTTTTGATTTATTTGATGTCGATGGTTCAGGTTGAAATTCATTTAACTAAATAATAAATATGATGTATTTTGCCATCATAATCACAGGTACAATTGACATAAAAGAGCTAAAGGTAGCTTTAAGAGCTTTGGGTTTTGAGCCCAAAAAAGATGAAATTAAAAAATTAATATCTGATTTAAACGCTGAACAAAAGGAAAATACTAATACAATTGAATTTAGTGAGTTTTTGCAGATTATGACAGCAAAAATGGTATAGACACTTCGGATTTTGCATTTAGCTTCATCCATTTAAACATTAAATAAATGCATCATTTTTATATTTCAGAGTGAAAAAGAATCAGATGAAGAAATTGAGAGAGCCTTTCAATTATTTGATCGAGAAGGGAAAGATGAAATCACATTTGAAAATTTGAAAGAAATAGCCAAGGAATTAGGTGAAAATATGAGTGATGATGAATTAAAATTGATGATTCATGAGGCAAACAAAGATGGGTATTGTTTATTTATTATTTAAGTTTGTAATTTTTTTTTGTTTTTAGAAAAAGTCTGGCGGTTAAGAAAGATCAATTTAAGGATGTTTTGAGCCGAGCTACTAATTTTGAATAAAACAAAGGATGAATAGTTGTCTAAAAATCATAATTGTTCTTAATTAATTTATGAAGTACATTTTTTTTTTGGAAAAAAATTGTTAAAACATAATGGATAGCTTAACAGAATATGAAATTTGAAATAAATATGTATTTTTTCTTAAATAATAATAAAATAAAAAAAATATAGAAAGATCATTTTTTCATGAGAGCAAATTTAAAAATAATTTTTTACTTTCAAAAAATTCTAGTCACTTTTTCAAACGAAGTCAATATATTTAGTTTTTTTATGACGACTATTTTAAAGACAGAACAATTTCTCATATTAATATTTTAATTTCAAAAACACATTCTTTAAAAAAAAATTGCAAAGTTTTCCTGTCCCATTTCTTAACTAACGCAGATATTTTGCTCATTTAAACTATAAGCTGGCTTATCATTTTGCTCAATTGTGTATCTTACAGGCATTGACAACGCCATAGGTTTGTAACTTTCCTCGTATTCAGTATTCGGTCTGTTTTTAAGAAGTGAAATCCCAGCTAATTTTTTATCTACGATCTGATTATTGTAATGGTTTAGTGAAATGAGGTTTTTTTCGTTTTCAAATTGAATTTGTTCCTCTCGTTGACAAACCATATCAGTTGGAACGATTCCGCATAATGCGTTTCCCATTGGAATGCAGATTCTTTTCAGTTTGATTTTTATTGAAAAAGGAATATAATTCAGATGTTTCTTAACTTTTAATTATACAAATGCATAAATTTTTTCTTATAAATATTGATAAAACTTTCAAAAACGAAATGTTATCAGAACTTCATTCATCATAACAATTTTATTTATAATATTTTTCTTCTATTAAGGCTATCCCCTTCATAACTTCTTTATATTTCTCATCTTCGACATAATTCGCCTTCGCAACAAAACTTTCCACAATACTCAAAGCTAATTTATCTCCAATAACTCGACCTCCTAAAGAAATTATATTACAATAAGCTTCCAGAGCCCTCTTCAATGAGTAATCATCATGACATAACCCGCATCGTGCCCCTCTGAATTTATTAGCTGCAATTGATATTCCAATACCACTGCCACAAACCAAAATTCCACGGTGGTTATTATTTTTCGCTACTTCTTGAGCCACTTTAGCTGCAAGGTCAGGATAATCACACCTATCTGCAGTGTAGACTCCTAAATCCTCCACAATAAGGTTTTTGGAATTCAAATAAGTTTTGATCACTTCCTTTAGATCGAAACCAGCATGATCACAACCAAGATAATATTTGAATTGAGGAAGCGAAGAATCCATTAATTTATTGGAAATTTATCTAAATTTTTTTTTTTATTATGATATTGACCTCTAAATATTTTATGAAATTTTTATTTTTTCATATCGATTTTTTTTCGTTTTCAAACATTATTTTCTGAATTTTTCTTAATAAGGCAATTTTGTTCACTATAATTTATATTTTAATACATTTTTTTTTTCACTAAGAATTGTATTACCATTTTTATTTAAAATATTCCTTGTGTCTGCAAAAGCCTTTTTTTCCATTCCATAGCTCCCGCTCTCCAAATCAAATCGTTTTCATGCAAATGAGAGAATTTGAAGTACAATTTTACCACATCTCTCGGCAGGCATTCTGGCTCTTGCAAAAATGCATATCCAATCAAAGTATTAAAGGTTCCCATGATCAATCCCCAATTCCAAAGATGATCATTGATCACCTTCTTTCTAATCAGTTGTTGGTAGATAATATCCTTATCAATTGTATAAATTTAAAAATAATAATAATTTTTTTTTACAAATGCTCGTGACCACAAATAAACACGCCATAAATACCAAGAAGATTTCGTTTGAAAAAATAAACTAAAGAAACCAGCACAGGCTCCACTGATAAAAGCATTGATTCCAGCATCATTATTCCTGATCCTCCTCAAAAGACACAACACGGATTTAGTGAGAAACGTATAGCATCCAATGAACCCCCCCATTCGGAAGTTTGTTTTTTGGAACAAGAGCATAATGTAAAAAACAAGGCTTTTATATTAAATTTTTAATATTTATTATAAAGTGAAATTTTTTACTTGGTGCGTTGTTTTTTTTGGAACAGGACCAAAGCCAAGAAATTTATCAATAGTCTGATGAGAAAGCCCAAGTAGAAGGATTTGAAACCCCCAATAAGGCAATTTGACATACATGAGCCCTCATGACGACAAAAACTGGTTTTATATTTCCCCAAATTATAGAAAAAGTATTTGATTTTCTCAATTTTGGATCTGGGGGGATCTTGAAATGGATTGTCTTTGAGAGAAACTTCGCTGTGAGAGATTTGAGATTCTGGCTTCATGTAAAAGATTTTGTTTTGTTAGAAAAAAAGTTGGAAAATCGTTTGGAGTTAACCCGGAAGATTCGCTAAACGAACTTTCTAATGTATATTTTTTTTTTGTAATAAGCCTAAAGATTGATTTTTTTTTATAACTTAAAAATTTCATAAAAAAAATTCAAAATAATAGCCTGCATATTTTTTTTTTAATTTTATGGAAAATAATTAAATTAAAAAAATAAAAAAAAAAAAATATTAATCAATCTTTTTATTTTTTTGGGATATTTTTTTATTTTTTTGAAAAAAAAAATATAAAAAAGCAATAATTTTTCTTTTTTTCTTTTTTTCCAAAACTAAAAGCATTAAAAACATTATCCGTTTGCATGTGTGAAAAAAATAAAAATCATATAACAAACTCATTAGGGAAATGCTTTAGGATAAATACTATTATGAAAGAAGAATAACGAAAATAAAAAGTATTTCTTAAGAAAAATTAATAATTTCCTGCATTGTTTTCTTCACCAATTCCCCCAATTTCAAATGCATTTTATTGGCCTCTCTGATATCTTTCTCTTTCGAGATTTTAACAAGATATTTGGTCAAATATTTTAATTCGCAATCATTCGGATCATCATACCAAGGTAAGATGGGAATCCCATTATCAATTTGAAAGGCGAAGGAATGTGAAAGGTTGTCAACAATTAGCATCTCATTGAGGTTCTTATTGTTAACAATCCTTAAATCTTTTATATAAAAGCCTTTTTTTGTCTTGCAACAATGGCTTCTATGTAATGCACCATTAAATATCCTCTTTTCAGGGTCCAAGATATCCATAACTCTATTTGCATATTCCTTGGTTGCAGAGGTGAAGATGTAAATTTCATAATATTTGGTTAAAACACTCAATGCCTCTAAAGCGAAAGGTCGCAAACTCAAAAATACCTTAATAAAATGAAAATTTTTTTCTTAATAAATTTTTATATTTTTTTGTTTTTTACTTGCAAACACATTCCGTTTTCAGTAAATGTGGGGAAACAAATATCCGAAGCATGGCCTTTATAAGACTTGGAGACCAAAGTGTTATCCAAATCAAAGAAAAGAGTTTTGACTTTGTCATCTAATTTAAAAACAGTCATTTGAAAATTTTTTTCTTCAAGAAATTATTACCATAAGACAGCAATTTTACAAACTGTTTTTGTAGAAGTCCTCCATTCGGTTGTCTTAGAAACTCCTTTGCATAAATCAATCCCTTATAAGTTAAAACCAAATGGTTTTGAAAAATTTCTTCAGAAGCTTTGGGATCGAACAAAATGTTCTTAAACTCATGTGATCTCCATCCAGATTTCACCCTAATGGGACTGCTTTTCCTCGGAATAATTATTTTGCTTTTCCGAGGTGATTCATTATCAAAACTGAAAAAGACTTTATGTGAATTCGTCGGTAGATTCAAAGTTTCATTTTGAATATTGGCGCTTTCAGTATTTTCTAAAATAGGTATTTTAAGCAAAATTGGCTGTATCTCCTCCTTTTTCGGAAATAGATCATTGAGTCTTTCAGTGGGTCTTTCTTTGATGTTGCCCAGAAATTTCAGATCAATTTTCTTGGAAAAATACTCCTGATTTGACAAAGTCATATGGTTCGCAGGAAAACTATCTGATAATTCAATGGAATCATTTGAAATTGTTTCTTTGGTCGAGGCAAATATGTTTTTTGTGGCTCCTTCTACAATATTGTTTTCAAGTTCTTGAATCAGCAAATGAAAGATTTTAGAAAGGAAAAAATAATAGAAACTGTTGAGATTATCGGGAAGACTATCCTCCATTTCAGCAATGTCTGGACAGTCGATAGAAGAATTGGAAGGCTTTCGGAAAAAAAAGGACTTTTTCATACAAGAAACTCAAATACAGTGGATTAAATTTATAAAATTGAATGGCATTTGATCTTATGTAAGATTTTAACCTGTTTTATTTTTGAATTAAAAGTTCGTTTCCATCAGGATTCTCATTAAAAAAATTCCACGGAAAAAAAGGCTGATTTTGTGAAACGCAAATAAATAAAAAAAGAAATAAAATGTTCATAATTTTTTCGTTTCAGTCATTTTTTTTTTTCATGGTCGATGAAAATTCAAATTAGTAAATGAAAAAAAATTATGAATTTTATTTGAAAATTTTTTTTTTAATGAAAATTTTATTTTCAGTTCAAGTTTTTTTTCCGTTGACATGAATGTAAACCAAAAGCGAAAAAAGCATTTTTAAACTCAACTAGGGGGTGAAAACTAAAAATTAATAAGATTCCCACCTAAATGATATAATTTTAGCAATTTTTCTATATTTTTTTTTAAATGTTTTTCAAGCTTCACAAATTTTTTAAAGAAATTTGTAAATTTTGGAAGGCTGAATTTGTTAAGGATGAAAACACATAAAAAAATATCAAAACAACTAATAAATACAAACGTCAAATAAATTTTCAGAATTTGCAATATTTTACTGTTTTCTAAAACTTCAAATTATTCAAACAAATTATAAATTAATAAATTT
>Ga0302140_10009312_pt1 | contig 12195 bp, 10 predicted proteins | sample I_Bog_E1_1_FD_202095 | JGI IMG/M metagenome (GOLD analysis project Ga0302140, IMG submission 202095) | Peat permafrost microbial communities from Stordalen Mire near Abisko, Sweden - I_Bog_E1_1 | ecosystem: Environmental > Terrestrial > Soil > Wetlands > Peat | place: Sweden: Abisko, Stordalen...
GGGAAAGTGTTGTCCATAGCGCTATCCCAGTTCCAGGCCCAGTTTATCTGGGAGCCAGAGCCATGCCAGTTTTGAATGTACTGGGACGAGGGGTTGTGGAATATAAGGCCGCGTTTGGGGAACGGGACGTCGTCTGCACTGGAAGGAGTGGAGACGTTCTTATATAGTGGGGATGAGAGAGCGAGGAGAGGGAGAGTGAGCGCCAAGGTGAAAGTAAGGAAGGAAGGCATTTTGAAGAAGTAATGGAAGAATGGTATGAGTTAAGGAGTGTGGTGCCGTCTAGGCTGTGTGCTGCCCGTGATGGGATGTGTGTGAGTGCTGCTGTTTGAATGAAGGAGATATCTGGGACAATGCTCTGCTTATATAGCTAAAGGACTTGTTGACACCACTTGTTGTAATAAAACTGTCAGAACAAACGTCTTGCACAGCCTAGAGGCAAGTTATTTCTTATAGACACCCATGTACTAGACTTTCTAGCATGAGACGAGAGTCTTGCATTAGAGCCGATATAATGTTCGTAGACATTGACACTTGGAGTAGGCGTACAAAAGGCGAGGTCAGAGAGGGCTGTGATGCAGGAACATATTAAAACGCCACTTGCCCGCAAGTATCATTGGACAAAGTGCAAACTTGCAACGGTTCCTGAACCCTTCCTGTGAGCTTCAAGTGGCGGGGGCTAGATCATCTTTCGTATGGCGTAGTTACGTTCATGCTGGACCCTGAGCATGATTATATCATGTCAATATGTATGCTGGTCAGAGACTTCGCCATCGTAAGAAAACTCCCACATTGTTATAACGGCGCGTGGGGGAACTACTCTCAGTTAGTCAAAAGACCAATCACAAAGCATCTGCGACCAATTTGGCCGTCCTAGGACAAAACAAGAGCCTACGCCCTTCTTGTAGGATGTTGTGTAACATGCAAATGATTGGACGCTTATCGGGGAGTGGTGGGGTAGCAGTTATCGGCTCTGCTAAGACAAGGAAGGAAGGTGGGGTAACCAGAGGTTCCCAAGAGAACGAATGCCCGGAGACCCCAGCAGCTAATAAATTAAATGTAATAAAAGAGTTAGGACGTGTAACTGAAAGTGCGATCCGGCATCCAGAAGTTAGATAAGGCGTAGGAGGCCCAGAGAGGATCAGACTGTGCCTCTCCGTTCCCAACGCGTCAATATAATCTATTTCGGATTGGAGACATTTTAGATCTTGAATCAATACTTGGAGTCTCGACGGTAGCGAAAGTACTAGCGAATAGTCTGTATAGCGCCGGGGTCCCTCACTTGAGGCAGGAAGAAGACTTCTCGTAGCGGGGTATTTCTCATAATCGGCGATCACCACTAGGCGATGTTGCTACCACTATTTAGACTATTCTGAGCAAATAATTGAGACCTGAAGCTGGCACGAAGCAAACAATTCTTCTGCAAGCTCTTGCGAAGACAGCTAAGGCTGTTGTTCATGGCAGTGGCATTGTTTCCACGAGCTGTGAGGCAAAGCTGAGAGTGTGATGCGGCGCGTGGGGCGCTCTTTTAATAGCACCACTTCTCCAACTTCGCCATCGGGGGCTTGAGGTCTCCGATCAATCGTGAGTCTCCGGTATGCGGCCCAGTAAAAGCCAAATTGCCAACCAACAAAATTGTGCCGTGATCCGAAGTGGCAGGTCTCGAGATCGCGATTGATGAATCGAGGAGCTAGACGTTGTGTGAACATGAATACGGAGGAGGTGGCCCACCAGATGCGGCGGTGGTGAAGATGAAAGTGAAGTTGTGGTGAAGGATCTGGACACGACGACAGTTGACATTAAGTCGCATGGATGAGACAGGAGCCAATGAAATGCACGGGTGTACAGTATCGGAAGCGAGCAATGGGGCGTGTTCGTCACGTGAGGCCCTTTCGAGAAAGGGGCTCGCTTGATCAATGTTATCGTTGCGAGGGCCCTTGACTTTTCTGCTCCTTGCTGGCTCTGAAAGTCGGTTTCATTTCCTCCAAAATCATGTCATATTCTCGTAATGCTTTCGTTGCATTGTGGGGAGAAAATTACCCCGCATCTGCACTTACCCCAAAAATTGGGGAAATTCGGCAGGCCACAACCGAACACTTCGACAATCTCCAACACTGTCCACAATCTTCATCGTATCTAATCTCCTTTTCATTCCATCTTTCTTGAAATCAGCCTTTGCTTTATCAGCGATGGCGCCTGCTATGCCCGCCACCATGCAGGCCCAGGTCCTGACGGCCTTCAACCAACCCTACCAATTAACCACTCTCCCGCTCCCAACTCCTACCGACCATGATCTGCTCATCAAAGTTGGCGCAGCTTCATACTGCCACACAGATCTTGTCTATGCCTCGGGTGTTATGGGCGACACGCTCCCTCTCATTCCCTGCCACGAGTTCTCTGGGACCATCGTATCAGCTGGTCCACTCGCATTCTCCGCATCCCCCGCTCTCAGCATCGGTACCCGCGTCGGTGTCCCAGGAAGAAGTTATCGACCATGTACAAAATGCTGGGAGTGTAAAAACAACAATGGGGATCCCGAGGGATACTCGGTCGCATGCCCGAAAGGGGGAAATCTTGGGATTACGAGGAATGGAGGATTCTCCGAGTATGCACTTGTGGATGCGAGGCAGGTTGCAAAGTTACCTGAAGAGTTGACCGAAGTGGAGGCAGCACCTTTGATGTGTGCTGGTCTGACTATATTTGCGGCGTTGTTGAAGTGTGGGTTGAAAAAGGGAGGAAAGGTGGGGATTATCGGTTGTGGTGGTGGACTGGGACACTTGGGGCTGCAGTTCGGTGTTCAGATGGGATTCGAGGTTATTGGTGTAGATGCAAGCGATGAGGCGTTAAGCCTTGCCAGAAGCTTACAAACGAAAGCAAAAACATTTGACGCGAGGACGACGAAAGCTGAAGCGCTGTTAGCTAAGATTGGGGAAGGAGCTGATACGAAGACCAAAGGAGAGGCGGGGCTTGACGCTGTTCTGATACTGCCTGAAAATCAACAAGGCTTTGATTATGGTATGAAACTGTTAAAGAATCATGGAAAATGTGTTGTATTGTCTTTTCCCACTTCTGGCTTTCAGGTTTCTGCAGCACACCTAGTTTTCAGAGACATTCAGGTAATAGGAAGTTTGGTGGGAAAGAACAAGGTACTCGAGCAAATGTTGGCGTTCGCGGCTGAGAAGAATGTTAGAGCGGTCATGAGGACGTATCCATTGCGAGAGCTGAACGATCTCGTCGAGGAGTACAAAAAAGGCAAGGGAGGAAAGCTGGTAGTAGATATGACATTGTAAAATATTGCAAGTTACATAATTTTTGCTGCGTACATGTGAAACTCGGTGTCACCTGACTATATATGGTTTCCCCCCCTGAAACGTTCCCTTACATCTTCATCTCACTCTCTCCAAGACGTCATTCCTGGCCCAACCTTCACACCTTTAGTTCGCCTTGGTTCTCGACATGCACTGGAGGAGTGGCTTCACCGAGACCTGTGGATTTGACATCAAAGTTTTCAATCCTCCTATCAATTTCCTCCGTCTCTTGCTTATCGGCATGAGTGATGTGAACAGCTACAGGGTCACCGAAAAGCTCGTTGATCTCTTCCAATGACAACCCTTTCATCTATTCCATGTTAGAAAATCTTCCTATTGTGATTTCACAGTGGTAAGGGTTACCTCAGGAATGAATTTCCAGACGAAAAAGAAGGTGCAGACATCCAAACACACGAACACTATGTAAAATAGATAACCAATATTTGCAAAGCCTATTGACCACTTTAGCTGCCATGATTGAAAGGTGATTGTGTCATACTTATAGGTGCAACACCAACAAACAGGGCAGCAGCACAATACTGCGCCGCAAGACTGATCGCTACGCCAATACTTCTGAACTCCATAGGGAACGTTTCCGAAACAATGACATATTGCTGCGCATCCATACAGCTCGCAAAGAAGACAACGTATAAGAATATGAAGAATACGCCGAACCCGAGGCCAACGCGGTTGGTGGATCCGGTCTGGACGAAGTACTTGGTGAGAGCGGCCTCCGCAGCAAGACACGCCGCGGTCGATGCTATGCCGAGCATGAAGACATTCTTGCGGCCGAATCTATCCATGAGGAGAATTGCGCCATTCATGTTGCCTAACATGCCGAAGACGTTCCATATAGCAAGTAGAAGGATTGGGATGCCGCCATTCAGACCGAGCTGATTGTATATGTGGACCTGATAATCTATTGCCAGTGTAAGCCATGATTCCTGCCGTCAGGGGTGAGAAATTCCGACTTACTGTTCATAACTAGATTCATGGAACACGCAACAGTCAACGTTGCGCCAACGCCAACTACTAATCTCTTCCTGTAGCTCGGCTGCTGGAAGAAGTGCCACCACTTCGTGATACCCAGGGTCCTCATTCTAGCATGATCTAATGTAAATTGTTCGGTCATCTGATACATTTCCGATTTCGCGAAGGTGTCGTTTGGATCGTTTGGATCGGAGTGTAATCGGTGGATCACTTTCCACGCTTCTTCCTTGCGATCATTGCTCAGCACTAAACCTGTCAGTTCTGTCTCATAACAATAAGGAATAAGATAGAGCTTACACCAACGAGGACTTTCCGGAAGGAAAAAGGTGCCACAGAGGAGGATGATCATTGGCACCAGCTGAAGAGCGAAAGGGAACCGCCATTGGAACGATGACTTGGCTGCATAAAAGCAGCCAAATCCGGTGAACCCTGAAAGAGAGTATCCACAACCGAGTCCTGAGCCATGGAGACCGACATGAAACCCACGACTTTTGGGAGGTGAGAGTTCAGCTTGGTAGAGAGGTATACCGCACACCATCATTCCAACTCCCCAGCCCATGATGAAGCGAGAGGCGAGGTACATAGGGATGTTTATTGACCCAGCCATCAGAGCTGCTCCGAATATGCACACACCTGATGCGATTTGGATGGTGCGAAGTCGACCAAATGCAGTTGCTGTCCAGGCAATGAACAAGCAGCCGAGAGTTGTGCCTGCGAAGAAGATTCCGTTCATGGCACCTAGATGAGAATCAGTATGTCTCTTTTACAGCAGAAGACAGAAGGCTGAGATATCAGATTGCTTACCTATGATGGCATTTGTGTAGTCAAGGCCCGGCCCCTCTTGAGCCAAATTGAAGCTCTCAAAAAACTGGGGTTGTCCTAAGACTTGTCCGATAATACTCGCAGCATATCCTAACATGTCCATGTAAGTGTTAAGTCGCGTGTTTGAAGGAAATGATCAAGTCCTACCATATCCAATGGAGCCAATCGCAACGAAAAGTGTGACCCAGGTGGTCTGCCTGTTCTTCTTGGGCGACATTAAGAAGTGCTGATTAAGATAGCAAAGGCTCAAGGTCAAGACCACTAGGTTATTGTAGAATTGAGTTTGTACCAAGAAAGCCTGTGACAATGCTGGCAAGTAAATTGAGTTTGGATCCGTTGCATGGACTTGCCTCTATAAACGAGACGCAACTCGCAATCTCTGACAGCACCACCGCCCCAACTTGGGGATAGTGGAGATACAGGCTAGATGCTCATAAAATCAATGAAGATGCGGGGAATTGCGGGGTGAGTCTGCTGGGATCATGTTGATATAAAAGAGGGGCTGGGGAAAGGGTCCACTGTTGCGAACACCCGGAGGAACTAGACTTCCGTGACTTGGCAATGCCTGCAAAAACGATCACTCCCGACAGACTTTACTAAACGAGGAAAATACTTCTTTAAATTCAAGACATTCTAAGAGTTGTCGCCCTTTATAGAAGACTATTTGTTGCTAAAGTTGGGTGAGAGATCTTAGACGGAATGGTCTGGGATGTTTCTTTCCCGTTCCCTCCATGTAATCATTGCTAATTAGCTCCATACTTTTCTTCGTACATCCTTGGTATATTTTCAGAACTGCAACTTCCTGGGAATCGCAAGTGCGGGGAATAAGTGGATCTTTTGAAAGGTTGCCTTGCTTCCCCACTTTGAGAGAAATCTTGGAAAGCAGGAAATTGCTAGGTTGCCATGACAAGCGCTCCCCACTTTCAAGGATCAGCTATTGCTGTGCCCCTTAGCCACTTATCATATCCGACGGAAGAATAACACCCAAAAGACACTTGTGTAACTTCACTCCACGGAAGTTTAAAGTGATTCGTACTCTAGATTGTTCGTGTAGTCGAGCTATTCTTGATCCAAAATTCTGGAGGTCGCAAATCCCATGCCTGTGAACATTGTGTCAAGACTGCCTTCCAAGGATCTCCTTGCGACAATATTGACCTCGAAACTTTTTTGGTCGTACCACACTTGGATCTTGACTGCCTCCAGGTGCCGAGATTAGGTATGTTTGTCGAAATAACCACGTGATTCGCCTCGCTTGACCAAAAGGGGCGACTGATGACGTTGTTTATTGACTTCTAGAAACCTTGATTTGAGACGCAACTTAGCTAAAGTCCGTTGCTGTTTAAGGGACTAAGTTCCTGATCTAGGAAAAATGAACAAAATATTACGATGCGCAATATCCAAGTCCGGATAGGGGCCAGGCCCTGTATGGGCTTCATCACTCGCTTGCCAGAGAGAAGCATGACTCGTGAGGTCTAATACGTCTGGAGACAACTTTATCATCTATCACGTAAGGAATATATCATCGACGTTCTTGTTGTGACCAATTGAGACTTGAAGCCAGGTAAAATATACTATAAATCTGTTCAGACTGACTGAGGTGAACCAAGACCCAACAGACAAATGACTTTTTCCGTTGCACGCAAAAGCAGTTGCCAAACGCAGAATTCCACGAAAAGCGGAAATATCGTAACAGTCATTATCTCATCATCCATTGCCCAGGATCATTCACGATCCTTCTGTGCACCATGTTCTCCCCCTTGACCTACCCAGTTCCAGGTTTGAAGGCAGCAGCGATGCAAATTTGTCCCGTTCTCTGAACTTTGCCAAAATGATTAGCGGGATAACGTGCCTCATATCGCAAGTTTCTGCCCTCGACAATTGCGACAAGGTCATACTCAACCTTGTAGTGGACTTTGCCTCGCCGCTCCCCGTCATCGTCCGCAACCGGGAAAATGGGCAGGATGGTCCCGTCTTCTCGGAGGCGAGTCATGTCTACGATAATTTTTCCAGCTATTTGGGCATCTGAGATTTATGAGTTGAAGTCGCTTGGCTCAATCAGTGCGTGGCGACTGACCTTTGTTCTTTGGATGATCAAGTGCGAAGTGGGATTCGGTTGCGATATCGGAAACATACAGAACTTCTTCGCAAAGAAGGCGTGGGTTGTCAACCTCGAAGGTATGGTACGACTTGAAAGATTGGAAGCGCTGTACTGGAGGCACCACGGTTCCCTGTCTGTTGTCAGCGATTTGCCCTTGGAGTTGACCTAGGATCGTGAAATCCGGCAACCCACCTTGACCATGAAGTAGTCAATGACAGTGAGGTAGTCTTCGCCATCGATCTCATCGCTTGTTGGCCTTGAGGCTCTATGGCCTTCGCAGATCTTTAGCTAGTACGGTTCGATTCGAAGGAAGCCATAACTAGAATACGCCAACCTCGTCGGGCCGCTGTCTTTATTCAACGCGCGGAGGACGGCACCAGATGCAACAGCAGAGACGCTACTGCGGTCAGTGACATGAAGAGATTTCTGGGTGAGGACTCGCCTGTCTTGCTCATTGGTAGTAATGAGAGTGATCTCATATGGTAGCTTCAACTCTTTCCTGAAATCGGCAAGGTATTTTCGGAGAAAGCTCCTTAGGGAAGGTGATGCCCCGAAGCCTCCAGAGAGAAATACTTTCTTTGACAGGTTAGTTTTCCATTGAGTTTGTATTGTTTGCTATTATACTGTACCTTCACTTGTTTGTCCTTCAACAAAGCAATTTCCATTTGCTCCCGGAAGACCTTCCCAACTCGTTCAAGGATCGGGAGGAAGATTTTATTGTAGTCATTGCTGTTGCAAGCAGTCAGTTTGATGATTTTGCTGGATCAAGGGGACTTTGTTAAAAGCCGGAACGTACGGGTTCAACAGGATATGATTGTTCTCGAACCTCTTACATTTGATTCCCGTCAACCCTCTCTGCTCATCTCCCACCAGATTTGGCACCCAAAATCGCCCCCCTGGTCTCTTCGTAATATCTTTTTTCCTCTTATCATGGTCCTCAAATTTAGGTACTAGACGTCTGATAAGTGAAGCCCTGGTTTCGCCATTGTGTTCCAAATATGCCTCATCCGATAGTCTCTCTAAGAGTAGTTTCTGAAAATTATCATTGAGATAGCTGGAGCCGCAGTTGTCTCCTGGAAACAATGAGAGTTGACCTTGACGGCGAGGTTGACTTATCTGTTGGCCTTCCAACTTCGGTCTTCAAGCGTACTGGATAGCCGTTTGTCACAGTATAAGTTACCCCATCTACCGTTCCGCCGCCACAGTCTAGCACCATGAATGTTTCTCCGGCCTTCGGGAAGGAGTCAGCGGTGAGACAATGTTGAAGCAGCATACTTACCAACATATCGTGAGAACTTCCAAGAAAGAACGTTGCTGCGGCTTCGGGCTTGGTGATGATGAAGAGATTGTCCACACTGCCATAGCCCAACGTCCCAAACCTAGTGGCCTCAATAGTAGCTTCCATCGCATCTTGCAACACTCTCGATGACCTAGGCGCCCAAATTACGGGAACTGTAAGGACAAAGGAGACGAAAGAATCTTGAGTAAATTTTTCGTTCTCCACCAATTGCTGCACAGTATGTTTGAAGACCTCGATGAGGAAGTCGGTAATGACGTCCTGCACATCTCGAACATCTGAAACATTCTTACCGTGCTTTCGGATAATTCCAGTCTCGATAAGGTGGTCCAAACGAGGACGAAGACGCTCTTTATCGTCCTTCGTGTGTTTCGAGTTCACCAACATCAGCTTTGGCCTTTCGACAAGTCGACCCTCGTCACGATCAGTGTTGGCTTGATACCGCTGATATGGAACATCGTAGCCCCAGAGATAGATGTTTGATTCATTGCTGTCCTGCATGGGATCCAGGTTGTCATCGCTTTGACGTTGTGTCGTGGCACTAGGACCAGCCGCGGCTGCTCCACCATTTCCGAGATCGTCCCGATCTTCTTCGCCATCACTGCACTCCAACGGGTCAACCCTCGAAGGTCGGTCCCGTGGTATTGCTGAGTACCAAATTTCGGTAGGCACTTGTCTCCGCATGCCGGCCATGCCATCTTCTGGCCAATTTATGATGCTCTTGATCTCGTTGGGAAATGCTGTCCGGTTCTCGTCGTCCACGTCATGAGCATAATAAGACACGGATGTAAATGTTGTTCCATAGTCTAAACCCACAATAAATCTTCTCCTTTCCCCACTCCTCTCAGACCTAGAAAGGGCAGAATTTGGAAGATTCTGGTCTGACGATGTCGTTTGCTGATGAACATTTGTGCTTTGAGATGCTGTACGCTGTTGACGAATGGTTGACTAGGATCCAGAACCGTTTCTGGTGATAGACGCCTGTCTCTGGTGTGAGATGACTCCTCTCCGTTTGCTTCTTGAAGTCGGGCTCGTCCCTCGTAAGCTTGGGGGAGATGGGTTTCTTCCGCGAAGCCGAGATGGAATTTGTTTGGCTTTGTTGGTGGAGCTAGAGCTTCGGGCGAGCGTAGCCCTTCCATTCTGTTTCGTCACACGTGCTTTCGAAGGTACCTCACGGCTCCCTTGGGGCAAGACCTTGGCCTGCTCTTGTGATAGGAACCCATTAACAAGGTCTTCGTCCGTCAACATACGACGAAGAATCGCCTCGAGTTGTGAAGGTTGACGCCCAGAGACGCTCATATTTGGGGATGGATCGTGGAGAAAAAGAGGAAAGAGAGAAATGATTGGTGCTGTTGGACAATCCTCAATTACCTCGAGCATGAAATGAAGCCTGAGAAAAGGTAGTATATGGGGGCTGGAGGAGAATCTGTCGAAAGGTTCCTCTTCATAGGTGCAAATATGGCGGATACGAGGTTCACATCGAGACCCATGAAATCTGTTTGCTTTATTGCTAATCTCTCCCCTTCCATAAAGCCGCAAATGCGGGGCATGCAAACGAGCAAGACTGTGAATCGATAAACCTCATCGGGGAGGTTCAGACTTCCCCGATGGCGTCGAATTGAGATCGGATTCAGGGAATGTGACTTGTCATAAGTTTGCTTTCGACCTTCGCAAACGAAACCTATTCAGGAACGACTGACCCCCACGTCTGATTTTGATGTGGTCGGAGAAATAAAATAAAAAAAAGGACCAGGAGCTGTGGACCTGGGGACCTTGGCTTCCACAGGCCTGTACTTGCAGACTGTGGCTTTCTTTCCTTCTTTCCCTTGGCGCCTGCATGTGAAGTGTGTGCAGGGCGGTGGAGGATCTCGATTCGGGAAGATGCCGATGGAGGATCAATCCGGCCCACTGCAAACGTAATAACTGGAGACCCCACGATTCGGAAGATAAATCTACTCTGCGGCTACCCAGAACCCTTTCACGGTCAAATCGACTCCCCAACTCTGAGGTACTCACGCAAAGCAGTGGCCATCGAGCCTTCGACCCAAAATCACTTTGGTTGGTACCACAAGGAAGTTAATTGACCGAAGAGTTCTCTGATCACACTACTAAGTCGAGCCCTCTCCAGTCATGGGTACTGCATATCAAGTGTGGAAAGCTGGACCGGTGGTAGCACTGCTTTCTTGGCTCGACTTCTGCCTCAGACATGACCTAGACTTCGAAGGGACCATCATTGAGCACATTAGAGACTCGAACAAAAGCTTTGACGGAATAGGAGATGAGTTTGTCGTCACCAATCATCAAGTGTACCAGAAACTTTTCTCCCTCCGGCGTGCTGAAGGAACGCTAGGCAGAGAGGTTATCAAACCAGCTGAGCTTCGCAAACAAGGATCTACATGTCTCAGGTTACTTTCTGAGGAGGTTCAAAACGGTACCAAGATCGCATCGAGTAGTTATAGTGCTGCGTACGCCGACTCTCTGCTTCTGCGAGCTTCAGGTAAACCCTGAACATTCTTCTCCAATGAATGTGAATTCTGACTTGGCGTACAGCACGTATAGCAAACGAAGATCACGATTTGTCTGTAATGGAAAAGACTGTAAGCCTCTTGATATCTTGTGCTGGCAAATGCCCGTACGAGCACAAATAATAATGCCTGAATTGCACAAAGACCGTTCCTCCTTCAAACAAAAGCCTTGAGCTGCACCGTCGCCAAGCCGACACTGGACGGAGCATGAGAAGCCCAGCAATAATTGCTGGCCCAAGTGACGAGCATCAAGAGTTGGCTGGCAACACCTCCACATCTCGAAAGGTGGACATCAGAACCTCACAAAGCGAGCAGGAATGCAGAAACGTAGGTCGTTCAAAGCCGGCTGTGGCCCCAGCGACGGGCAGAGCAGAAGATCAGAAACACGGCTCGGCGATCAGACAAAAGAATGCAGAAATTGCACGGATACGTGCAGAGTGGCAGCAAGAAGCTGAAGAGCTCAGACACATTGGAGCGCAGCTCAAAGACAAAGTACTCGAACTCGAAGTGAAGAATGAAAATCTAAATGAGGCACGACAAGAGCGTGAGAGAGCTGGAAAAGACCCTTTGGAGTCCAAATTGTACCAAAACAATCAAGATATCTGGGCGCTCAAACGTCGCATCGGGAATCAGGAAAGACTGGCATGCTTCGCACAGCGAGATGTACAGCAGCCTATTCCCATCAGCACAAAGCTGATTGATGAAGTCATGGAGAACATTGGCTCCGAGATGGAAGCAGTCATGTTGGGTCACATCATGAACAAATCGATGGTAATGCCCAGTATTATTCCGGGAAGCGATCTTGCGTCACTTATCAACTCATGTTGCATGGACGGAACAGCGACGCGACTTGCAGAAAATGGGCTTAGAAGATGCATCATAAGGTACGGTCCAAGCTTGACTGTGAAAACATTATTGGTCGTGGCCCTTCACGATTGGGTATTTGCGACAGATTTCCCCAATTTCACACCCGGTGACCTGCGCCTTTTGAGGGCTTATAGGAATGCCGTGATAGGCCACGGTAAACAACCCCTAAATAGCAAGAAAGGAATGCTAATCTTCTCAGATGGATGGAATCGTCTCCATAATCTTGAGCTTGCTGCTTATGATACTCTCATTAGTGATGCCAGATTCCAAGAGACATTGATTCCAGCGAGA
>Ga0302140_10009313_pt1 | contig 12195 bp, 12 predicted proteins | sample I_Bog_E1_1_FD_202095 | JGI IMG/M metagenome (GOLD analysis project Ga0302140, IMG submission 202095) | Peat permafrost microbial communities from Stordalen Mire near Abisko, Sweden - I_Bog_E1_1 | ecosystem: Environmental > Terrestrial > Soil > Wetlands > Peat | place: Sweden: Abisko, Stordalen...
CCCATTCCTCCTGCTTCCCCATCCATCGCAACCCCAAGCTGTGTTGTTGTGCTATCAACTTATTACTTGTCCCGAACTGTTTCTTCCATCGCATCTACCTCCATCAGTGATCTGGTATCCTCTCTCTACACTTACTCGAGCAGTCTTCACCATGAAGCTCCTCGCCTCTACGGTCCTGTTGGGCGCCGCATCGTCGGCCATGACGAACCAGCAACAGATTCTCAGCAATCCGTTCAAGGGACAACATCCCTTGGAGAAGGCTGCTAAACCGGTTGCTGATGCGTGGGCAGAGTCGTTGAAGCATCTAGGTCAATCGATGAAGAATATCCCTGCAGAAGCGAAAGCGCTCTGGGATGAGGTCGCCATGATGTTCCCGGACGCTATGGATAAAACTACCTTCTTCTCTCCGCCCAAGCCGCATACTCGAAAGCCTGATAGCACATGGGACTATGTTGTCAAGGGTGCCGACGTCCAGAGCGTCTGGATCGAGAACTCCAAGGGCGAGAAGGAGAGGGAGATCGATGGCAAGCTCGAGACATACAATTTGCGAGCCAAGAAGGTTGATCCTTCGAAGCTTGGGGTTGATAAGGTCAAGCAGTATAGTGGTTATTTGGATGACGAGGAGAACGACAAGCATCTTTTCTACTGTGAGTCGTCTGTCTTATACCTTTCTCCTAACTTCACTAATATTGCCCAGGGTTTTTCGAATCAAGAAACGACCCCAAGAACGATGTAAGAGAAGCACTTTCTTTGAATACCAATTTCCTCCTCCTTCCAAAATGATTGCATCGAATTAACGCTGACGTTGTTATAGCCGGTAATTCTCTGGCTTAACGGCGGACCTGGCTGCTCTTCCCTCACTGGTCTCTTCCTTGAACTTGGCCCTTCGTCCATTGATTCCAAGTTGAAGCTTCACGATAACCCGTACTCTTGGAATGCGAATGCTTCGGTGATCTTCCTCGATCAACCCGTCAATGTCGGCTACTCCTACAGCGGCAGCTCCGTGAGCAATACCATTGCGGCTGGCAAGGACGTCTATGCACTCCTCACTCTCTTCTTCAAGCAGTTCCCAGAGTACGCGAAGCAGGACTTCCACATTGCCGGGGAATCTTATGCAGGCCACTACATTCCTGTCTTCACTTCAGAGATTCTCTCTCACAAGAATCGCAACATCAACTTGAAGTCGGTGTTGATCGGCAATGGTCTCACTGATGGATACACTCAGTATGAACACTACAGACCAATGGCTTGTGGGAAGGGCGGGTACCCCGCCGTTCTCGACGAAGGCGAATGTCAAGCTATGGATAACGCACTTCCCCGCTGCCAAAGTTTGATCCAAAACTGTTACGACAGCGAAAGTGTCTGGTCCTGTGTTCCCGCGAGTATCTACTGCAATAATGCTTTCATTGGTCCCTACCAAAAGACTGGCCAGGTATGCAAATCTCCACCTTAATTCTATAGCCATAACTTATTTCCTCTTAGAACGTGTATGATATCCGTGGCAAGTGCGAGGACTCTAGCAACCTCTGCTATTCTGCGCTTGGCTATATCAGCGAATATCTCAACAAGAGAGAAGTCCAACAAGAGCTGGGTGCCGAGGTCAGCAGCTACGATAGCTGTAATTTTGACATCAACAGAAACTTCCTTTTCCAAGGGGACTGGATGCAACCATTCCACCGTCTTGTGCCTGGCATTCTCGAGCAGATCCCAGTCTTGATCTACGCTGGCGATGCTGACTTTATCTGCAATTGGCTCGGGAACCAAGCCTGGACTGAAGCTCTTGAGTGGCCAGGGCAAAAGGATTTCAACAAAGCCAGCATCAAGGACATCAAGCTTGACAACGGCGACAAGTATGGAAAGATCAAGACTAGTGGGAATTTCACCTTCCTTCAGATTTTTGGTGCAGGTCACATGTACGTGTAATTTCCAGAGCTCACTCCTCCAAATATCAGGGTCTTCCTTTTTGGAGACCATACTGACTCAAAATACAGGGTACCCATGGATCAGCCCGAAGCGTCTCTTGACTTCCTAAACCGTTGGGTTGGTGGTGAGTTCTTCTAGACGGTACAGATGACTGCACAGATATGATTTTAAGAGGCAAGATTGTATATGACTTCATTAGGCCTGCGAGATGGGAAGAGGATAATGGCCCAAAGGCTTGCTTTTTGTTAGCCAAATGTAAATTCCAATAAATCAACAAACATGAATCTCTTAAAACAGAGAATTACTCTCCGGGATTTTCTACCTGTCTTCGCCCAGGGGTCCAAAAGCTGCACGCAAAACTCGTTGCACCTGAGCTAGCAAGATGCCTCATTATGCCAGCTAGAATTCCAAGAGCTGATAATATCCCTTGAGAAAGCTTCAGCACTGGCTTTTCTGTTGAGTTTCTTGAGCTGATCCCCTTTCGAAAATTTGGATATGTGCACGTGAAATGGCCGCTAAGCCTAATTAGTCCAGCCAAGCGAGCACCCACGCCCAGGAAATTGTCGAAAATTGTCGACATGCCTGCTTCGCTCGATTCTTGACGACGACCTCACAACCCAACCGAATCATCGACTGACATCAAGATGGTGAGTCTCTTGGTCTCCTGCGTTGAATTGAATTTGTTACTCTCGCGAACGCTTGGGAAACGGCCGTCGTCCTTGAAAAAGGAAGACCGGAAGGCGAAGGTGAACACTGCTAACCTGAACTTTCTTTACAGGTTCGTTACGCTGCAACAGAGGTTTCCTCTGCGAAATCTGCCCGCGCGCGCGGTGCATACCTTCGTGTGAGCTTCAAGAACACAAGAGAGACAGCGTTTGTGGCCTAGGGATCTGTTGAAATGCCGTCTAACGTGGTGTAGTCAAGCAATCAACGGCTGGAAGCTACAACGTGCGATCAAGTTTTTGGAGAATGTCCAAGAACACAAGGAGGCCGTCCCGATGAGAAGATACGCTGGAGGAACTGGTCGCGCTGCACAAGGTACGACTTCTTTGAGCCAAGGTAGTTGAAATTAGACGGAGACAAGTATTGACGGGTTGTCGATAGGCAAGGCTTTCGGTGTCTCCAGAGCCAGATGGCCAGTCAAGTCCGCTGAGTTCCTTCTCGGTCTCCTCAAGAACGCTGAGGCAAACGCCGACACTAAAGGTCTCGATACCGGCAACCTGATCGTCAAGCACATCCAAGTTAACCAGGCCCCCAAACAACGACGACGAACATACCGTGCCCACGGACGTGTAAGAATGCCTACATTCATTTCTCATTGAGCGATTGGATGCTGACCCCTCCATAGATCAACCCGTACATGTCAAACCCGTGCCACATCGAGCTGATCCTGACCGAAGGAGAGGAGGTTGTGCAGAAGTCGGAGGCGGTTGTTGGTCGCGAGGAGGCCCACTTGAGCTCAAGACAACGCGGTGCTCGTCAACGTCGTGCTATCACTGCTGCATAGATGCTTCCTTTTCGGTTTGGGCTTGGCATGTTCTGGGGTTTGCGATGGGCATTATGATGTGATCAACGACGAGACTGTTCCCATCGGACTGTACTCCGGTAGCATTTGCTGGTCACCTAGCAATTGAAAATGATACATCAAAATCATCCTGTGGACCTTTTGCGGTGTCGTGATATTTCTCAACGTTGAAGTCACTAAGATGATTGAAGCCTCCCGAAAGTGGAATGGCTGGTTTTAGGAGGCATCTTTATATTACAGCTTTTACACGGCCTTGTTTTCCCCCCTGAATTCGTCCTTGTCTTCCTTATGACTATAAGAATATAAAGTATTCTCTACCTTCATGCGAACCTTCCTTGGTACGGCAAGAGAGCCAATCCGAGGTGAGATATAGAGTTAAAGTTTCTTTATTTTAATCACCTTAAGCTTGGAATTGAGAAGACTCTCAGACATGGGACTTTAAGCAATTTACATCAGTGAGAGTCGTTGACTTTTTGTTCTTTTATTGAGAGCTAGTCCTACATCAAAGATTACTTTTTTGATCTAGTTTATGTCGTGTCGGAAGTCCTACAAATCATGAGATCAACCTCAGTCCAGTGGATTGGTTGGGTGAAGTGCTCAAAGGCTTGTAGCCAATGAGGCTGACTAAGTCTCCAAAGCAGGCCGTGATCTTCAGGATGCAGATTTGTTCTGCCTGGCAGTGAGAAATAAATGGCTATCGGATGCGTGATGAATTGTGAAATCTATGCCCAAGCCGGCGCTATGCTTTTCAAAACACAAGAGTAATCTAACACTACGCGTACTCGGTGGTGAAGCCATCGATAGGGTGAAACGTCCAGGAAGAAATCAGGCGATGGTCCTCAGTGCTTCCATCCAAGAGAGGGATAATCTAAAGTGTCAAGAATAAGAATTCGGAGTCGCTGGACGCGTAACTTCGATCACTCCGGAAATGCGGCCCCGGCCAGGGTTTGATACTCCATCAGCCCGAGAGTCTAGCTGTAGCTCTTGACGAGACGAGCCCCAATCTGTGGTCATGTTCCAAGCATTCTGGAGAGTAGCCGATTCAGCAGCATTGATATGATTGACGATAACCCCCAGGTGTGCATCGTGTGATTTCATCATGCACGGATCGAGGTCTGCGATTCGTTTCGTGACAAGGGCAGGAAGTGGGGTGTGGGCACGCGGAGGATCAATTGTCGCCTGGTCAAAATCTAATGGAAGACGTACGTAGCCACAAGACTCGAGTGTGATCTTTGTGAAGGTGCTTGGCTCTTTTTCCAGAGGCTCTTGGCCAGGATTGTCCCTCGAAGTGCGGAGATCTTCAAGTGTGATGCCAGGAGTCAAGTCGTCAATGATCGCAGCCCAGGAGCCAGGACGCGGAGGCTGAAGGAAATCATTGGCAGTGTTTGGCTGGTTGTTGATTAGAGCAGCTGCTGGAGGTTGTGCTGGAGCGTTCTGGGCGAGCTGAGCCATGGCTGCTGGTGGTTGACCTACCGGCTGCACGTTGACGCCAAATAGGTTGGCCAGGCCTCCAGCATTCTGTTGATTCGGCAGGTTCGGGGGGTTCACTGGATTTTGTGCGACACCAGCTTGAGTAAGAGGTCCTGGTTGTGCATTCGGAGCAACGGAACCAGTCAACGAAACCGAATCGAGAGTAAGACTTTGCAAGGCAGCCTCTTTCAAGGACACCATGAATTTGGCCAGGATGTGTGGGCTGATCCAGCAGTTCTTGAGAGACAAGTGTTGAATATGGGGAAGAGTCAACAGAGGATGCTCGTGAGCTCTGTTGACCATGTGAACTGCCTCGGAGACGATTGGAGCCGCCATAACATGCTGATTACGCGCAAAGAGTCCGACATCATACTCCCCTCCGCAGATCCACTCAAAATGAAGGTCTGTGATGCTCGTTCGTTTCGAGATCTGGTCACAGAGAAGCTGATAGACCCCAGCGATGGACAGAGACGGGGCTATTCTCGTATCTTGAACCCAGCTGGTTTCCTCCTTGACAACCTTACGCCAATCAGGAATGATACCTAATGACAACTTTCCCACCTTCGGCAAGCTTTCCCAGAAATCCTCACGACGAAGAATTGCTAGGTGTCGGCTTGGCAGGCGTGCGAGATTAAGTGACTGGATGTTCTCAAAGGTCTTCTTGTTGTCAATAACAGCGATGACGTACGACTGCATGAATGCCTCCTGCGCCCACTCCATTTCAAGAAGCATTTCTCTCTGGGCGTTCGTCAGGTCGTTTGGCTTGAGAGGGATGGTTTCAGCCTTGGCCTTAGCCTTGCAGGAGATTGCAAGAGCAGGTTCAAGTTGCCCAATGCTGTCTTCGTCGTCGCTCGATAGGGAGGAGGCATCAATATCTTCGTCAAGTGGAGCGGCTCTCGATGGTCCCGCATTCCCACGACGTCGCGTCAGCAGTCTCCAGTGCTCCGTTCCATTAACCCGGCCTGGAAGGCTGTCACTGTCTGCGCTTCGTGCAGTAAAGTTGTCCCAGGTTCGGGCTTCCCACTGATTGTTCTCATCTGCAGCCTCATTTTCCAGCATCATGCGAATGGAAGGCTCTAGATTTTCACCCAAGTAGCCGGCTTCCTGCAACATTCTCTCGAAAGCAGCTCGCATACTACCAGGCTGAGCAGCTACCGCATCGACACATCTCTCCCTAGGCGTAGACTTCTTCGATGGAATATGCTTAGGCTCGGGAAGAAATCTCGATTTACCGAAAACGGAGAGCTTCTGTCCCCGGTCATGGACTCGCTGATTGATGTCCGGGCCTGCGAGCCAACCCAAGCCCCCATCAATGGACAAGCCAAGCTCTTTGGCAGACACTACGTATTTCAATGCCTTTGCCATGCTTCTAGTCTCATCTGCCGTCTGTTCGAGGCCTTCAAGCTGAGAATAGCGATTGTAAGTTTTGTACGGCCACCGGTATATACCCCAGAAGGAGATGATTGCCTCTTGGTCGCACTTGACGGGAGGGTTTGCAAGCTTCTCGGGGTCAATCTCAAAACTCATGGCAAATTTTTGAATCCATCGACCGAACCTGTGACGTATGTATTCAGCAAAATAGTTCGCAGAGGGGAAATTTGCCAACATACCCTTGAAAGACTCTCATGCCTTTATCTTGTAACATGACAGAGCTTTGTGGACCATCGTTTGTAGGTGTGTTCTCGGGGGCAATTCCATAAATCTCGGGTCGGAAAGGCACCACAACCACCTTGAACAAGGCCCTTGAAACCTTCAAATCAAATTCCTTGTTGACAAGCCGAAGATTTTGAATGCTCGAGCGAGGGAGGTAGTCTATGATCAGGGTGAAGATCTCAACAGGAAGCAATCCAGCAGGCCATATCATTGCTGTGTTGAGGTCAGCATAGTCAAGGCTGGAAGTAGTGAGTAGCGAAGAGAGGTGCAAATGGACTCACGGAGAGGTCTCTTAGACTTCATATATGGACCCTTTGTCTTGCGACGCTTGGATGGCGAGCAGGTATCTGACATCTTGACTCCAGCCACACGTCTGCGGATAGGATATTTGACGTTGAATATATGATTCGGAGACTTGATGAACACAGCCCGATGCTTGGGCTTGTGCCCGCGCTTGCACTTGCCTTTGCCAGGAACGGATCGATTGCACGAAGAAGTAGTTGATGGTCGGCGGTGATGTGCTTGAGGGGAGGTATTGACATTAGCCCCGCTGCTCCAGAACTGATTCACGTGGAGAGCGTTGAGGGCACGCTGGCGGATAGCCGCAGCAAGGCGCTGGTCGACAGCAATAACAATGAAGATAGGGTCAGGCTCTCTTCCTGCTTGTTGTCCTGGGTTGTCTACTACTGCTGTGCTGGGAGTGGAGGGTGTGTTTGGTCGTAGCAGCACAAGTGCGTTCTGTCCTGCGTTCTGACCTGCAGTCCCGCGAGGTACTGAAGTGAAGTCTAGAGAGATAGTAGCGCGGGGCTCAGAAGGGACCTCTGTGGCAGCCAATTGCGGGCCTTGAAAGGACAGCGGCACTACGGGCACCGAGAATTGCGCGCCATGATCCATGGTCGGCTAGTCGGCTAGATGCGGAGGATGGCTGGTCCGAAATGGGGAAGCGGTGACCGAGTCAGCGGCAGTAACAGCTTTGTAGAAATGGGATGGAAACAATGGCAGTTGCAAGGCAATGAACGCACAGGTGCATCTTGCGTGCTTTTGAAATTGCGTAGAATTGAGACTTGCTCTCCGTTCGCGATCTCCTTGGGAAATTTTTTGTTGGGTAAACAAAAGCCGCGGTCGCATCACGTGACTATTGCTTTTCGATTTCGTTGATTTTAAAGCTACCTAGCCTAGCCACCCTTACAATTCCTCCTCTCCTTATTATACAGTCCTCAGCTGGAGCTGAAGCGAGATCAGATATTAATTCTCTCCGATCCCTCTTTTTAATAGTCTCTCTTCTAGGTGGTGTATATTTGATAGTTGATTTCTCACCGGTCTGGAATCTTTGGAAGCTTTTTGGGGCCTTTAGATATGTGTTCAAATGGCGCTCTACAATCTAGATAGGTATATGGGATTGGCAATATAGTCACACCCCTCCTGTGTACTTCGTCAGTGGTCCGGTCCCTTGGTAGTGCCGGATTTTCACAATATGGCAGATACTAGCTTGGCAGAACATGTCAGAGGCGCACAGTCCAAATGAACTTATCCAGATGATAGCCAAAGAGCTCTTCTAGCTGGCCGCATGCTCCCATCATCTTGAAGGATGTTCAACTCTTTTTCTGGACGCGTTCTTTGTTTCGACTCCCTGCTCGGAGAATCTGGATGGGAGACGGGATGATTCCCAGGGCAAGGCTACAATATGCACGTCACAGACACATACTTTAATCCTTGAAACTACCCAGGTAATTCTAGTTTGAAAAACTCTCTGATCGTTATTGACTACATGCCCAAAACTCCACCCACCATTCTTAGGTATTGTATCCATCTAAGCGCCAGTCTCCGTACGCCAAATCCCATAAAAATTAGTCCCTCCGGCCCTATTGCACAGTCTAATGCTTTCCAACGAGGTCAAACTGCTTCTGCCCGTCTTCCCACAACTTCCACACCCGCCCCGGGGCAAGGAGCGGTATGTCGTCTGATCTTCGCTCTCGAGCCATCTCCGTCCGTTGATGAGGATCCGAAGCTAGGACTTCGTGATATCTCAGAAGCATTACGCTTCAGTGATGGAGACCAGCTAGTGAGGATATCACCTGCAGCAGGACGACTCGTCTCATGCCCCTCTCTTCCCGTACCATCAAGGTACGGGTCATACATCCAAGACGCTTCCAATCCAGGCTTGAATGGCCTGACCTCTTTCAGCTCAACCCATGAGATTGTGTCATCCGACATGGCGATATATAAATCAAGGATCTTTCCACTCTCATCAACAACAGCACAGTTGTGCTGGAGGAAGTCGGCGTTGTAATCACTGCCTACGAGGTTCCTCGGAAGTTGACGAAGCATAGGGAGTCCTCGTAAGTTTTTAGCGTCGCAGATCCTAGCGACGAGAGGATCCCAAGGCCGTCCGCGAAGGATTTCAAGGAAAGCTTGGTCCACGGAAGTCTTGAAGGAAGAACTATCGGTATCTGGGACCACGATCACTTGGTGCAATCCACGAGACAGGCAACGTTTGTATGCTGCGGTATCTTTCTCGAACGGGAAAGGTTGGGAGCTCGTAGGTAGCAGCGAGACGTGGACGGTCCACGCCTGCGAATCGGACCCCACGGAAGCGACTCTCTGTCGAAAAGATTGAATGGTCGATACATCCGTTTCTTCAGGTCTCACCAATTGCAACGCATACCGAAATTCTGAGCCAGACGTAGTTGCTGCCTCTTCGGATCGAAGCGAGCAGTCACTTCCATCATCCAGAGCGGGCGATGGAGGTGTCGATGCCTTTCGTCGTCGACTAATGACAGCTAAGGTAGGATCGGCTGACTTTTCCAAAGCATCGACACGATCTTCGACTTGCATAGACGCATCATCAATCTCAATGAGTCGATGCTTCATTCGTTCCACCCCGTCCGTCAACAACTCCAGTTGATCATCGTAGTCTGAAGTGCGCTTGTTCAGGCCACCGACACTTTGCCACAGCCCACCGATGTTGCGATAGACACTCTTCATCTCGGACTCCGTGTCGGCCTTGGTCCGGTCAACGAGCTCTTCCAAACGGCCAATTCGATCGACGATTCCACCTCTTCCACCCTGTCTTTCCCTATCCAGCTCTTCTTCCAGCATGTTGACCTTTTCACGCAAGGCCTCAAGCTCCTGCCGTTCGACCGAAGCATTCTCCTTGTCTGGGGAATGGTAGCACGCTTGGTGGCCACAGTCGCAGGTGCTTCCAGGAATCGATCGGTTCAGGGCAAATCCTACACAGGCACATCGCAAGCCCTTCACTTCCGGGTGCAGCAGGATGTACCGACAATCGCCCTTAGGCAGATGGGAGTCGTCGGTTCGTGCCTTCTCACGACGTGGGGGGGAAAACATGCTCATGGTGCGCAGGTCTTCCGAATCGATGGCTCCAAAGTGAAATGGGAGGCATATAGGAAGGAATGCTCAGCAGAGATTCAGGCGGCCGAGGGCAGGTTCGAGTCTTCAATGGTGTTGTTGGGCAGCCTCTGCCAATGCCAGATCTGGGAGTGGGTGGGGGGGGGGGGCAGCAGATAGGCCGCGCTGCTGAAATTTGCGCGGACCGAGGGGTGGAGGAGAGTGAGCAGGGCCGTCTGCACTTAGCCGCGGGCTTCGACGCAACACGGGCGACAGTAACGGCGATGATGATGATGATGATGATGTTGTTGGTGATGGCGGTGGTCTGCAAGAGGAGCGATGGTCTGGGGCTCACCGTCGATGAAGATGAAGGCTCTGCTGGGTGGAGCGGAGGTGTTCCATGGCGTGCGAAGGGGCTACGGCGTTGTTTAAGTGAATGCGAGTTTATCAGTGAAGGGCTAAGGCAGCATTGCTTTTGTAACAGGGTCCACCGGGCCAGGGCCACACTGGCCAGAGATAACGATCGCATCGCGGCAGCGCAGCGCAGCGCAGCAAAGCAGCACAGCACACCACCGCAACCCCCCCATGAATGATACTCGAGATACTGGACCACCGCGTGCAGCGGAGGACGTCCTGCGTAGTCGCCGTAGTGACTACCGAGGAACGAACGCACCTTTGGGGCAGCTGTCGAGTTGCGCTGCGGTAGAGGGAGGATCCTGGCGCTGGCGCTGGCGCTGGTACTGGCGCTTCTTTTCTGCCCGCCGACGAAGACCTTGCTGCGATGTTGTCTGCTCACGACTGGGAACGACGCTCTGTCTGCACTTACGCATCCGGGCCTCCACCGTTATCGCAGTCTCAGGCGGCAGCGGTGTCAACAAGACCAGGAAAAGGGAGGTCCTCCGCCTGTTCGAACAGTGCCCCGAACTACCTAACCACCCTAACTTTAACTTGCAGAACTAGCAGCAGCGGGGCGAGCCGCAGTTGGGCTGACTGTGACGTTCCGGACGCTCGACGCATGCTCGAGGCCTATCTGGGCTCTACGACTGATAAAGTATCGAAGAGCTTGGACACACTTCAGTCCAACAGCAACAGCAACAGCAAGTCCTATCTTCGAGCAGCTTTATTCAGGACATCCTTCGTGGAGCACAAGCTCGACATTCGCCGTTCCTGGCCCGTCGATCATCTATCGCTCCAGCTGGTTCTATCATCTATCCCTCCAGCTGCAAAACCTTTGCCGAGTCCACGATAGCAGAATGTGCTATCCTATCACACTTGGTCCAGTACATAGCCTACCCAATATGAATGAGGACCGTTCCCTGTTGCGGCGCATCAGCAACGGCATTCGGTGCAGTCCCGAGTGTTCCAGATGAGGATGGCAGGCAGCATAAATCCCCGGACCCCTACAATATTCCGTGACACGAAAGAGGCCCATCCAAGATAAGTGTGGCGCCCTCTCCGGATTGGCTGGGCCGCGAGTTCTTTCTCTGCTATTGATACTCGTCTCTGTATGGTAGATACTGTATATGAGCACCACAGGTCCACTTGCCTCCTCAAAATGTGGCCAGGACCCGGGAGGAGGAGGACGTGAGTCCATATTGAAACCACATTTGCAGCCGACACATGTGATGGAGCCAAGTGGTCAGGGAAGAGTGCGTCGAATAAGGTCACGGCACGGAGAGATAAGGGAACAATGGAACATCTACAGTGAAAGATGGTCCGTACCGACAGCATGGAGGCAAAGGAGTCAGACGCTGCTAGTCAATCAAGAGCTGACGCCGCCCCTTGCGACTTTACCAATCTCCCTCTCAAATCACGCAACGTGCTGGTGGCATTTGATCACCAGGAAGATGAACCCGGACACACGGTGCGCAAAATTCATCGACGTGGGAGGGGAGGTCGAGGAGTAAGGCCGAGAGCGCTGCATAGCATATAGCGCCATGCCCATCCCGCGGGAGGATGTCAACTTCTTACGCACAAGTTGGGATGTACCCTCTGTGAAAGTCACACTTTCAATGCGCCTCCCACGCTGCGGTGGGATAGCGACTGAATCTCTGACGTTGCTTCTTTGGTCGCGGCGAGACCAGCTTCCCCGGGCGCAAGACACCGCAAAGACGGCGCTGGCGGGTTCTGGGCACAGGCATGTGAGGGTGACAGCGTGGTACTTTGCAAATTGCGACTTGGCTGCCTGTGGTTTTCCAATGAGTCCGGTCGTCGCGCTGGAGCACGATCAGGGACGTGGGAGGCCAAGGTTTTTCGGCCGTGCCCTCAGGAAGCCG
>Ga0302140_10009315_pt1 | contig 12193 bp, 10 predicted proteins | sample I_Bog_E1_1_FD_202095 | JGI IMG/M metagenome (GOLD analysis project Ga0302140, IMG submission 202095) | Peat permafrost microbial communities from Stordalen Mire near Abisko, Sweden - I_Bog_E1_1 | ecosystem: Environmental > Terrestrial > Soil > Wetlands > Peat | place: Sweden: Abisko, Stordalen...
TTGTGGCGGAAGCTGATAGCAAAGTCATTGTTGACAACAGACCAAGGCATTTCCACCGGAAAAGTTGTCTTCAACCCACTACGGTGAGAAATCAGATGGCGATATCATAGCTTTCTGCTGATTGTGCCTTTGAAGCTCAAACACATTCGATTCACGTATCATCCAATTCGTGCCTTGCATTGACAGCGTCAAATCCGCTTGTGTCTTCGTGTTTGGGAAGTCAACGTGCCGGTAATGGCGCGCCTCTGAACATTCTTTTGAAACCTATGCTGATCGTTTATTACAATAGCCGTGGCGGCCTCCAATTCCACGAAACAACGGGTTTTCATCCCCTCCGTCCGCTCCAAATTCCAACATGGCGCCACTTCCTCCGAGCAGAGTCGCCTCTGGCTTGTATCCACCATCATCAACTTCGGCAGCCACGGCTCAATACTTCAACGATAGAGCTCTCACGTTTGCATCTGAATGGCATTTTAAGCCTGAAGGTGTTGAACTTGTGAGAAAGAGATTCGAGGAAGACTTGCGAAAGCGAAAACTCGTAAGTGAAAGAAACAAGCTTTGACGTTTTCGGTGGTCGTAAATGAACACCAAAGTCCCCGCGCTTTTGTTCCATGCAGCGATCGAAATATTCTGATTCATGATATAGGAGGCTGTACATGGATGGAACGAGGAAGATCAAACCTTTCGCGTTCGATGCCATCCAGGAGACGTTCACCGTGTCTGGCCGTTATTTTACGAAGTAGTAATCAATATCATCAAAGATGAAGGTGGCGAAAATGACGATAACAGCAGCGACGTCTCGTGGACTGCCGATTGGGTCGAGGAGCCTGTAAGTTCAACAAGCATCTTTACTCCTCATGGTTCTAATTGATTCTAGTTCGAGAGTAAGTTGGTCGAGCGACTCGAAGATTATTACAAGAGAATTGGCAAAGACAACGCTGAGGACGACATTCAATCAGAATCATCAGAATCTGAGTTCGAACAACTCGATCGATTCCCAAAAGAACTCGTGTCGTTTACATCGAAGGCTACTTGGCCCCAAACCGAGGATGCGAACTCTGCTCTGAATTTCAATCTGGATGCTATTGCATTAGACAAGATACTCAAGCAGCTTGAGGTTCTGACTGGCTGTCGCTTGATCAAGTCTCTGAAAGAGAGTAAGATCTATATTGGCGGAGATTCAGAGACGAAGTTTAACCTAGCAATCAGCAAGCTGGACGTTCTGTACAAGTATCAAGTAAGTAGGGCAACCATTGTTTCATCTGAGCTAACTCGTCTCTCCACAGTCGATGCCAACATATCAGAAGCACCTGTTCTATAGCGAAGGCGAGGAAGACTTCAAAGTTATCCTTAAGCCAATTGCCGATGTCAAGATGCATTACTTCAAAACAACCTTACTTGAATATCTTCTGATCGGTTCTAAATGCAACTACCCGAACCTTCGCACCGCCGCTACAGTCCGCATTGCTCCCTACAATAATAACAGGAAGCTGTATGCCTCGGTCAACAGAGTGCATTTGACTCCGGCAATCAAGCTTGAGGACAGGGAATCCGGACTTACTGAATGGAAGGACTTCACATACTGTAGGATAGGTCAACCACCGGAGTATCTTCAGGAGAATTTTACACCCATGCAGGAGGAGATATCTGTGCTTGTGAAGAATGTTCCAGGATCTTCAGACGCGGCTCGTGTACTGGCTATCGCCAACAAAGAGATCAAGGATGCCATTATCGAACGTTGGGCGGACAAAGTCCTTGAGGACAACAAAATGCCCTTGGGACCTTCTCTCCAAGCCCTTCGTCCATTAATTACAGCTACATCTAGTACTGGAACTGCAGATGGTACGTCGTTCTTTACCTCCCATGGGATTGAGGTACTGATCTCAGTCGTAAGAGAACAAACCCAAACCATCATGGGACAAATACACTGGTTTCACTGGCACTCCCGTTCTACAACACGAATTCAAGCCAAGACAGGTTAGTGACGGGCTGATGAAGAACCTGTCGACTATGTCTGCCCGGAGGGAGGTTGTTCCATCATCAAGAATTCTGCAACCTTTGGTGACGCAGCCATCTGCTACAAATCATATTCCTCGCCCCCCTTCAAACGGCCCGTTCACAGTTCCTCTCCTGCAGTCCCGAACAGCCGGATCCAGCGTGTCGACTTCGACTTCAGCTATGGATCTCTCACCTGTGCCGAGCTCTTTGGGAGCTAGTGGTATCGTTTCGGCGGCCGATCCTGACGAAAGTCCGGAAGCTCCGCATTGTAAGCATTCAGCTGCGACTCTCCCAAAAATCAGAGATCAAGCATTAGTGGGCAACAAACCTGATGAGCTCGAGACGTACATCTATGGAAATCTAGGACGAGGTCTCCTTGATGATGATATTTCAGTATTGGAGTTCACCGACCCTATCATGCAACCCATCCAGTGCGGTCCAGCGGAAACATCATCAGAAGTTTCTCAAATCTTGGACAATAAGCAACCTGTGAGTGAAGCTGAGACACGCATCTTCCATACGACAATGAATCAGAGAGCGCCGAAGCCGAAGTCGAAGTCAAACCCATACGACGGACGGCTCCCCGGACCAGAACCCGTTGAGTCGATGTCCAGTACCAGTTCAGCTGTCGATCCTCTTCCAGAGTTTTGCCAAGAACTCGAAGAAAGCTTTCGAGACTTGATGAAGCCAGCTCGGGGTTTTCGAGGACAAGTACAAGTGCAGGCCGAATTTGGCCGGGTCCTATTGAATTCGATCCATTTCAAGCACATCACCTTGAAAGGTTCTTCCGACAATACCAAGTACCCCGACTCACTTCGGAACTTACTGGAGGATAGTGCTGACTTCACGTCTTTCACGAACGTCTTAACCACTTCGGCGGGAGAGATGCCGTACCTGCTGAAGCTAACCGGCGCTGACGGCACGGATCTCTGGGAAAAGAAGTCTCCAAACTGGACTGTTGAATACGAATTCTTTTTCATTGACAATTTTGCTGATCAGTCGCAATCGCGCTTCAGAGTTGTTATTAACGCTGAAGACTTTGGAAAACAGATCAAGAGACACCATCCTTTGGGTAGCATCTACGTCCATGGAACCCGTAGACATTGGGACTTTCGTGTCACCGCTACAGGTATCGAGGGTGATCGTGGCATTGAAAAAGAGTTTGATGAACTCGCTACTGCTGTCGAGTCCTCGCTGTATGTTCCGTAAGCTCCCTGCTTGTGTGACTCAGCCTTTACTGACTCTTGAAAGGCCTGACTTAAGCACGCCAATTGTCTACTTCAAGCTAGATGAGGCCATGTCGAAGCGCTTTGAGCTTGCCGCTTTTCGAGTCTATCGCATTTGCAGATATCGTAGTAAGGACGACAACTCCATTCTGCAGATCTCGGAGGTTCATTCACTAGACATCCACAAGGCTTTTGTTCCGAAGGAAGGCTTGACCTATTTCAAGTTGTTGCCAGGCCCGCCAGAGCGTAAACCCTGCGAGAAGCCAGGCCTGGGATATTGGTTTGAAGTCAGCATCTCGAGCTCTCAATTAGACAGCCTCTTAGAGCAAAATAAGACCCTCGAACTCGGTGAAGAAGCAAAGTGGACTCCCGAAGGACTTTCGAGGCTCGGTTTTGGCCAGTCGATCTGTCTTCGGGCCTGCGAAATGCTCAAGCAGATGGATGGCATTGGTCAATATAACAACAACGAAGTCGAGATGAGACCTGCACAGGCTGTGATGGAAAACAAGGCCAGTCGCACACAGAAGGACGACTATTGGTGAGCTGTACGAGCTTGATCAAGCCAGATTCTGCATCTAGGTTGGAAACGACTTGATGATATTGCTCTCGATTGTGCGTGTCTTTGTGGAAATTGTCGGAATACATTCAGGTTCGCATGGGGAGTGATAGGTTCTAATTCTCAGCCACTGGTGGAAAGGAAGATCTCGCAGCGAGTCTGTTACTTTTCAGCATCGCCACAACTCACATTCCTGTTTCGTTCTCAGATCTTGAGACTGTTTTAAGGTAGCAAAGAAATCTTATTGTAGGAATTTTTTTGGATTGCGCGCTTGTGATACTTCTTCTGCCACGAAATTTGGGAAATCCCGATCACTGTTGGAAGCTTCCATCCATCGCTAGCGATCTAGCGAAGCCATGTGTTTCCCAAAGAACAAACTCCAAACGCCACGCTGCCATGTTTCCAACGCCGCATTGTAAGTATTTCCCACAAGAATATCGCAGGTATCATCAATCTCGACACCGTCCTTCTCTCAAGCCACGTCCCTCCTACACAAGACAAAAGCCAGCGCTAGGTCCTCCCCCCAAAAGGACCACCCTGATGATATGGCCCATAATTCACCGCACCAAATGCCTCTCGTCCAGAAGTCTTAACCTCTCTCTTCTTCGCTTGTTCCCTCTCATAAGCGGCTGTAGGCGGTTCTCCCAGCGAATTAAAGAACTCTTTCGTCTTCTTCCACGCTTTTGCGGGTTTCGACTCTTTCGTGGACGCAGTTGGTTCCGTGGATGCTCTCCCTATCTTCCATGAACTGGTGTTTGTTTGGGACTTTGACTTTGGTTTTGATTCTGGTTGAGGTTTGGTGAAGGATGGTCTAGATGGCAGCTGCCATTTCTTGTTGGATGACGGGGACATGTCGACCGAGTAGTGCGGGGTAGCGAACTGCGACTTCATACTCATACGGGGTCGACTCTCAAATCCGTTCTGTAGATATGATCTCTTTTGTTCTCATGAATCTTCGTTGGTGGCGTCCAGAGCTCAATAAGTACCGTCCCTCCCCTTATGAAGTCTGCCTAGCACGCCCGACAGGCTGCAAAACGCAGCGCGCCATATACCTTTATATCCAAACTTTTTACGTGCCACTTTGCCAGTCTAGTCCGGGGTGCGGGCGCCGGAAGGGGCGTTCCTGGGCGGCCAACCGCAAGCAGCTCACCGTGCCCCTCGCTGCGTCTGCAGGCGGGTGGCTGCCTTCAATCAGATCAGTCAGATCGGAATGTAAGGTTATGTCTGTGCCACAGCCTTGCTTCGCCTCCTACGTAAGGTGGTGAGTCCTTGTTACAGGCGCTCGGATCCGCCTCCGTGTTTCAGGCTTTCGTGTGACTGTGCCCTTCCTCGATTGACGTGAAGGACGGATATCGGCAGTATGAACTATGTTATTAATTATGAGTTTATATGTTTGGTGGACGGTTCGATCGTTCGGAGAGACGCGGTTCAGACGTTGTGAATTGGGAGGGAGAAGGATGGCCTTTTCCGTTTGCCCCGAGTTTCAGTTTTCGGTAAGCCGAGAAGGGTCCGGTGAGCGGTTTTGCATTGATGTTTAGTTGTGTTGGCTGTCTGAGAGACGGGAAGTGTCGCCGTTGCCTAAAAGTACCGGTAGTCGGAAGAGAGATGTCTAGATCTGTACGATTAAGATGGAATCGTTTGGTGAAGCTCTCCAGGTTGGCTTACTGAGCCTCAATCAGATGATGCAATTGTCTCCGGGATATGGGAGAAGCTTGAAACTTACCTGGCGACGTCCACATGCTCAATCTCGAGTTGCCCTTGTTTTAATGAACCTCGCCCGTCCCACCGCCCTCGGATGGTGACTCAAAAGTTCATCCGTCTCACTCCCGCGTTTGTTTGGATGAAAAGAACTGTTGCCTCTTTGCTTCATACTACAGCTTTCCGAGTGCAAGCTCTTCGAGTATTAGCTAGCACCTTGGTGATCGATAGGCTAAGACATTATCACGAAGTTTCCAGTTCTAGTGAACAGTCAATTGGAGATTTTGATCCCGGGGAAAGGAACCATTCAAGGATTTCCATCTAAGGCAAAAACCATCACTTCACCTACTCCTATACCATTCGCCGTCTTAAGTTCAAAGTAGCCCCTCCAATTGATTCCGATCCATCAGCAACTCTTCCTCACACGCTGAGACTACTCAATGCCCCAAAACAGCCTTAATCGGCGCCAAATCCTCATAAATCATCAAAGTCTTTATTTTCCCCTGCTCCTCTTCTCCCTTAGGGATACGCTCAAAATACGACAAAATAGGAATAACAACCGGCTCAGGATGGCCTTTAAACACAAAGGTAATCTCAAGCGTCGTGTAGATCGCTGTGCCGTCTCTCACGGTATCTGTTCTATCAGCCCCCCCTTCAAGTCTTCTTCTCGAAATTTGGAATTTGGAATTTGGGAGGCAAGTGAAAGATAAGGGAGGAAAGGGAAGGAAAAGAAGCGCACCGATTCGAAGCACTTTATGGCTCTGGCTTTGAGAAAGGGAGAACATGCCTGTGCAATGCTATGTTCTTTCATACTCATACCCTTTTTTCGAGGGTAGAATTTAAGTCTCTCACCTGCTGACGAGCTCAGGCTCGTTTGCGATTTTGCCGTATGCGGCTTTGGCGAAGAGGGATGGGAGGCGAGTGGCATCTAGGGCGTCGAAGGCGGAGAAGAACTATTGATAATTCGTGTTAGATTGGGTTTGCGATAATGATAATGGGGAAAGGGGAGGTAGAGGGGTACCTCTTTGATCGTGTGTCGGTTTCTTCTCGTGTGTACATTTTGTTTCTAGGATCAATTTATCAACAAGAATTTGTGAGATCTTGGCAATGATTTAATGAAGGAAGGTAGTTTTGACTTATATAAATCCTTGAAACGGTGGAGTTGGGCTGTAGAGGAGGAGTGATGGGTTATTAGTGGGGTTAAGTGAGTCTAACATCAGCTGAAGTGGAGGGCTACGCGAAAGAACTACCCCTTATGGAAAGATCCCGCGATTGATGGCTGCTGATAGGCTCTGAGAACGGGGCAAGAGAGGGGTTTGGTAATCTGATACTTTGTTTCTCGCCTCAGAAGTTTTCCGAAGTCTACCCTTGCTAACTACTCTACAGCTCGAGATCTAGGGTTGGAGCTGCTCCATATAACATACTCCCTATAGGAAGCCAGAAACCCGCGACAAACTCCTCGCGACTCCTACCCACATCTTGCATCACCCTGCAATATCCCGTTCAACTCCTCTCTCATCACACAATTCTCCAGCTTAAAGCTCGCCGCTAGCGCATCCAGCTCCTCCTCCGTCTTCCCACGAAACAGCTCAGCCATCTCCCACCCCATATACTCACTTAGCAAACACTCTCTAACCTGCCTCTCAACCTGCCTCTCAAAAGTCCACACATTCGGGTATTTTCTATTCCTCAGATGCTCCGGCACCATCTCCTTCAACGCCTTCACAAACGGCTCATACACACCCTTCACTTTACTATCTGAGCAGCCCCAGAAATCCAGATTCAGAGCTTTCTTTTTTGCCAGGAAGGGCGCGATGAGCTGCATGTACGGCGAGGAAGGTGACACGTACACCATGCCCTGGTACCCGATATCCTTGTACAGCCAGATGGACCACGAGACGTCCGTTTCGCAGTAGATGGACAGCTGTTCCTGCAGCAGCGCAAAGCGCTGCGTGTTCGTGTGTTCGAAATCTGGATCGTCGTCGGCAGCAGCGTAGACGGGCCCGAACTCGCCGTTCCAGATCGGCAGCTTGTGCTCTCTCATGAACGCGACTTTGCGCTCGAACGTTCGTCGCAGCTTGGTCTTTTGTTCCGCCGTTCCGAGATACGGGTCGCCGTTTGGGAAACCCATCATCGAATAGTCGTGGCATGCGTAAACGGTGTTTGGGAATGGCTCGCTCGGGAAGTGCGAGAAGTCCATGGCGTAGGTGTTACCGTCGACGAAGAGGACGTGGTCCGGGTCGACCTCCCGTATTGCTTTCTCGACTCGCTGGTAGAAGTTGATGAGATTGGTGTGTTTTGGATCTGCGGGCTCATTGAGCGGATTATAGCCGGCGATGAAGGGGTTCCCTCTGTAGTGCTTGGCCAACGCAACCCAGAGGTTGATCATCCGGTCTTGGAACTCCTTGAAATTCCAAAATTGTGCTTTGTTGGTGCCAGAATCTGAATGCCAGTCTTGGTTCTGGCCACCTGGAACGGCGTGCAGATCTAGAATCACATACAGGTTCTGTTGCGAGCAGAGATTGACGATGCGATCAAGTAACCGGAACCCTTCTGCTTTGTAAACACCAGGGTTCATGTCGTCTTCGAAGTGCCGATAGTTGAAAGGTACGCGTATGCAGTTCACGCCCAAGGACGCAAAGAATTTGGCATCTGATGCAGTAAAGAAGTATTCTAAGAATTTGTCGAAGAAGAACTTGTACTTTTCTGGTCCAAGGACAGAGAGGAGGGCTGCACGATGCTCATGCTCGTGGCCAGAAAACCCCGTGATGAAGTTCTCCATGTTGAGGTGTCCGCCAAGTCCAGCACCCTTGAGCACGACTTTCCGTCCCGTACCATCGATGAGTCCTGTACCGCTCACTTTCAGTATTGAGTCAATCTTTTTGTTTGTACCATTCATCCCAGCCGAGGGAAGGTTCTTAGTCGTCGAGCCATTGCTTAAAGGATATGAAATAGCTTGAGGTTCTGTCAACGTGGAGGTGACAACGGCCATGGTGTGAATGAGTTCAAATGTACTCTGCAATGTCAGTGTTGCGGACTGAGCGCAAAGTGGCGTGTGGGCTACCCATTCTTATATTTGACCCCCCTATCTCCAAACCCCGAAGATCTCCCGAGCCGTGGAGCGACACTCCGCGATGCTTGTTTGGCGCGCCCAAGTCTGACCACAGGAAGCGGACACGTACAGTCCGCAGATCCTTCCAATAGAAATATGGGCATCGGCATTGGAATCAGAGAAAATCTGGGTGTGGATTGAGGGGTAAAGATTTCTCTACTCGCTCCACCATTTTCGACCTACGCAGACTCGAGCAGGGATTCCAGAATGCGGAGACGATCCCCAGCATCACCCACTTCATGCTCCCAGAATCTCAACATTTCCATTACATCAATCACGGCCTCTCGGCCACCATCCGGCGTCAGTTCGGCTGTACGCTTAGTGCGAGCGGCAGCCAAGAGAATCAGAGCGCTTCGAGTACATGACTGAAGCATAAACCAAGTGCCGTGATGTCTGTGTTTGAAGCCTGGTTTGTTGAGGCGGATTCTTTCAATACAGCAGTGCAATCCTTTCCGCCCATATGTCTCCACCGCTATAAATCCTCGCCGCTGATTGATGACCGCTTCGAGAAAGGGCCAATATATCATCTCGTAGAAGTTCATCATATGGCCTCTGAGAATGAACTTGAGTACATCGTCTTCCGCCTCCGGTGTCTGCAAACTCATGGTGTTAGGTAATGACCGCATCCAGCTGTTAATTTGGTCCTCATAGGCTGGGATTGTATGGGACAATTCCACAAATGCCTGATCGTTGTTTGGCCGCGAAGTGTGGCACATTTCATTGCGGACTCTTGTGTCTAATCGTCGCAATGCAATTTCGGCCAGGTAGTAATACCACGCTCGGTGTTCCTCGTTTCCGTTTCCTGCGGGTGGCGTTGGGAACAGGCGAGGATATGCAAAGTCGTTTGCTTGAAAATCGGGCAGTTGGAGATGAACCCTCAGTTCCATTTCTGATTTCCAGCAGGCCCAGTACACGCTTTCTTCGGCCGTAGGCCCTCCAGGACTGTTAAAACTGCCACTTGATTCGACGAAAAGAGACTGCTTAGCAAACTCAAACTCTTGACAGCATGCGAGAGCTTGGACGAAGTGTCTCCAGGCGGGAACAGGCTGGAGAGCAGACATCAGATACACACCCGAGAAGAAGAAGCATTGAGCTTCAAGTGTTCCTCCATTGCCAAGAAGTGTCCCAATTCGCTTCTGGGACGCATTGAAGTATGAGGTAGCTCGGCCAAGATTTGCTGGGGTGGACGACGAGTCGCCGAAAGAGGAGGCAATGGTGCCAAGAGCGTATATAATCAAGACTAAACAAGACTCTGGGTCCCATCCAAAGCCCTCCAGATTGATGCGATGCACCATCTGGCGAACCCTGACCTCGTCCAAGATTGGGTTCTTGACATGGACATGTTGAAGGAATGCTTCTAGAAGATCCAAGCCAGATCTGGGATCTAGGCCGTTGGCTATGGTATATAAGTCAGATGCCGGAGAACACACAATTGAATCAGGCGGAACCCTCCGCAGGAGCGACTTGACGTCCAAGTGCGCATTGAACTGTCCCTCGAACACTGGCCATGAAAGCACATCTGTAATATGAGTTGAAAGAGAATGAAATTGCGGTTCAGTTTGGCTTGAAATCGAATCGTCTGTGTGGTTGGACGATAGAACCTGTTGTTGCTGTTGCGCAAGCAGTCTCTCCTCGAGCTGGTCCAGCCGTTCGAGTATCTTCAGGCTTGCCGGGTCAAATGCGGAAAGGTCGACGGCCGAGGAGATACACTTCGCCCCAACCCGCTCACAGAAAGAACAGGAGGGTTTCTTGTTGTCGCACTTGGTCCTCCTGGCCCTGCACACTTGGCAAGCTGTATTCGCCCGTTTGCGTGGGTATGCAGCTGTGCCTCGAGGAGCTGGTCGCCGGGAGGGAGCAGGACTGGAGGCGGGGCCAGAGCTACCCAGCAGAGGATTCGCTCTAGGGGAATCGAAAGACAGCTGGTGTTCCATTCTGAGGTGGGAACTGTCTCCCCGAAAGACTAGGATGTCGTTGCCTTTCAAAAATAGGTGTTGTTGACGTTTGCGTTCGCAAGTTTTTGATGCGGAGTGTCGCCTGAGTTTGTTCTTACTTTAACGGGACGGTTCGAGTGCGGGGAGCTGGGGATGCGCGAACGCGGGGAAGGAGCAGCCAAGTTTGCATGGCGAGCTCCAGATCCAGACCAGCACAGCCACCGTCGCAGTCGACATAAAAAGCGGCACTGATATTCATTGTCCTTGGCTAGTATTGTGCATTCGTCTGTACACAGATATCAGGGCACAGATGTCCTCAAGTCGAGAGTCTCCTAGACTTGAGCATGAGTGTACCATAACTTAAAAGAACATTCGGGCAAGTAGTTATCGCAATATTCTGGTACGTTTGGAACATTAGCGCCGCTTTTTGCGTCCATTGCGGAGCCACCAAATTTTTCGGTCGCTTATTGGCTCTCTCGACCCCCTTTTCCCCCAAGTCGGTTAGAACCTCCGCGGAATATCGCTTTTATCGGAAGCTGAGCGACGGCTCGGATTATGGGGGCAATATGTCCCGCAATATTCATTCTTCGTGACTTCTAGTGGGAATCCCAGTCGCGGAGTATCGCTCAAGACTATTTCCCCAGATTCCAAACTGTCGGACCACGAACCATGGAGTTGAGCCGGGGAAGTCTATAAAGATTGACAACTGCGCTCGACCATGGAAGATATCCACTCGACCATCATCATCTTCAAAGTAACAACTTGTCTTTGGTACAATCCCCCAATACCACACCATCGAGCTCCAACTTGGCTCATCTGAACAATGGAGAAAGCCCATTCAGACTCTCCGAGCACGGATTTCATCGAGAAGACCGAACAAATCTCCTCTCAAGACCATACGCGCAGCCTAGCGAAGGCTGATGTCGAAGCCGAGCACCAGCTCACGTTCCGAGATGTTTGGAAACATCACAAAGCCATCATCGGGTGGTCCTTCTTCTGGGCTATGTGTGCCATTGGATGGTTCGTGCTTCGTTCTTTCTTGAAGGCTTTCTCGTGTAGAGGCAAAGCTAACCTGAATGCAAAGGGGTTTTGATGCTCAGGTCAATGGAGCCATGATTAGTGTGCCATCCTTCAGACGAGATTTTGGGTGAGCAACTTTGAACTCAAGACTGACTATTATTTACTAACGGGTATCTCAGATATATCTTCGAAGGCGAATCAGTCCTCCCCGCCGACTGGCAATCCGCATTCAACATCATCAGCTCGGTGGGTCAATTTATTGGAGGCTTTGCCTGCAGCTGGGCAGCAGATAAAGCAGGTCGGAAGCCTAGCTTGGCTCTTGGTATCGTTCTTTGCACTGGTGCCATCATCGGACAAATTGTCACCACTTCGAGAGCTGGATTCCTGATCAGCAAGTTGATACTGGGTCTTGGCTTGGGCTTTTACCTCACACTTGGCCCGCTCATGTGCTCTGAGATCACTCCCGTTGTTCTCCGTGGCATCTCGACTGCAGGCGTCAACCTGGGCATTGCTCTGGGGCAATTGATCTCCAATTCTGTGATCAAGGGTTTCGGAGAGAGGACAGACAGGTGGGCGTACAGAGGGCCATTCGCCATCCAGCTTTTCTTCGCCGCGTTCCTCGCTGCTGGACTTGCTTTCGCACCAGAGTCTC
>Ga0302140_10009316_pt1 | contig 12192 bp, 8 predicted proteins | sample I_Bog_E1_1_FD_202095 | JGI IMG/M metagenome (GOLD analysis project Ga0302140, IMG submission 202095) | Peat permafrost microbial communities from Stordalen Mire near Abisko, Sweden - I_Bog_E1_1 | ecosystem: Environmental > Terrestrial > Soil > Wetlands > Peat | place: Sweden: Abisko, Stordalen...
CTCCGCACGATCGCGGTCATCGGCCCAAACGCGGACGATGAAGGGAGTGAACTCGGCGACTACTCGCCTTCAGCAGTTCCTCAAAAAGTATCCACGATTCTGGACGGCATCCGGCAGAAGGTATCGCCGCAGACACAGGTCGTTTACGCGAAGGGCTGCGAGGTGATTGGCGGCACGCCCAATATTGCCGCAGCTGTGGCCGCGGCGCGCAAGGCAAACTTAGCGGTGGTGGTCGTGGGCGAACATCCCAACAATTCGGGCAAAGGCGATGTTCCTCCCACAGACGGCGAGGGTTTTGACGTGGCAAGCCTCGACCTGACGGGCCATCAGGAGGAACTGATTAAGGCCGTGCAGGCAACCGGCACGCCGGTAGTTCTGGTTCTCCTGAACGGACGGCCCCTTTCCATTCCATGGGAGGCGGCAAATCTTCCAGCGATTGTGGAAGCATGGGAACCGGGCGAGCGCGGCGGCGAAGCGGTCGCGGACGTACTGTTCGGGGACTACAACCCCTCCGGCCGACTTGCCATCACCATTCCGCGGAACGGCGGCCAACTGCCGGACTATTATAACTACAAGCCCTCCAAAGAGTACTGGATAACGGACGGCGACGATGGCGGCTACGTAGACACTCCCGGAACGCCGCTCTATCCGTTCGGATTCGGTCTCAGCTATACGAATTTCAAGTACAGCAACCTCCGGGTGAGTCCGGGTCAAATCTACCAAGGCGGCAACTCTGAAGTCAGCGTGGACGTCACCAACACGGGGCAGCGAGCTGGCGTCGAGACGGTGCAGATGTACCTTCACGAGCGCTATACACCGGTGGCGATCCCCGTCAAACAGCTTCGCGGGTTCGAACGCGTGGAGCTTAACCCCGGCGAGACCAGAACGGTCAAGCTCCAAATCACACCCGGCGATCTGATGCTGCTCGATCGTGACATGCACTGGAAGGTGATTCAGGGAACGTTTGACATCATGGTCGGAAAATCCTCCGCCGATATCGCGCTGAGTGCTCCTCTGCGAGTGCTAATCGTGGAACCGTTGGCAGCCCAAGGCGTCGACAGATAACGAGCAGGCCGAATCGGAAAAAGGGAAGAGCAAGATCGCCGATGATAACTCTGCACCATCGCGCGGGAACTGTTCATCGCCCGGTTGCGCAGATGCGTGCTCAGGCATGGCCTCCACAACCCGCCCGCACTCAATATTTCGAAACCAATTCCTGAGTATGCTATGAGAAGATATTGCACGAAGGGCAGGGGGCCATTCGCTTGCAGCGCGAAGGAATCGCTCGAATGGTTAGCTCGCCGGCACAGGCGAAGGCTCGTTCGATGGAACGAGGTGAAGGAACTTGGAAAGAATGACGAAAAGCAATCTTCAAAAGAACAATGGCACTACAGCTGAAGGGCCGGCCCCGCGTGAACTCGCCATTCTGCACTTGATCCACTCGGGCAGGAACTATTCCCGGCTGGACATTGCCCGGAAGGCCGGATCGAGTCCCTCATCCATTACAGCCATCGTCCGCAGCCTTATCGAAAGAAATCTCGTAACCGAGGCCACGCCGGTCTCGTCGGTGGCGGGCAGAAGGCCGATTCCCCTCGGCGTGCGGGGAGATGCCGGCTACCTGGTGGGCGTGGATATCGGCTCCTACTACACCCGCGCCGTCGTCACCGACATCAACGGCACCGTCCTACATAAGCAGCAGATCGAAACGTGCATTCCGGAAGGCCGCGTGCAGGTATTGCGGCGGGTCTTCGCATGCGTGAACGAAGCAATCGAAGCTTCCCAGGTTCCGAAACGCGCAATCCTCGGCATGGGAATCGCCCACTCCGGTGTCATCGATACCGAAAAGGGCCTGGTCATTTCGTTCCCGCGTCCCGGCCAGATGGTGGAATGGAAGAATGTCCCTCTTCAGGCGCTCTTCGAAAAGGAGTTCAAGGTTTCCTGCCTGGTGGAAGACAGCGTGCGCACAATGGCGATTGCCGAGCAATGCTTCGGCCTCGGCAACGCGGAATCGGACTTTGTCTTCATCGAAGTTGGAATGGGCATCGGAGCGGCCATCTTCTTCGACGGCAAGTTGTATCGAGGCGGCGGAGGCATGGCCGGCGAGTTTGGCCATGTCACCGTAGACGAGGATGGTCCGCTGTGCTCGTGCGGAAATAGCGGCTGTCTTGAAAGCGTAGCCTCCTGCGCGGCCATCATCGATTTCGTCCGCATGGCCATTGAGCGAGGAGTGGATTCCAGGATTCGTGATCTGGCCGGAGGCGATCTCAGCAGGATCAGTATTGAAGTCATCGCCCAAGCGGCCTCTGAGAATGACAGCCTTGCCTTCCGCGTGCTCGAGGAATCAGGTTCTAAGATTGCCGCCGCTCTGGCCGATCTCGTGAATCTCCTCAACCCGCGGCTGATCATCTTCGGCGGAGCGCTCTTCAGGGCAGCTCCGCAACTGCTCTCGGATCCCATACGGCGAGTCATACGCCAACGCGCTCTCGAGAAATCCGCCAACGACGCGCAGCTGGCCGTCTCTCCCCTGGGCGGCGAGGCAGGAGCTCTCGGGGCAGCAAGGATGATCGCTGGGAATGCGCTGGAGTGTATCTACTCTCGCCAGCTGGCTCAATAGTTCATCGAACCAGCTAGTGGCAGGTCAGGACGCGCATGCAATTAGCCGGATCGCTGATTTTTGATTTCGACGGGGTTTTGGCGGATAGTGAACCGCTTCACTGGTGTTCGTGGCGCAGCGTGCTGGAGCGGTATGGAGTCTCACTGTCATGGGATGACTACCGCGAATTCGGGCGCGGTGTGAATGACGAACAAATGCTCGCGACGCTTCCTCAGCTTGCCGGTCGCCCGCAAGTGCTTGCGGACATCAAAGGGCGGATGACGGAACGCATGGAAATGGTCAGAGATTGGTGCTGGACAGGCCTCCCATCAAGCGGACGTTTCTGCTGAGCTTCGAACGTGGCGCGGAACTCCTCAACTTTGGCGTGTTTCCCAGCCATCAAGCGACAGTCTCTCTTTGTGCAGACGCAGATTTAGTGATTTATATCGCACCGAAATATCCCCGAGACATTTGTAGCGCATAACAAAGAAGTTAAAACAAAAATAAAGAAAGTATTTGACAATCATTTATTATTGGTGCCATATTAGCTTCATAATCCGTTTCCTACTTTCATTTGTTTCATTTATGAAATATAGGCGGTAGGATCGAAATTTGGGAGGCAGGGATAAATGAAAAGGTCGGCTTTAGTTTTCAGCGTATGCTTTTTCCTGGAAGTCGTTATGGCCTGGGCCGCCATCACCGGGTCGATTTCGGGAATAATTAGCGACCCCACTGGCGCCGTGATGCCCAGCGTGACAGTAGTAGCCACTGAAACTTCGACGAACTTACGGTTCACCGCGGTCACAGATGCCAGCGGATTTTACGCATTTCCTACGTTGAATGTTGGCCACTATGACGTCACCGTCAGCAAAGATGGATTCCGGGACTTTTTGGAACGCGGTGTAACGATCGACGTCAATTCAAATGTCCGCCTCGACGCCAAAATGCAGATGGGCGCAACCTCGAATACCATAACAGTGAGCAGCGACGCACAGCAGGTAGAAACCCAGAGTACCCAAATGGGAGACGTCATCGAATCCGAGCAAATTGCTGCTGCACCTCTCGACGGCCGCTCCTATATCAGTCTGCTGGAGCTCCAGCCCGGCGTTTCCCCTTACGATAAATCCGTAGTTAAATATTACTCGGCCAGCCAGCTTGGTCCCGGGTCCGTGGATAGCAATCTATCGAACGGCTCTCAGTCCGTCAACGGCGGCCGAATGAGTTCCAATGGATTTATGATGAACGGGGCGGACGCGGAAGAAACAATCGGTATGGGAGCGGCGATCGTTCCGAATCTCGACTCCATCGCGGAATTCCGTATTATCACGAACAATTTCAACGCCGAATATGGGAACTTCAGCGGCGGCCAAATCAACGTGGTCACAAAATCCGGAGCCAATCGGATGCACGGTGATGCATTCGATTTTTTGCGCAATACCGATCTGGACGCGAAGAACTACTTCTCCACGCAAGTGTCCCCATATAAACAGAACCAGTTCGGCGGGACCGTAGGCGGTCCTATCCGAAAAGACAAGATCTTTTGGTTTGGGGACTATCAGGGAACGAAACAAAATATCGCTCAAGCAACGAACCTCCCTGTGCCTTCCGTAGCCGATCGCTCGGGAAATTTATCGGATCAGGCTTCTGCACTGGAGTTGAGCGCCCCTGCCAACGCCGGTTTTGGAGTCCAGGGGGCATATTTCGCCAACCTTCTCTCCCAGGAGTTGGGATATCCCGTAACCAGTGGAGAACCCTACTACACCGCAGGGTGTACCGTTTCTGCGAATTGCGTTTTTCCCAATGCTCAGATCCCCCAGAGCGCCATCTCCCCGATCGCGCAGGCCTTGATGAAGTATATCCCTTCACCTAACGTTCCCGGACAAGACGCGTATGAAAGTACGGCCTACCCTGAGACCCTCACGGACAACAAGGGCGGAATACGTCTCGATGCGAACACTCGCTATGGAGCCGCGTTCGCTTACTACTTCGCCGATAAATACTCAAATGTCAATCCGTATTCCACTGACAACGTTCCAGGCTTCGCTGACGCCAACACCGGGCTTTCGCAGTTGGTAGATCTTGGTCTCACCAAAACCCTCAACAGCTCCAACGTCAATGATATTCGCGTTGTCTATATGCGGGACACAAACCTTTCGGGTGTACCAGAATCGGGTACTGGAGTCACGCTCGCTTCATTAGGATTCAATACTCCCTGGGGACCAACCGGCGGCATCGGTGCAGTCGATCCGTCGACACAGGGTATCCCAAGTATGGGCTTCAATAACTATACTTTCGGCGTTTCAACCGGCGCTTTGCGTCTGTTCAACAACACCCTGCAGGTCATTGATAATTTCACCAGGGTTGTTGGCGCGCACACCTTGCAATTTGGTGGGGATTTCCACTACGACCAAGTGAACGAGCGCAATATCTTCGATCAGAACGGCGCTTTTTCCTTTGGGGGCCAGGAAACAGGCTTTGATTTTGCCGATTATCTGATTGGGGCTTCCGATGGTTTCACTCAGGCCAGCGTGCAGTATCTGAACTCGCGCAGCAAATATTACGGATTTTTCGCGCAGGACAGCTGGCGCGTCCGGCCAACATTGACCTTCAATTACGGGCTGCGTTGGGAAGCGTCTACGCCATGGTATGACACCAGGAACTTAATAGGAACAGCCATTCAGGGAGAACAGTCCAAGGTCTTCCCCAACGCGCCTGTGGGATTGGTGTTTCCCGGCGATCCGGGGGTGCCTCAGACCTTGGCGCCCACCAAATACACAAGTTTTGCCCCCAGAATCGGATTAGCCTATTCACCCAATGCTCAAGGAGGCCTGCTCGGTAAGCTCCTTGGAGGGCCGGGGAAATCCAGCATTCGTGCTGGGTACGGTATCTTCTACTCGTCCATCGCGGATGCCTCGAACATTGTCGAGGGCGGAGACGCACCGTTTGGTATTTACTATACAAGTCCAGAGCCTGACCTGCTTGCGTCCCCTTACGTTACCCGCTCCAATGGGGCAGTGGTGCCAAATTATTTTCCCTTCGTCATGCCGGCAGCTGCGAGTCCACAACATCCGAACGCAACTTTCCCTTGGTCGCTAAACGTGCCGATCGGCGGCTCTATCTTCTATTCTCCACACAATCAAGTGCCCATGACACATGAATATGAATTGTCATTGGAGCGTCAACTTGGATCGTCCACTGTGATGGATGTTTCCTATGTCGGAACAATTGGGCGGCATTTGTTAACAGACAAAGAAATAAACCCGGGCGACGCGGCCCTCTGCTTATATCTGAGTAACCCAGCCAATCTGGCTCCCGGCCAGCAACCCTGCGGTCCGAATGGAGAAAATAACGTATATACCGAGGCGAATGGGACGGTGGTAAACGGCACACGTCCTAATTTTGGGATTGACTTCACTAGCGATGCGTTTCTGATCACCGAGGCCGGTTCCAGCTATAACTCCTTACAGGCAAGCCTGAAGAATAACCAGAAATACGGTAATTTCCTGATTGCCTATACATATGAAAAATCCATGGATAATAGTTCGGGAGAGCTCGATTCGACTAACCCATTCAACCCCCGCTTAAGCCGTGCCCTGTCCACATTCGATGTTCCCCAAAATCTAACGGCAAGCTACACCGCTAATCTGCTCTTTAACAATTTCCTGGGGAATGGAAATATCGCCAAGCGGTTTACAGCTGGATGGCAAGTCTCGGGAATATCGAGCTTTGTTGCCGGAGTCCCGGTCATATTTTTTGAGCACGACGATCGTTCTTTGGTCGGCAGTAACACGATTGATTATCCGAACTACGCCAACAACGGGAGTCCCCTGTTTGTAAATAAGAACCCGCGTTCGGGTCAACCGTATTTCAATCCCAATTACTTTGCAAAGGAAAACTTGGGACAAGTGGGCGACATGATGCGCCGATTCTTTGTTGGCCCCGGCCGCCTGAATAGCGATCTTGCATTGCTAAAAAACACCCAGATAACAGAGACGACGCGCCTGCAGTTTCGGGCAGAGGCTTTCAATGCCTTTAACCATGCGCAGTTCAACAACCCTAAAGCAAATATCCTCAGTTCCGGTTCTTTTGGATATGTGACGACCGCGGCAGACCCGCGCATCATGCAAGTGGCGCTAAAACTGTTGTTTTAGCGGCTATTGCCAGGCGTAGTTGTTTCATATTTACCTTTGTCGCTTCGGCGCAGGGTGAGACCCGCTTTCTGAGCGGGTCTCACCCTTCACATTTTCGGCCGGCTGCCGGGCTATCTGTCGCCCTCCTTTCGAATGTCGTCGTCGCTGACAACGTCCCAAGGAGCCGCCCCTGGTGGCTCTCGCTCGCCACGTCTCAACTTCTACAGAACTTTATGAACTGAATCGGAAAATTTGAGGGAAACGCTATGCTGACCAGAAGAATTGCATGCCCGATCACATCATTTGTCTGTTGCCTCCTGGCGACGATTCTTTCCACTTCTTTCGCATTCGCATCCGACCTGCGGCTGGGGATTATTGGCACAGACACTTCCCATGTGGTGGACTTCACGAAGCTCTTGAACGATCCTTCTGCTCCAGGACATGTGCCCGGTGCCGTAGTGATTGCAGCGTTCAAAGGCGGCAGCCCTGACATTCCAATTAGTCGCGATCGGGTCGAAGGATTTAGCAAGGATCTCTCAGAGAAATGGCACGTTCGCATCGTCAGCCAGATTCGTGACCTCTGTCCGCTCGTCGACGGAATTCTGCTGGAGAGCGGAGACGGGCGTGTCCACCTTGATGAATTCCGACAGGCCGCGGTCTGCGGCAAGCCTGTATTTATTGACAAGCCGCTGGCCTCCACGCTTGCCGACGCGCAGGCGATCGCCCAAATTGCGGCCTCTCGCAAGATCCCATGGTTCAGCTCCTCCTCCTTGCGCTTCGGCCCGGTGGAGGCGCTGCGCTCGCCTGACATTTCCGGCACGCTTGTCTGGGGACCAGGCCCGTTCGAGCCATTTCAGCAGCTCGATCTTGCCTGGTACGGGATTCATCCCATTGAGATACTTTTCGCTCTAATGGGACCGGATGTTCAGCAGGTGACGCGCACTTATTCTCCGGGAGCCGATGTGGTGACGGGAATCTGGCAGGATGGCCGCATCGGAACCGTCCGCGTCATACGACCCTACAGCTCGTATGGCGTTGTCATTTTCCGAAACAACGTCGATGGGAACGACGAAGAGCCAACCATCTATAGTGACATCAAACCCGGCTATTCTCCCTTTCTGCGGGAACTCGTTAGGTTTATGCAAACAGGAGTTCCACCTGTTCCCAACGATGAGACCCTGAAAATATACGAGTTTATAGATGCGGCGCAACAAAGTCGTGACCACGGAGGAATTCCGGTGAATATTGCGAAGTGATGTCTGCAGTGCGTCATCTCGGAAGACCGGCGAGCGCAAACACTGAGCTTGGTTCGCGACAAATTGCTGACCGCTCGGGAAAAGAAAGTCGACGAAATCATGGATCGTGCCAGCCTGTTGAGGGACCCGCACTGGAGATCTGCCGGCAGCTTACGAAATCTTTTCACGGGTGTGCAGCCAGACAGCGACGGCTTCATCTCAGGCGATGCATATATCAACACTGCACCGAGCCTGCTCAGCGCGGCCGACGCCAACCATGATGGCGTTGTTACCAAGGAAGTGCTGTTGTCTTGGATGGCAGGTAAGAAATAGAGAGGCTGTGAAGATGGCTCAGACCGGACGCTTCCACTTGTTTAGAATCGCAAATTTGCGTTCTTCCACACTCTACTTCAGCGCAATCTCCGCATTGAGCGGCGTATCCTCGCTCGAATCTCCCACCCGGATCACGAACTTGCCCGGATCGATGGTCCAGTTGTGCGCACCTACAGCGCTCACGGACTCTTGCAAGGGCACGCACTCTAACCCCCAAATCTTCCGCCGCGTCGGATCGCGGCGGAGAGATCGGGGATACTGTTGCACACAAGCGCACCACAGGGAACGGTAACTCAGTGGTTGCCCTGTGCCGCACTCATCAGCACCAGTTCGTAATGGTGAGTGAGAGGCTGGGCATCGGCGCGCTGGCGGCCGACTCCGGCCAGATAAGCATCAGCCAGCGCCTGCGCGGTAGCTGACTGCTCAGGAGTCTCGGGACTACGGATGATTACAAAACGAGTCAATTCCAGATTGTTGATTTTTTCCGTATCGTAGGCAACGAGCCTGGCCTGCTCGAGCATGGGTGTATCCATCGTGGCCAGGTTGATCCCGTTGGCAAGCTGGGCGGCAGTGAAGCTGCCAATCTTGCGCCCGTCGATGAGCAGATCATAGGTTCCGGCAGCGAGGGCGCGAACTTGCAACGTTTCCTGGTCAAGCGCTGCGATGAGATCGGAGTCCTTCAGCGCAAGCACGAGCACGGGATCGACCTCGGGCGGCGGCAATGGCAGCGGCAGCGCCTCGTCGGTTTGAATCCAACTGATCTTTCCAGGGATTTTGCCCTTGGCTCGGGTGAGGGCGGTCACGCCGGTATTCGTTGCATCGGCACTGGGCTTGGCTCCGGCGTCGATTGCAACAGCGGTAACAAGAGTCGGCGCCTGCCAGCTCTTGAGGAGGCTTTCCGCCATGATCCAGTGGCCGCCCTGTTGCGGATGAACACGGCCGGAAATGACCTCCCGCGCAAGAGCAGGGAATTCAGCGTTGATCTTCTCGATCACGGCGGTCAGCGGCGTGTTGAAATCTGCCAACTGCGTGCCTTCCTCTTGCGCCAACTGGGCCACAAATGCGCCGTACTTGAGAAGCGTGTCATTGATACCACTGGATTTGTAGGTTATGTCATCGTAGGGCGAAGGTTCAATGAGCGTAATGCGCGCGCCGGGATCGTTTTTCTTGATCGATTCGACGATGTGCCGGTAGCCATCAGTGTAAGTCGAGTAGATGCCTGGCTCATTGGGCCGGAAGTAGGAATCGTTCATGCCGAGCATGATGGTGATCACGTCCGGGCGCCATGCGAAGACATCGCGATCCAGGCGCAGGTCAATGGGGCCGGCTTCTCCGCCGCTGACACTGTCGCCACCCACCCCAGCGTTGTGAAAGCTCACCTTCCAAGAGGGGAAACGAGTAAGAACGAATTCTTCAACGTCCTCGGTATACTCGCGCTGCGCGGTAATACTGTCGCCGTAGAAGGTAACGCGGTCGCCATCGTGCAGAGCGAAAGCGGGCACGGCGCTCTGGGCGGGCGCGGCGAAAGGCAAGCCGTAGAAAGCAAGCAACAGAACTGCGGGTGCGGCAAAACTCTTCGAATTCACGACGCTATAGCAGACCATTCCTTCGCCTTCCCGGTTTCTCTTCCGCGTCTTGTCGAGCGTAATTCTTTACTTTGACGGGGTCAAGTGTGGCAGCTATCTCCTCCGTGGGATAACCTGCGTAGACAAATCCCCTGATAGCCTGCCCCTGGCCTCGCTTCACTGTCGCCGAGAAACTCCAGATATATCTCTGCATTCTGCGGAGTTGCGAGGTTGTCGCCCACTTCTTTCCATCGCGCGCGCAAATTGCCATCGGCATTCATCTGCACGGCATGACGGTGCGCAAGCATCAGACGGTACTTCGCAGCGATGACGGTTTCGAACAAATCCCCGCGTATCAGATCCTCCGATAGCCCCGTCAAAATCTGCGTGACATAGCCGCCCTTTCCGTCCTTCTGCACAATGCTTACCCAGAATTCCGCTGTTCCCCGCAAGACCGGATAGCTTGTCGCTTTAAAGTACTTTTCGTCAAGCGGCAAGTTTGGCTTCTTCGACCCAGGATTTCAGTTCTTGATCGAGTTTATCGAAGCAGTGGCGGAGTTTGGGGTTTGGAGCAGAGATGCCAGATTCTCGCGGAGATTGCGATTTGAGAAGCCGGTAGGGAGCAGTTGAAACAGCAGCAGGGTGTTCCATAGCGCCTGCACTTGCGGATCGGCGAAGCGGAGCGCGGAAGCTTTTTGCGACCCAACCTGAATCGGGCGGTTTACTTTCTGGAAGGCATCCTCAGAGAGAAGACAGTCATGGCTGATTTTTTCGACCTGGAGCAATCGGCGGTTGGCCTGAAAGCCGATTATTCGCAGCGCCGGCAAGTTGCGCAAACTCTTGCCGATAGAGAAATCGCGTGTGTTATTGATGGTGGTTTCGATCCGCAAAGCGCGGCCTTCTTTGTGATACTGCTTGATGCGCGTCCCCTTGTAGTCGATGTGCAACGAAGGAATCACTCCGTCGGGGATGACCCGGGTGCGGAACGGTCGAGGCGTGCCTCTGGTGACCCAACGGTCGAAGATCAGTTGAATTTGCTTGGGGCGTCCGACGTCCAGGTTTTCACGAATCACTTCCTCATTTGAACTGCCTAGAGCGGTGCCAAGATAGCTATACGCCAACGTTACACCCCAGCTTGACACCTTTTATGTCTATCTAAGGTCACTTTACTTGTTTCTTGACGTATCCCGCGAAATGTCTTGAGTCTAGATGGACACTTTGAGGGGATTGAAATGACTGTAAGGTAGATGTCGCCAGCATGATGCAGGCCGGGTACAAATGTAGAGGGTGCGTATTGCGGTAAGGATAGGGCTCGTCTGCTACGCGTCAGAGGACTCGTAGCAGCCGCGTGTCGGCGTGCAGCGGGAGAGGTGGACGTAGTGCTCGTCGGGGCCCGCGGGACCCATGGTGCGCAGACACCAATAGGTCGAAGTGGTATCGACACCGGGGAGCCATGACTCGGCATTCTGGGGTGTGGTGCCGTAGGGGTTCTTGGTGCGGAGGCACTGACAGGGCCGCGGAGGACGTTCGGTGGCGCTCATGCGGGTTTCCTTTCTGTGGCTGCTGTCTGCGCAGCGTACGGGGATTTCGGTTAACCGGCGGCGCTCGGGTCGCGGTCCATTTGTCCGGCGGCAAGCAAGATGGTGCGGTAGATGGCGGCAGGAAAGAGTTGCACCTTGTAAGCATTCATGGAGAGTGGCATGGCGCCCGTCATGGAAGCTTGTCCGGCGGCGCGGGCGGTTTCAGGAGTAATGGGTTTGCCGGTAAGCAAAGCTTCGGCTTCGTGTGAGCGTCGAACGACGGGCGAAGCGGCGCCCATGGCAACGACGGCCCGGCGGCAGATTTCGCCGTCCATTTCAAGCAGGATGCCGGCGTCGGCAATGGCCCAGTCATGGCTCTCCTTCTCGCCGTATTTCTGGTAGGCTGAGCGCGTTCCGGTCGCTGGCCTGGGGATGTGGACGGCGGTGAGCAGCTCATCCGCGGCCATGACATGGAAACTGTGCGGATTGGAGTCGGGCTGGAGATAGAAGTCGCGGATAGCCACGGTTCGTTTGCCCTTTGCGGCAGAGGCGAGTTCCACGCTAGCGTCCAATGCGAGCAGCGCAACCGCTCCCGAGGAGGGTGCGACGGAGGGACAGCCGCCGTAATCCATGATGGCGTGGTATTGGTTGAGGCCGGAGAAGGCGTAGCAAATATCCTTGCCTTTGCGGAGACACTGGAAGTCGGCGGAGCGATAGTACCAACACTGCAGTTGTTGTAGCAGGTTCCCGCCGAGCGTCGCCATGTTGCGGATGTGGGGCGTGGCGGCGTGTCCGCAGGCGTCAGCGAGCACGGTG
>Ga0302140_10009319_pt1 | contig 12191 bp, 8 predicted proteins | sample I_Bog_E1_1_FD_202095 | JGI IMG/M metagenome (GOLD analysis project Ga0302140, IMG submission 202095) | Peat permafrost microbial communities from Stordalen Mire near Abisko, Sweden - I_Bog_E1_1 | ecosystem: Environmental > Terrestrial > Soil > Wetlands > Peat | place: Sweden: Abisko, Stordalen...
CAGCCCCTGTTGGACCGCTTTCGGGGTTAACCCATTGCGTGTTGCCATCGGTACCGTCGGTCTTGGCCAATACCTGCCCTGTTGTTCCACCCGCCGGTATTTTAAACAATGCTGATATTTGAGCCTGTAATTTGCCGATAGCAGTTAATAACGTATCCGTTGCAAGCACGGCAGTGGCCGTAGAAAATCCAATGCCGGTAAGGACGGCGGCTAAAACGCGCGCAACTGTAAAATATAAGTTGGTTGAACCTTCGCCGATGTTATCGGTGCTTAAACTAACCGCGCCGACCTGGCTGTTTACCGAAGTTACGCTGCCGGTGCCGCCAGCTGCCCAAAGATTATTTGTAGTGTCCCAAACATATTCGACGGCGTCGGACCCGGTTGATTCGACCACAGCATACTGCCCGTCGGAACCGGTTGGGTGGGTTGTTGATAAAGCTGCCGCACTGGCAAATACGCCAACAAAGTAATTATTAAGATTGGCCAGTTTCGTTTTTTCCGTACTGGTGTAATCATTACTGCTTAAGCCAAAACCGGATACAGTGTTAACTTTAGTTGCTTCGGCCGCTTCGGCACGGGTTGTTTCGGCGGATATGTTTGATTGTAATGCGGTTAATGAGGTTGCAAGATTGCCGTTGTCAGTTGGGCTACCCGAAATATTTGCGAAAGAAAAATCTTCCCAGGTTGTATTATAGTCGGTGCCGTCAATCTTTTTTAATACCTGACCTGTTGTACCACCCGCAACTACGCCTGCTCCGTCCGGGCCGACCAATGAAGAACCTGTTGGCCATACACCGGAGGCTTTAGGGCCAAATACATACCAGGTTGTAGTATTGATATAAAAATCGCCATTGTTTCCGTTAGCGCTGTTTGAGGGGTTAGTTGTTCCAAAAGAAACAGTATTTCCGTTAGTTCCGTTAGTTCCATTGGTCCCGGAAGTTCCCTGCGGACCCTGCGGTCCGGTAGCCATCGAAAAAACCTGTGCCCAGGAACCTGATAGCTTGTTGTAAAATATGCCGGTTAGTGTATTGATATAACTGTCGGTATTTTTACCGCTTGTGGAGGCGGGCAAGCCTGCGCCATATAATAAAGTACCATCGGCGGCATTGGCAGCAGGCAGGGTGTAAACAACAGTCCAGGTACCTGCAATTTTTTGGGCAAACGAACCGGCGGCAGTATTTACGAATACGTCGTTATTATTTCCGACTGTGTTTTGCGGTAAAACCGTGCCGAAAGAAATGTTTGCGCCAACACCGAGATTAGCTGTTAAAAACTGGATAAGTAAAGTAAATGAATACTGGTAATCCGTGCCGCTGTCAACCAGTACGGAAATATCTGCCGCGTTTATGGAAGTGGCAATTGGGAGTTGGCTTATATTTTTATCAGTCGGCATAATACACGATTAAGACACGATTTAAAGATTTAGACATGATTTTAAACACGATTTAAAGATTAGGAACGACTTTCAAGATTAGTGGATGGCCAGGTTTTTTAAGATTGGTAAACTCAGTACAAGTTTGATCGTACCGGTATTAACCTGGGTGGAGGCAGCAGTAGAAATCCTGACCATCCATCAAATCCTAAAATCGTGTTAATAAATCGTGTCGTCAAAGAGTGTAAGCTGTCTAAAACCGGTTGGGTAATTAAATTTGTTCTTATCAATACCCCTGATCCTCGGACCTGCCTGGCGGCTGCTTTTATTTTTGCCGTTGTACCGCCACAACGGAAACTCTTCTTTATTATCCCAAAGAAATTTCTCCACTTCGTTGGCATGGGCGTTGGCTACACTACGTTGCTGTTGAACCAGTTTTACAATGTCTTTAGGTGCGACAGGATCACCATTATCATGGTGCTTTACAACCGGACCGGTGGCGGTGTAGTGAACTGCATCAGCCTCAATGAAACGGGCGAATGTAAAATAGACCAATGTTGGGAGAAGCCCTTCATATAAAACTATATGGCCGTACTGGTCGAGGTATTCACTGCCGTTTAGGAGGTCTTTGTATTGCTGGGGAGCGGTAGTTTGCAAAGTTCCGTCCGAGTTAAAATTTTGTATGAAATCATAATACAGGGCATGCCCTAAAAATGGTTTTAAGTCCAGGTCCTGTGCTTTTTTTATGAACACGTTTAAGCGGGCGGGCTTTACGTTTACTGAGATATCTTCATATCCCTGGAAAGTGGCTTGGTTGATTAGATAGATTTGAGTCATGATGCAATTGGGTTTGGAGGCCCCACCGGGACCTGTTGTGTTATTTGGTTATTTTCAGGCACCATGGCTTCGGCTTCATCGGGCTTAAAGCCGTAAGCGGAAATCAGTATCTGAATTTTATTTTCTTTAGGGATGCCCATTACCAGCAACTGGTTAATGTTTGCACCGGAGGCTTTTCCTACCACGTCGTCAGCAACTTCATCAGGTATTTCAATGATATTCCAATTCTCTTTTGGGTTTAAAGGAATATAGAAGTTGCCGAATAATTCAGCCAAAGTTTCAGATAACTCCAGCCTTTCCGGCGCCGTATCATTATTAAACTGCCGAATAGCTTCCTTTTTTTCGCCGCCATTACTTAAGCCAGAAGTGTTTTCCGGATTAATGAGTTCTTTTGGGATAGAAAAGCCTTTTATGATCCGGGCTTCCACAGATTTTTCTGTGGTTTCAAAGAGCTTATCATTGTTTTGGATAGAGTATGTTTGAAACTGTGGTTTCGAGGCTTCATCCTCATATTCAATAACAATAATCTTTTGAGCGCTTTTAGCCCCCTGGAAAGCTCCCAGATCTTTTTCTAACTGGGAAGGTGTGTTGCCGTAGGGATTTTTATTGTCATCGGCCGGCGAATTATCTGCTTCCTCACGCCTTGATTGCATAAAAAGCATGGTTGATGGTAAAAAACCAGTCGTTACTTCGCGATTGTTAAATATTTTGATCCCGGCTTCAGTTTCAAAATCTTCCCAAACGGAGTCGGCTTCAATAAGCGGATAATCATCTACCTGCGGATTAAAATAGAATAACTGCCCTTTGTAATTGTCCCATCCGCCTGCTTCCAGCACCTGCTGTTTTATTACTTTTTCATCCGGGTTGTATTTATCAAGGAAAGTAATTTTTCCCCGCATAATATTTTTCCAGGTTTTACGGCCCCAGTCTGAATAGAGGGCAAACTTTTCGGCAGTATCCGGACAATCTGTATCGCCCATCCGGATATCTTCAAACTTTACATAGTTTACCGATGCTATTTTAAAATTGGCATTGTAATTTACATGGATACCAAAACCCGTGAATAATGCTTTGTCGGTAGCAATTGCTTTTAAAAGTTTCGCAAGGGTTAACCCTCTCGGATTGATAATCTGTTTGCCGAGGTTAGGTTCCTCAAAACCATTGCCAGCGATAAACTTTGCCCGTTTATTCCAACAATCTTTAGCGGTAGGGGAGCTGGCCACCAGTTCGAGCATACGCTGTGGGTAGGCATTATCCAGGTCATAGTTAAGGATGCCAAACGTTTGGTTGGGCCTAACCAATATCCTGCGCTCAATTTGTGGCAAATAAGTTTTCATTTTACGATTACTCTGATTAATAAAAGATTACACCGATTTTGTCCATAGTCCATAGACGATAGTCCATAGCAATCCCATAAAAAGTTAAATTAAACCATGGACTATGGTCTATTAACCATGGACTTTACGAAGCTACCAGCGCTTCAATAGCGGCAATTGTAGTTGCAAATGTTGCCGGGCCGCTTGTTGGAGCTATGGATACTGCACGGGGAGGGTAAGGCTCCCTTAATTTATCGGGGTTGGTTAGTTTTAGTTTGTAACCACCATCTACTGTTTCATCAGCGGCGCTGCGTTCGGCATCGGTGAGTATCAAACCATTAACGGCCCCGAAAAGTTCAATGGCTGTATCGCTGGTATTATAGTTATTAACCGCTATCGCGCATACCCGGCCATAACCCATAGCTTGCAACTGTGTTTTAATATCTACCGATAATCCGGCAACATTGAAATCTATTTCTTCGGTATATCTTGGCCCTACGGAAGTTTTTGCAAGCTTGGATGTTGTGTTAAAACTATTATTCGTTCCTTCAAACTTATAGATGTTTGCCGTGCCGACGGCGGTTAATCCGGTAACGATAAGGGGGTTGGTTGTGCTATAGGTCAGCGTAAAATCATCCTGGTTAAAGATGTAGATCACATCTTCGATGCCGGCCGTAACCGGTACGTCGGCCCCCATGCTGAAGCCGGAATTTATTTTATTGTAAATAGACATAATTGGTTGATTAAGTGAGTGGTTGATTGGGTGAGTGGTTGATTAAGTTGGATTCGGTTGATTAGGTGAGTAGTTGACTAAGTGAGCAGTTGATTGAGTTAAAGAAGTTGAGCAGCTAAATAATTTTTTCTTTTTTAACGATTCACTCAGTCAACCTAATCAGCTGCTCACCATTAGAAAGTCAGTTAAATTTTCCAACCACTCACCTAATGAACTCAATCAACGACTCACTATGCGGATAAATAGAAAATCTCATTGGCAAACTTGTAGTTTACGGCGGCCTTCATACGGGCTTTCATGCGGACAACGTCATCGTTGGTGTAAGGCTTCAGGTAAACCGTTGATAGTTCTGAAGCATCGCCCAATAAATCGACACCTAAAAACAGGTTTGATGAACGTGCGCCCAATACGGTGTTAGCCTGCCAGTGGTTCATGATCTGCAATGGTATACCGAGGTAATCCATCTTCTTCATGTCCGTAAAGGCATTGATAACGTTCAGTGCTTTATTCGCCTGTGCCTGGGCGAAGGCGTAACCGACATGTAAAGGTACCTGCAGGTTAAAATCTGATTGGATACGGTCGGCGGGGTCAAGCTGGGCATACACGCTGCCTAATACCTGCAACACGTTACTAACATTTATATAACTGATATTGGCAGCAGTGGAAGTGCCTGAGAATGACGCGGGCAAACGGCTGTTTATTTCATTATAATTACGTACCAGTTTGAAGCTTGTAGCGCTGGCAATCTGTATAAAATAAGATTGTCCCTGGATCGAAATACCAGGCGTGCCGTTGGTTGTATCTTTGCTGGTACCGGTTACAAGGGTTATGGTAACCACATCGCCATCTGCGAGGGTTGAAGTATCAGAAACAGTTACTAAACCTGTCGCGTCAATCGCTGTTGCCGCCATGGAAGTGGCCGGTTTACCTAAATTAACCTTAAAAACGCCTGAGTCCGCGGCAATGCTTGGTAATAAACCATTGAACGAAGCGGTAAAGGTGGCCTCTTTGGTGGATGATTTGCCGAGCCAGTACAAACGCTCATTGGCGATCTGAATTTTGGTAAGGTAACGCTGTACCATAAAATCTGAAAGGTCGACAACGCCTTCATAATCTAAAAAAGCACCCGGTTTTAAACTTTGGGCTTCCCACGACTGGATAAGTTTGTCCCATTGTTCCTGCTTCATAAATTCGTACACCACCGGGTCAAGGTAGCTTTCATTTTGTAGTGCCGTTGTGCCCTGATCGTTAAATATTCCGGAAGGGTCTTGTAATACAACGTTGTCGTCAACATCAAGTATTATTTTGCGTGCTTTAACATCGTTGATAACTGTTAACAGTCCGCGCTTTACCGAATCCGCTTCCAGCAGCGTACTGGCCATAAACCCGGCCAGCGCTTCGCCGGCATAGGTATTGTTTGTAAATGTGAATTGAGCCATGTTTTAAAAATTGTTTTTGAGTATAATTGGTTTAGTAGCAGTTTAGAGTTGCAGTAGCAGTTTAGAATTACAGTAGCAGTTTAGAGTAGCAGTAGCAGTTTAGAGTAGCAGTAGCAGTAGCAGTAGCAGTAGCAGTAGCGGTAGCAGTAGGGATTTGATACCTGCAACTGCCACTTGATACTGCCACTATTTAGAAACTGCTTTCCTAACTGCATTCTGCGCAAGTGTAGTTGTTGGTGCGAAGAAAGGGGCTGGTTCTGTTTTTGCTTTATTGCTGCGCTGTGATCCGCCGCTTGGTGGGGTAAAGTCTGAGCGGATTTCGTTTTTTACTTCTTCACGGGTTTTTTGGAGGCGGGTGTTTGCCGCCTCCAACGCTGCTTTTGCTTCGGTTAATAAAGTATTTTGGGCATGTAGTTTTGCTTTGATTTCCTGTAACCTGTTTTGGATATTCATTGGTTTCTTTGCGCCTTTAAATTTGTTGTAGGGCGCGCTGTCATCATCCGCCTGGTTACTGTCGGGATCTGTGTCCGGGTCTTCATCCGGGGCAGGGGCGATAATCTTTTGCACCTGTCCGCCCTTTACCGCCAATTGGCTGCCGTTCGCAGTAGTATAAGTGTCGGCTACAGCCGGGCTGCTCATATCTTCATCCTGGAAAACTTCCGTTCCTTCGCCGAGTTCGCCGGTGTGGTGCAATGGGCCTTTGTCTGTAATGACTTGTTTGTTTACTACCTTCTTAAAGAAGTTCATAATCTTATCCAAAACCGACGTGGTTTTTTCGATAAGTTCTTTGTTTTCGATGTTCATGTTGCTGTTTTTGGTTAAGATTTTATTGATATACCGCTGATAAAATATGGGTGCTGTGCTTGTATATTTTTTAATAATAGAAGCGTTAGAAATTTCGGCGTTGTAATCTTCAATCAGGTCGATAAAGCCCAAATCGAGCGCCTGATCGGCGGATAGCCAGGTGACGGAGTTGATTAAACTATTAACTGTAACCCCGTCCAACCCGGTTTTATCCATATATATCTGGGCCAGGCGTGCCTGAACTATGTTTAAAAGCTGTACATCTTTTAAAAGCTCATCAGCATTTCCGCCTGACCCAACCATCGGCTTGTGGATCATGAGCAAAGCATATTTGCTCATTACTATTGATTTACCGCCCATAGCTACGATGGAAGCGGCAGAGGCGGCTAACGCATCGATATAGGTTGTTACATTTCCGCTATATTTTTTAAGAAGGTCATAAATGGCTATGGCGTCAAATGCGCTGCCGCCTACCGAACTGATATGCACTTCCACATCCTGACCATCAGCCGCTTCCAGTTGCGCTTGTACAGATGAGGATGACAAATTGCCGGAGCCAATGCAATCCGTGTCGGTATCGTAGAGATAAATTTTATAGGTCATGTTTGTTGTTTTTAGCCGGAAAGTCCGAATCCCGATTGCTATCGGGACGGAAAGACCGAAAGTAAAAATGCGTTGGTGGTTCAACGGAGTTTAGAAATTCTGTAAATTCTTGAATCCTGTGAATTCTGATTCAGACAGATTGAACAATACAAATATCCAGACAATCTTTTATTCTAATGGTGACAGTGTTTTGTCAGTAATGTTTTTTATGCTGATTGGCATAATACAAAGGTCTGAATAAATGTTTAATTGGGTGGTGACAGTGTTTTGTCAGTAAAGTATATTATGGTGATTAGTTAATTCAAAGGTCAGGATATTTTTTTAATTGGGTGGTGACAGTGTTTTGTCAGTAGCGATTATTATATTGATTGGTATAATTCAAAGGTCGGAGTTTTTATTTAATTGGGTGGTGACAGTGTTTTGTCAGTAATTATTTTGATTGGGAATTGTATCAAATATTGAAAGTCATTTGGAAAAATGTGCTGAATTACAAAAAGTCGTTTGACTTTATGTGATTTTACGCAAAAAGTCGAACGATTTTATGTAAACTGAGAAAAAACACAGGTTAAAAATAAGTATTCACCGCAAATTCAAACTGATCTATAAATATCTTTTTAAACGCGCTGATGTTATTTTGTTCATAAAATAAAAGCATCGCTTTTTTGTACTCAATAGAATCAACCGTCCGGAATGAAATCGGGCAGTAGTGATAAGCGATTAACAGTGCATTGCTTACTATTCGCGCTGTTCTTTTATTGCCATCTGCAAAAGTTTGTATGTACGAAAGCAATACCAGGGTAAGTAATGCCTTTTCAAATGCATTTTGTTTGCTGTTTACCAGGGCGCACATGTCATTTAAAGCATCGCGTATCTGGTGTTCATTATCCAATGGCGTATAATTGGTGCCGGATATGCCTACCCTTCTTTGCCGGATATTACGGTCTACCCCCAAATCTTTTATCAGCAAACTGTGAATATCTTCAATTGCACGGATACTTAAGGGTATAACATAATCCGGGTGCTCAATAATAAAGTTTATAGCTTCTTTATGGTTCAATAGCATAATGGCATCGTCTTTAGGCTTGCCTGCAGCCGTTTCTTTTTCCTTTAATAAACGTTCGGTTTCTAATAAAGAGTAGGTATTACCCTCAATTTGCGATGATTTCCAGCTTAAGTCTATGGCCAAACGCTCCAGTTCCTTATTGTATTCAGTCGATGACAGATGTGATACGTTATCTGTAAACTTTGATTGCAGCGCTTCAATACTTTGTTCTTCTTCTACATTAAACATTTTAACCTGGCTCAATACATCAGCAATAAGCGTAAAATTAAAACTGCTGTTGATCTGTCTTTCGTCCTGTTCCTTTTCAAAATAATGACTTATATCAATCGGATGGAGTAACTGATATGCCGGACTAACAACGTATCTTGTTGCCTTGCCTTTGCCTGCGGCGCTAACCAGGTTGTCTGAACAAAGCTTGTTTAAAATCCGCTTAACAGTAGCATAGCCTGCTGATTCACCCAAGCCATCATGTATTTGTTTTGATGATTTCAAAGGGTAGTCTTTTATATATGCCAGTATGCTATCAGTGGTATCAGTTTTCATGTTTGCAGCTCATTTTATAATCAAATATAGCTCAAATAAGTAGAAGAATGAGCCACAAATTGTAAACAATTGAGCTCAATTTCAAAACAGCGAAAATGTAGCTCATAAAAAGTCTGATTGTGGCTCATTTAACGTCATAATTGAGCTTAAAAAGAACGTCATTTGAGCTTGATTAAAATCAACATCCTTCCGAAAAACAGTTTAACGCCCGCCAAATCGTCCGTTCATCTTTCATAAATTTAACCTCAGCTTCCATTACGGCCTGGTTCTTTTTAATACACCGGGTTTGTATTTGCGTATTTACCCAAAGATATATTTCCCGGTACAAAAATACTTTATCTGTTATAAATCCTGCTTTGTACATGGCTGAGAATACGCCGTCGTCGAATAATGTGTTAGCAAGTTTGATGTTCATACCCCTTCCGTCCCCTAAAGGGGAAACTTTTTTTATGTCCAAAATATAATGAGTAAGTAATAATTGTTCCCCCTTCAGGGGGTTAGGGGGTTAAAGGTTCACCCTATTTATTGTTTGCGCCAATATATTTTGCTGGTTATTAACGTCTTTTACATCTACATAAACTGGCGGGAAGTTGTTGATCATCTGGTAAGCGATAGTATTGGCCAGGTTTTTCTGATCTGTTACCGGTTGGTTATAATACCGGTTGGAATCGCCGCCATCAGTAAATATACCACCTACAGCATAACCTTTTCCGGGATTGCTTATCGCGAAATCACGACCGCCAAACCCGACGTTTATGGCACTTACCAGGTTACGCGCCCAGGGGACTTGCATCGCTTCGGATACTACAATGCCTTCGCCCGAACGCAGATAAGCGTTGGTGTTGTCTGTCTTGCTATAGCCTGATAATACACCTCCACGCCCGTCCGACTGGTAATGTAAACCGCCCTTTGCATAAGCCGGTGGTTTTTGGGCAATAATTGTTGCTACCTGTATGGCAGTTTGTGCGATTATTCCGGGGATTACTAAAGCGCCCAGCACACCTGTTTGAGCTTCCGCTTTTGTAATGGCAATGGCGCCGTTAATCAATGCTGATGCTATAGATACCTTTTGTTCCTCTTTAAAGGCTTTTGTTTTTTCCTCATTTTCCTTTTGCTTGTACTTTAGTTCAATGGCAAGCTTTTGTGCCGATGTTAAACTTCTGTTGCTGAGTTCAGCCGACATATCTTTTTCCAGCCCTGCAATTTTAGCCGCGCTCTCCGCTTTTATATTGTTGCTGACAATGGAAAAAGCTGAGGCTGCGAGCTGTTTTGATATTTGAATGGCCAAATTTGCGCGTTCCTGTTCAGCTTTTTGATCAATCACAGCGATAGCCTGGTTGCGCTGGGTTACGAGCGCTTCTATCTTTTCATTGTTTCCCTGCGCCTGTTCAATTTTGAACGCGTATTTTTCTAAAATTAGTTCTTTTTCTTTCGATAATTTTTCCCCACCCGATGAGGACTTTTCCATTTTCTTCAGTGCTTCATCCAAACTCTTAACGCCTGTCTTAGCGCTAAGCATTCCCGATTTTAATGTTTCAAATCCTTTTGCAGCTGCCCCTAATGATGGCCCGAAATTACTTGTCGTATTATTGAGCTTATTATAATCTGAAGCTAATCCGTTAACGCTGACTTTTTGAGTATTAAACGCTTCCGTACTTTTTGTAAGCGCCTTTTCCTGTGCGGCAATAGTATTTGATAATGCCCCTATCTGAATATTTAGTTCTTTGATTTTTGCAGAATGGTCGCCGGCGGACTTTGATAAAGTTTCATATTCCATTATCAAAGCGGCCATCAAATCTAAATTTTGCTGCAAAGAACTTTTGGCTTTTCCCAATGCCTTTATATTACTATCGATGGCTTTACTGTGGTTTTCAATCGCTGCCTGGGTAAGTTTTATTTGCGCGGCATTATCCTGAAAAGCTTTGGTGTTCTGCTGACCGCTTGCTGTAAGCTGTTGTTGCCTGTTTAATAGGGCATCCAGCGTTTGGTTCAAATCGCTTATGTCGTCTTTTAACTGATCAGTATCTGCCGATACCTGTATTACGATGTTTTTACTTATAGTGTCTGCCATGTTTTAAAAGTTTTTGTTTACATATACTTGTTTTACGCCTCACCCCGGCCCTCTCCAAAGGAGAGGGAGGAAAAAGCTCTTATTTTAAAGCCCTCTCCTTTGGAGAGGGTTGGGTGAGGCATCAGGTTACCCCAATTTCACCAGCTCAACCTTTGTTGGCTGCCCTTTACGCCAGGCGTCAATTTTATTGATGTAATAGTAGGCGTTGTCCTGCTGTAAATAGACGGGGATAAGCAGGTTAAGTTCCAATATATCCCTGGGGGTAAGTAAAATGTAGCGGATAATCTTTTTACTCTGAAATAAGATTTTTTCAAATTCAGGATAATATTTTAGGCGAAGGTCATTAAATAATAAACTGCCCGGGCCATAACCGGGTTCAAGCTGGGGCGCATCTGGTTTGTAAAAATAGGGCGTGCTTATAATGTCATTTACATACCGGTTATTTCCGGCGCCGTCTGTAAAGGTTACTGTTTTACCTAAGGCGCCGATGTTTAATTTTTGATCAATCAATATCCTTGGTGAAACGCCTATGCTAAAATCATTGGAACTGCTTGTATCATCAATCATTAAAATTTGTGCAATTGTACCGCCATAAAACGGACGGTTTAAGGTTGCTGCGAACTGGCTTGTAAACAATTCAGCATTTGAAGGCAAGGTGTGGTCCGCGATATTAATTTGCGACCAGCCAAATTTTAGCGGCAAAACAGCATCATCATTCTGGTATTGCATATAATTCACTTGCGCATAACTCCCGAGTTGGAATGCAATTTGTTTTCCCTGGTCAAGGCATTTTGTAGTCCAGTCTATCGCAATGGGGATATTATTAACAATATCCCGCAAGGAATTGAATGATATCGTTTTACTCGAATTATCGGTCTGGCAAATAATACCAAATCTTTGAAGCGTGTCTTTTAACAGGTCTTTTTCAGAAATGTCGGGGAATATGCGCTCACATTGAACAGTTTGACCAAATTGTACGGTTTGATTTTGTGATAATATGATTAAACCTGCACCCTGGAAAAGGATAAACGATTCCGGTTCGCCGCCAATAAACTCGTAGGTTATATTTATACTCTCTGTTGTTGATAAGGTTGTTTGAAACGAAAGTACTTGATTGAATACATCGACATAAGCAAATAAATTACCGCCGTCGCCACTAACCCTGGCAGTATAGCCATTTGTAAAATCGATGGTTAGGGTTGCCAGATAAACATCTGCAGAAGGATCGTTCAGTTTTATGTAAAAGTTTAAAGATGAAGGATGTTTACCCGTTACTCTTCCCTGGAAACGAATGTGGGGTATGGTCAGGGTTATTAGTACAGTATTTATTTGATCGGACGAAAATGTTGTTTGCTGGCCAAACTGGTTTGAAGGATCCGAATAAATTATGCTGAATGGAATTAAACCAAC
>Ga0302140_10009323_pt1 | contig 12189 bp, 13 predicted proteins | sample I_Bog_E1_1_FD_202095 | JGI IMG/M metagenome (GOLD analysis project Ga0302140, IMG submission 202095) | Peat permafrost microbial communities from Stordalen Mire near Abisko, Sweden - I_Bog_E1_1 | ecosystem: Environmental > Terrestrial > Soil > Wetlands > Peat | place: Sweden: Abisko, Stordalen...
TCGTACAAACTCCAATGCTGCAAATATTGAACGTTTACTGCTATTTCGGCGACGATCCACTTTGAAGCAACAACTCCCAATCTTGGCAGGATCTAGAGACCTTCAGACTGCTAGTTTTCAGCATGCCGGTCTCAAAAACTGAAGAGGCGTCTTGCTACTAACACGGAGTCTATCTTCTAGGGCCATCCATCATAATCATACCCAGCTGTAGCAACTGTACAGAAGTGGTTCCAACTACTCGCCGAAAAGTCTGCGCACCCTCCTCAACACACTATCTTTCTCGGGGTCGTACGGATGATCCTTGCTTGGAATCTCGAGTAGAGCTGGGAAGGCAGCGGTATAGGTATCAACTCGGTGGCGGATACGCTCAGCGATCTGGGCAGCAATCAGCTCCAGCTCTCGGGATGGGAGTAGATGATCTCACATGTTGGTTGATCAACAAGATTCCGATATCCTTCCTCTCAGTCGTAAACCTTTCAAAAGCCTCCTCAATAGCTGCATTATCCGTCCTGCTGTCAACCACAAGGAAGTTCTTCTGTGAGTCCGGAGGTTGCGTAACGTGCTACGTTTCCATCAGCTCAGAATCTTGCTTAAAGCCCTGGGAATTATCGTACACCAATTCCAGCTAGAAGCAAGCCTGTCACTGAGTCCTAAAAGGAATATTAGCACCAGGCCGGACGGTTCCAGAGCGGGCAGGGCTTACCTCATCCCCAATCACAGCGAGGAATTGCCTATCCTTATACGCTGAGGCTGGCGCTGCCATGATGGTCGAATTATACCGTTGACAGTTAAGGTCGATCGATAGCCATCAGAAGAGCTCCATGAGCAGGGCCGGTTGGAGGCTTCCAGGGCGGCACCCCCACTAAAGCCATTTTAGCGCGGCCAGCTTACCCCTGTCGGCAAAAGGAGCTGCAAACAGCTCGCGAAATTCCAACCTCACCTGTAATAAACAAAGACAAGGAGGAGGCCCAGCGAACGAACGGGACACACAACAACACCAAGCCGACGATGTAAGGTAGCAAACATCGTGTCTACGATGCCAAGACTCATACGAAGGAAGCCGCTGGCTGAGCGCATTAAAGACTATCTCAATCCCGGAGATTTCTTGCTGTGGCTGTCGGAAGAAATCGAGACGCGAGATTGGGATTCCAAACAGTCTGCAACTCCCTTCGCCTTGGGATTGCACGTGGCCTTTCTCATTTCTAGAGGGAACAGTGGGAGTTCTGGTGGGAGCGGAGTGGACGATGTTTTTGGAGATGTATACTCTGGAACAGGCTGGTTCAGCTACATAGTATGACATCGTTCACCTCCTGTGCTCTTCCACATGCTAACAGACTGCAGGCAACAATTACAGTTCATCTCTTGACGTACTTCTCTATCGCCAACGCAGTGTATACTTTCTCTCGAAAAAGGCATTACCGATTATTCGAGAGCTCCATCGACGCCCCACAGTCAACTCCTTCTGCCCATCGGGTTCGGATCGATTCTTCTCCAGTGGCCTCTTCGCCCCTCAGATTTCTTACCAGCATTCTTGGGGATACAAGCGCCGAATCTAGAGCACATCCCGATCCGACTCGCGATGTGTGGGAGCTTGCAGTTTGGGACCCTCTTCCCATTTGCCTCCGCTTGTTTTGCTTCTTCAGCCCAGGCCATGTTCTCGTATACTGGCTGTTTTTGCCAACCTTAGCCTCAGATCCTCGGCCAAGTGTTACGGTCTTTACTACCATAATTCTAGAGATCCTGCTGTCGTCGCAGCTATTCCTCCTCCAGTCAGCCTTTTCGCAACAAGAGAAGGATTCTGCCATCATTCACAAAGAAGTTATGAGCGAGTATGATATCAAATATGTTCACCCTCGACTGAACCCACTTGTCCGTGACGTGGGCACCCAGTTCGCTGGTCCAGATTCTGAGACCAGGCGAGAAAGCGGCGAAGTAGATACTTACACACCAACGATCATCCTCAAACGTGGTTTTCGGACCAACCCCAATCCAAATTATGCAAAGCACCTTGATCCTGACAATACTGGCGGCATACCCCGAAGATCATTCTCCCCCACGCCCTCTACCACCCCAGCAGCATACAGCTCACGGGAGCCAACCCCATTCACGGGAGCAACACCACGCCCTCCGTTGCGACAGCCACAATTCCAGCCGAGCTTGTCTAGGACCTTTTCTTCAGCTACGAGCACAGGCGAAGGGGGTAGTCTAGGCATATATAGCCATGCCACTTCCCCACTCAAAAAAGCCATAAGTATGTATGATATTCAGAACAATGGCAGACGTGAAGCGCCAAGAAATTCATTCGACATGGCCCGTCGAGAGATTCAAGACGAAAGGGAACGAAGCAAAAGCCCAGTCAAGAGGCAAAGTGACGGGGCAAGACTGCTTCCTGCCTATGGCAGACAGCCTCTTCCGGAGGCTGGTAATGAGCGCAGGTCTAGTCTTCAAAACGGCTACGGACTGAAGCAACGTCCCGGGAATTACGAAAGCCCTTACCAGAGGCCGAGGTTCTGATTCCAATGATTGTACGGAGCTTGGTTCTAAATGCACCACCATAGTAATTGAAGCACTTTGAGTCCACTTACATCACCTGTAGGTTGTATTGTTTTCTTATGTACTTCAGAAGACTGCGTGCCAGGTCCAGCATCAGTGCCAACTCGCGCCTTCCGTGCCTGAGTTTTGTTGTGCGTTCCGTTCTTGATCCAAGCACACCGCTATATTTGGCGCCTTTTTCTTCTCTTTTCCTGATCTCTCTCTCTTCCTCGACTACACACAGACTCAATCTTCAACTTCTCATCGCTGCTACGCATCAACCGGATTCTAGGAGTCTCGTCCCAATAATACATCAACTTTTCTCAGCTTTTCTCCTCAATAACACGTCCTTTCACGCGGATCCATTGATCAAAACAAACATGTCGACGGAGTTTCGACCTCCCATTCCGCCAGGCTGGAGCGCCCCGCGCGGTCAGAGTGACAAGCTTATCAAGTCTCCTCCTGTCGCCTTCAATACTCAATCCATTGGACGAGGACATTTCCGCTCTTCTTCCCTTGGTAGCTTTGTTTCTCGTCTTTTGCCTTCTCGTCGCCAGGAGAAGGGACACACTTTACGATCGGAGTTCAATGACGATAGTACGCAAGACCCCGTCGGACTTGTCTTCAATATCCCAGGTTCGCAGCCTCGCAAGACCTCCGTAGAGTATCATGGAATCAGCTCTGCACTCAAGAAAAGCTGGCCGCGAGGAAAAAGTGCCGATGCCTCGATCAATTTTCAGACACCGGTCGCCCTTGACGACCAAACACGACACGTTTATGTTCAATCAGAACAGCCCAGACGGTTTTCACTTGGAGATATGGTCGGCATTGCGCGACAAGCTAGACAACGTGGTGGTGATGAAACTCGGGAAACTCCAATCGCGGGAGAGAAGAAGGGCAACGCCTTGAGCAGAATCATTGGCTCGCTCAAAAGAACAAAGGGAGAGCAGAAAACAGAGAGGAGGAATTCGGATCCTTCTCGGTCTCAGATCATACAGCTGGTAGAAAGCAAGAAATCTTACCCTGAGTCGGCCAAGTTTTCAAATGAGAAGGAAATTACAAAGTCGCAACAGATTTTCGAAGACAAGAAACTTCGAAGAGAGCAGAGAAGAAGCCTGCAAGAGAGTGGAGATTTCCTAGGCGTGCAAGGCGCGAACCCAAGAACGGGATTCTGGGATATCAGCGATGGTACCAGTAGCAGTGCACAAAGTCAAATGAGCGAAAACACAAAGCTCAAGCTCGATCAACAAGCTACAAAGTTGGTCGAGCAGAAGAAAAGGTACGAAGAGGCGCAAAAGTCGTATCGAGACGAATTGATGAGACTTGAAGCATTGAACGAGTTGAAGAAAAAAGAGAGAGCGGAACAAAAGAAGATAGAGTCGAAGATGAGGCAACGCCGACACGGAAAGTGGAGGGCAAGTGAGACTGGTTGGAGCAGCGTCTTCGAACCAGAATTGAGCCCGATCCAACAATCTGAGGCTGGCACTCCCGTTGCTGGTGAGTTTACATGCTAGACTCGAAGCACTATAACTAACCCAACTTACCAGAACTTGCACCAGGCGACCGCCTCTTTCCGATGCCTTGCGCAGCAGATCCGACTCCATATGTTAATGACACCCCTATTAAACAACGCGACTATTTTAGCCATCGCGCCGTATCTTCGCCCCTTGCACACAAGAGACCCGGTCAAAGCACCGATGCGTTGCCCATCACGCCTCAAGGTATATCTATACCACGAAAGCCTATTGGATTGATTAGGCGTCAGCGCACCGAAGAGTCTTCAGAAACCATTGTACATACCCATGGCCATCCCCTTCCTTCTATTCCCGTCCACAATTCAATCTCCAGCAGGGGACAACAAAATCCATTTTTCCACAGCCACGGTCGTCGCGCTCCCTCTATTCGTGTCCAAAAGCCCCTCGCTGGCCAATCAGGGCAACAAGAATCTGTTTGCAAGGCCTATGATCATCGATCTTCTGATACAGTTCAGAAGTCGTTCCTAGAGACAGCACAGCAGCAACAACCAAGGTTGGCTGTCACCGCAGTACTGACCGCAAGCGGAAACACCCAAACTCCTCCCCCACCTTTTTTAGAGAAAGAGATCCTTTCGTCCAAGCCAGCAAGCTTGCTCGAAAAAAAAGCTACAGCGACCTCATCCCTGTCGGAATCGACGAAACAAGTTGCGATCCGCCGCCCGTTGGTCCAAAGCCTGGGCGCTCGTCGCATTATCTCCCTGAACGAACTACCACCAGTTACCCTGAAAGATCCCATCGCAGCCAGGATCCCACTGAATTGCCAAACACCGAAAGGGCTCCTCACAACCTGGGTTCCGCCAACAAATCTCAGAACGGTGCCAGCGAGGCTGCCATCGTTCATCAACACATCCATCACTACCACTACTGGATGCGCTCCTCTTCTGCTCCTTCCCGGACAAGTAGACGGAGCGAGCGACATCCGAATCGACATCCCAACGAAACGACAGTATCCACAACAAATATTTACTCAAGTCCCCCCCCGGACAAGTTCCCAACGGAAGAACAGACTGAGAGGAACGCAGAAGAAAGCGTCCCCAGCTCATCCAGCAGAAATCGCTATATTATCGGTTCACCAGCTCGATCTGACCAAGGGGCGGAGCAAAGAATTATGTCAGATAACTTCTCCCGTAGTCGACAAGGGAGAATTGAAGAGCACACTCATATCCATATCTACGTACCCTCAAAACCAAAAGAAGCAGGAGAAGACGGCCCAAAGTGCCGCATTGATAGCTTTTCAACAAGTGAGACACCAAGCAGCAATCAACAAGACGGAAGATCGCAATGGAGGACAACTCGCTCCTCCAAAGATAAGACAGCACAAGGAAGAACAGACGAAAGACACCAACGCGAACGAGGTTCACACGCCAGGCCGGGACGTAGACGTAGGCACAGGAGGTCCTTCAAATATTGAGAAGAAGCAAGGAAGTGGTGGTTTGGAAGTGTTGAGAGCGAACCCAGTCATTGCTGCAAGGGCAGCAACCTTGAAGTTGGCAGCGAGCGACATGCTCGCAATTTGGCGTCCAGAGCCGAATACGAAGAAGGCGGCGGCGCAGATGGCGGAGACGGGTGAAACAGGTGCACATATGAAGGCTTTGGTCCTGTATAAGAGACGCGGCATCTCTCCAAGAAGGGGCCTCCCGGTACGGGGTCGGCGTGCACAATTAGATTTCTGGCAAGCTCTCACTGACCTGGCACAAGGTGCCTGGCTGGTGCTTGAACGTGTCTTCGAAGCCCATTCCGACATCAGGAAGAGATTTGGGCGGCGACATTTGACTTGGCAGGATGCGGGCTTGTTTGTTGCCGCGGCCATGTTCATGTACGCGGTGGCAATTGTTCTTGCCCGAGTTGTGGGATTTGGATTGCTAGCAGGAAAGATTTTGGCTATTGTGTTCATATTCTTATTCGTGTTTTGAAGGCGGGGCTCAGGCCTTGCTCGGGTAGTCGCGGGGATGATAGAACAGGAAGGTCTATTATTATTATTCTTGCTTGGCGCACATGGGAGGTTTTTCATGATTGATAAGGGCAGCTCGAGTATCACTGAGCGGACATGGGAGTTTTTTATTTTTGAATAAGGGCAGCCTCGAGTATTATTAGCGGGCCATCAGCACACTCATTGTATACAGAGTAGTTGTACAATGAATCGTTGTACAATGAACCCTTGTACAATGAATTCCTTCTGAGTATCGTGATGGACACCAAAATCTGAAGCCAATGTCCCTTAGCTGCCGGGACAATTCAACTAACTCTGCCCTTAATGTTCCATCGAGCCACTGTACGTTGAGAGTATGTCTCCTCTCGAGTTTAAGAGACTCTTGGTTAAGCTGTCCACATCCCGACCTCCAGGTGTAGATGGATGTACGACAGAAACCAAGGACAGTAAAAATTGGTGTCTCTTTTTGTGTCCACCGCGAGCCTGGCTCTTGGCAACTCTCGCGGCTGTCGTACGTTGCACTGATGATTAAGGTCGAGTATTATTACTTTGCGGACATGGGAGTGTTCTCATCTCAAGTAATATTAGCGGACATTAAAGCACATTCATTGTATGCGGATTAGCTGAACAATGAATTTCTTGTGCAATGAATTCCGTCTGAGTGATCGTGCCATGGCTTGCCCTCCTCCTAGCAACTCTTGCAATTGTCGCAACTGTGGCAAGTGTTGTAATGTTGCACTGCTGATTCGTGCACCCTGCCTGCGGCCCTGCCCTGGCCTGCCCCGCATTGCAGCCACCCCGCGCCGATCCGACATCCGATATCGGCCTCCGAGCTCTCGCCTCAGTCTATTTACTCCCACCGGTGGTACTCTCTTTCGAACTTCGGATTCCTGCTTTGTATTCCTCCTTGCCCTCCTAACCTGCTCCCGACTCTGCAACTCCAGACATCAAGCTCCCTTCCTTTCCTCGATCATAGACACATCTCCAATTCCTCCACCTGTACCCCCCACCAGCAGCAGGCATGCCGACCGCTGAGGGTAGGCCAAGAACCTTGTACGATAAAGTCTTCCAGGACCATATCGTAGATGAGAGGCTTGACGGCACAATCCTGCTCTACATTGGTTTGTCAACGCTTGCAATCCTCTCAACTTAAGCTCATGCTCTGCACAGATAGGCATTTGGTCCATGAAGTCACTTCACCCGTAAGCACTTCACTTATTCGGTACCCACAGCTATACTAAGCGGCGTAAATAGCAAGCGTTTGAGGGATTGAAAGCCGCCGGCCGCAAAGTCAGACGACCAGACTGCACTCTTGCTACAACTGATCATGTATGTTCCATTCGCACAAGCAGGCATCCTGGTCTAATCTATACAACAGAATGTTCCGACTTCCTCCAGAAAAAACCTCAAGAACATCGAGAGCTTTGTGGAGGAGGAAGATTCGAGACTCCAATGCATGACCCTCGAGGACAATGTCAAGGACTTTGGTATCACGTACTTCGGTCTTGGTGATAAGCGTCAGGGCATTGTCCATATTATCGGTCCCGAGCAAGGCTTCACCCTGCCTGGAACTACCGTTGTCTGCGGTGACAGCCACACCTCCACTCACGGCGCTTTTGGAGCGTTGGCTTTCGGTATTGGCACCAGCGAAGTCGAACATGTCCTTGCCACTCAAACATTGATCACCAAGCGGAGTAAGAACATGCGAATTCAAGTTGACGGAGAGCTTGCTCCCGGCGTTAGCTCCAAGGACATCATTCTTCATGCTATTGGGCAAATTGGCACTGCTGGTGGAACAGGTGCTGTCATTGAATACTGCGGCTCTGCAATTGAAGCTCTGAGCATGGAAGCCCGAATGTCAATTTGTAACATGTCCATCGAAGGTGGTGCGAGAGCTGGAATGGTTGCACCTGATGAGGTCACATTCGAGTATCTCCGGGGCCGCCCTCTCGCTCCCAAATATGGTTCGGCGGAATGGGACAAGGCAATCAATTACTGGAAAAGCCTCAAGTCAGACTCCGGAGCGAAATACGACATCGATGTATTTATCGATGCCAAGGACATCACTCCCACCGTAACGTGGGGCACGAGTCCGGAAGATGTAGTACCAATTACTGGCAACGTTCCCAATCCGGACGAATTCGCAACTGCAGAGAAGCAAGCGGCTGGTCGTAGAATGCTCGATTATATGGGCTTAACAGCGGGCACACCTATGGAGGATATTGTTCTGGATAAAGTGTTCATCGGCTCCTGCACCAACGCCCGAATCGAGGACCTTCGAGCTGCGGCCGCCGTTGTCAAAGGCAGAAAGGTTGCAGCCAATATCAAGCGAGCAATGATTGTTCCTGGCAGTGGCCTCGTCAAGGATCAAGCAGAGGCCGAAGGTCTTGACAAGATCTTCGTTGAGGCTGGCTTCGAATGGCGTGAAGCTGGATGTAGTATGTGTCTTGGCATGAATCCTGATATCCTAGCACCAAAAGAACGTTGTGCAAGCACCAGCAACCGAAATTTCGAAGGACGACAAGGGGCAGGTGGACGAACCCATCTCGTGTCTCCAGTCACCGCCGCAGCCTGTGCTATCGTGGGCAAGCTCACAGACGTTCGAAAGTTGAGCGACCGAAATGCCACACCTCGAAAGGCAACTCCACCTCCTATGGAAGTCAAGCCCCATGTAGATGAGCGCGTTGAGACTGACGACGATGAGCGGGAGATGATTGGTGATCAGCCAGAAGACAATGGCACGCACACCAACACCCTGGCTCCACATACCTCTGCAGGCTTGCCAAAATTCACAGTGTTGAAGGGCATTGCTGCACCGATGGACCGAGCAAATGTCGATACCGATGCCATCATACCGAAGCAATTCTTGAAGACAATCAAGCGAACAGGTCTCGGATCGGCTCTCTTCTTCGCCCTTCGCTTCAACGCCGACGGCTCCGAAAAGTCGGAGTTCGTTCTCAACCAAGAGCCATATCGCAAATCCAAGATTCTGGTCGTCACAGGGCCCAATTTCGGATGTGGTAGTTCTCGGGAACACGCCCCTTGGGCTCTCCTCGACTTTGGCATCAAGTGTGTCATTGCTCCATCATATGCTGATATCTTCTTCAACAACACATTCAAGAACGGCATGCTTCCCATCGCCATTACTAACAAAGCGGACCTTGACGCCATTGCCGCAGAAGCCCATGCTGGCAACGAGATTGAAGTTGATCTTCCGAGCCAGGTTATCAAAGCTGAAAGCGGGAAGATAATCTGCAGCTTTGAGGTTGAAGAGTTCCGAAAACATTGCTTGGTCAACGGTCTCGACGACATTGGTTTGACAATGCAGATGGAAGAAAAGATAAATGCTTTCGAGAAAAAGATGACGCAAAACACACCTTGGTTGGATGGGTCGGGATACCTGAAGCGAGGCAAGTCTGGCAAACTGGCTGCAAAGGCATTTCCAGTCCCAAAGACAAACCGAGGCGAGGAAGTCAAGGAGCCGTTGGAGTGGTGAATGCTACTACTGGCTTGAGGTTGTGGCTGTACAGTCTGTTTAGCATCTGTGATTGGATTGCCTGTTTGTGAGCGGCCATTTGTCATGATTTGCACGCTTCGCAGGGCGTAGAGATTGGTGAGCAACTTCTCCCATTGCTTCGTATGACTTCACGGTCTTTCATGATACCATGATAAAATAAAATAAGATTAGAAGCCCCCTTGCGTGTTGTTGAGGGCAACTTGGCTGCTCTGTTAATTACGTCGCCGTATGGTGCTCTGAGTAGATCTGGAAGCACGTAACGAGTTCATAAAGTTCTCTGCAGGAACTGGGTGGATCTACTGCAATCCACTATGGCGCTGATTCTGCATCCTGGCATCCCGTTTCTTCTCTTAGCAATCCCAGATGCTCGAAACGGCGCATATAATCTCGTTTCAAAACACTTGGACTTCAATCTTTTCTTTCGTGGGAAGCATGTGCACTGATTCTCCCGACAAGTTTGTTGAGTTCTGTCAATCTGTTAGATACTAAATCCCATAAGTCATGGCAATAATGAAAACGTCACTTCATCGTGGGCATAGCACGAGGACAAGTGGATGGGCTCCGAGTGTGATGCTTTCATTTTCCCTTGTCTTGCCTGGCTGCTCGAAGCTGGGCTGCCAGAAAATATTGCCAGGTATGCCAGGTATGCCAGAGCCCTTACCCTCGTTAGCCAAGTCGGGGTTTTAGGCTTTCCTGGCAAACATGCAGTCGAAGCTCAACTTTTCTCTGAGCAACGTACCGGCCGCTGCCATTGTGGTGTATTTTTCATAAACCAGTCCACTTTTGACCTAATTTTTCTGCACAGTAGGCGTTGCAACTGCCGGCGCCTTCTGTGGTACGAGATAGAGTCTTTTTTCTGCCCGACGACCCTAGTAGATCTCAACAATGAATATCGATATTGCAAAATAACCCGAATTTTCTTCAAGCGATATTCAATCTGAGGCTTCATGTTTCGAATATGATCGTGCGTGCTATTAACAGGATCACCCATGGTGCCGAGTATACCGGCGGGTGGAAGTAAATCTGGGGTAAATCCGGGGCTGTATTTTGCCGCAAAGTTTCTATGGGGATTGCGGTTCATTGACCCCTGCCCACAGTTTCTCCCCTTTGACTCCCGTTTTCAACGTTCATTTACGTTTCATGGCTTCTCCACGTCCTTGTATCGGCGGCAGCTTTCCATTTGCGCGGATTATGAGCCCATTTTTTTGTGGGGAAGGAACGCTCTCCCTTCTACGAATGGAGGTAGATCATCGTGTTCGTCTCCGTTTCCCCCCCCCAGAACGTCCTTTAGGCGGAAAGACATGTCAGGAATAAAGTAACGATGTTGTACCGAAACAAACAGACCGTCCATGTTCTTGGCAAAGGCGAGCTTCGGCTCCTTGCTTCGAACGGCTGAAGGTCTGAGTTTATATTGATGTTATTGTAAGACATCTGGCCACTCCATGGCAGACGTCATTTGATTGTACCTTGCATACTCAGGGGTTTCTGGCTCTCTTTGAATAGAAATATATTCTGCGCTCCTCCCTTCTTTCCTCCACCACCTCGATTCGGATTCGCAAACGCTCGAGGGGTCTACGTTCTTTCGACCCATATTCAAGTCTCCTTCCCCGTGAATACTACTTGGACATACATTATGAATTTCGGAACCCATTTGATTTGGCTGGCTTGCATTACTGCCGTCATTGCCCAAACACCTAGCAACTGCGGTTCCAAAGGCTTCGACAAACAAAGCCCGAAAGCATTCATTCTCAACAATTCCACCGTTACAACGCTGTCCGCCTGCAAGAGCTACTGCACTGCGAGCACTTCCCAGAAATGCGCCAGCTTCGCGTTAGGGACGTCCCCACCAGAGTGTTTGCTCTACAACGCCACTATCTCACCCGCGAACTTTATTGCATCAAACACTAGCACTTACACGTTCTATGACGCTACGTGTCCCATCGCTTAATACTATCTTATTATCGACTACGAGGGGTTTACTTCTATTTAACTAGTCTATAAAAGTCGTATGTTATTTTAGCTCTTAACTCTAATATATATTACTAAGTTAAAAGTTATAGTTTATATATTCTTAGTTAAAATTTAGAAAATAAATTCTTTTTTTAAATAAAAAAATTTAAGTTCTTTTATTTTTAATAATATATTAAGTAGAAAAAGAAATAAAGCTCTTTTATATATATTATATATATAAAGTAAAAGAATAATTAAAGGTTAAATATATATATAAGTTAAAAGCTCGCTTTTTAATATTCTTATATAATAATATAAGGGATTATAAGTTAGATAAAAGTATATAATAATATATATAATAGTTTTATAAAATTAAGTTTAAAAGCTAGTTATATAAGAAATAAATTATAATATAATTAAAGAAAATAACTTTAAATAACTTTAAATAAATCTTAATAAACGTTAATTAAAATTAACTTAATTAATTAATTTATAAGAATATAAGAAAATTGTAATAAGCTAACTATAATAATATTAATTAAATAACTAATTACTTTATATATAAAAAAGAGAACTTAAAGAAAAGAAAAGAAAGAATTTTTATCTTATATAAATATAAGTTAATACTATAAGTTATATTACGTAATACTTACGTAATCTAGCTTACGTAATCTCTTACTAATACGGTCTACGTAAGCCCTTAGTAATAACCTTATTATTAAACA
>Ga0302140_10009324_pt1 | contig 12189 bp, 11 predicted proteins | sample I_Bog_E1_1_FD_202095 | JGI IMG/M metagenome (GOLD analysis project Ga0302140, IMG submission 202095) | Peat permafrost microbial communities from Stordalen Mire near Abisko, Sweden - I_Bog_E1_1 | ecosystem: Environmental > Terrestrial > Soil > Wetlands > Peat | place: Sweden: Abisko, Stordalen...
ACCCTCATCACGGAATTCCTCGAATGTCTGTATTGTGGAACGATAAAAGATTCAGCTGGTGCGGTACGGCAGCATATGCTTTCCAAGGGGCATTGTAGCCTCGAACCAGACGCTAATGAATATGAGGGCTTTTACGAATCCGATTCTGAGTCCGAGGATGATTGTGGTGCGGAAAGGAGGGTTGGTGGAGAGATCATCGACGACAAGCTGCATCTCCCGTCAGGTAGAACGCTGGGTCATCGCTCTCAGCGGTATTCCCGGAATAAAACAACTCTGGATAATGGAGGGGATCGGAAAGTTATTGAAAATAGCCCTGACTCAACTCGAGCACCTAGGTTAAAGGGGGAGCAAGTGACAACCAGGAACGCGAATATGGGCATGATTGGCGTGCCAGAGTTGAAGAAGAGGGCATTAGGTGTACTTGAGAAGAAGATACTGAAGCGGCAAACGAGGGCGCGGAATCAGTATCGAGCTGCGGTTGAGAAGGGGGCGAATAGACAGAAGTTTTTCAAGGTATGTGGCTCTAACTTCAGTTATCAACCCGGATTTTCAACTAACGACGTTTAGCCGGATGTTCCAGGGCCTAGTAATGGATGATAAATGGATTGCATTTTCTCTTCTCCTTACTCTATCGAATTTTGAAAACTTTCACGTCATTCTTCTGTGCGCATAGAACTGATTCCCCGTCCATGATACCATGAACATAAGCCTCGCCCACAAGCTCAAAATAGCCGTCGTCTCTCGCCTTTATTATGAAGGGGACTCTTGCGCCCCTGAGGACGCATACTAGATGTCCAAGCATAGTTGATTGAGGCACCAGAGCCAAATATCCCTTTCTAGTCGTAGCAAATGACCTGTGGAGACAGCTGTTGATTGCTGCATTGCTGAAGGGCCTGGTATATGCTTCGTCGTTCCGTCTTTCGCTTCTTCCCATCCAAGCTTCGAATCTGTCCGCAAAATCATTGCTCGCTGGGCGCTTCGTCGGATACTCTAGTTCCCGATCTGTGACTAACGTGCGCCAAAACGCTTCAGAACGACCCAACAGAGACGGATATGGGTTGCAATTGTCTCGTAGGTCGCATCGAATGTTGTGTTCCCACTTCTTGAAAGTTTCAAGAAATATGGTTCTTCGTAGAGCCTTTCGACGCTGGTCTTCCTCCAGGTCGGGGCCCGTGTAGAAGTCATTCTTAGGATCAAATGGACACGGATAAACAGCTTGGATTGTGTCCACAACTAGACCTGGTATCATGAGAGTTTCAAAAGTACGTTCATCTTCAAATTGAATTCGAAGGGGGTTGAATAGTTCCCCGACATCGTCCGGGAGGTCTCCACCAGGGAACGGAAACGAAGGGAGGCCAAGGTTTGTCCAAGCAACGTCATTCGCACCCGCGTTGAATGGTCTGCTGCCTTCCACGTTTGGAACGACAATAAGGTGTTCCTCGTCGTCATCCGTCGTATAATCAGGCACCCAGGACGGAACATCTTGCGTCTTATTGGTTCGGTGGGTCTGCAGCACGAACAATGGGCTGTAAGCTTCACGCCGGTAGAGCATATATGCTGCCAACTGCATGAGAAGACAGCGAATGCAGACGTCGTAATCAATCTTCACAACCCGACGGTCAATTTCCTGGCATACACTGAGAATACCGTAAATCTTATCTACGGGCGAAAAGCACCGTGCTTTGCCAGTCAAGGTGATCATTTGGAAAAGGGGTATGCCTCCTCGTGACTGTAGATCCTTCAGTCTGTTCCAATCCCAGAGAGCCAAAGCAAATGGCGACGAAAGAGGATACTGCATTGAAGCAAGTCGTGGATGCGGAAGGTGTATATATTTCATTTGAACCTCCTTCAGCATAACGAAACAATCCAAATCCACGGTTTGTTGACCACAATTGAATGTTGCTTTTCGCGCAAGAAGAGCTTCTTGTACGACCCATAGTCTTTCAAACCATGGTCGACTCCACAATAGGTTGATGGCTTTCCATGCAGCCGGGGGAGGTGAATAATTCGGATCTTCAAAATCAAGTTTCTCGATGTTCCGGATATAATCCATTGCGGCATCGCTGTCTTCACCAGCTTCTCCAAGCCAAATCCAAACTTCTGTAGCTGAAGCCGACTTCAATAAACTTCTCTTCGCGTTCATCTTAGAGACGTACCGTTCGAATATATATTCCCCATCATCCCCACCTGAATCGACTTCTCAGCTAGGTCCTGTTGGTTGATGCAAATGGCGTCTGCCCAGACCACTATTTCCTGGTCTGCTTTTCTCAAATGGCGCAATGCATTCTCTAGATTTTTTGTAACTGAGATGGTTTGGCCGTTTACCATAATGTTTTTACGGTCACTCGCCGAGCCCCAACAATACGACAGTGCTGTATATTGACACTCTTCAAGGGATGCTGGTTCAAGGACGCACTCTAGAGGTTGTTCTTCGGACCCAGACAAGATTCTGAGAAGTCGTATCTGCCTCTCGGCGGAAGCAAGTGAGCTATAAACCAAGTTGTCTGATGGATTGGATGGGCCCACGGGGAAAGCTTCCTCCAGCCTCACGTTTTGGCACAGTGGACACACTTTCTCCATATACTTCTTTCGAACAAGGATCTCTGCCATTGCGTCGACGTGGGGACTATATTCCAAGGGATGGGAATGTGAATGAAGTGAGGCTTCGAGGAAGGCGAGTCTATATAATAAGCTGTAAAAGTTTTTTATAGATCGTGGGATCGGGTTGCGACAGGCATTGCAAGCCAATCGATTCCGCCCCGTGACATTGTGCAACACAATGTCTCAGTGTGAAAACCCTACAAAGTAGCTGGGTTTTTCGCATCGTGTCTTCGATCCAACAGTGTCAGAAGCACCATGTGAAGGGCCATTATGAGATGTAGAAAGCAGCTCTCAGAGGTTACGTGGAGACTAGAAAAAAAGAGTTAAAGCCGAAGGTAAGCTCAGCTGGGGGCGTACTAGCTACCGCGACCCATCTGACAAGCCTAGACCGACGTCAGAATCAACGTTGATTGTTTACTTGAGTCATTATAAATATATGTCTTCATTGACCAGTTTTATAGACAACGCGCCCCCATGGCTGGTTCATGTAATGACAGTTATTATACAATATTTATCAACGATCTGATATCAGGGAATATCTGACGCCAAAACTCCGTGCTATGACACCTCGCTTGCTCGAAATTCAAGCCTTTCGAAACATTCTCAATCAAGAATCAGTAAGAAGACTCATCAGGCGATAGATCCGTCTCAACATTCTGTCCCGGTCTAGGCTGAGGCTCGCGTCCATGAACAGGATACTGATTCATATACCCCTGACCAGCCCACGCTCTCGGATCCGGTTGTCCCGATGCCTGGCCGGGCGCCAAGAGAGGATTGGTACCTGGAGGAAAATACTCCTTTGGCGTGTAGTATCTACCTTCTAGCATGCCGCCACCGTCGTTGTATTGCACTGGTGGTTGATACCCAAACGGCGCGCCGGGGTTACTACGCGGAGAAGAGGAGTAGTTCGGCGCTGGGTAACCTGGCCTTGGCGGTGTTGTCAAGAGGTAGTTCCCAGGCTCCAGACTGCCGGAGAGGGGATCGCGCATTGCAGCGTGGCGCGGTGACGGCACAGGGAAGGGCATTTGCTGCTGGTTGTGGCCGGGGCTAAAGCCGGGAGCTGGAGGCGATGCAGGGTTAGACAGGTAGCTGCCGCTGCGGTTGCGCGAAGTGTAGGACGCGCGATGCCCAGAAGTGTCGACGAAGTTCTCGGCACCGTTGATATCGTCTCCCATGGTGGCAGCGTGCAGTTGCGGCCGCTGCATCCGGCCAGTCAAGTAGTCGATATCATCGGCGTTTTCATCGCCACCTGCAGCTGCGGCAGCTCTGAGGTGGTCATCTCGATACTCAGCTTGCATGCCCTCAGTCAGGCTGTCTCGGAAGCCATCGTGTCTGTACTCGGCCTCCAAGGCGAGGTCAGCGTCCGTGGTACCTCCGTGGACGGCTGTGCGATAGTTCTCGAACGAGGCAGTGATCTCGTGCATCATCTTGAAATGGCGGACGCTGAGTATTGGCGGGCCTGGCAAACTATCTTTTGCCGTAACTGGACTAGAGACATTGGTATTAGATAAGGATGGTTGGCGTGTCCGTCGCTCATCTTCACGAATGCCATGTTCATAGTACGCCAAGCTGCGCGCGACCTGAAATGCATTGCGGATCTGTCGGCCGTTCCAACGGCCCCCACGCTTGTTGTTACCGCTCTCAAGGAAACGTTGTTTGGCAAAGGCAATGAGTTCATCCTCATTGATCAACAGTGAGCTTCGATTCTCAACTTTGGCCAACTCCTGCTCGATCTTGCGAACGCGTTGAATGTTGAGCTTCCAGATATCAAGAGTTTGCTCTAGAGTCAAATCTGGATAGTAGATCTTGTAGTGGATACGCGACTTGAAGGCTTCGTCAAGCACGCCAGCTCTGTTAGTCGTGAGGAAGAGGATGCCGTTGTAGTAATCGAGGACGCGAAGAAATACTGTTTCGGAGGTTAGCATTGGGCAAATAAGACTATCGTATGGGACGTGACAACTCACCAGAGACCATAGCATTCTTGTTTGTTGCTGTGTCAGCTCGCGACCGCTGGGAAAAGAACGTGTCAACCTCGTCCAGCAGCAAGATACAGTCCCAGATGCTTGCAAGGCGAAAAATCTCACGCAGCGAGATCTCCAGCTTTTCAGGCGTCATGCCCAAGTCGCCAACAGTGATCTTGAACAGTGGCTTGCCATTGGCCTGGGCGATAGCTTCCGCGGTGGCAGTCTTCCCAACACCAGGGACGCCATGTAGCAAGATGAAGAGGCCTGTGCCTTTGCCCTGGATCAGATCTAGGGAGAGCCAGTCCTGGTCGATCTTTCGCTCTGCATTCTTTTGCAGGAAATGTCCTTGCACCGAGCCTTGGATTGCGTGTTTGACTCTCTGGGGGATCTTCAGCGAATCCAGAGCAAGGCCCGTCTTAGGAGAGGGGCGGAGCTTCGCGACAGAAAGCTGGGCAAACTTGCGCTCTTGGAATACATAAGCAAACATCCGGCCTGTAAGTAGCGCCTTCGCATCTTCCGTGAGAAAGTTCTCGGTCGTCGGCTGCAATCGCTTGGCATTTTCGACGACCGCGACGAGGAAAGGGTCCTCTGATACATAGGTATTTCGCTGCTTCGGAGTTACACCGCTCCTCACTGGTACAAGCTCCGTAGTCTCTCCCAGGAGGTGGGAGCGGTCGACGCCAGACCACCAGCGGACCCTGAAGTCCTCTTGGACAGTGATGCCTTGAACGATCTTCTTTCGCATACTGGCTCGTGGGGGCCGCCAATGCGGACATGCCTGATAGGCTTCGCTGAAGTCTACCATCACCTCGCTGTTAATGTGCTCTGGTTGATCGACTTGAACGCCTTGGGCGTCAGTGGTCGGGTCACCACCAGGAGACCGAGTCAATGTCCAGCCGTTGTAGAAGCAATGCCGTGCTTTCATAAGTTCAATCAGCAAGTCACCTGTCTGCACAGCATGGGCGAGGCGGTTTTTCCAGTCTCGGCAGAAGCGCATAGGGTAGATGGGCAACGAGGTCACAGGCATCTCGCCCACAAACTGCTCAATCTTGAAGGGCTGCTTCACGACACAGAATTCCTCGCCCGTGTGGTCTACATAGTAGCATCCCAGGGAAAACGACGAATCCTCATGACCGGCAGCCGTGTCTTTGCCATCCGGGTCGTCTGCTGCGGTCGGCATCATTTTCTCAAGCACGGGATCAACGTAATATGTTTTCCAGATGCGTTTTCCGGTGCGGAAGTCCCGTCGATCTGGCAGCTCGCCATCCACTTGTCGGTACACAAACTCTCCGGTGCGGAACAAGTACCACAAGTCAGAGAAACGGACAGTAGCGTTCGAGGAGACATCCTTATCCTCAAATCGGTGGTAGTCTTTCATAATGTTCTCGTCGAAATACTTCACATAGGCCCGCAAGCAGGCTAACGCCTCCGGAGAATCATCTACCGAGTCTTCGTCGTCTTCACCGTCTTCGCGTGAGTTATCGACTGATTCTTCATCGATGTCGCTTCTTCCATTTGCATTGCCTGCAATGGGGTCGTCTAGCTGGGATCCCCATTTTCCCTCTAGCTCTTGGAGGACTTCCTTGATCTCTCGATGCTGGTAGATCAACGAGCTAAACGGGCGGTAATATGTGCGTGGCCTGTCACTCCAAGTCTCACGATTGACCTTTGCTAGGATCCGAAGCAAGGCTGGGGATTGAATTCGAAGGCGACGGGGCCACCTGTCGTGTGCTTGCGCTTGCACAATTTGGTCTGCGGTCGTATTTGCCATATTTACTGCCTTGGCTAGCGCTTTGTCTTTGACCATCCGTGTAGATGATGCAGACCCACGCTGACTAAACAGCAACTCACGCAGCTTTCGCTCTTGTTGAATTTCCTGGGACAGAAGGCCGCCAGCGACTAGCACATCGACGGCATGGCGGCCATCCTTGCCACGTGACTCAAAGCGGTTCTTGAACTGAGCGTAGTTGCACTCGCGCACTGTAGGAATAGTCTTGTGGGCTGTCAGGAAGACATACTCCTGTGCCATCTCTGTCTCGTCGGTTTCGGACCTTTCGGTGGCTAGTGCCATCGGCTCCGTCCCCGAGTAGGTCCGCCGCAGCGTATCGAAGGACGACAGTCTCCCCTCGATGACATTGATTCGATTCCGGTTGTATGCGACCTCTTCTTTCAAGAATTTGATTTCATCGTGAATGCCTGTTGCTTGGGCGTCGACATCCACGTCGTTCGGGCCGCCGTCGAGCTTAGACTCCTCCATCTTGGGGCAGTTAGACAATTACTCTGGAAATGGCGTCGAGCACTTGGATTCGATTGCCAGCAGAATCGTGCCACGTCGTGAAGTTGGCCGAGTACAGTGGTGGAATTGCGAGGCTCTGAGCTTGGCTTAAGTACAGAGACAGCGGACGATTCTTATCGAAGTTCAACGGCGGGGATGCCCCGAACTCCCAGTCCAGGTAGGTGTAACCTCCTAGGAAATTAGTAATGGAAAGCTCTGGGGCTGAGCCTTGCTCTACTGCTGCCTACCTTATCATCAGCCTCCAGCCTTGTGGAAAGCCCTACGAACTCAGTCACCGCCCATCACCGCCCATGATTGGCAGCCTCACTATTCTGGCTGCATGAACACCCGAGATAACGAGTGCTGCATAATCGGCACTTCCCAGGCTGTGCAGCACGCCGAATCTTTGCTGCCGAATGGAATCTGTAACACGTGTGTAGGTAGGTGACTGTTGCCCGAGTCAGCCTTGCCAAACAGCCTACAGCCTACACATCACACAGCTAAACCTCGGTCCATATCTGCTGTAGATGAAAGAGCCGTCAGAGCCGGGCATGCGTTACACACCAAGTCGCTGACCCACGATCCCAGAGTGAAATGGCTTCGCGAAAAGAGCAAGAAGTGACTTTGGTAGACAACTTCATTACCACGAAAGCCACTCACTTCCACAGTGCATTTGCGACTCCGTCGGAGCTCAACCGATCCACGATGCAGTACGAGCGTCCAGAAGTGCGCGATCTGAAGGAGACGCTAGAATGTTCCCAGCGGAAATTCAGGAAATGTGTGGATTTCACGCGAGACTTGAATAGCTGCACCTGGGAGCAGGTTCATGAGCAGTTGCGCCTGGCCCAGGAGAAGGCGGAAGAGAGCGAGAAGCGTGCAAGGAACCCGGTCAAGAAGATGTGGCGCAAACTGGGAGCCTCATCAAGTGTTCTTGCTCCAGGCCTGACGGCTATTCCTGATGACCTGTGTGTACTGAATGGAGCACTTGCTGTCGTATTCAGCGTGAGGTTGCGCCTTGGTTTGAGCCAGTTTGAATGCATGCTGATAGACGTCACAGCTAGCTCGACACAGCGAGATGAATAGACGGAAGATCTTAACGGCTTTTGCAGCCGTGCCCAATATCATTGAGATAGCCAAGAACAAGGCGGAGACCTTCCCGATGGATAGCAAAAAGCCCAAGAGTGTCGACCTTCATATGAGTATTCACAAACTACAAGAAACACTGCTTCGGACTCTGCCAGCGTTGATAAACAAACTAGCTCCGGGGACTTTCCGTAAGATTACGACGACCTTGCAAATGCAAACGAAGATTTTTTAGGCTAACTTTAGCTACAGTGAACGTGGGAAGAAGTCCATTCGGTGGTTGGGAGATCGACAAGCTCTTCGAGGCAGTTTCTTTTTCTGCTGAATCAGTCCGTGTGTGTGCCGAAAGCATGACAGAGGAGATGATCGTGGGTACTTATTCGGCGGCAATGAATATCCAGTCGCAATTGGATGAGGTTCTCCGGCAGCAGAGGATGATGCAGATGACCATCGAGGCGGCCCAGAGCAAGACACATCTGCTCGATTTCCTCATGGAACAACTAAGTATGTCAACTGAATCTCCAGCTCTTGCACCGCGTCTCGAGTTTAGCTGACCCAGTTTGCTCCAGATTTCAACCCAGCCGGCGTTCTTCGTGGCAAGGAGCAGGCAGAAATGTCCGAGTTCGGCACAGCGCTGCCTGGGTACACGCCAGAGGACTTGCTGATAATAATTAATGTCAATCACCTTCAAATCAGTATAGATGCGTCAACTGTGGTGCGAAGAGGCCACACGATCTCTCCAGAAGATCTCGGGCGTGCAGCGGACATGGTCAAAGAGCCCCAAGTGAAAGAGCTGCTAACCAGCATTAGCCCAGGTGTTGTCGCCATCGACGGCCATTTCGACCGCACGCAGATGGGGAAGATCAGCCCGTTATCTTATATTTGCGCGATGCTCTCTCACGCCCTACGGCAGCAATCTCAAGAACCTGCTCCATCATCTGAATCGGGCTCGCCACTCGAAAAGGGAGCATCCCGTGACATCGTGCTGGAGTATTTCTGCGCGCTGCACACGGCGGACACCGATGACCTCAGGGGACCGCAGGGATTGATCCGATGTTTGACAACACAATTGGTTCTGGCTATGGTGGCCAACGAGTGGATTGGCCCTGTGGACGCCGTCCATCTGCCACACCTGCGTGATGGCGAGGAAGAGCTTTTGGGGCAGCGGAACCTGCACGCAATCTGCCGCCTCTTCATAGCGTTGTTACACCTCGTACCTCAGGGCGTGTCCATCTACTGTCTTGTCGACGGCTGGTCCGCGTACGAGCGCGAGCAGTTGTGGCAAGCTGACTACGAGGTTTTGTTGAACGCATTCCGCGAAGCTGCTGATCCCTCCAGCTCCGACGAATGCACAAAGTTCAAGCTTCTCCTCACGAGCCCGACCGCTTGCCGTTGGCTGGGCGATCTCCTATTGCCGGGACAGAAAGTATCGTTGCGCAATCGTGATGCCAGTGGAAACTGGCGAGGGTCTAAAAGAGGGAGTTTGTTGGGGCTGGCGAGAGCGGCGACCATGTCTGATGCGAGCAGTACCTTTACGGGTGGATTTCCGGTGGATGAGTATAGCAAAGCTGGAATGGGAGAGGATCATGATCGTAGATTTTCGACGTAGGGCAGTATTACGAGGTCTGGAAGACTGAAAACAGGAGAGCAAAGAGAAACCTGAAGTTGTTTTACGACGGTGGTGAGATTAGCTTGGAAGCTAACTGAGAAGTAATCTCCTAGGGAGGGTGACATCACGTGAGGCAAATTGGAGACAACTAGAAGGTTCGAGCAAGGCGAGTTCATGAGAGCTGCAGATTGCTTCAAATAGTCCATTCGTGTTCCTAGGAAGGTAATCTCGCAGAATAATACTGAGTAAAGCGTATGTCACATGAAAGGCTTCAGCAGAGATAAATAGGGTAGAAGGTGGCATCTGCCGCATGTTCTCTCAGGGTACAGTTTTTAAGTAGTCCATAGTATGATTTATTATTCAATCAATTTTCAGTGTCAATTGCTTCTTTCGGCCATTTAAGTAATTTGAGATAACTTTGATCTTGAGTAGAAAATTATCGAGTGCTCATAAGTCTCCAAGTTACAAGGAGTTACTATCAACAAAGATCTGTGAATAAATGGAATTCTTTATTGTTTTGCCGAAGCTTTACTATTGGATACTTTGACTCTGACCTCAACGCTTCCAAAGTGCCCATCTCCAAGTCTCCTGTTTGCATGCTTGACCTTCGTCCTCAACTGTCTCAATTGATGGCCGGGCAGCTCACAATTTTTGTTAATTGAAACTAGGTTAAGCTCAGATGATTTCCACCAAAGTATCACTGAGAATTATCTCTAGATTCAAAAAGCTCGACATATTGTTGCTGCTCGTCAAATTGACCAGACTGACCAGATCTGCCGCAGCTAGATTCAAAAGTAGCACTGGTCAAAGTTGCCGCTGAAATACCTGCAAAGGTAAGAATGCCGAAGTCTACAAGAGACCTCAGTACTTCACTCTCTACGGTCCATTCAGCACTACTGCCCTGGAGATTTGAAGATGCCTCTTGTGAATTTAATGTCTGTTTGGTATGCAACCCCTTAAGTGAAAGAAGGCAAGACTTGCGTCTATTTTCCGTTTCAACGATTAATGAAACAACGACTCAGAATTCACACAAGCCTTTTGTACAAACTAATGTGAACAGAAAGTATGCAAAATGAAACCTAAGTTCTTTGTCGGCATGAAACTTTTAGTCTATAGTCTTCTGTGTTATCTAAAGTCAAAATAAACCTTGCTCTCTTACTTGCTCCAAGCTCCCGCTAGTCTAGCTCTATCGACTCTCTCTCTCTCTCTCTCTCGTTCCTATATTGCTCTACGCTCTACCTAGATTCCTCTTTTGCAATTACGCCCACATTCCAAATTCCAACATTGTTCCTAAGACTGCTGGTACACTCTCACCGAATTCAGTAACCAATATGCCTCTTCAAAGTCCGCCGGATTACCCCTAACATATGCTTCACAAATTAGCTCTCTCCCACTCCAAGTCCAAGAATCTCACATACCTTCACAAGTCTTCGCCTTCACGCTACAAACCGGATCCTTCCTCCAATTCTCCTGTCCATCACGCTTCTCCTTATCTCCTGCCGCCGCATCCCCACAAAACGTAATATTAAAGATCATCTTCAGTCTCCTGAAATAACTATCCAAATCACAACCACCTCCAAACAGTGCAGCTGGTTCACCCCACATATTCGGATCCGGACCTCCTCCCAGCGGTCCATTATCATCTGTGGGAATACTAACCCTCGGAAGGAAGAAGACGCGAATCAGATCTGAAGTCCATTCAAGCGCATAAACGCCCCCTCCCTCAGAATTGAAAGTCGTGCCAAAGGAGTCAGTGCGTGTGTCATCGATTTCACAGCCTACTGCAGGGCCGGTGCCTCTTGAGGTACCGTGGCAGCTGAGAGAGGTGATGCTGCTGTCGTTCACTTGCAGCTGTCCGGTCATTTGGTCGGCGCCGTAGTTGGAAGTGGAGCAAGTGCCGTCTTTGTAGGCCCACAGAGTAGAGGTGTTGTTTTCGGCGCTGTTAACGTTTTCGATGATGTCGATTTCGCCTGTGGCGTTGGTTGGACCGGGGGCGGGATTGTCATCGCCGAAAAGCCCTGGAGGTGTCAGTATAGGGCACTTCTTGATAGTTTAGCATGTTCAAATATTTCATCTTTGATTTCTCCTTAGGAAGGCTCGTTTGGGAGTCGATGTGGAATGTTCAGTAATAACTTACACCATGCGGGCCACGTTCCACAGATACCGCCAGGCATGTGGGCGACATCGGTGATGAACAGACCGTGCGTGTACTCATCCGTCCCTTCGATTCTTACAGCCGACCGATTATTGTTTCCTGTGAGTGTGCTGTTCCAGTCGACGCCCATGTATATTTGACCATTTTGAGCTGATATCAGACCGAGGGCTGTTGCATCGTCGATGTCCACATACTAGAGTTTTAGTTAGCTATTAATCAAGCAGGAAACCAAGTAGTAGGAGAGTAGATTTACATTGACGGCTCCATGTGTAGGATCAGGTCCATCAGCCTCTTCGTCACTGACGTAGAACTCGAAGTGGTCGAAGAATGACATGTTGTTGGCGCCGAAGTCTTGCTGCAGAGTATAGAGCGCATTGCATAGAGAGAAACCCCCGATGGTGAGTGCTAAAAGTCGTTTCATCTTAGGCTTACAGAATTACTAAGAACTGATAAGAAAGATTGGAAAGAGGTTTGAATAAATGATAAATCTCGTGAAGAAATT